>Ga0209725_1001078_pt1 | contig 15864 bp, 11 predicted proteins | sample I18A1metaG_FD_184145 | JGI IMG/M metagenome (GOLD analysis project Ga0209725, IMG submission 184145) | Lake sediment bacterial and archeal communities from Gulf of Boni, Indonesia to study Microbial Dark Matter (Phase II) - ​I18A1 metaG... | ecosystem: Environmental > Aquatic > Freshwater > Lake... | reverse complement strand
ATGGCACTCTCGCGGTCCTTGTGTACGCCTGTAGGATTAACAGTTTCGAGCTTTGCGTATACTTCGCAACGGTGGCTCCTGCTCTCGGGCTCAAGCTTGATTATTGGGGTGTTCCAGTCCGGTTCGCCCGTGCTGTAGAGAACTCTGGGAGAGACTCTCAAGTCAAACCGCCACTCTTCGGGATAGTTCTGTTAGTAATATGGCTTACTAAGACCACATATGTTTATGTCCTGTAGAGCTGCTTGCACGGATTATCAGGTATCCATCTTTGTATTTCCTCGGATCTCTCGCTATTACAAACAGCAATCCAGCCGATGCGCGTTTCAGAACCAATTCCAGCAGCAAAAATGGTTTGGACGCCCGCCACGTTCTGAGGCAAATGTTTCTTTGAATCGATTCCTATCGCTTGCATGGCAGGCCCGGGGCAATCCACGACTATTTGCCATCGCTCGTGCCAGCGTTGCCCAGTCTGCTGATCGAAGAGATGGACATCTACCCGGTCAGGATCCCGATGGTGAGGCCGTTTCGGATCTCGCTGGCAACGATGCATGACCATGAGGCAATTCGTGGTTCGCATTCATCTATCAGATGACGTCCAAGGTTGGGGTGAGGCAGCCCCGGACCTCGCCATTACCGGAGAAACATGGCGCACAGCGCTCGCGATTCTTGAACAAGAGATTGAACCGCGGCCAGTCGGCCGAGACGCCCTGAGTTACGAAGAAATCTGGAAGGAACTTGATCGAACAACTCTCGGTCGTACAAGTGCGAAAGCAGCCCTAGACATTGCAGTACATGACGCTCTAGCCAAACGTGCCGAGTTGTACCGGCTGATCTCGGATACGGGCAACTAGCCACCTGTGACGATACATGCTTCAACCAGTGCCACCCTGCCGCTTATTCTTGGCCCTTGAGACTCCCATCGATCCGTGTTGATAGTATGCTTCTTTGCAGGGTGGATCTTTTGCCAACCAGGCCTCTTTCTCTCGTGCGACTCAGATGATTGAGTCCAAGGGTTTCGCGCGACGCACTTCGGAGTCAGCTGGGTTTGAATGTCGACTAATCGAGTTTGGATAGTTGACGTGGTCACGCAGAACGCTCATCAGGAAGTAAGTCGATGTCGTCTGTCTTTGCCTCCGACAGCCTTTCTCCTCCTTCCATGCATTCGACGAGATACTTCTCCAATCACATCCAACCTTCCTTACATGCGAGTCCCTCGCACGCGCGGCTGGTCTTACTCGCTTCCTGTCAAAAACGAGCGTGTCATGACATGCGGCGTAGCGTGCTGTCGAAAGAGATATTAGAACACATCTCCCGTAGCAGAAACACTTCTGGTGTCAGCTGATGTCGATAAAGTTCTACTCAGGTAAGGAAATGCCCGTTGAGATGCACAAGGCGCGAATGGTGCAGAAGATTTCCTTGATACCTGTGGAGGATCGCCTTAGAGCCATGGCGGATGCAGGCTATAATACGTTCCTGCTCACAACCAAGGACATATTTCTAGACATGCTCACCGACAGCGGCGTAAATGCCATGAGCGATAACCAGTTCGCTGGTATGATAAAGACCGATGACGCCTACGCAGGCAGCATGACGTTCTATGAATTTGCTGGTGCGGTTGAAGATGTCTTAGGGTACAAGTACGTAATGAATACCCACCAAGGCAGGGCTGCCGAGCATCTATTGGCGAAGGTCTTCGCGAAATCAGGTGATGTGATCCCAACGAATTACCATTTCACCACGACCAAAGCGCACATTGAACTTATCGGGGCCGCATGCTTAGAGATCTACCACGACGAGGCCTTGAAGACGGAGAGCTCCAATTTATTCAAAGGGAACATGGACCCCAACAAGCTGAAGAAGGTGATAGAAGAGTACGGGAAAGATAAGGTAGCGTTTGTTCGAATGGAAGCAACGACAAACTTGATCGGCGGACAGCCATTTTCCATGGCAAACTTGAGGGAAATAAGAGAGATCTGCGATAAACATGGCATAATTCTCGTTCTGGACGGTAGTTTGGTCTGCGAGAATGCGTACCTGATAAGGCAGCGAGAGAAAGGATACGACCGTAAGAGCGTCGGTGAAGTAGTTCGGGAGATATGCAGCTTTGCGGACGTATACTACATGAGCGGGAGGAAAAATACGTCCGTCAGAGGAGGTTTCATAGGGACAAACAACAAGGAACTGTTTGACAAGATCAGGCCCTGGCTCCCGGTCTACGAAGGCTTCTACACATATGGTGGGATGTCTATGAGGGAGATTGGTGCCATGGCCGTGGGAGTCAGAGAAATGGTCGATCCTGCGGTGGCAGGCTGTGCGGTCGAGCAGATAAAATATTTCGTTGAAAGGGTCGTCGAAGCTGGAATTCCGGTCGTTACGCCGCCGGGCGGGTTGGCCTGTCACCTAGATGCGATGAAATTCTTGCCACACGTTCCTCAATCCGAGTATCCGGCCGGATCGTTGGCAGCCGCGTTCTACATATGTTCCGGGATAAGAAGCATGGAAAGAGGCAGTGTTTCAATGGACAGAGACAGGGAAGGCAAGGAAGTCATGGCCGACATGGAACTAACAAGGATCGCACTTCCAAGGAGAGTCTATACAATATCCCACATCGAATATGCCGTTGACAGAATAAACTGGCTATACAAGCATCGACAGTTGGTAAAAGGGTTGAAATTCGTATACGAACCGCCCGTGCTTAGGTTCTTCGACGGAAGGTTGGAACCTATTGAGGACTGGGGAAGAAGCCTCACCGAGGCTTTCAAAAGGGAAATAGGCGATTATTGATTCGTCCTCAACGTCGAGAACTCTTACTGAGAACCTGGGAAATTGCAGAGAATGCCAGGGGAACATCTTAACCTCGTCGCTGGTCAGATCAACAAGTCTCGATGCCTGGAGGAGCTGCCCAAACTCATGCGACTGGCTCTGATGTCTACGGCTCAGATCTCTATGATGGGTACGTCTAAAGGAAGGATTTCCTATCCCATGCGATTGCGTCCGAAAAAGGGAACTCACTAATGAGCCACAAGAACATCCAAATTATTAGGACCACAACCTGGTCCGCTGGACCTGGCTGCCATGGTGGCTGCGGAGTGCTGGCCTACGTTGAGGATGGCAAGCTGGTTAAGATCGAAGGTGATCCAGAACATCCTTGGAATCAGGGTCGTCTTTGTTCGAGAGCCCTTGCAATAACCCAATACGCGTACCACCCTGACCGCCTCACACATCCACTGAAACGCGTTGGAGAACGTGGCGAGGGAAAGTGGGAGGAGATCTCCTGGGACGAGGCTTTCAACCTCATAGAGAGAAAAATGAAGAAGATACGTCAGGATAATGGTCCGGAGAGCTTCATCTTCTCGATGGGAACCGGCAGGGATATTGGACCATGGATATGCATGCTCGCCTACGCCTATGGTAGCCCCAACGTTATGTTCAGCCTAAGCGGGATAGCCTGCTACAGTCCAAGAATGTCAGCCGTGGAAACCGTCCAGGGCGATTACTGCGTGATCGATGCCGGTCAATGGCTGCCTGACCGGTACGAAAGTCCAAGGTATAGAACCCCTGAGTGCATCGTGGTCTGGGGCTATGACATCCCGGCCACGTGCCCGGACAACATATTTGGCCACTGGATAATCGACCTCATGAAAAGAGGCGTGAAAATCATCGCGATCGACCCACGGTTATCTTGGTTCGCCTCAAGAGCCACGAAATGGCTCAGACTGAGACCAGGAACGGATGGCGCTTTGGCGATGGGCTTCCTCAACGTCATAATCAACGAAGGGCTATACGATGAAGGCTTCGTCGAAAAATGGACCAATGGACATAACCTGATTCGATGTGATACCGGGAAACTGGTTCGGGACAGCGATCTGGTTGATGGCGGATCTGAGAGCAATTTTGTTGTTTGGGATACCGGAAATAAGAATCCGGTTGTCTGGGACTCAGAAGATGCTATGTACCGGTCACCAGACGTGAAGCCAGCACTGACGGGGGATTTTGAAGTCGACCTTAAAGATGGAACTCGGGTGCAGGCCAGAACTGTCTGGGATGCATTCTGCGAGGAAGTGAACAGGTATCCCCCTGAACGAGTAGCAGAAATCACCCTCGTCCCAGAGAAGGACATCAGGGACGCAGCGATCCTTTACGCAAAGAGCAAACCGGCATCCATACAGTGGGGGGTGCCCATCGACATGACCCCCGCAATCACCCCCACAGCCCAAGCAATAACCTGCCTCTGGTGCCTAACCGGAAACTTGGACGTGCCCGGCGGGAACGTGATCTCCCGTTATGCCTTTGACGCGGTTGCATATGCTCTTCCCGGGGCAGAAGGGGTAATCAAGCTAAAGTCCAAAGAAGTTGACAAGAAGAGGATTGGAGCAGACCGGTACGGGCCTTTGAACAAATTCATCTGGCGGGCCCAGACAGACTTGGTCCTTGAACAGATATTCACAGGAGACCCCTACCCCATCAAGGGCATGTGGATACAGGCGTGCAACCCTATTGGAGGCATAGGCTTGGACCCCAAGAGATGGGTCGAAGCCATCAAGAAGCTTGAATTCGTAGTTGCCGTCGACGTGTTCCATACCCCAACCACCCAGCTGGCCGACATCGTCCTGCCGGCAGCGACCTTCCTGGAAAAGGACGGGATCAGGAGCTGGTGGGTGCCCCTCCAGACCATTAACAAGGTAATAACAGTCGGCGAATGCAAACCGGATGTGGAGATAAACTTCGAGTTAGCCAAGAGATTTGACCCGGATTTCAGATGGGACACGATCCATGATCTTTTCGATGATATCCTAAAGCCGTCCGGCATGACGTTCCGTGAACTACAAGAGAGAGGCGGCTGGGCTCTGCCGACGGAAGGCCCTAGCGCACCGTATCACAGATTCGAGAAGGGGCTACTGCGTAAGGACAGAAAACCCGGATTCCAAACCCCGTCCGGGAAGATCGAGCTATACTCTTCCCTCCGCGAAGGGTGGGGGCTGGATCCTCTGCCCCACTACGAAGAGCCACCATTCACACCCATCAGTCAACCGGAGCTGGCGAAGGAGTACCCCCTGATCTTGTCCACTGGAAGACGGTCTCCGGTCTACTTCCACTCGGAACACAGGAACATCCCCTGGCTGAGGCAGATCCATCCGCACCCCCTTGTTGAGATCCACCCGGAGACGGCAAGGTCGTTGGGAATCAGTAATGGGGAGTGGGTCTGGATCGAGAATTGGCTTGGGAGATGTAGGTTTAAGGCGAAAGTCACCCCGGTGGTGCCTGAATGGATGGTGATGGCGGAGCACGGCTGGTGGTTCCCCGAGAAGAAGGGAGCGGAGCCAACTCTCTTCGATGTCTGGAAATCGAACGTCAACCAGCTTATTCCCATGGGGTACCAGGGAAAAGACGGTCTGGGAGCACCGATCAAGCACCTGCTCTGTAAAGTCTACAAGGTTTCAGCGGAGGATGCCAGTCATGAGTAAAGGAACCAAATACGGTCTCTTGATAGATTACGAATACTGCACAGGCTGCTTTACGTGTCAAGTAGCCTGTGCCCAAGAATACCGTAGACCAAAGGAGATTGTGGGGATGCAGGTAACCGAAATGGTCCAAATGTTGCCCAATGGCAAACCGTATCTCATCTTTATCCCGTTTCCTACCGAACTTTGCAGCCTGTGCGCAAGCCGTACGAGTAAGGGTCTTGACCCAGCGTGTGTAAAGCATTGCATGGCCAAATGCATCAAACATGGCCGAATCGAGGATCTAGCGAAGGAGATGACCAAGAAGGGGAGAACCGTGCTCTGGGCACCCCGTTAATCTTCTTCAAAGAATCTGGGCCGTATCGTTATGTGATCATCGCGAAGCCCTGATGTTCCCAAGTTGAACCGCTGGACCATAGGTTCGACTACGAGCTGTGCCCAGAGCCGTGCTGATCGTTCTCGCCCATTTTACTTCTGTCCAGCGGAAGAGCCGCTGATGAGGTTGATGATCTCGTCTAAAGTCAGACTTTCCTCAGTGCGTTTCCTCATGTCTCTGAGCTTGAACCGGCCGGTCTCAATTTCTCTAGGGCCTACCAGTAACGCGTAAGGTATTCCGAGCGAGTCGGCATACTCAAGTTGTCTCGCGAGCGACTTGCCTTTTACGTCCACATCGGATGGAATCCGAAGGGCGCGTAATCTACTGGCAATTGCTAATGCCTCTTCCCTTACGTCGTCGTTCACCGCCGAAACGAAGACAGTTCCGACTTGTGTGAGCTTCGGAAATAGTGCGGCGCGTTCGAGCGAGATAAGCAGCCTCTCGATGCCTCCGGCGACGCCGGTCGCAGGGACATCTCTCTTTCCATAGAGTGCGCATAGTCTGTCGTATCTTCCTCCACCCAGGATCGCTCCAACATCTTCCCCGCCCTTGTCGAAGGCCTCAAAGACGATGCCATCATAATATCCGATCCCTCTTACAACGCTCATGTCAAAACAACAGCGGTCCAGCTTGCTGAAGCCTTTCAGTGCATCGGCGAGTTCTACAAGCTGCGTATAGCCTAGTGCAGCCTGCTCGCTCTTCGTCTGTGTTTCAGAGATCCTCCTGAGAACTTCAGAGGGTTTGCCTTGGATCGACGTGAATCTGATGATCGGATCAACGAGCCTGCTCTCCAAGCCTTCCGAGCGGAACTCTGCATCAACCGACTCTTTCGTGATCCTCCGGGACTTGTCGATGATGCGGAAGATCGCCTCGATCTTCTCTTGCGTTTTGACCCCTAGGTCTTCAACGAAAGCCTGGATAATTCTCCGATTTGAGATGCGGACCTCAAATTCCTTCAACCCGACGTTGTCGAGGATATCCATGCTGAGTGCAATGACTTCTGCGTCGGCTGTGGGATCGTCGGATCCAAAGACCTCGGCGTCCCATTGTGTGAAGTATCTATATCGGCCAAATTGCGGTTCATCGTATCGCCAGTTGCCACCAATCGAAGCAAGCTTGATGGGTTCAGGAAGATCGGAACGGCCAGCTACCATGCGGGCCATGCCGACCGTGAGGTCGAACCTGAGGCCGAGGCTACGACCTGCCTTGTCGTTGAACCAGTAGATCTCATCCTTGATGGCAGGCCCGCTCTTGGCCTCTAGGGTCCTAAGCTCCTCGAGCGTCGCGGGCTCCATCTCTTGAAATGCATATCTTCGAAACACATCTCTTATTCTCTCGTAGATCCAGTTTCGCTTTGCCATCTCCTCCGGTTCGATATCACTTATGCCTCTTGGCAACGTGAATGGCTTGTCTGACAGCCCGCGCGCCTCCCTGCTCATGCGGCCCGCTATCTCATTTGACAGTGTGCTAAGTCTTTTCTTTCAAGTTGATCGCATCACCGCTTATTAGGCGGACCCGTGAGTTCCGTAGAACCCTGTTTGGTAGTGCGGAGTTTGTCGGCAAGAAGACTGAGTATGGGAGCCTCTGTCGTTGCCGGTTTGGTCGTCGCAGGAATCGTTGGAGTCATCCTAGACGTGATTGAGGTCCCAGCTGGTAGCACCCTCGGCGCCTTTGTAGGCGGCTTGATCTCTGCTTGGCTCTTGTACGTCGGACGCGCCAGAGCTACAGTAGCCGGTTTCCTAGTCGGTGCAATCAGTTTCCCAATCCAGCTCTCAATCTTCATGGCGCTGATCTCCTCAGGTCTGTACATGCCGCCTCAAGTTCCCGAAATACCCGAAAACACACTTCTCGCCGCCTTGGCAGTAGCCGTGGTCATGCAGGTGATTGCGGGCGCTGTTGGAGGCCTGCTAGGAGGGATTCTTCACCACCCGCCCGCTGGGGCTGTGGAAACGCCTCGACCTTACCTGCCTCCGCCTGCGCCACGCCCCGAAAAGTACTGTGTCCAGTGTGGAGCAGGCTTGGCCAAGGAGACGTCAGTTTGTCCCGCTTGCGGGGCAAGACAGCCACTATGATCGATGCGATCTGTGGCTACAGACCATTTCAGCCAAGGCGGATGTGGACCTGCCGTAAAGACCCGGATAGCATTGATACACTCCATTGACCCTCAGAAACCTAAGTAGGGCACGCGTCCGCCCCTCGATCTTCATGAACTTGGCAACGGTGTAAGAGACCACAAGCGCTATTATCTTTGACCGAGGGCGTTGAGCCAGTGTTCTTCTGAATGACGAATGGGGAATTCGTTCAGAAAACAGCAAGATCACGAGAACTCTACGACCGTGCCCTGCGACTCTTACCAGCGGGGGTTAGCTACGGAATCCGGTTGCTCGAACCCTACCCGTTCTACGTCGACTCTGCACACGGTAGCAGGATCGTCGACACTGACGGGAACCAGTACACCGACTATTGGTGCACTCACTTCTCCATGATTCTAGGCCATTCTCATCCCAGAGTGAAGGAAGCCCTTGAAAAGCAGCTCGACAAGGGGGGATGGAACTTCGGCCTAGCCCACGAACTCGAAGTTAGACACGCAGAACTCATCAAGCGCCTCGTGCCGAGCGCGGAGATGGTCAGATTCTCAAGCTCCGGCAGTGAAGCAAACATGTACGCTACGCGGCTTGCGAGGACCTTTACGAAACGCTCATTGATCGGGAAATTTGAGGGTGGCTGGCACGGAGGCTATGATGCGCTCCACTGCGCCACGAGGGCTCCCTTCGAAGTCTTGCCTTCCGGCGGACTGACTCAGGGAGCACTGAGAGATACAATCGTGCTGCCGTATAACGACATTGAAGGGACCCGACGGATCCTAGCTAAGAGGAAGCTTGCTTCTATAGTCGTGGAACCAGTGCTGGGCGCAGGAGGAATCATACCAGCCGACCCAGAGTTCTTGAAGGGACTCCGCGAGTTGTGCGATGAGGCCGGCGCTTTGCTTGTGTTCGATGAGGTGATAACCGGGTTTAGGCTGGGCCTTGGCGGTGGCCAAGCCTACTTCAATGTCCGACCTGACCTCACAGTCCTCGGAAAGATAATCGGCGGCGGACTACCGATCGGGGCGGTCTCCGGGCGCAGCGACATTATGGAGCACATGGACCACAGGAAATACTCCGGCGACGACTACTGCTTCCAGGGAGGAACTGGCGCCGCAAATGTCCTAACGCTTGTCGCTGGCGAAGCAACAATCCAGACGCTTCAGGACGAGCCTGTGTACGATAAGATCGATCGGCTGGGTGACAGCCTAAGAACACGGCTCTCAGAGATTTTTGATCGATCAAGCTTCAATGCTCAAGTTACTGGCATAGGGTCGCTGTTTGCGATTCACTTCACGAGACAGAAGAACATTCGCGACCCAAGACACTTGTCCCCCGAGCACAAGGAACCGTCGAAAAGAATGTCTACATTCCTTCTGAACAATGGCATACTCCTGTTGACAACTCATCTCCCACACGGTGCGATATCCTATTCACATTCAGAAGGCGAGATCGACGCACTAGTTTCGCGTATTGAGGAGTACGTGCAGACGCAGACACCCTGAGGGGGACCGGATCGATCAATTCTGCTGCCACTCTCTTCTCAGAGTTAGAGTAGACCTTCTTAGCCCATAGTTAGGAAGGCTCGACCAGACGGGCTCAAATGGCAGCTGGCCGGTCCTTCATAACGAGTGAATAGAAGCTCGCTACCCCATGTTTTCTGACTCCGCCAGTGGCTCTGCGGTGATGCCATGAGTGTACACTAGACTTTGAGGAAGTCGAGTGAGTAGTAGACGATGTCGGTTCTTCTGTCGACCACAGCCAGTATGAGGTCTTTCTTGTCCAAGGTTGCCCGTTTCAAGAGTTTGCGAAGGGTCTTCAGGTCAGCCTCACCGCCTTCGTACACGATGTAGACGTATCTTCTCATTGGTCCCTTTCCATGAATCTCAAAGTCAAAGACGGGGCACTCCCTGACAATGTATCCTCTGTCGCGGAGGTCGCGATATACGAGATACTTTACCCAAACCTCCGCTTGCCCCGAAGAAAGTGATCTCACGAGCTCCTCGAATGTGATCTTCTCCTTGTTCTTGCCCTCTACTGTGATTCTTCCTTTCTCAAGGAGGTAGAAGGCCTCGTGTGGCGTAAGTACCAGCCTCCTGCCTCTCAGCTCTCCGAAGCCGCGTTCTCGCATCTCCATCAGCTCCGAAGCTCTTGGAAACGTGACCTGACCGGCGCTAAGGAAGGCCTCGTAAACCTGGAAAGGCTTCTCGGATTCTGGTTCACTCACTGGCTGCTCAGTCCCATCAGCTCAATCGAAGTCCATCTACGCTAACGCTGCACTTTTAATTTGATCGCGTCATGCTGTACGACGGCGTCGCAGTTGGTTGACGTTTCGACTCTTAGAACCGTCGAATGGACTCGCAATGGCGTGCGTCTAGTTGACCAACAGAGGCTTCCTGGTCGACTGACATTTGTCCTCTGCAGGGATTACAGGCAGGTCGCTCGAGCAATACGTGATATGGTCGTGAGGGGAGCACCGGCGCTGGGAGTCACAGCAGCGATGGGACTCGCGCTCGCAGCAAGGCGCAGCAAACACGCGGACAATAAGCTACTTTTGCTTGATGTTGAGAGAGCTGCAGAAACGATACGCGCAACGCGACCTACTGCCCGAAATCTCTTCTGGGCGGTTGAGCGAATGCTCAGAAGAGCAAGACAGGCGGCTGATCAGGGGCGCGACATTCGACAAGTTCTAGTGACTGAAGCTAAGCTCATGGCGGATGAGGATGTCGAAGCCAACCATAAGATAGGCGCTTTCGGCGCTGCGCTGATTGAGGACGGAGACACAATTCTCACGCACTGTAATACAGGTACGATGGCGACTGTAAGTTACGGAACAGCTTTCGGAGTGATCCGAACTGCGGTTGCCCAAGGTAAGAGGGTCAAAGTCATCGCGACAGAGAGCAGGCCTAGGCTGCAGGGCACCAAAATAACGGTCTATGAGGCCTTGTCCGAGAATATCCCCACGATTTTGATAGTCGACAGTGCTGTTGGAATTGTGATGTCGAACGGCATGGTGGACAAAGTGATCGTAGGCGCCGACCGCATCACCAGGACAGCCGTCATCAACAAGATTGGCACCTTCGTGATCGCCCTAGCCGCAAGACACCACGGAATTCCGTTCTACTCTGCCGCGCCAATGACCACGTTCGATCTGACTGCACAGTCCACCAATGTCTCTATCGAGGAGCGTGATCCCAGAGAGGTCACCGAGATTCGAGGAAGACGGATCGCGCCCAAAGGCGTAAAAGTCTTCAACCCCGCTTTTGACGTGACACCGCTCCAACTCGTCACAGCGGTAATCACGGACCGTGGAGTTTTCTCAAGAGAGCAGGTTCAGAATATGACCGCTGCCTGAGCACTCTAGGGTGGTCCGAGCTCTCAGTCTCTCACTCTGTCTTCTTGAAGCCGCACAGTTCACTCGGTTCTTCCAAGTATCTGTTGATTGTGACCTCTGCGATCATCTGGCAGTATTCGGCGGTCTCCGTCAGGTTCCACGCAATCGACCTAAGCGCTAGCGCAACGTTTCGATTTGAGATGTCATCCACGATTTTCTCAGAGATCTTCTTGTTTCTGCCTTGAACGCGGGCGGCCTCTTCGATCGATTTGTTTGCCAGATCCACATCGAGTTTCGTAAATGCCTTCATCATGTTCTCTGAGATCACTCGGACTGCCTTGTTCATATCAATGATTTCGCCGAGCACCGATCTGTGCTTTTCGTAGTCCTCATCTTTAATTCCGATGACCTCTTTGGCTGCGTTTTCCGCGCAATCTGCGATACATTCCAAGTACTTAGCGACGATGCGGTTGCCGAGTGCGTGCTGTGGGTTGAGGACTCCTATGTCGCGTGCGGCGGTCAGTCTTGTAGTTGCAAGTATGAGTTGACGCACTATGAGCCAGTAGATCTTGTCGGCCTCGTTCTCCATCTGGAGCACCTCACCGGCGATGTCCTGCCTCTTCTCTAGAAGCGCCGTCATCGCTGCATCCTGCATGGAAAGCCCAACCTTGTGTAGTCTCTGAATCAGGCCGGTGACAGGAAACTTCGAGGGGTCCACGAAGCTTTGGATTATGACTTGCTTGGGGGTCTGTTCAACTATGCTGAGCCCCATGAGTCTCTGGACGGTGCTCCTGATCTCCCATAAGTGTTCGGACGTTAGGTCCCTGCTTGACCTGATGACTATCGAATCGCGTCCTTCGATGTAGTTTCCGGTTATGATCCTTGACAGCAGTTCATGTTCCTTGCAGAGATCTGCGTTGATTCTTGCTACCGTGGATTCAGGCTTCTCGCCGGCCAGGCCGGGAAGCAACCTCAGTGAGCCGTCGTCCGTCCGGCGAATCGTTACAACGTTTCCCTGTTTCAGCCCTACCTGTTCGACCCAATCTCGTGGCAACGAGACCGTCAGCGTCGAGTGTCCGACTTTCTGCACCTTCCTTATCTCCATCAAATTCATCCGACTAGAGGCTGTGAGAGGCGACTCCGGCCGTCGTTTTGCTCACCTCATTACCTCCGAGAGGTCCCGGAGGAGAAGTTCCGAGTATATATATTCCGTCTAAGGTCTACATGACCGTATATAGACAAGCGACCAGATCCTAGCCAGAGAATTTCTTCTGGCTGAAAGAAGTGCCGACAAGTGGAACACATTCGAGGCCGAGGTGGTCGAGTATCCCCACCATCCACTTTCCTCCCGGCGAGGGACGAGCCCACGCGCTTCGGCCGGGTTTGCAGACAGTGTCCGGCGAATACATCCGACGTTCTTTCCTGAGTGGCAATCACAACTAGGTTGTACGGACCGCTGACGTGCATACCATGCAAGGCGACAAACGGCCGGGCATTTTACGTTGGCCGTTGTGGCTCACTTGGTGTGCACCACCCACCACCACAAGGAAAGTCAAGCTGATTGCGATTCTTCCAGTAGCAGTTGTGGTCGCATCTGAGTTTGCCTGCTGGTTCTAGAATGCCGGGTGAGCCCGCAACCCACACACCAGCGAACTTCGCTGCTCACATCATCTGAACAGACTCGTGTAAGCTCTACCTCGTCAGTGATGCCTGGTCCGCGAACAACTGGATCAACGTCAGTACACCTCAGCCAGTCCCGTCACAGCTCTCCCAGATTCTGATATAGCGTCAGCTACCGCTTCAGCTGGTTGAGGATTAGCCTCGCTCGTTTGCGCTTGCTTCGTCGTTATATTGAGCGAATGGGATACATCGCCGATGGGGCATGCATGCGTTGGGTGCGCAAACCGAGAAGAGATAAAACATCGTCCCCTCGTAATATAACGAAACTGTGACCGTTCCTAGTACGGATTTCGATTGGTGATATGGGTGATGTTTTGATGAGTTGCTCATTTTCGGCGGAGGCGGTGGCCATTTTCCTACTCGTGCTGATGCTTGCGTCTCTGCCTATCGCTGCAACCCCTCTTACACGGGTAGCTTATGGTTCTGATGGTGTCACCGCGGCACTGACCGAGTGGACCATTCCGACTGCTGGTAGCCTACCGACCGGCTTGGCATTGGATCCATCCGGTAGCTGCTGCTGGTTCGTGGAATCATCCGGCAACAAAGTAGCTCACCTAGACCCATCAACTGACACCTTCCGAGAATGGGCGATTCCTACGCCCAGCTCAAACCCCGAGAGTTTGGCATTGACAATGATATCAGGATCGCTGGCTGTGTTCGGTACTGAGTTCGCCAAGAACAAAGTGTTCATCTTCTTCCCGAGCACAGGCACGTTCAAAGAGTACGAATTACCCACGCCGGATTCAGGCCCCCAGTACATCTCGATTGAGGCCGGGGGGACGGAGATCAGAGCATGGTTCACTGAACTTGGGGGAGCCTCTAACCGCTACACGAGAAATTCGATAGGCCAGATCATCTACGATCCTGTCTCAGGGACCGCCAAGTTGTATGAACTGATGCTTCCGGCCGCTGCAGGTGGCGGAGCAAACGGCGTCCATGCAGGCTCAGGAATCATCTGGTTTGCCGGCAACACAGCCATCGTAAAATGGGATAGAGCTGCAAGCCGGTTTACCACCTGGGCCATTCCATCTCACCCTTCAACTCAGGGTGCGTTCGTCAATGTCGACGCTCTGGGCCAAGTTTGGTACACTTCAAGAAGTCCTTGGGCAACTAGCACCAACAGCTATTTGGGTGTATTGCGAGGAGACGACACAGTCACGGAGTGGCAACTCCCAACGGTTGGCGCCGACGCAAGAGCCATCAGCATTAATCCGGCGACGCAGAACCCTTGGGTTGCAGAACGCGGGGGAGACAAGATCGCAAAGCTTGACCCGTCCAGTGGCGGGGTCGTTTCGAGTTCGCGGCCGGCTATTGCACGACTTGATCCCATAAGGGGAGTTCTCTTTACCGGCGTAGTTGGTCCGGTGCTACCCTCAACTGTCATTGTCGCCCCAGCGACCAGCACTCCCACGATGTCGAGTACGCAGCAGTTTACGGAGTGGACATTGGCGACGGGAAGTCGGCCTCACGACGTAGTCGTCGACGCATCAGGCCACGTGTGGATACTTGAATATTCAGCTAACAAGGTCGCAAGACTTTCACTGACGCCGGACTTTGTCACCGAGTGCGACCCATCATCGTTGATTGTGGCGCAAAGTGCTAATGTGACAAGCACATGTACGGTGACCTCGATCGATGGTTTTGCCTCAGCCGTTGAGCTTGCAGGGTCGTGGTTAGGAGCGAAACCGGCGGGCGTGGCCTACACGCTTACACCTGCTCCTGTAACTCCTGCTCCTGGTAGAGGAGTATCGTCAACCCTGATCATTTCGGTGGGTCCTAGAGCTTCCACGGGGACGTTTACGTTTCAGGTAACCGGAACGGGTGGTTCGCTGGCTCGTAGTGTGAATCTGACTGTTACGATTGCTGCCGGGGTAGCTGACTTCACGATTACGGTCTCCCCAGCATATCTGTCTGTTGTTCCAGGCGCGTCTGCAACTTCGAGGGTGACTGTGCAGTCTCTGGGAGTGTTCTTCTCGCCAGTAGACCTGACCAGTTCCGGTGCACCATATGGCATGAGATTGGTGTTTGAAACGAATCCAGTCACGCCGCCGATAGGCGGAACGACATCGTCGATCCTCACCGTTAGCATATCAGGAGCACCCGAGGGAACCCACACCCTTGAGATAACGGGAACTGGTGACTCACTTACCCGCAGCACGGCACTCACAGTCCAAGTTACGAGAGGAGCCTGTCTAATTGCCACTGCCACATACGGGTCTGAGCTCTCTGACGAAGTCCAGTTCCTGAGGAACTTCCGCGATGGTTCAATTCTGAAGACGAACGCCGGTTCAAACTTCATGATCGCCTTCAACGCTTGGTACTATTCCTTCAGCCCGGGGATTGCGGAATTCATACGCGAACACGCAACTGTGAGAAGCACCGCAAAGTTCGCGCTCTATCCACTCATCGGAATCCTGCGAATCGGCGCTGCAGCATTCAACCTCTTCCCCACAAACCCGGAAGCAGGTGCGGTTCTGTCTGGGCTTCTCATAAGCTCACTCATAGGCGTACTCTACTTGGCCGTCCCACTGACTGCACCGCTTGCTTATTCACGAAGGGCGCGCCGAATAGCTGAGCGACTCCAGGTGCCCATAGTGGTGGTTCTACTCAGTGCTCTTGCTGCTGTGGCTTTCATCACCGTTGTTGGCGCTCCGGCCGCTCTGATGATGGTCGCAACATCAATGATCGTTCTCGCAAGCTTGGCCGCCTCAGCCTTGTTTGCCTCATGGGCGATACTATTTATGGCGAGACATCTCTGAGACAGACACCGCGTTCCCAAATGGCTTTCTCCAATGGTCGTTGCTGGGATTGCGCTATCCCTATCCCTGAGTTGCCATGCGAATGAGACTTCTGCGTGGTATGGCAAAGTTCGAGCTAGGCGAATCACTACGAGTCGAACAGTGCGGAGAACAAAGACGACAAGCCAAA
>Ga0209725_1001075_pt1 | contig 15880 bp, 12 predicted proteins | sample I18A1metaG_FD_184145 | JGI IMG/M metagenome (GOLD analysis project Ga0209725, IMG submission 184145) | Lake sediment bacterial and archeal communities from Gulf of Boni, Indonesia to study Microbial Dark Matter (Phase II) - ​I18A1 metaG... | ecosystem: Environmental > Aquatic > Freshwater > Lake... | reverse complement strand
ACATACTACTACCCGGATCGCCTGGGAGATTCACTTCCGTGTTCGGAAAGGGAACGGGTCCTAGCTCCCAGCTATGGCCGCCAACTCCGAACTTACCAGCGATTTCGCGAATAATTAAACATTCCCGGGTGTGAAAAATCTTGCAAGGTGTCGCTGTCGTTGGCATTGGAATGACACCGATTTCAGCTAAGTCCGAAAAAACTTTGATCGAGCTATTCGTTGAAGCAGCCACAGAAGCCATGGAGGATGCTGGAGCTGATCGGATTGAGTCAATGTACGTTGGAAATATGCTGTCTGGGTTCCTGCAGAATCAAAAGCATCTAGGCGCCCTCATGGCCACCGCTCTCGGAAAGGAGGGCCTGCCCGCTTACAGGGTAGAAGGAGCCTGCGCGTCAGGCGGAGTAGCCGCCAATGCCGCTGTGAAGGCTGTTCTTTCAGGCCTTGAGAAGACAGTCTTGGTAGGAGCTGTTGAGAAGATGTCCGGTTACACGACGTCCGAGGTCACGGCAGGGCTGATGATGGCCGAAGACAGGACCAGAGTCGCCACAACGGGTGCGACCTTCGTCGGCCTCAACGCAATGATAGCAAGAGAGTACATGTGCAAGTGCAAGCTGCCTCACGAACAACTTGCCGAGTTTCCGGTACTTTGCCATGATCACGCCCTCTCGAATCCTAGAGCCCAGTTCCGCAAGAAAATCACAGTTCAAGATGTCGTCAATTCACCTCTCGTTGCAGATCCTCTGAGACTCTACGATTGCTCAGCCATCGGAGATGGAGCGGCAGCTCTCGTTCTGGCACCGCTTGATAGGGCGAGGGAGTTCACGGACTTGCCAATTGTGATCGCGGCATCTGCTGTTGCAACCGATACTCTGAGCCTACACCAAAGGGGGGATCTGACAACCTTCGCGGCTTCGCGAAAGGCCGCCGCTCAGGCATACGAGCTGGCGAAGATTGGACCGGAGGATGTTGATCTGTTGGAGGTTCATGATGCATTCTCAATCCTGGGGGTCATGGCATTGGAGGACCTAGGTTTTACAGTCAAGGGGTCAGGAATACAGCTAGTCAAAGACGGCGCTTGCTACAGAGGTGGTCGCCTACCAACGAACACTTTCGGAGGTTTGAAGGCTCGGGGTCATCCTGTTGGCGCGACCGGCATCTACCAGCTCGCGGAGCTTGCTCTACAACTCTCTAACATGGCAGGTAAATGTCAGGTCCCCGAGGCTCATGTTGGCCTTTCTCAGAGCATAGGCGGCATAGGAAGCACTGTTACCGTTCACATTCTCGAAAGAGTGGACTGACGAATGACCCAAACAGTTGGCATAAGTGGCTACGTTTGTCCCAACTGCAATTGGTCTGATGTCTTTCAAGCGCATCTTTGTCCACGTTGCCATAGCCCAGTATCAAAGTAACTATTCACACCTCAAGGGAGCATTGCCACCTTTACTGTCATAAGATATCCACCGCAAGGCTTCGAAAAGGAGAGTCCGTATGTTGTGGCATTGATAGACATCGAGAACGGATTGAGAGTGATAGGTAGAGTTGCAGGAAAGCCAGAGAACGTGCAGATAGGAAAACTAGTTCATCTAGTTCGAAGGAGAAATGGCCTGATTGAGTTCGAGCTTCTTGATTGAGAAATCACTCCACTGAACAAGCACACAATCCGCACATGAGCTCGCAATTGTCTCTCATGCTGATCTCTCGGAGAAGACCCTTTTCATGCCCCTCCATACAAGGTGCTTCTAGTCATGAACGCGACTGACTTGAGAGAATGCGTTACTTCTTCTTCAGTTCGCCTAGGATAAGGCCAATGCAACACGCCTTGTTTTCTGAACTGGCGTGCAACGAGAGAAGTTTGGTAGGGTCTCGGTGCGGATTGCTGGATTTGAGAACGCTATTCGCTGTGCGAATCTGGTTCGTCAAAGATCCAACCAGACAAAGTCAAGTTGCAGCTTGAGCTAACATCTCTTTTCTTACTTGATCTTTCTTAACCTGATTTAGGGTGTGATTTCTTGGGCGGACTCGGAAGGAGTGTGTGGCGGTTGGAGAAATCCTGTGCTTTGGGGGCGAGGATTCCCGTAAGGTCTCAATTACAAGTTTCCTCTTAGTCTGCATGTACTCGTAAACTTGGCTACCAGCTTCAATGCCCATCCTCACCGCAATCGCTGGTGGTATCTGTATATAGAGTGAGTCTGCATTTCCTTGAACGGTTTCTCTCAACGGTTGGCGGCTGGAAATGAGTAGCTCAAGTCTCCGAACACTGAGACGTCTTTTCTCCACTAACTCGGAAAGTTCGAGCTGGTAAGCCTTGGGCCTCATCCGTGCGAGGAGTTCTAGGTGGCTTGGTTTAATATGTCCGTTGACGTTCTCGTGAAATCTTCGCGCGATCTCGGAGTGCAAACGTCGTATCAGTCCGACTCTATCCGAGACATAGCTATCGCTTTTCCCAATCCTCTTTGCAATTGAGTTTATCGTCCACCCATGATCTATTAGAGCGATGTATCCTCTAGCCTCTGCCAGCGGATCGATCTCGTTATTGCGTTGCAGATTCTCAACGAGTTTGGTAAGGAAGGACTCGTCAGATGACATTTGTTTGATGATGGCCGGGATGGATTTCCAACCCAAACGCCTGCAGGCTTCAGCTCGATGATTGCCAAATACGATCTCGTATGAGCTTCCAACAGGTCTAACTAGGATGGGTTGCAAAAGCCCATTCGCTTGGATGGATTTCGCGAGATCACAGACGGCTTCCTCGTCGAGCTTTCTAAGCGCTTCTGGACTAGGTTCAATGATGTCTAGCGGTAAATCTTGGGGAAGTACCAACAGAATTGCGCTCGATATTTCGCTGTTGTTCGGTATTATAAGATTGCGAATAACATATGTAATACATTTCATGCCTCACATAGTCGCCTTCAGGGATTCTTGCTCTCGACGCGCGCAGAAGTTCTAGAAGAATTGCAATTGCTCGATGAAACATTCAAGAACCACTTCTGATTTTCAATAAGAAGCACACGAGAAGTCTTACAAACATGTGCCTAGGTTCCTTCTTGCTTTCAAGTCTCTTAGAGGAAGATTGCGGAAGTCGGATTGCTTGAGAACAAGGGAGCAATTTGTTGAGAGTCTTAAAGATGGGAGAGCAGTCTACTTCAAGGGCGAGAGAGTTGACGTCACCGCCCATCCGTTCTTTAAGCCTGTAATCAATCATCTCGGACTGGAATTTGAGATTCCAGAGGATCTTCAGTATAGGGATCTTGTAACGTTCAGTCCGGATGGAAAGGCAAGGTATAGCAGGTACTTCAAGCTCCCACAGAATTCCGAAGATCTTCTCAACAGAAGTCGTATGATCGATCTCGGCACTAGGCTCGCGAGTACAGTAGTTCTACTCATTAAGGAGATCGGGACTGATTGTCTTTTTGCGCTTAATATCGTATCGAAGCAGATGGACGCCCAGCTTCACACTGACTATTTCAAGTGTGTTGTGAGCTATCACGATTATTGCATGAAGAATGACCTTGCAGTGGCGGTCGCCCAAACTGATGTGAAGGGTGATCGGTCGCTCGGTCCTTCTGAGCAGGAGCATCCAGATTACTATGTAAGAGTTGTCGAGGAAAGGGAAGACGGTATTATTGTGAGGGGGGCCAAGGCACACACATCATACGGTCCATGCGTCAATGAGATCATGGTAATTCCCACACGAACCCTCAGCCCGAAAGACAAAGAGTATGCCGTAGCCTTCGCTGTTCCGGCAAACGCAGAAGGAGTAAAAATGATTTCAAGCCCCTTCGGCGGCACCACCAGATCCGAGTTCCACAACCCAATCAGTGCCTCACATCACATGGTCGAATCGCTCACGATATTCGATAACGTGTTTGTCCCCTGGGAAAGAGTGTTTATGAAAGGAGAAACACAATTCGCAGGTCCGCTTGCTCTAACCTTTGTTCAATACCATCGTTTCACAGCGATCTCATACAAAGCCCCGATTCTTGACCTCTTAGTCGGAGCTGCTATCCTAATGGCCCAGATGAACGGCATCATTGAAGCTTCCCATGTGAGAGAGAAGATTGCACGGCTAATTGCCTATTCGGAGACTGTGAAGGGACTCACGAAGCAGGCGGCACTAAATTGTCGAAACGTTGAGGGCTTGGCCGTACCCGACCCCGTGTACTCAAACATCGCGAAATGGCATTTCGCATCAAACTATCACCAACACGTAGCTCTACTTCAAGACCTCACAGGGGGTCTAACCGTTACAGGGCCCTCGGAGGAGGACCTGCGCTCCTCAGAGATCGGTGAATACGTTCTGAAATACCTCGGTGCCAAAAGGGGGGTATCGGCTGAGGACCGGCTTAGAATGATCAACCTGATTCGCGATCTAACAGCGTCAGATTTCGGCGGATACAACGAGATTCTGCAGATTCACGCTGAGGGATCTATCGAGGCTTCCAAACTGACCGTGTTTAGAGAGTATGACGCGACGCCCTGTTTGGATCTTGCCCGGAAACTCGCTAGAGTCAAAAGGCAGTAGCAGGTACGCCCAACAAAGTCAAAATTCGCGTAGCGTTTGCTGCGAGCTTGATGAGTCGGCTGTCGATGGCTGGGACTCCCATTCGTGATGCGATGGAAGGCAAAGTAGTGTTAATAGAGGCATCGAAAACAGTGGCCGACGCGGTTACGACCATCGTAAATAATGAAGTTTGATCGCTCCTAGTTACCAGAAGCGATATGCCAGTCGGAGTTGTTGCAGAGCGTGATATTGTCCGACGTTGCTATGCAAAGCGTTTGAACCCTGAGCGAACCGTTTTGGAATCAATCATGAGTAGCCCAATAGTAACCGTAGGACCAGAAGCTTCTCTTAGGGAAGCCATGATGCTGATGTCTGAGAAGAGCATTCGCCGCGTCTATGTTGCCGACAAAGGAAAGATCATTGGACGAATCACACAAACAGGCCTCTTCCGCCATATGATCGACGTCATAATGGGCCTCTCATCAATCACGTGAAACGTTTCATTAAGCTTCTTTGATATTGCCGGTCTTCTAATTAGCATCAGATGGCAGTTCGGATCATCTCCGAATTCTTATAATTGGTGCCTTGCTCGCATGATGGAGCTTATCTCGTTCATGGTTTGGGAAAAAACCGCTCCAAGCTCTTTTCAGACTTGACGGTGAACTGAGAATAGTCGCTACGAAAGTCTTATCCAAAGAACAACATACTGCGCAGCAGATGGACCGTGATACCGGGATACACGCGGATTGCTGAAGTGAATCTGACCGACCGCCGCGTTTCAGTCAGGGATGTTGATGAGAAATTCGCCTACGATTTTGTTGGGGGAAGAGGGTGGACTGCGAAGACATTGTTCGATGTCCCGAAGCATGTGGGCGCATTTGATCCAGACAATCCCCTTATCGCAGCGACCGGGCCGTTGACGCTACCTAGTAACCCACCCTTTGGTTCCAAGATGATGTTCGCCGCAATCAGTCCGGCCACAGGATCCTATGGTGATAGCAACGTTGGTGGTCATTTCGGTCTGAGACTGCGAAAAGCAGGATTCGACGCCCTAGTCATAAGAGGTGTCAACGAGAAGCCCAGTTACCTCTTCGTTAGCGACGGGGATGTGGACATCTGTGACGCTGGGAAAATTTGGGGGAAGGGATCCCGTTCGGTTGATGAGATTCTCAGAAGTCTACATGGCCATGATTTCTCAGTAGCCTCGATAGGCCCCGCGGGAGAGAGGACAGTGAAATTCGCGTGCATCAATATTGATTGGGACCGTGAGAAAACGCGACATGGACAGGCGGGAAGAACTGGTCTCGGAGCCGTTATGGGCAGCAAGAAGCTGAAAGCCATAGTTGTCGGAGGAAACAAGGACGTCGCAATAGCTGATCCCGATAGATTGAGGGAGATTTCGAAGGGAGCTGGGCGATTCTTGGTTGAGAAGCCAACGACGCCTATGAAGACATGGCTTCGAGAAGGTACAATGATGACCTTTGATTGGTCCGACACAATGGAAGCCTTACCAACTCGCAACTTTCAGAAGTCATCCTTCGAGTCTGCAGAGTCCATAAATGCGGACGCGATGCAATCGAACGTCATTGCTCTCAGAGGATGCCCGAACTGTACAATACCGTGCGAGCATGTGTCTAAGAGCCGGGAATTAGGAGAGGAAGTTCACGCTGCCGTAGAGTATGAGAACGCGGCTCTTCTCGGGTCAAATCTCGGCTTGGACAACTTCGAAGAACTCGTGAGAGCGAACTACCTCTGCGATGACCTAGGCATTGATACCATTTCGTGCGGCGTAGTGATCGGGTTTGTGATGGAGGCGTTCGAAAGGGGACTTATTTCCGTCAGCGAACTTGGATTCGAACCCAGGTTTGGGGACGCTGGCTCAGTTTATCGTCTCATCCGGATGATCGCAGAAAGACAGGCTCTTGGCGATAAGATGGCCGAAGGCGTAAAGACGCTTGCAACGTCTGTAGGAAGGCAATCGGATAGATTTGCGATGCATGTCAAGGGCTTAGAGATTAGTGGATACGACCACAGGGCAGCTCCTGCGATGGCATTATCATACGCAACCTGCGACATAGGGGCACATCACAACAGATCATGGGCAATCACTTACGACGTGAAGGGCGACAGATACTCGTATGGCGATGACAAAGTCGATCATGTGATCTACCTTCAACATCTGCGACCAATATTCGACATGCTTGGCGTCTGCCGTTTTCAATGGGTTGAGATGGGTCTAGATCCGACATTGTATGCAGAAGCATATTCTGCAATTGTCGGAAAAGAATTCAGCCTACAGGATCTTCTCTGGCGCTCAGAAAGGGTGTGGAACCTGACGCGTACGATACGCGTCATGCGAAAAGGGGTGGGAATCGAAGATGATATGCTCCCAGAAAGAGACTTCGCTGACGCCGTTCCAGAAGGTTCCACCAAAGGAGCAAGACTGGACAAAAACAGTTTCCGTGACATGCTTGAAAGATACTATTCAAAGAGGGGATGGACCAGCGACGGAATGCCGAGCAAAGCGAAGCTGATGGAGCTTGGCCTAGAAGAGGCCTCAAGCGCCCTCTACGGATAGTTGCCAGATCAAAACGCGCTCGCTATCATCCACTATGACTTGGATTACATTGTAGGGAGGGCATCAACGAAACAGATGACCTCTTACAAGTGGCGTGACCCGCGACATGAGTAAAGCTTCGAAAGTGTTTATTCCGGAAGTCGAGGAACCTAACTCACTAGCGCTCTTGCAGGGTATCGCTGAAGTTAAAACGGGCGCAGAGGGCCAGTTTTTCTCAGAAGACGATCTGGCAAGGGAGATATCTGACGTCGATGTAGTCGTTATCACATCTCAGCATAGAATAACCAGGAACGTTATCGAAAGAGCAGTGAAACTCCGCGCCATAGTCAAATATGGAGCAAGACCCGGCTCAGACAATGTCGACCTAGCCGCAGCGAACACGAGAGGGATTCTGGTAGCATATACTCCGGGCGCGAATTCGGACAGTGTTGCAGAGTTCACTGTAGCGTTGATTCTTGCGCTGGCAAAAAGACTCCCTGATATCATATGGCGCGTAGGGAGGCATGCCTGGAGAGATGCTTCATGTCTCGGGCTCGAGTTAACTGGAAAAACTGCTGGCATAGTAGGCCTAGGCAACATTGGATTCAAGGTTGCGCAGAAGGTAAGCAACTTGGAAATGAGAGTTCTAGCGAGCGACCCCTACGTTTCCGCTGAGAAGGCGCATCTCGCGCGGGCGACCTTGATAGCCTTAGACGAGCTGCTCGGTGAGTCTGATGTAGTTTCCCTTCATGCCCAACTAACACAAGAAACGAGACTTATGATAGGGAAAAGAGAGTTAGGGCTGATGAAACATACCGCCTATCTCGTCAACACTGCGAGAGGAGGACTCGTAGACGAGAAGGCCTTGTTCGAAGCCTTGCGTGACAGAAGGATTGCGGGAGCAGCCCTTGATGTGTTCGAGACAGAACCACCGTCACCAGACAATCCTCTCTTAACCTTGGACAACGTGATCCTGACACCTCACATCGCAAGCTGGACCGCTGATGCTCTCCGAAAGGAAGCGTTCATGGCCGTTGAAGAGGTGAAAAGGATTCTCACTGGAAGCAGACCACTAAATCTAGCAAACCCAGAAGTACTCAGATGACTCAGACCCGACTTGGCTTGGATCGTCCGACATGAAATCACGAAGTATTCCGCAAGATCTATTTCGCGTCTTCCCTAGTTGTAGAATTGTCTCAGCAGAGATCGATTCCAACGGCCTCTGCTGGGGCCACATATCGCGCCGCCTGTCGGATTAACTCCACTACACTGAGTTTGGAAAGTCGAGAATCGGCGGATCGAGGTTCTTGCTTCAGAGTTTACTTCGCTGGTCCAAGGATTTTCCAGATCTCCTTGAAACGCTTCTTTTCTCGGTCAAACTCCACATCCGCTAGCTCCGCTTGAACACCGAGTTTCTTGAGCGCTGCAAGCATTACATTCGTCATGTAGTGGGACGGCTGCTTCTTTTCGCCTAAGATCTTGACGGAAGAGTTCGTTACAGAAACGCCCTGCATTTCGACTAAGGCTTCACTGTCACTGAGTTTGTTGATCAGGATGTGCTCCATGTAACCCATAGATTCTAAGTATCCAGCGATTTTAAGAAGAGTATCAAGCGGTTTATCGTTCGGTTCAATCTTGATGAAGCCGCTTCTCAATCCCTCCTCTAGGTGATATTCGCCAACCCTCCGGAAGAATTCGGAGGCTCTCTCCCCCATGTACTCATTGACCGCTTCACAGATGGCGAAGTTGATTATGTCAAGAAACTCGGGCTTGATCATTGAAATCACCGCGTCATCACCGAATGACTGTATATATGCCTGCTGATATTACCGCGTAGCAACATGCGAACATCTACAAAAAGCAAGATTGAGAACTTAATCGACAGAATGAATCAGAGATGGGTCAGAAGAGTACCTAGAGGGTCATCTCATTACCCCGAGCTCGGATCAACCGCGGTTCTATTTCAGTTCTCTTGCCTCAACTTCCTTGACTATTTCCTGCAATTCAGATTTGATGTCTTGCTCGAGAGGAGGGACCTTGTGTTTCGCTAAGATTTCTTTCACTTTCGCCTGTGCTTTGTGTCTTAGTTCCTTTGCTCCGTCTTTGAACCATGACTCGAAGTCCCTCCGATCGGTTATGGTTGGGATGTAGTGTTCGTTTCGAATAAGTCGGAGTGTGTGTGGTTCTGAGAGATAGTGGCCTCCTGGGCCGACTTTGGATATGGTCTCAAGCGCGAGGGTTTCTGAACCTACATCCAAACCGCGCAACAATCTTTCGACAAAACCGCAGATCTCGTTATCCACGACGATCTTCTCATAGCTGATGGAGGCGACTCCAGGCTCGAGCGATCCTCCCGCTGAATTAACTATGATGTTCGCCCCACTCAGAGCGCACATGACAAGGCTTGTTGCAGCCTCGAAGCCCGCTTGCACATCAAGTGTCTTGGACTCTGTCATGGCGTTTCCGCGGTTCGGCAGATTGTAGAACCTAGCGACTTGAGTTGATGCAGCGCTCATTAGAGCAGCCTCTGGCGATCCATAGCACATGGTGGCGTACCTAGCGTCGGCAATTGCAGGGACTGCTCCGTAGAGAATCGGTGGTCGCTGCTTAGGTTGTGCCGCAAACTGAGCAACAGCGATGCCGGACAGGTTCTCTGCGTTCTGTTGAACAAGAACTCCGGCGAGAGACACCGGCCCGGTAGCCCCAGCCTGAATTGCGGGCCCAATGTGAACTGGCAGTCCCTCGCGAGCAAATTCGATGACCATCTCCGTCATCTCCTTGCTGTGGCTCAGAGGACTGACGGGGTTTTCCCATCCGATGAGTGTTGGTTTGCGGCGAAGGTTCTCAATTCCTCTGGAAGCAACCGAAGCCATGCGGATGAGGTCTTTCGCGGTCCTGGCGCCCTGAGCGTAATAGAGGTAGAAGGCCGGTTTCACAGTATTTTCCAGTCTGGTTAGAAATGTGTGGACGTGATGAACCTGCTCAGGCACGTCTCCAGGGAAAACACCAGCCACCAAGACTTCTGGATAGTCCAGAGCGTCACAAAGCCTAGTGATCTCTGCCACGTCTCGAAGAGTTGCAAGCCGTCGTTTTCCATCTAGATCTTGAACAAAGCGAGGAACCGCTCCGTCGGCAAAGTGAACTTCCCCGTCTTCGAATCTTACGAAGCACTTACTGTCGCGCCCATACAGGTTAAACCTGGAAGGCGTCTTGGAAATAGCTTCTCTCACGATTGGCTCCGGTATTCTAGCAAGATGCTTTTCGAAATCCACATCAGCACCTGCCTCCTCAAGAATCCTCAGTCCATCTGGAGACTCCACGCGAACCCCGACAGTTTCTAAGACTTCCATGGTGGCTCCGTGAATCCAAGAGAGATCTCCGCTGGAAAGAATCTTCAGAGGCGGAACTCTCATTCTCAATTTTTCATTCTGTCCTGCTATGCGATTCTGCCTGATTCGATGTCGCTGAGTATCGTTCTCGCCGCTATCATACCGGCGAGAGCTCTTACTCCTCCTCCCGGATGGATACCTGAGCCTACTAGGTAGAGATTGCGTATGGGGGTTCTACCGTCGTAGTATCCAAGTATGGGACGGAACCACAGCAACTGATAGTAAGATAAGTCACCGTGTTCAACATCTCCACCTGTTGCATAGAAACGGCGCTCATAATCAAGAGGCGTCTGGAGAAACCTGTGCAGGATCGAATTTTCGAAGTTGGATGCCGACTCAGCGATTAGATGTGTGAGGTTGTCTGCGTAGCTTTCCTTTATCGTGTCCCAGCTTCCACGTCTAGCTTCGTAGACAGTGGGATTGACCCAGGACTGCAAGATGTGTGCTCCGGAAGGAGCCAATGTGCTGTCGGCAGCCGTCGGAACATCGAGAAGGAGAAGTGGTTTACTTGGTGGGTCCCCCATTGCAGCTTCCGCGAACGCTTTCTCGGCGTAGTCAAGAGAGGGACAATACGTCAGGGCGCCTACGAGTTTTTCATCCGGTATCGCGAAACTTGGCTTTCGGGAAAGAGCATAGTTCAGACGTAGACCCGTAGAGACGAGTCTGTATTTCATAATTCTCTTGAGAGTGCGGTCGTCAAAGTGTTCTTGGCCTACAAGTCCAAGAAATGTCCTATGGGGATCCGCATTCGAGGCAACTATTCTAGATTCAATCTCTTCTCCGTTCTTTAATTTCACGCCTCGGGCAACTCTATCTTTGACAATTACTCTTTCCACCTCTGCGTTCACCAGTATGCGTGCGCCTGCGTCTTCAGCTGCCTTCTTCAGAGCCAACGGAAAGTTTCCCATGCCGCCCCTCACCCTTCCAGTTCTCTCCTTCATGATCACCCTCCAGACAAGAGCGCTGAGAGGAGCTGACGAGGGCCCTGATTGGGAAACGACGAGTGATTCCGAAGCCAATGCAATTTTGACATAGTCGGACTCAAATAGTTCATCAAGTTTTGCACCCATCGGTTTGAAGAAAAACTCGGCTAAAGCTTCAATGTTCTCGGGCTCCTTCAGGAAATCAAGCGCCTTGTTCACACTTGGAGGTAGTCTTCCCAGCAATTTGAGCAGAGCCACCTTTACAGGCAATGGTTTGGCGATGTCTGTGAGCAGATCCAGCGGGGGAGGCGGAGACAGAAGAAAAGCGTCAACGACAGGCCTAAATCTCTTCCAGAATGTCACGAACTCCAAGTAGCTTTGCGCATCTTTTCGAGAGAACTTTTCAATCTCCTGCCCTGTCTTCTTCGCATCCTCGTAGACGGTGAGATACCGCCCGTCAGGGAAGAGTGCAGAATATGCAATACCGCCTGAATCTATGAACTCGAGACCGTGCTTCGAAAGTCGCAGCTCGTCTACAGTGTCTTGTCTCAACCAATATGGGTAGAAGCAACCTGTATCGTAACTAAAGCCACTGAAGATTTCCTCGGTAGCACACATCCCTCCGACAATTTCCCGTCTCTCCAAGACTAGGACTTTGAGACCGTTTCGAGCCATAATGCAGGCAGATGCTAGACCGTTATGGCCGCCACCTATGATTACAACATCATACTGGGCCATGAAAACTGAATCAGGTGGTTTGCGGTATATTGTTTTCCACACGATCCGCGGTGGTAGCAAGCCGTGACCGATGTCACAATCGCATGTCTTTTCATGTAAGTACCTGCCATAGACTATAGTCCTAATTTCCTAATACGAGGTGAGAGAGAAACATGCGAATATTCAGGATGAGGTCCAATGCTTCTGCTTTCTCGTGAAGATGTTGAATCCGTTTTGACTATGAAGGATGCTATTGGCGCGGTGGAGGAAGCTTTCAGGCAATATTCGCTTGGCAATGTCAGGATGCCTGTCAGAGTTTCGGTGGCGGTTGAGCGTCACGGTGGCCAGATGTTGACGATGCCCGCCTATGTCGGAGGAGAGATGAGCGCCTTAGGACAGAAGGTTGTCACGGTTTACCCTGAAAACCCGACAAGGCATAACGTCCCAACGGTCCTTGCTACCGTCCAGCTCCTGAATCCCGAAACGGGTGAGTGCCTTGCCCTTATGGATGGGACATACCTCACAGCTATGAGAACAGGTGCGGCTGGCGGTATCGCTGCCAAGTATCTCGCTAGAAAGGATTCAAGGTCCGTTGGGCTATTTGGCGCTGGAGTCCAAGCTGGGACTCAACTGGAGGCGGTAACAGAGGTCAGAAAGATCGAGGTTGCTAAAGTCTTCGATATCATGACCGAACGCGCTAATCAATTTTGTGAACGCATGTCAAAGAAGCTCAACATTGATGCTAGACCTGCCAAGACTCCGGAGGAAACAGTGCGCGGCTCGGATATAATCATCTGCGCGTCAACATCCCGGACGCCTGTGTTCAGGGGAGAATGGCTGCAGGGTGGCATGCATATCACCGCGATCGGCGCTTACACACCAGACACGCGTGAACTCGACACTACAACGGTTCGACGGAGCAAAGTGGTTGTTGACTCCCGTGAAGCGGCATTCAAAGAGGCGGGCGACTTGCTAATCCCAATAGCAGAGAAAGCATTTTCGCCCGAACACATCTGGGCCGAGCTCGGGGAGGTTGTCGCAGGCAAGAAGGAGGGTCGAGCCTCCGATCAGGAGATCACACTCTTCAAGTCGCTTGGATTGGCGCTCCAAGATGTATCAACCGCTCTTGTGACCTATAAGAAAGCCATGGAGCGCAGCAAAGGAACCGTAGTGAAAATCTAAGAGAAAATTGCATTCAGACCAAGTGATTCTTGACATCACAGAGCCTCAGCAGTCTCGATAGTAGTCTTGGTTCGGAAGCGTCGGAAGAGACCTTTCGAGTAACAATCTCGAGTTCAGTTTGTCTTAATAGTAAGCGTTTGCTCGGAAGAAACTCCATCGGATCATATCGGAGTGACCATTTGAGCTATCTCATTCTCGATCGCGGCCACATCGTAACTAGATTTCCGAAGCGGGCTCTTGCGAAAAGGCTTAAAGCAAAACTGAGCCAGCAACTGTGAGCTGGTATTCTTGTCAGATGTTTATGACGATCTCGTTAACGCTGTTCTGAGCTTCGATCCAGACAAGATTACAGAAACAACAAAGAAGGCCCTTGCCGCTGGCGAGGATCCCATCAAAATCATAGAAGAAGGACTCGCGAAAGCCCTGCGAACCGTAGGAAAGAAATTCGAAGAAGGAGAACTATTCCTGATGCATCTCGTCGCGGCCGCCGAACCCGTTCAGAGGGTCATCAAAGAGATGCTTGAACCGGAGATTCTCAAACGGAAGGCTGAGAGAAAAACGTTGGGCAAAGTTGTCTTGGGAACTGTGGCTGGGGATATCCATGACATCGGGAAGACCATCGTTGGTGCGATGCTTTTCGCCGCAGGTTTCGAAGTCTTTGACCTCGGGAAGGATGTCCCTACAGAACAGTTCGTCGACAAAGCCAAAGAAGTGAACGCAGGCATCGTCGGTGCGTCAGCTTTGCTGAGCACATCTCTGCCGATGCAACGGGAAATCGTGAGGGCGGTTGTCGCAGCCGGTTTGAGGGATAAGGTGAAACTACTGTTCGGTGGGGCGCCGGTCACTGAGGAATGGGTTAGGGAGATTGGCGGCGACGGATATGCTCCGGATGCAGTCGAAGCCGCCAAGGTCGCCAAATCTCTGCTCGCCATAAAGGCTTAGGCGAGAGGGATGGTTCAGAGAGGCCTCAAGGGCGGACAACTCAAATTCCTAACGAAAGACGAGGCACGTCAGATCCACCTATCCTCCCTCGAGATCCTAGAAACAGTCGGAATGCAATCCGATTCAAATAAGATTCTGGAAATCTTCAATGACGCTGGAGCTGAGATTGATTCAAAGAAGAAGAGGATAAGGATTCCACAATACCTAGTTGAGGAGTCCCTCAAGAAGGCTCCAAGGGAGATCGTATTCTGCGGAAGAAACCCAAAGCATGACATACTCCTAGAGGGTGCCCGAGTATATTTTGGTTTGGGCGGAACACCTGTCCCATACATTAGGGACATCGATACAGGCGAGATGCGACGCCCGACAAAGAAGGATATGGATGAAGCCACTAGGCTGGGTGATGCCTTACCGAACATCAAGTTCATTATGAGCATCGCAGGCGCCTTCGACGTTCCTTACCAAGCTGAATACCTCCACGAGTTTGAGTCGTTGTTTAACAATACGGAGAAGCCTATCCTCTACTCATCCCCGGGGGTCCTTGCAGCAAAGAAAGTCCTTGAGATGGCGGCCGCGATCGTCGGAGGCCCCGACGAACTGAGAAGAAGACCCACACTTGCTCTGTACACTGAAACGGTGTCGCCTCTGCAATTCGCTGAATCCAACGAGAACATCATCGAGTTTGCAAAGGCCGGCATCCCGTACAGCAACGGACCCATGCCATCAGCTGGAGCATCGGGACCGATGACGTTGGCCGGGTCGGCGGTCCAAAGCAACGCGGAGAATTTGGCTGCGATCACTCTCGGTCAGCTTCTGAACCCCCATACGCCCGCGATGTACTCGGGGTGGGCTTGTGTCATCGACCCAAAGACTTGTCGCACTGCGTATGGTGCTCCAGAGTTTGCGATGGGTACGAGTGTCTTCAATGCTGCGATGGGTGAGTATTATGGTCTGCCAACCTATGGGTTTGGTGGATGTTCGGACTCAAAGCTTCCCGACGCCCAGGCAGGGGCTGAGGTTATGATGAATGGGATGGTCGCCGCACTCTGCGGTGTGAACTTGATCCATGATTGTGGATACCTGGCGGGTGGGAGCGTGGGTTCCATGGAGATGGCTGTTATCTGCAACGAGATCGCAGGAATGATCACAAGAATAGTTCGAGGCGTCGAGGTGGATGATGAGACGTTAGCGGTGGAGGTAATCAAGAAGGTGGGGCCGGGAGGCCACTTCATGTCGCAGAGGCATACACTCGACCATGTGAATGAACTCTACCTCCCAACACTCTTCGATAGGGCATCCGAAGTAATCTGGACAAGGGCAGGAAAGAAAGATATCAGAGACACCGCCCGCACAAAGGTCAAAGAACTCCTCCGAGACCACCGTCCAGAACCACTACCAAGAGACGTACAAGCGAAGCTCAGAGAAATCGTAAAAGAAGCCGAAAAGGAGTTAGTTATCGTAAGATAGAGGTGCTTATTGAACTGATCTACCTCGTGAGGTCCGAAGAGAAAAACTCGGGTTTCCGTCAGCGTCGCGTTATTGAGGTTCTACCCTCTTTAGTCTATCAATTCCTCTTCTAACGTCACTGGGTAGGGGTTCCACCTCATGTTCTTTGAGTATTTTTCTGATCTTCTCCCTCGCAACATCTACCATATTCCTTGCTCCTTTC
>Ga0209725_1001074_pt1 | contig 15894 bp, 12 predicted proteins | sample I18A1metaG_FD_184145 | JGI IMG/M metagenome (GOLD analysis project Ga0209725, IMG submission 184145) | Lake sediment bacterial and archeal communities from Gulf of Boni, Indonesia to study Microbial Dark Matter (Phase II) - ​I18A1 metaG... | ecosystem: Environmental > Aquatic > Freshwater > Lake... | reverse complement strand
TTCATGACCGGGCCGCTGACCGGGACTTCGGCTCCTGCGTCTGGGAGAATTGCGGTCTGCGGGGTTGCTCCTCAAGTATACCCCACACCGTGGTTCACACGTTCGAACATGGGCGGGCAGTGGGGATCAGAGCTAAAGTACGCCGGCTTTGATGGCCTAATCATTCATGGAAAAGCGCAGAACCCGGTCTACATCTACATCAATGATGGCAACGTAGAAGTAAACGATGCTGCGGACATCTGGGGACTGGACACCTATTCGACGCAGAGAATGGTGTGGAACAAACACGGCAGAGATGCCAAGGTAGCGTGCATTGGGCCAGCTGGAGAGAGGCTAGCCCGAATTGCCGTGATCCTAACTGAGACAGAAAGCGCTGCAGGTCAGGGAGGCTTCGGCGCGGTCATGGGATCTAAGAACCTTAAGGCGGTAGCTGTGCGCGGAACCGGCGCCGTGAAGATCGCAAGACCGGATGAGTTGATGGAGCTATGTCTGGAAATGAAGAAGGAGATGCCGACGGCTGAACACATACCCATAAAACCTTCGCTCGACCCAGAACGCGTAGTCCCCTACGGGCAACGCCTTCAGAACTGTAGCCACGCCTGTATTGTCCAATGCCCCCTTAACCACTACTACAAATCTGTTCCAGGATCGGGCTCGCCAAGCCTTTTGAGCGGTCAGTTGCACTGCATCGGGCCTGTCTTTGCCGGTGCGCCGAAAACGTTCTATGACTGGAATCCGGGGTTCAGGGCGGGTTTTGAGGCAGCTGTCTTATCCAACAAGTACGGGATCAACCAGTGGGAATTGATAATTGGCACGGTGCCCTGGCTTAGGGCAATGAAGCAGGCAGGTGTCCTGACGGACCTAGACGGAGTGAAAATCGACCCGGACAACCCTGACTTCTGGTTTACTTTACTCAAGAAGATCGCGTACAGGCAGGGGAGGTTGGGAGACGCGCTTTCTGAGGGAGGTCTCAGGGCAGCCGACATCCTCAAGATTGGGAAGAAGGAGGCTTCCGAGTTCTGGGTTCCGTACGGCTACCCCGGGCACTGGGATGGAAGAGGAGACCGCATCAACCCCATCTTCTTCCCTGTTTGGATAGTAGCTGCAATACAGTTGGCGACCGACACTAGGGACCCCTTCAGCTCCTCTCACGGATACGTAGCAGGGGTGAGTCTCTGGTCCAACGTGTTGAAGTGGGATGACATCTACCGAATAGCTGACAAGGTCTACGGGTCTCACAAGGCTGTCAATCTGCAAACGCCTTACGAATACAAGGCTCAGCCGGCCATATGGCATCAACACCGAAGTGTTCTGAAGGATTCCCTGCCCGTCTGCGACTGGGCCTTTCCGAAGATATACAGCTTCTCCAGCGATGACCACTACGTCAAGATAATCACGTCCAAAGAAACGATCTACGGACCGTCCTTTGAACACCGTCTCTTCACAGCCGTTACCGGGATCGATATGACTCAAAGCGATCTGGACAAAGCAGCCGAGCGAGTGTTCAATCTGGAGAGAGCTATCCAAGTCAGAAGTCACGGGCGCTCAAGAAAGGAAGATGAATCCGTTATTCCCTATTTCGAAACGACGGAGCATTTTCTCGGACCAACCGGCAAACGCGAAAACCTAGACCGGCAAAAATTCACCAAGCTGATGGACGAGTACTATGCTTTGAGAGGTTGGAACACCGCCACGGGACGCCCAACGAAAGACAAACTTGTGGAACTCGGTCTAGACGACGTATCGAGAGAGCTCAAGAAGCTCGACCTAATCTGATGTGCTCAAGGCGTTATTCATTGATCTCTAGTACACGCAGGCCTGGGAGACAAGATCACAAATCGATAGAGCTTAAGCCAACCCTCGCCGGAGACGCTAACAGGCATGGTGGCACAACTTGTTGGTACGCTTTCGCGGCTGGTTAGTTGACTACCTTGGCCACCACGAGACCAGCATCGAGGCCTCAAACCTAACCGTGAGAGATATTCTAGCGATGTTGGACAAGGGTGATGAAGAGATTCTGAAAGCAGTTCACAGGAAGGGCCTGTTCATATCGGTCAACGGCAGGGTCGTCTACGACCTCGCCACCGAGGTATCGAACAACGACCTCGTCACATTGTTTCCGATAGGCTCCGGCGGATAGACTTTCTAAGAAGGAATATCAACAAGTCTTTGCCATGATCCAGTTGCATCATTCAGTTCGTGCTTCGTCCTAGTGCCATCCCAGTGTCCCGTAGGAAAACGTGCACTTTCTCTTCTTTGAACTTCACGTAGACTTTCTGGTCATACCTGAACACGCGCTCCTTTCCTGTCAGGCAATTAAGTGAGACCTCTCCGACCCTGATAGTGACCACCCTTTCATCTCCAAAATTCTGCGTCAGCTCTACTCGACCTTCAAAACATCCACTATTCTCGGGAGAGTCGAGGAGAATAATGTCCTCCGGTCTTAGGCCTAACAATAACTCCTGAGTCATTGCTTCGCTCTTTATTTCATACGCCCGCGTCGTCATATCTAGGTTGAAGCCTAAAGCCTCAAGAACCCACCTGTCGTCCAGTTGTTTCACAGCGCATTCAGCAAGGTTCATTGTGGGGCTTCCTATGAAACGACCTACAAAGACGCTTTTAGGAAAACTGTATAGTTCCTCGGGCGCACCGATCTGTTCGATAACCCCCTCGTTGATAACCCCTATTCTGTCTCCAACGGCGGTTGCTTCAACTTGGTCATGTGTCGAGAAGACCATGGTTATTCCAGACTCCCTCTGAAGCCTCTTGAGTTCGACTCTGGTTGTCTCTCTGATTTTTGCGTCAAGGTTCTTCAGAGGTTCATCTAGGAGAAGCATGCGGGGTTTCCTTACTAAGACTCTAGCCAAGGCAACCCTTTGGAGTTCCCCTCCGCTGTAGGTCGCCGGTTTTCTCTCCAAGAGGTGGGTTATTTGAAGAAGCTTCGCCACTTCTTCAACTCTCTCTCTAATCTCATCGCCGTCTATCTTCTTTATTTCTAAGGGAAACGCAATGTTCTGAAAACCAGTTCTATTAGGGTAGATAGGGGGAACCTCGAACACCATTCCAACTTCGCGGTCACCTGGGGGGACTGTGTTCACCATCTGATCGCCTATGTAGACTTCCCCTTCGTCAGGAGGGACCAAACCAGCAATTATTTTCAGCAGAGTCGTCTTACCCGCGCCCGGCGGCCCCGCAATGGCAAAAAGCTCCTTATCAGTAACCTCCAAGCTCACGTTCTTCAGTATCTGCCTCTGTCCAGCTTTCTTTGAAATATTCACGAGTCGAAGAGTCACCATCTTCGGGCGCTCCTTGATCAGAGAATCGCTTCCTGAGTCTTCTTGTCAAATAGGTGAAGCTTTTCCTTGTTGAACGATATCCAAACCTTGCTGCCCACCTCAAGCTCAGGCATTGCGTAAACCTTGGCGAGAACCGTCAATCGGCCTATCTTCAGATGATATATTGATCTGGCTCCAATGGGCTCCACTAGCTGCACTTCAGACTGCATCGCCTCTGGGTCGGTCTTCCGAACGTCTACAGATACATCTTCGGGCCGTATTCCCAAGATCAGCTCTCTTGCTTTCGACTCTCCTCTGACTCTTTCAGCAAGCTCCGTGATGTCCAAGGCGAAATCTCGAGATTTCAAAATTGCTCGTTCTTCGTTCTGAACGAGCTCACAATCGATTAGGTTCATCGAAGGGCTACCGATGAAATTGGCCACGAACAAGGTCCTCGGGCTATCGTAGATTTGACTTGTCGTTCCTATCTGCTCTATTAGGCCGTCTCTCATTACTGCAATCCTATCAGCTAGCGTCATGGCTTCTAGTTGGTCGTGAGTTACATACACGGTTGCTATGCCTATCTCTTTCTGCAGTTTCCCTAGTTCAGCTCTCATCTTCTCTCGGGCTTTCGCATCTATGTTGCTCAGAGGTTCGTCGAGTAGCAGAAGTTTCGGATCCAGCGCTATGCTTCTTCCTATGGCTACTCTCTGCATCTCACTCAAGCCGAGTTTCTTGCCGGGTACATCGAGTATATTGTCCACGCCAATCAGTGAGGCGGTATCGTGCACCTTTGTCCTCAGTTGAGCCTCAGGCATCTTTCTAACTCTAAGGCCATAAGCGATGTTTTCGAAGACCGACAAATGTGGAAATATGGCGTAGTCTTGAAAGACCAGCCCGATCTGTCTCTTCTGAGGCGGCACATCGTTGACGAGCACCCCATCCACTAGTATCTCGCCTGACGTTGGCACTTCAAGCCCAGCGATGATTCTCAAGGTGGTTGTTTTTCCGCAGCCTGACGGACCTAGGAGGCAAAGGGTCTCTTTCTCTTCAACTTGAAACCCGACATCTTTGACTGCTTCAAAGGTTCCGAAGAGTTTTCGAAGATTCTTGACTACAAGCTTAGGCATTTCGCGATCTCATCCGTGTTCGTTTTCCAATCCGGTAATCTCATCTGACTCTGCCGAACGTAAATCCCGTCACAAGATGCCTTTGGATCAAGTATCCCAGCACAAGAGAAGGTATCGTCGCAACAAGTCCCAAGGAAGCCATGGTTCCGTACATCCTGCCCACGGCGCTCACATACTTACTAATCTGTACAGGCAAAGTTGTCACTTGAGTCACCGAGATCACCAGAGCGAACAAGAACTCGCTCCAGTTAAGTATGAATATGAACAAAGCAGAGGCTACTAGGCCGCCTTTCGTAAGAGGAATCGTTATCTTCCTCAAGACTGTCCATGGGCTCGCCCCCTCTAGAAGCGCAGCCTCCTCCCATTCTGGCGGGATCTCATCAATGAATCCCTTCATCAACCAAATGGCATACGTCAAGGTCACGGCCGCATACAGCATGATAAGTCCTGCGTACGTATCTACGAAGCCAATACTAGCGTAGAAGACCATCAGCGGGGCGACGAACGTGGCCCCTGGAAGCATCCTAGTCAGAAGCGTGAAGAAGATGACGAAGGTTCCTCCGGCTCGATAGCGCGAAACTCCGTAGGCTGCGAGGAATCCGATCAGGACCGCGAATATCGTGCCGAGTCCTGCAGCTATTAGGCTATTTATCAGCGGCTTCGTTATCGGCTCCGTGATCGACGTGAAGAAATAGCTGCCCCCGATAGGATTTGTTGGTACGAAGAGACTTATGTAATTGTCAACAGTTGGCTGTATTGGAATTATGTTTGCCGAATACCACTCGGTTGGACCTTTGAATGAGAGGGAAACCATCCAAGCTACGGGAGCCAAAGTCCATACGGATACGAGTATTATGAGTAGGTAACGAATAGTTTTCATCGCTCCTTTTGTTACCACATCTGACACCCGCTACTCTACTTTCACTTCAAGAGGCCTTATCGCCAATCTAGTCACGAGCGCAGTCGCCACCATTATCAGCAGCGACACCGCACATGCGTACGAAGTATTGTGGTACACTATCGACAGGTTGTACACGTACAGTGATATGACTTCAGTTGAGTTTACCCCGGGTCCTCCTCGAGTCATTATGTAGACGATGTCGAAGACTTTGAACGCTTCCAGTCCTCTGATGATTAGCGCCACAACCAACAGCGGTTTGATCAGGGGAAGATGAACTGTTGCTACAATCCTAGCGGATGATGCTCCTAGGACCTGAGCAGCCTCTATCAGTCTTCTTGGAACCGCTGCCAATCCGGCATAGATTATGAGGAACATTAGTGGGGTCCATTGCCAAATATCGGCGATCATCACTGCACCAAATGCTAAAACAGCATTGGTAAACCAGTCGACCATGCCGCCTTCGCCGAACATGGGTTTCAGAAGCAACAGGTTCACCGGCCCGTAGTACTGGAACATCAAGTAGAACCCTAGGCCGACTACTACCCATGGCATCATCATCGGATACATAAGAACTGAGGTGAACGCCCTCTTTCCACGGAAATCGCCTAGGAAGAGGAGCGCCATGCCAAGTCCCAGAAGAAATTCCAAGGGCAGCACCACGGCGACGAAGACTGTCGTTCGAATGAATGCCCAGAGCAGTCTTGCATCCCCAAATGCCTCAATAAACCTGGGCACGCCTGCCACTGGAGCATGCCACCAATCGTAGCCTGACAGCGGCTCCCACGTTGTGAAGCTCAAGAATATCATAATCGCGAAGGGAACTATTAGAACAAAATTCAGCACGAAATTGAGTGGAAGTGTCGAGAGTTTCTTGAAGGTTTCAGTCTTACGAATCCATTGAGTCAATCTAGGGGCTCTCTTCATTCCGCACGCTTCCAAACAAAACAGTTCTTAAAAAAAAGGAGGTTCAACGTTGGGTTGAATCTTCTAGCTGATGTATCCCTTTGCTTTCCAGACGTCCTGTACGTCCGCTGGATAGAGTGCAATCATGGATTTCCATGCTTCTAGCTGTGCGTTTCTTCCAAGTCTGTCGGTTATTGGCTCCCAATCCTTGGCTGTATCGTCCACCGCCGCCTTGGGGGTCTTGGATTTGACGCACGCCGCGTTGATGTTTTTCGTAAGCTTGTCTAGGTATTCACTAGAACCTTTGATCATCAGGTCCGGAAATGAGTGGGCGATGCAATCCGCAAACACGTCCAGGAATTGTGGTGTGTATGCTTTTTCGAATGCGGCTCTGTACGGGGGCTTGAACCAACAATTTCTGTGGATATCCATGATCCCGACTCTGGTAACGGCGTCAGCACCTATCACAGGGCTGACAACCCACTGCCAGAAGAGGTATCCCAATTCTGGGTACTTGCTATAGTTGGACACGACCCCGATCCAGTTGACAGGGTTATTCGCTGCCTTCAGCAGTATCTCTTTTCCACCGACGGTGACCCTACTGCCAGGCGCTAGAGCTGAACCTGATTTGCCGACGACTTGTGATGTCGAAGGATCCTGCGCCCATTTTATCAATGACGGCCAAGCCATTGTAAGCACGGCTTTTCCTTCACTGTACCTCTTGTATAGACTCGCCCAGTCCATTGAAAGCGCGTCAGGATGCATGTAGGGCACGAGGTCTGCCATTACTTGGGTCGCATCTATGCCCTCTTGCGTGTTTATCATTGCTTTCATGTCGGTCGGGCTGAAGAGGATTCCTCCCTTCGATACGAAGATGCATAGCCAAGTTGTGAATGCCGCCCAACCCGGATCAGCATAGAAGTATGCGCCGTACACTTTTTCGCCGTCCGAAGCTTTCAGATTCAATTCGTTGAAGAATTTACTTACGTCCTTGACCTCCTCCCAAGTGTCAGGCACCTTCAAATCGTATCCAAACTTCGACCTGAATTGGCTCGCGTAGTCGGGATTCTCAAGTAGGTCTTTTCTATAAGTCAGTGTAAAGACATCAGCGTCCAAGTCCACAGCGTAGCGCCTTCCCTTGTACATCGTAGTATAGTCTGCTAGAGGCTCAATCACCGTCGTATCCGGGTATTGTGAGCCATACTCAGGATTGTACTTATTGTAGTAGTCGGTGAGATCTTTTGCCAAACCAGACTCGATAACATCACCTTTCCACGTGCTGAAGATGGTGATTATGTCAAATGCCCCTGTCTTCGCCGTTGCCTCAGCCATCGCTTTCGTATAGACATCTGGCTCACCGCCAAGCGTGACCACTTCAACCTTCGTTCCAGTCTCTGCTTCCCAGTACGCAAAGAAAGGCTCAAAATTGTTCTTCGACCCAGCCACGTGCAACAGCTTTAGTGTAGCACCCGCAGGAACTGCGCCTGACGCAACAAGTTGCTTTGCCCCAGCCACAGCTCTATCCGAAACCCCCGCCCCAGGCCCGGCCGTGAGAGTGTAGGTCTCAGTCTCCGTGGTAGTGACCATCTTCGGCGGTGTTGCGAGATATCCTAACGCGCCACCAACAGCTAGCCCAACGATAGTTCCGCCCGCAACCTGCAGATACGTTCGTCTAGAGATTTTCTTTTCTTCAGGTTTAGACATAGAAATTTTCCTCGTGGTTCTGAAAGGGTCAGAAGTGCGCTAATAAGACTTGCGACACGCCCTAGGGACAGATTACCATGATGAGAGTCCGCCTGTAGGTTTAGCGACACCGCCTAGTGTGTATCTTGCAGTCCGAGCCATCCTCCCTTCTGAGCGTCGCGACGCTCTCGACTGTCTTTGGGTTTGTTCTGTGGGCGGACTCGGGTGCTCTGGATCTTAGCTTGAGTCCTTCTACGCCGTCCTCTCCGTATCGGTTCCACCAGTTGCAGCATCTTCTTCGTTATGCACTGCTTCTGGGGGATATACTCAATCGACTATCGTCTTCGAGAAAAAGAACGCCGGTGCAACTCATAAATACAGCCTATGCCTGTTCGCAGATGTGATCGAATTTGTCGTGGATAAAGGAAGGGCTGCTTGGGCTTAGCCCCCTGATCTTTGGAATAGTCGTGCTCATAATCAATAGTCTAACCGGAGGTTCGGTCAACCCGATTTATGTCATTACGGCAGGGGCCATGATTATCGTTGCAGTCTTGAGTCTTCGTGCTCAATGATCTGGAACAGCAGATTCGGTTTCAAGACCTGAATATGACCATAAGTCACGGTTCGCTCTGGCATGGTCAAGGGAAGAGTTCTCAAGAATCGTTCCGGAGGAACTATTCGCCTTTAGAGGATAGCCTTAACTTTGTGGTGACCGAGACTAGGAACGCACGCTGGGGAATCGCTCGTAGGAGCGTCAAGAGAAGAGATGGCACAAGTGGACGAACTGCGATTGGACCGGTTACGGGCAAAGATGAAGACAGCTGGCCTCGACACGTTGATTTGCCGCTTGCCCGAAAATGTTGTCTACCTGACGGATTACTGGCCGCACCACGGATTTTCGGTCGCCGTTCTGCCGAAAGAGGCCAAGCCGCTCCTCTTTCTGCCTGAAATTGAGGCAGAGTATGCGAACCCCGACTGGGCTGAGGTGATTCCGTTTGGGTGGGGCTTGCTCAAGGACGGCGATCTATACGAGAACTACCGTCGGCTCCTGAGAGATGCACACGTCAGACTCGGTTTGAAGAGAGCACGAGTCGGAGTAGAGAGAAGCTTTGAAGTCGTAGGCTCGACCTATCGGTCGGCAGAGCCGGTTGTTCCTGCAGCACCTTGGTCGCGCCTGCTCGATGATGTCTTCTCAGAGGCCAGCCAGGTAGACGTGACCGATCTGCTGCAAACGGCTAGGGCGATCAAGACCAATTACGAACTTGGAAAGTTACGCGTCGCCAACGAAATCGCCGAGATGGGAATGTCCGAGTTCGTGACCAGATTGCAACCAGGAATGACTGAGGCTCAGGTCGGCGCGATGGTGGAGCAGAAGATTCGGGCCGACGGTCCCGGCCACAAAGGTGCCCGCCTGGTACGTGCCTTGTGTGAAGTTGGTGCAGGCCCCATAGGTAGCACGAAAGGGAAATTGTTGGTCCCGTCTACCACGCGGGCGATCAACGCGGGTGACATCGTGATGGTTGAATTAGCGACAGTGGTTGACGGCTACTGGTCAGATCTGACCTATGTCTCCGTAGCAGGCGAACCCAATGAGCGACAGCGCGAAGTTCATAACCGCGTGCTTGAGGCGCAGCAAGCCGCGGCAGGAAGGATGCGACCTGGGGTATCCTTCTCTGAACCCGACAAGGCGGCTCGCCAAGTGCTCGAGAAGGCTGGCCTTGGAAAATACTTTGTTCACGTCACTGGTCATGGCGTCGGTCTGCGTTACCATGAGTTCATTCCAGTTCTCATGCCGGGAGCCACTGGCACCTTAGAGGCAGGGATGGTAAGCACGGTAGAGCCGGGGGTATACATTCAGGACTTTGGCGGCATCCGCATTGAAGACGATGTGGCTGTCGGCACCGATGGGCCGACCTTCCTATCCACGCCCCGCAAACCCTGGTAGCCATCTCGGTTCCAATAGCTCGCCGTTATTAGCATGGAAGACTAAGGCGCCAGTCTCTCTGCATTGAAACCGACCTCGAGAGGTACTATAGGAAAATGACCGAAAACCTCTTCAACGTTAGGACGTCATGTCAGCGGTTTGATGAATAAGATTTGAGGCTCGTAACGTATTCTCTTAGCGGCAGGAATAGGGTTGGGGCTGTCATCAAGAACTTCCTTGTAGACCTAAACCTATCGTACTCAGCTTTCCTTGAATCCAAAGGCGAGCCTTCTCCTGAAACGAAAGCGGATTTGGAGCTGCCTCCCAAGATGAAGAGCCTCATTGCGAAAGGAATGGAAGGACTCGAACGGGCCAAGGAAGCGATCCTTTTTGCACAGCAGAGAGACTTCAGGATCCCGGGCGCGGTCTTCAGCCTTTCCGATGTGAAGTTCAAAGCTCCGGTGACCGAGCCCTCGAAGATCGTCTGCACTGGGCTCAACTATGAGGATTACAGGATTAAACTGGGACTGCAATATCTTCCGGTTCCACAGATCTTTCTGAAGGCGCCGTCCAGTCTGATTGGCCATATGGAACCGATAGTCATCCCGCAAGGTTACGGCGTCATTTTCCATGAATGGGAACTCTCATGCATCATTGCCAAGACGTGCAGAAATGTCGAGAAAGAGAAAGTCGGTGAAACTATTTTCGGATATACCATTTTCAACGACATCACAGCCCATGACATAGAATCGAAATCCAGAGAGTTGCAGCCCTGGGGAAAATCGTTCGACACGTTCGGACCGATGGGACCTTGGATAGTGACGCCCGACGAGATGCCGAAGGACCTTTACAACCTTCGAATGGTGCGCCGGAGGAACGGAAAGACAGAGGCTGATTCTAACACCAAGAACATGCAATTCCACTTTGACGATATCATTTCGTTCGTAAGCTCGTTTTGGACTTTGAATCCGGGAGACGTTGTTACGACAGCAAGCCCTCCCGCAGGCCCAATAGCTCCTGGAGATACGATAGAGGCGGAGATTGAGGGTATCGGCGTGCTTGTTAACCCGGTAGTATCAAGCGAGACGAACTTGGAGTACGCAAAGAAGGTAGGGTTGACATAGAAGCAAGGGCTGTTGATGGTTCTAGGCTCACTCTACTGCTATTTCGTGTCTAGACATTTCTTCTTCCTGACATGAATCAAATTGGACTTCAGTACTTGTATCCTCGAGCTTCTTGCTCGTCGTGCTCGACGCCTAGTCCCTGTGCTATCCGCGTCACGTAGTTCATGTAGGCCGTGAGCAGGACCAGATCAAGGATCTCCGAATCAGTAATCCCGACTCTTCGCATGGCCTCTAGATCCTCTCTGACAACCGCACCGGGCTCCAAGGTGAGCTTGAGAGCGTACTCAACAAGAGCCTTGGTTCTCTGCGGGAGATTCTCGGGTTGCTGTCCATGTTTGAAGGCCTCCAGTTGATCACCATTCTTCAGGTAGAACCTCAGGGCTTCTCCATGGTGCGTGACGCAATAGTCGCAATGATTGTTTGCCGAGATGGTGGTCGCGATCATCTCACGCTCGGCTCTGCTAAGGCCAGACTTGCCGTAGACGAGGGTCACGTATAGCTCAAGATGAGACCTTAATGCGTTCGGGTTGAGACTCTGAGCACGCATTATGTTGGAAACCTTGCCACGCAGCCGCAACACGGCTTCGTAAGCGCGTTTCAAGTCTCCCGTCGCTTTGTCTTCGGGAATTGTCTTGATCCACGCCAAAGTCAACCGACTCGCTGGGATCTGTACATCTGCGGTTCATAAAGTCTGACAATCTCGCCTAGATCACGTAAATCTGGCCAATCTCTGCAGACAACCAGTCGAACTGCGATACTCTGCTTTAAGTACGTGAACATCGCCTTACGCTGAGCAGCGAAGTGAAGGCGCGGCTCATGCGAAAGGGCACGGTTTGTGCGATCTTTGCGTTTGCAGTGAGCTTTGCCTTCTATTATCGACGCTAGCTCGCCACGAAACTTAGGCGGGCTGCGAAGGTGGTTTTTGTGAGAGATACTATACAAAATGGATTGTCTGCAAGCCTTGATTTCTCGGGAGATCGACTTCAGTCTCTAACCGAGCTTGCTCAGCGAATTAGGCGTGACATCGTCGCAATGATAGCAAGCGCTGGGACTGGACATCTGGGGCCTTCTCTGTCCTGTGTGGAGATTCTCATATCACTCTACTTTGATCGCATGAACCACAAGCCGGAAGACCCAACTTGGTCCGAGCGGGATAGACTGGTTCTGTGCAAGGGTCACGCAGCCCCAGCGCTCTACGCAACACTGGCTCATGCTGGGTATTTCGATCAAGGAACACTTGCGTCCCTTCGGAAGGCTGGCAGCATACTGCAGGGACACCCTACACGAGTAACTCCTGGAGTCGACGTGTCTACTGGATCGCTCGGTCAGGGACTCTCGATTGCTAACGGAATGGCTCTTGCCGCGAGACTAGACGGCGGAAGCTACAGAGTCTTTGCTTTGACAGGTGACGGGGAGTGCGATGAGGGCCAGATGTGGGAGGCGGCCATGACGGCCAGTCACCTTGGCCTCTCGAACGTTACAGCGATCATTGACCGAAACGGTGTGCAGTCAGACGACGCTACCGAGAGAATCAAGAAGAAGGAGCCTTTGGATAGGAAGTGGCGATCGTTCGGATGGCAAGTTCTTGAGATCGATGGCCACAACTTCATGCAGATTCATCACTCATTTGACGTGGCCGAATGGACAACCGATCGTCCAACTGTAATAATCGCGCGAACTGTGAAAGGCAAAGGCCTGTCGTTCTTGGAAGGCGATGCGAACTCGCACAACGTCTCCTTCAGCGAAGAGGATCTAGACTGGGCCATGGAAGAGCTACGCTACTCCTAGCATGAGACGCACAGCAGCAATCCACACATGGTGAGAGGCTTCCGGATGGCGTCGCTTAGGAAAGAACTCGGCAAGGTTCTTGTGGAACTCGGCAAAGAGTACAAGAATCTCGTTGTGATCACGGGGGATCTTGGAAGGTCCACCGGAGTAAGCGCATTTGAGACCTTCCCCGAGCGTTACTTCAATCTTGGCATTAGCGAGCAAGATATGATAGGGACTGCCGCGGGACTTGCGTCAGCCGGAAAGATACCTGTAGTCAGCACGTACGCCATATTCTTGGCCGGTCGCGCTTGGGAACAGATCAGAAACAGCGTTGCCCGTGATGGTCTAAATGTCAAAATGATCGCGACGCACTCTGGAATCTCGCCGTCGGCTGATGGCTCGTCGCATCAATGCTTCGAAGATATCGCGCTCATCAGAGCGATCCCCGGAACGACCTTGGTGCTTCCAGCAGACCTTTCTGAGATGAGATGCGCCGTACGTGCGGCCGTTCAGACCACAGGGCCGTTCTACGTGAGGCTGGGAAGAGGCGAGATACCGCAGATCTTCCATGACCAAAACGAATTTCAAATCGGCAAAGCTAGGCGCGTCACCGACGGATCAGACGTTGGAATAGTCGCTTCGGGCTTCCTTGTGCGAGAAGCAATTGAGGCCGAGGCGATGCTGCGGAGAGAAGAAGTGAACGCCACTGTTCTCGACATGCACACCGTTAAGCCAGCGGACGCGGAAGCGATTGCCAAGATTGCACGAGAAACTGGGGCAATCGTCACCGTTGAGGATCATAACGTGCTCGGCGGCTTGGGCGCTATTGTCGCGGAAATCGTCTGCAAACACAGCCCCGTCCCGGTTGAGATGATTGGAATCCGAGACAGATTCGGTGAGTCAGGAGACCTCCGTGAACTCATGGAGATATACGGAATGACAGCCCGTCACATTGCAGACGCAGCAAGACGCGTAATCAAAGTGAAGGAAAAACCGTAGCGATCAATGGGAGCAAGACTACTTGATTATTGTCACGCGAAAGGAAGCGAGCCGCGCAGCAATTACGCAAGCCCTCGACCTTCTCAGCAAGAGAGGTATTGAGGCGAGAGCTGTAGATTGGAACGATCGAACCGTACTTGTCACGCGCCAAGATCCGACTCCGAGAGACTTGGAGGAGTTTCAAAGAACGACCATCGCTGAGAGACTCGTTCTCCCAACCCTAACGGCACAGTTAGCTAGCAGGGATTTTCAGAACGAAACATCAGTTGTCAGAGTCGAAACTGTGGATATTGGCGCACGGAAGCTCGTGATCATTGCGGGTCCATGTTCTGTGGAAGGCCGCGAACAGCTGCTAGAAGTGGCTCGTGCCGCCAAGCAACTCGGCGCTTCAATGCTGCGAGGAGGCGTCTTCAAACCGCGAACATCCCCGTACGAGTTTCAGGGACTTGGAGAGGCCGGGTTGCGCCTACTGGTGGAGGCACGCGAAGAGACCGGTTTGCCTGTCGTAACGGAAGTCCTAGAACCAGAGAGAGTGGGGCTAGTCACCAAGTACGCCGATATGCTCCAGATTGGAGCAAGGAACGTGCAGAACTTCTCGCTGCTCAGAGCTGTCGGAAAATCGAAGATGCCCGTTCTCTTGAAGCGCGGAATGATGAGCACGATCGATGAATGGCTGCAGGCGGCCGAATACATTCTCTTGGAGGGCAATCCGAATGTGGTTCTGTGTGAACGTGGAATCCGCACATTCGAGAAGGCCACACGAAACACCTTGGATCTTTCGGCTGTCCCCGTCCTGAGAAAGCAGACTCACCTACCGATCTTAGTTGACCCAAGTCACGCTACAGGTAGCAGAGACCTCGTGGCCCCTATGGCTAGAGCAGCAGTCGCTGCAGGGGCTGACGGCCTGATGATTGAAACCCATCATAACCCCGAGACTGCTCTATCCGATTCCCAACAACAACTAGACCTGAGGGAGTTCGCTAGCCTGATGGAAGAGCTTGAACCTGTCGCAAAGGCTGTCGGACGCGGAATCCGTTAGGCGGCGTCTCTGCTTGAAGAAGATTCCGGTATCGCTCGGAGAACGCTCCTACGACATTGTGATAGGACATGGGATCTTGAGTGATCTAGGAGACGCCATCAGGCGACTTGGACTCGGACCCAAAGAAATGATCGTCACCAGCGCAACGTTGTGGCCGCTTTACGGCAAGACTGTTCACGACTCTGTTGCGTCAAGCGGGTTCGATGTTTCTGTCGCTATTATAGGAGACGATGAGGAATCAAAATCGCTCCAGACGGTCACGTCGATTTACGACAAGCTACTGGAAAGCGAATTTGACAGGAATTCTGGGGTAGTAGCCGTTGGAGGTGGCGTCGTCGGCGACGTTGCAGGGTTTGCGGCCGCTACATTCATGCGCGGAATACGATTCGTCCAAGTCCCCACAACGCTACTGGCGCACGTAGACAGCAGCATCGGGGGAAAGACAGGTGTCAACCATCCCAAGGCCAAGAACCTCCTAGGCGCCTTCCATCAGCCGGCGGCCGTATGGACGGATGTCTCTACCCTGCAAACGCTTCCTGAGAGGGAGCTTCGTTCTGGCCTTGCTGAAGTCATTAAATATGCAATGATTGCTGACCAAGAACTCTTCACGACGCTCCAAAGAACCGTCTCCTCGTTTTCCAAATCTTCGAGTGATACCCTAGTCGAGGTCGTCTCACGATGCTGTTCGATCAAAGCCCGGATCGTGGAACAGGACGAAAAAGAGCGCGGCATCAGATCGATCTTGAACTACGGGCACACTGTCGGACATGCCCTGGAAGCGCTCACGGGCTATGCATACTACACTCATGGGGAGGCGGTAGCAATCGGTATGATCGCCGCGGCGAAGATATCGAGCGAAATTCATGCCACCCATCAGGATACCGCCAGACTCCAAGAAAGCCTTGTTGAGGCGGCAGGACTTCCCACCCGGATAGAACGGCCGATCGACCCGCACGATATCGTCCAGCAGCTGAACAGGGACAAGAAGAGACTGGCTGGGCGCGTTAGATGGGTGCTTCCCCGAACAATAGGCGAGGTCTTCTTGACGGATCAGGTTCCGTCCGACATCGTTCTTAGAATTCTGAAAGACATGACTACTTCCAAGGAGGTCGCGGCTCATTGCGGCCGAAGATCTGTGTCTCGGTG
>Ga0209725_1001073_pt1 | contig 15896 bp, 14 predicted proteins | sample I18A1metaG_FD_184145 | JGI IMG/M metagenome (GOLD analysis project Ga0209725, IMG submission 184145) | Lake sediment bacterial and archeal communities from Gulf of Boni, Indonesia to study Microbial Dark Matter (Phase II) - ​I18A1 metaG... | ecosystem: Environmental > Aquatic > Freshwater > Lake... | reverse complement strand
ATCAATCTTGTCTACCTTCTAGAGAACCGTCAGCGACGGTAGGAACGACGCCTCTGGCAACCTTGCTTGCTCTCATCGGACATCGCTCAGGGCGAACCTCTGAGACACGGTTCGCCATTGGTTTCTTGCGAATACCAAAGATTTTAGAGTTCTTATGTACTCTCTCAGGCTGATCTAGATGGAAACGGTCAAGCCCGAAGCTGTTGAGGCATTTCTTGCCAACAACAAGGTGTCGATTCCTCTTTCAGATACACCTTCAGAGCTTCGTGAAAGGGGATTCGGCACGTTAAGAGGTAAGAGAGTCTATTTCTCAGTGCTGGAGGCGATCTACCTGGCTGACAAGAAAAGGACCAGAGTTCTCGACGACGTGACAGGCGATGAAGTGAGATTTGCAGATCTGGTCCGGAAGCTTTCCCAAGGCAAACCCGAGGTCTGGATGAAGTATCTCGTCTACCGTGATCTTCGCGACAGAGGATACATAGTTAGGGAGGAGAGATTCGTTGACTTTGAGATTTATGGCAAGGGTGCAGTGAGAAGGCTGGTGTCAATCGTCTACGAAGGACGTGAGGCATCCATCGAGAGATTGCAGAGACTTCTGAAAATGGCCGTCTCGGAGAAGAAGGATCTCCTATTGGCAGTCATAGACAGGAGAACCGATATTGTCTACTACACGTTGGGCCAACTATCTCTGAAGTAACATATGACACGGACTTCTTGTTCGGGTCTGAACTGTCCAGATTATGTTCGAGAGTGGGCCTAACTAGTGTGCCAGCTGGTTCAGCGGCGGCGTTTGGCCCGGAGGAATAGGACTCTTATATGTGAATCCTTTCGTCTTTGACTCAAACTCATCTTTGGCCTTCTTCAGCTCCTCAGGCTTTGTGAGCAGGTCGATCCCCGTTAGGGCGAGGGTTTTGGCCGCGAGAATCATGCCCTTATGACCGATGCTCATTCCAGATGTCGCTGCCTCCTGCCAAGAATGCCCCGGCATCCCCAGTACACATGTCGCCGTTACGAGATTGGCGGTAGGGGTCACCCAGCTAACATCACCTACGTCTGTTGATCCTGCCATGACCTCCTTCTCATCCTCAGGATCATCTACAGCGTCGTCGAGAACCTTCTCTACCTTCTCCTCCTTCTTCGGCATTCTGGACTTCAATATGGCGTTCTTTCTGTCCTGCGGCGTCATCGACTCGGCCAACTTCTTTGCGAAGTTCAGGTCTTCTTCGGACCACTTAGGAGGGCCAACCTCTCGCATGTTCCTGATCATCAGATCGCTGAGCGCTCTATTCGGAAGCATCTCATAGCATCCTACAAGAAGCTCAAGATCCATCGTGGTGTCCGTCATTAGGCATGCTCCTTTCGCAATGTTCACGACACGACCATAGATCTGTTCAACTTCATCTCGCTTAGGGGCTCTGACATAATACCAGACCTGGGCGTAATCTGGCACGACATTCGGTTCTCCCCCTCCATGAGGAATGACATAATGAAGGCGGGCCTTTTCGCTGATGTGCTCGCGCAGATAGTTGACTCCCACATTCATCAGTTCAACTGCGTCCAGCGCTGACTTTCCCCTTTCAGGGTCCGCGGCAGCATGGGATGTCAACCCGTGAAAGTTGAATTTGACGGAATTCAACGCATTTGAAGACGACATCCACGCCGAGTTGCAGCTTGCCGGATGCCATGACAGGGCGACATCAACGCCAGCAAACAAGCCATCCCTAACCATGAAGACTTTGCCTACGAGGGTCTCTTCGGCAGGGCAGCCGAACAGTTTGACGGTTCCCTTGATGTTCTTCCTCGCTATTGCTTCACGAATCGCCAAGGCAGCGGCTGTGCTTCCAGTGCCGAAGAGATTGTGGCCACAGCCATGCCCAGGCGCTCCTTTCCTCAACGGCTCTCGTGTAGGCTGCGCCTTCTGGGACACGCCAGGTAATGCGTCGTACTCGGCCAGAATCCCTACTACAGGTCTTCCTGACCCGAAAGAGGCGACAAAGGCGGTGGGCATGCCTGCAACTCCGAGATCCACCTCGAATCCGTCCTTGCGCAATTCTTGCGTAAGCAGCTTTGACGACTCGTGTTCCTGCAGGCCGACCTCAGCCAATTCCCAGATCTTGTCGCTGATCGCTAAGACTCTTGGCTCATTCTTTCTCAGCCAATCTAGGGCAGTTTCTCTTGGCATCGCTCAACAACTCGCCTAATCGTAGTGTATTTGACAGATAAACGAGTTTCGAGAGGCTACGTCACATAGACGCTGAGCGGGAATCTCTAGGAAACACAGTTAAACTTGGCATGTTACCTTATCTCGCGTGCTAGCGCAACGCTGCACAGATGGGAGGAGCAACATCCTTGTCACAGCAGTTCTCCACGCCGAGAGGAATGAGGGACATTGAGCCACAGGAAATAGCAAGGCGAATCTGGGTTGAATCAAGGATAGCTGAAGTGCTTCAACGGTACGGGTTCAAGATGATGGAGCCAACGCCGATCGAGCATCTAGAGACGCTTGAAGCCAAATCAGGCCCACAGATCAGAGATGAAATCTACTGGTTCGTAGACAAGGCCGGCAGGAATCTAGGGTTAAGATTCGATCTTACCGTTGGAATGGCAAGGATGGTAGCGAATAGGCTTGATCTTCCTGAACCGATCAAACTATGTGCGATCTCTGATTCTTGGCGATACGACGAACCTCAATTTGCCAGATACAGACATTTCCGACAGTGGGATGCCGAGATATTCGGGACGGCTGATCCCTTAGCCGACGCTGAAATGATCTGTGTAGGCATGGACACCTTAGACAGCGTCGGGTTGAAAGAGTACGAGGTTCGAATCAGCAATAGGAAGCTCGTGGAAGCATTTCTTCGGAAGATCGGCCTGGACGATAGAACGCGAATCGACGGAGCCCTGATCACTATAGACAAGCTATCAAAACTGCCTCAGACTCAAGTTACAGAGGAGTTTAAGAAAAGTGCTCTGTCGCAAGGGCAAATTGAAGCGATAACGGATCTTTGCTCACTCAAGGGGTCTCCTGAAAAGGTTCTCTCTGAACTCGAGAGACTGTTTCATGGAGATGCTGGCGTTGAGGCGGCTCAGAGCGAGCTGATTAGGCTTGCTGATGTTCTGAAATCGTTTGGCAGAAGGGACAGGTGTACTTATGATCTGAGCGTTGTTCGCGGAATAGGATACTATGATGGGATCGTGTTCGAAGCGTATGACAAAGGTGGCGAGGACATAGGATCGATCTTCGGAGGAGGCAGATACGACAAGCTTTGCGCAATCTATGGCAAGAGAGACATCCCTGCAACGGGCGTGGCAGGAGGAATAGAGCGACTTATGATTTCTCTGGAGAGATCTTCGCTCTATCCGAAGCTACCTGAAACTCCCAAGGTATTCGTTGCCTCTGCAACGCCAGATGTCCTCTCCAAGTCGTGGGAGACTGTTGCGATACTGAGACGGGCTGGAGTGGCGGCTGACTTCGATCTGAAGGAGAGAAGCCTTGAGAAGCAGTTGGAGTATGCAGACGCCATGAGAATACCGTATGTGGTTATTGTTGGTCAAAGAGAATTGGAGAAAGGACTTGTCAAGCTTAAGGACATGCAGGGCCGGAAGGAAAAAGAAATCCGGATCGAAGACATCACGAAAGAGCTGTAGAGAGCGTACGAGTTATGCGGAGACCATCCACCAAAGCATCCTAGGCTCATTCCGAATAGAGACGACGACCCTACGGATCTCTCTTGAAGCGATGCATCTCTCAGATGGGCTGGAATCGAATGCGGCCATGCCTACCGCATGAAGACCGGTCCGGATGGCAGTTTTCCGACGAGAGAAAAATGGTCAAGATGTAGGTTTGTGGCGGGCCCGCGGGGATTTGAACCCCGGACCTTTAGCTCTCGCCGAACCGCATAGGAGGTTCGGCCAACTAGTCTACCGCTCCATCCGGACTGAGCTACGGGCCCCAAGTCGAATCCTTTCTGGTTCAATCTAAAAAAGTTGTCCACCACTGCAACTAGATCTGACAATCGATGAACAAACTTCGCCTTAGCCCTACAGGCTTCAAATGAGTCGTGAATAGATCGTTGGCAATGCCGGAAAGGTTTTTATTGACTATGTATTGTTGTCCCTTTTTCTGTGGGCCCGTAGCTCAGCCAGATCCAGCAGGATCCTGAAGAGGTAGAGCACCGGTGACATCCGAGCCTCATCTGAGGCTTGGATCGGTGAGGCTTTTACCGTGAGCCGGAAGCGACCCGGGAGTCGTGGGTTCAACTCCCGCCGGGCCCGCCACCGAACAAGTCACAGTCTGTGTCATTTAGAACCTAAGAATCCTGAAACAATGCAATAGCGGTTATTGGGACAGTTCGTCTTGAAACGCTTCGAGTAGATCCATTGCCTTCCTCTTGTCCTTCTCTGACATGAAGGCTCCGATGAGTTCCATGTGGACAAACACCTCAACCATGTTGCCTGTGCCGATCATACTTGCCGAAACTGCCTTCCTGTATTCGTCAATATCAATTGTCCAAATGGTTCCTCCTTCTGCAACCAATGTGCCCATGACCGTTTCGCCTTCGGTCGATTTTGCCAGCGTCTTCTTCTTGATCGAAAGGTTTCTTCTTCTCCAGAACTCTGCAGCCCTATCCAGGAACTCCTCGTCCAGCTGCTTCTCAATTGTGAAGCTCTCTGAGACCGTCGATCCGAACGTCACCTTCCTAGTCTTTGCCAAACTCAATCGATCATTCCTCCCAATCATATCGTCTTAAGGAAGTCTCGCAACTTGATCGCTATCTCTCCGATGTCCTTTCCCTCGATCACATTCAGTCTATACGCCGTCGCGAAGGCTCGCGCTCGATCCGAAATGGAGGGTATCACCAATAAGAGGCCTATCTCCGTCTTCACATCTGAGAGCTTGGCACATGAAGCTAGCACGGCTGACACGTCCACAATCTCTGGCGCTTGGATCAGGTCAACGGCCGCGCACTTGTTGTTCTTCTTTGCGACTATTGTGAAATCCTGAGGAACCCCGGAACTCCCCATTAACGACCCAGGCATTTCAACTTGCAGCCCAGATTCCTCGAAAGTCTTCTTCAGGATCGGAAGAAGCAGAGCGTTCTGAACTTCCTCCTTGACATCAGGGTTTAGCGAGTAGGAGTAGACATCAAGTAGTTCAACATCTGATAGACGGTTCTCTCTGCTGCAACTTCTGCAGAAAAAGGCTTCTTCCAGCCTGTCGAATTTGACGCCACAGTTCTTACATAGCCATGTTATGCCGATCACACGGAAAGCTTGCATATCAGAATTGGCGCTTACATGGCATTTTGGGCAACTGGTTTGCTCAAGAAGTGTCCTGAGTTCCCAGACCGAGCCACAGGTTGAGTGCTCGCATATGCTGATTCTCTCCATTTCCAGGCCCCCACACTTAGGGCATTTATGTCGAACGAAGATCTCAGCCGGCGACTTGCACTCAGGGCAAAGAATCAATCGCTCATAGAACGATCTTCTCAAGATGTCGGCATCCTTCATCCTTTCAAGCAACGATCTCGTTTCAGCCGGGCCAACCTTAGCTATGTTCTCCACTATCAGGTACCTAGGCATTCTGTCGGAATTGAAGGCAGGTTCTATCTCTGCGACAGCACCTTCTGTGAGGCCGGTCAAAATCATTTGGACAGTATGGTCAAGGAGAAGCTGCCCTCTCAATTCAGCAGGTTTGCCTTGAATCTTGCTAGCCCTCTTATCGTCGTTGCTCAACTCACGGTTAGCCTCTTTTACCTATCTCCTCTCTCCATGGCTCAAGGTGCAGTCCATCACCGATAGCTTGGATCAAGCTTGCAGTACATGTACTTCCGATAGAACATGAGCAAGGTATGTTATTTACAGTATCGCTTGGACATGCGTGCAACCTGCAAATCTCGATATCTGAGGTATTCCTAGCTGACTTCCTGAACTCCTCAAGTAATGTGCTAACTTGATAAGTGTCAACCAAGTCAGGGTTGAAGCCAATTGGAATGTCTACGGTTGACTCTTGAGCATTTCGTGAGCTAATAGCTGACATGTTTCCTGTAGCGAAGATCTCAGCAGATCGAAGTGTAACGAAGACGCGGGGTAGCTATACGCTTGTATCGCCTCTTGCTGCAACAGAATCCCGAAGAGAATCGATGTGTAACCGAGGCAGGGCATAACGATCCGCTCACTTCGATCGCGGATCGGAAATCCCTTTTCACGAAGGTTATACCGATCGTTGTGAGCCTCGGGTTACTGTGAAGCCGAGTGTCCTCGTAACACCCATCTAAGTCATATTTAAGTCTGCTGAAAGGGGACCTGCAGAGCCTTTCGTCGTTGACATAAGTACCCCGAAGGGCAACTTACTTAGACCACTTTTTGCTCAATCATAAGCCGACTAGGAGGTCACTGATGCCTAATGTCAAGATTCGGTGTAGGCTGTGATCTGGCATTACTGAACGGGAACATTGTGACGATGGATAGGAGATTGAAGCGGGAACAAGCTGTCGCAGTTGTCGGAGAGAGAATTCTCCGGGTGGGCAAGAACTCTGACGTGAAGCCTCTCGTCACCAAGAAGACCAAGGTACTTGATCTTCGTGGCAAGACGGTGATTCCCGGCTTGATTGATACGCACATACACTTTGTTGACTATGGTCTTTCTCTTGAAAGAGTAGACCTCAGAGGCGTCAAATCGATTGCTGAGATTCAAGATAAGGTCATGTCAAAAGTCAAAGAAACTCACGCTGGAAGATGGATTCTCGGACGAGGATGGGACCAAGAGAGGCTCAAAGAGAAGAGATACCCGAACAGGCATGACCTAGACAAGGCCGCTCCAGAGAATCCTGTTCTGCTGAACAGGGTCTGCGGCCATGTTTGCGTGACAAACAGCCGAGGTCTTCAGGTTGCGGGCATCACGAAAGAGACTCGCGATCCTCAAGGAGGCCAGATCGATAAGGACCCTGCGACCGGTGAGCCCACTGGGGTTCTGCGTGACGAAGCGATGTCACTCATTTGGCAACATGTACCTCCACCCACAAAAGATGAGCTGGTGGCCGCGATCGATGCAGCGAGTCGGAGCGCGCTCTCATCAGGACTGACTACTGTGCATGCTCTTTTGAGGGATTCAACCTATGTGGAGGCCCTGCAGGAGGCACAGGCAACCGGAAGGCTTGGCGTTAGGGTCTACATGGGGATACCGGTGGATCTTCTAGACAATCTGATTGGTCTAGGGATCAAGACGGGCTTCGGAAATGATTGGCTCAAGGTTGGGTGCGTCAAGATACTCCTCGACGGTTCTCTTGGTGGCCGGACTGCTGCGCTGAAGGAACCATACACCGACGACCCGGGTAACAAGGGCCTTCTGCTGTACCGAGAGGAGGAGTTGCGCCAACTTGTGAGCAAAGCCCACGACTCAGGCTATCAGCTGGCAATCCACGCAATAGGCGACTATGCCATAGATCTCGCGTTGGACGCCATTGAAGAGGCCCAAGAGAAGACCCCAAGGAAAGATCATCGCCATCGTATTGAGCATGCTTCCATAATTAATCCGGAACAGATCGATAGAATGTCGCGAATGAGAGTCATCGCTTCAGTACAGCCTGCATTTGTGACATCAGACTTTTGGGCGGAGGATCGAGTGGGAAAGAGGAGGGAGAAATGGGTGTACCCGTTCAAGACACTGTTCCGGAAGGTAGTGGCGTCCGGCGGATCTGACTGCCCTGTGGAACGCATAGATCCCTTAGAAGGGATCTGGGCCGCTGTTACTAGAGGAGGTTTTCTGCCTGCCGAGCGTCTGGGCATAGATCAGGCCCTCTACATGTATACCGTGAACGCGGCATACGCCAGCTTCGAGGAGCACGAGAAGGGATCTATATCCGAGCAGAAGCTCGCCGATATGGTCGTGCTCTCAAGGGATCCTTTCAAGGAACCTCCGGATAAGCTGAAGCTGATCAGAGTTGAGAAAGCCATAATCGGAGGAAGAATCATCAAATCATGACTATTGCAAATTCGAGAACGGACTAGATCGTTTCAGTGGAACGAGTCAGATCTTTGAGGAACTCTTCGATTGCCGTGTTGACCTGGTCCGGTTTCTCTATCATTACCATGTGACCCGCCCCTTGAATTACGACCAGTCTCGATCCTAGAATGTTCTTGCCAAGGTATTCCGAGTATTTGACAGGAGTCAGCATATCTTCAGACCCACAGACAATCAATCCTGGTATCTTAATCCGCTGAATGTCGTTCATGGTATCGAACTTGTTACATGCTTCGAAATCACCGAGGACAACCTCGGGTCTTATCTGCTGCAGCTCTCTTAGAGATTCTTCCTTCAGCCAGTTCGGAGCTTCAGGCGAAAAAGCATAGTTCATGATGAGTTTGGTTGCGTTCACGAAGTCTGCCTTGACCCCTTCGAGAATTAGCGAGGTTACTCTCAGTTTTGCGCCCGTTGCAACGAGGACAATTCCCTTCAGATAGCTTGGTGCTTTCAGAGCCAGCCTGAGCGTAATTGCTCCTCCCATTGAGTGACCTGCCAAGATGACGCTCGACAGATCTCTTTGAGTAAGGAATTCGTCTACGAAGGCTGCATAGCCTTCGATCGTGTTCTCTCCTTCTCCATCAGGGTGGCCAGGCAGATCGATGGCCAACGCGTCCGTGAACCGGTTCGTCTGGTACGTCCAGACCTTGTGGCTTTCTCCGGCACCGTGAACGAAGACCAGCTTTGGCATTGATGTTTTCATTCTCTGCAAGCCAAGCCAACCAGCTGCGAAATGCCTTCAAATCGTTTTGCTTCTAGATACCCCTTCACGCCTTTCTCCAGTTCGGGGAATACTTCTAAACCTCTGTACATGATTGCGGTGCCTACTTGGACGGCGCTTGCACCGGCAAGGAAGAATTCCACGGCATCGCTCCAGGTCTTGATGCCCCCGCAACCGATAAGTGGAATGTCAACTTTCTTGCGAATCTCGTAGATGCATCTTAACGCTATCGGCTTGATCGCTGGCCCGGACAGTCCCCCAGTTCCGGCTGCCAGAATGGGTTTCTGAACGTCTATGTCGATGGAGATTCCGCTGACGGTATTTATGGCAGTGATGGCATCGGCCCCTGCCTCCACAGCCCTCTTGGCAATCCGCGCGATGTCTGTGACGTTCGGCGTCAGTTTCACAAATACTGGAAGCTTCACTCGTCTCCTTACTGAAGCAGTCACAGAGGCCACAGCATCAGGGTCTTGACCTATCTGCTTGCCCACCTCTTCGACATGAGGACAAGACACGTTTAGTTCTAAGGCGTCTACTCCTGCTTCCTCAGCTCGGTGAGCCGCCTCAGCGTAGTCGTCTCCGGAGCACCCGAAGACGCTAGCTATCACCGGAACATTTGTCTTCTTTACTTCTTTCACTTCTTCCTTCAGGACTCCTACGCCGGGGTTGGGGAGCCCCATCGCGTTCAACAGTCCGCAGTTAGTCTCCACAACGGTTGGGTTTGGATAACCGGTGCGTGGTTCCAATCCGAGAGACTTTGTGACCACGGCTCCTGCGCCTGCTTCTGCGACTCTTCGAAGCGTATGGCCGGAGATGCCAAGTATCCCAGCAGCCAAGATGAAGGGGTTTCTAAGTCGCAATCCTGCTATTTCAGTCGCAATCTTCGCGCTCATCTCATGCAGCGACCTTGGAAATGTTTATTCAGATACGACAAATAACGCTAATGGCCTTTGAAGCCTCGGTTCTGGTGGGGCTGATGATCTGCAAGGAGAAGACGAATATGAGAGCGTATCTAGTCGAGAGCCCGATCGGGATTTTCGCACTTGACTCAAAGGGAAAGATAGTTGAGAAGGCGCTGTTTGGCAAGGAGAAGGAGACAGTTGCTGCCGGACTCGACAAGCTTCGATCTGCGGAGCTAGTGGAAGAGCTTTCCGACGTATTGGAGAAGCTCAGCAAGGACCGGTTCAAAACCCTCGTCGTCGAGAATGAAGGATTAGCTCGAAAGATCGAGGAGAAGGTGGCGCTCAAAGCTGTGGTGGAGCGAGGGTCCAAGATCGTCCAGAGGTTCAGGACGAAGCTTCCTTCGATCGCTGTTGATCTCCGCATATTCAAGACTGAGGAAGACTTCAACAATTTCGCTAGGGAAGTCACCATTCAACTCGCTAAGACAGCGGTTTCGCTTGCTGTTGGGAGAAGAGACCTTTACGCAGTTCAAACTGTGAGGGCCATAGACGATCTGGATAAGATGCTGAACCTCTTCGCGGGCCGGATCCGCGAGTGGTATGGCCTGCATTTCCCGGAACTGGACAGACTGATAGAGAAACATGAGACCTACGTCAGGCTGGTCACGGATCTCGGCAAGAGGGAGAACTTCACGAAGAGCGGGCTACTCAAGGAGGGTATCCCGGAGGACAGAGCCGCTACTATTGGAGAAGCGGCCAAGAGTTCTATGGGAGCGGACATCGGAGACGAAGACTTGGAGTGGTTGAAATCCTTCTGCACGGATTGGCTTGAACTGCTGAAGTTCAGAGGAAAGGCTGAAGGCTACGTCGAGAAGGTTATGAGAGAAGTCGCAGCCAATATGTCCAGTCTCGTGGGGCCGGTTCTTTCGGCCAGATTGATATCGATCGCAGGCAGCCTAGAGAATCTGGCGAAGATGCCCGCCAGCACTGTCCAAGTTCTTGGAGCAGAGAAGGCTCTTTTCAGATCTTTGAAGACTGGTGCCCGACCTCCCAAGCATGGAGTAATATTCCAATATGGCGCGATTCACCAATCTCCACGATGGCAGCGGGGAAAGATTGCCCGAGCTCTCTCGGGAAAGCTTGCGATTGCATCAAGATTGGACTATTTTGGTGGAGAGTTCAAGGGCGACAGTCTGCGGGAAGAGGTGGACAAGAAGGTTAAGGAGATCTCTGAGAAGTATGAGGCTCCCCCTGCGAGGGGAAGGCATGCGGAACGTTCACGTTGATGGTCATCCAAAGCTGAAGGGAGTCTACTGGCTGAGGCTGGAGGATAGTTCCAAGCGACTTGCGACTTTGAACTTGGACCCGGGGAGAAGCGTCTACGGCGAGAGACTGATCAGAGTAGAAAGGAAGGAATACAGAGTCTGGGATGCCTACCGAAGTAAGCTTGCCGCCGCCATACTCAAAGGCGCCGAATCCGTACCCGTCTATCCGGGAGCCAAGGTTCTTTATCTTGGGTCGGCATCAGGGACAACCGCCTCTCATGTGAGCGACATAGTTGCAGAAGATGGAGCAGTCTACTGTGTTGATTTCGCGTCCAGAGCCATGAGGGAACTGATAAGCAGTCTATGTGCCGACAGACGTAATGTCTATCCGATCCTTGAAGACGCAAGGTTCCCTGAGCGCTACAGCAGCATCGTCGGAGCCGCTGATTCAATCTACTGTGACATAGCGCAACCTGAGCAAGCAAGGATCCTTGCGGATAACGCGGACCTATACTTGAAGAAAGGCTCAGGCTCAATGCTGGCAATCAAGTCCAGAAGCGTAGATGTTACTCTGTCCCCCTCTGATGTGTTCGACAGAGAGATTCAAGTGCTCAGCAATCGGGGCTTCACGGTGAGATCTGTGCTCAGGCTTGAGCCTTTCGACCGAGATCATGCAATGGTCACAATGATCTACAAAGGAGCCCATCGCTAAAATGTCGATTGTCTGTTTTCCTGCTCGATCATTATCGATGTCTTCCAAGATCTCCTGACGAAGTCCGGGAACGATCCTTTTCTCCTGAACCAATCCTTGAGGAAGCGAATTGTCCGGGGGTCGGAAGGGTAGCCGCTTCCAAATTCCCCGTGCAGCTCTTTTATCTCGTCTATCCTTTGATCTCTTGTGACTTTGGCTATGATAGAGGCTGCGCTCACGACGGGATATTTCTCGTCTGCGTGATGTTCTGAAACAATTCTGATCTTCTTTGGAAGGAGTTCCAGAATGTCATTCGCAAATCTTTCTGCCCGGACATCCGATGAGTCGACATAGGCGATTGCGGGATTCAGCTTCTTGATGACGGTCGCCATCGCCGTAGCTTCAAGGTAGTTGAGCTTTCTGAGCTTTCTTCCCTTGAGGACGAATTCATCGATCTCGTTTGGGGCCAATTCTACAGCTGAAACATCGCGAACCGTGGTTCTGATCTTTATGGCTAGGCGGGATCTTTGAAGGGGCGTGAGAGTCTTCGAGTCTCTGACTCCTGCCGACACAAGCTCACTCACCCTTGACTTCTCAATCGAAATGCCTGCAACGATTAGTGGACCTATTACGGGGCCTGTCGGGAAGCTAATTATCGAGTTAGCTCTCTCCCGGCATCGTCCACACCGCAGACCAAGCTCCTAGAGGAGATGGCTTCCAGATTCCTCACCTGCCATTCTTTCAGCATCCCATCACAGATGGCTTAGTCAAGAGATTAATCTCTTTCCGGATCGGGGTCTGAGCCATGCATACCAAAAGAGATCATCCATTGCAGGGAGCATGACACATGTCCCAGCCATGGGATGCATCCTGTCCACAAGAGGAACGGCCAGAAGCGTCAGGATTCTTTGGGCAGGCCTTGCTTACCTGCAATCATTTCAGCCAGTTGTATGTGTAGTGCGGGCCTATTTCCTTCTGTCACGGTGATTATTCCCACGTCTTGTGCACTTCTCATCTCGCGGAGTAGCAGATCATCGGCTTTGTAATGAATAGTCCCGATAACAGTTTTCACGCTGGCAACGCTTTGCCTGACCGCTATCTTGAACTTGTCACTGAATAGCTCCATCGGACCCAGTTCGTCTATGGCAACAACCTTCACCTGCGGGTCACGGAGAGCTGTCGTAATCGCTTGGACACCAATGCCTTCGAGCCCTTCAAGGTTGACGCAATACTTACCGATTCTGGGTCCGGCGGACTGCTTCACTGTTGCCAACCAGCCTTCTCTTCCAGTCAAAAGGTCAGTTATCTTGAATCCTACTCGAACGCCGTGTTCCCTTGCCTCTTGGGTGGTCATTCCGCCAACTTGGAAACCTCGGCGTTTCAATTCCTCAATAAGCTCTCGTAGGACAGTGCTTTTGCCGACTCCAGGTCGGCCTGTCAGGAAGATCTTGCGGCCCAAGGTCTAGCCTCTGTAGTCCATGGCGATCACATAGATTTCGGAACTTCTCTGCTTACTTGCAGGAGGCTTCACGAACCTCACCATTCCGAAGTGTTCCGCGAGACGTTCTCGGTACTCTTTCAGGCTCGGCCCGTGAAAGACCTTGACGAAGAAGTTGCCTTGCCGCTTCAACACCGCCTTTGCGATTTCGAGAGATCGCTCAGCGAGGTACAGCTGTTTGGTGTGGTCAACATCCCATGCCCCGCTTATTTTCGGTGAGACATCAGATATTACTACGTCAACCTTTGAACCCACGTGGTTGATAATGACAGAACTGAGAGAATCGCTCGTCACATCTGCGACCAACGCCTTGACATTGGTCCAAGGAAACTCCGATACGGGCTCTGTGTCGACGCCCAGAACGCGCCCCTCCTTTCCAACGATCTGTCTGGAGACTTGGAGCCACCCTCCTGGAGCGGCTCCAAGGTCAACAACCTTGTCTCCCCGCTTCATGAACCGATATTTCCTGACAGCCTGGAGAAGCTTGAAAGCTGACCTGCTTCTATATCCTCGCTCCTTAGCAAGCCTGTAGAACTGATCTTTCCTTCTTTCCTGTTTCCAGCGTTCGGACAAATGTCAAACTCCGGTAGGCTGAGGCGTGGCGGGAACTCCCTCCAGCCACTGTGTCAGCTTCAGACATTTGCTGGGCGTGACCACGGCTGACTGGCCACACTTGGGTTCATCGTCGCAAAACGCGCACGGGACATCTTGGACACTGTCGATTCGAGAGAGTTTTCGCTTAGAGAAGACTCGAAAGGTCCACCGGCCGTTATGCAGTTCACGCTTCCTCTCTATCAGGCGTTTTCGCTCAAGTCTAAGGATTGCCCTGGATCCCTCGCGACTATCTGCCTTCAGCTTCTTCCACAGCTCCGATTGAAGGATCCCCGCCTCTCCAACGGACATCACAACTTGCAGCATGTCCTGCTCGGTCGATCCCTTCCTAGGCATCAATCACACCCAGACACGTACCATTCAGTATATCGTTGCATGTGAAATAAAGCGTTGTTCAAGTTATCTTTGCACCATTCTCGATATCCTTATCAGTTGTCAGTAGGGCTAGTTTGTCTTCCTTCTCGGCAGCCATCAGCATTCCCTCAGAAGGCTCTCCCGCAAACTTGGTGGCTTTCAGGTTCGTCAGGAATACGATCCTCTTGGATAGAAGTTCCTCAGGAGTGTAGTATCCCACTAGGCTTGAGACTGTCTGCCTCTTTCCTAAATCCCCTAGATCGACAATGATCTTGTATAGCCTCTCGGTCCTTGGAATTCTCTCAACATCTACAACTGTCCCTATTCGCATGTCAAGTCTCTTGAACTCGTCAAAAGTCACTTCACTCAATGAGATTCCTCACTTACCATCAGTAGAGTGCCGAACGTTTCCTTGTATGGACTAGTAATAAGAATTTCCAGCCCAATGTAGGATTCACCGTAGCGGAACAGTAAGTCAGGTTTTCCCGGAGGTTTCTCGTTCGATAGCGTCTTGGATTTTCCGGATGAGCCCATGAAGTTTGTCTGGAGGGAATCCCCCGGTCTGTGCTATGTTGCTGGTTCCGCCGCCTCTACATCCTGCTTCAGCGGCAACAGCCCTGACAATCCTGTCAAGATTCAATCCCTCCTTCACAAGGTTTGCTCCGACCGCTGCGACAACGTGACCTACCGTATCTGAGCTCCCGAGAATAGCGGCTGCATCTTGATCACTATACGCGACCTTGAGAGCCATTCTCTTTAGGATGTTCGAATCTACGTTTTCTATAGTTCTTGCAATCAGCCTGAATCGTCCTATCTGTTCTGCATGTGACAGATACTGAAGAGCTTCAGATTCGGCAATCGACATTCTCAAGTCACGTAATTCGTCCTTTGTCTTCTCTCGTTCTTGGAGAAGCTGCTGGATTCGAGGAACGATATTTCTATCCTCGGTGTCAAGCAGATCGGTGAGCTTTGAAAGGGCCTCAGAGGCCTTTGAGAAGCCCAAATAACCATATCCCGAGGCGGCCACTTCTAGTCGTTCAATTCCTTTCTGAAGTCTAAGCCTTCCCAGAATCTTGATTGGTACTACCTCAATCGTGGATTTCACGTGTGTTCCGCAGCACAGACTGATGTCTTGGTCTCCGACCTCAACAAGACGAACCTCACCAGTCGGCGTAACCTCGGTTAGCCCCAGATTGCTTCCGAAGCTCTTGACCGCCTCTTCTCTCGTCGTGAAGCTAGTCTTGACAGGGAGCTGTTTGAGCGCAATCAAGTTCGCGGTTTTCTCGATTTCATGGATTTGGTCTCGTGTTATTGATTCCTCTCGGTTGATGTCGATGCGAACTCGGTCCTCACTTATTTGGAATCCCATGTATCGTAGGTCTTGCGCCTTGAGAACGGATCTTGCAGCTGAGAAGATCATGTGCGCTGCCGTGTGATGTTTCATGTTGCCATATCTGCTTGGCCAGTCGATCACGCCCTTGGCTGCGATTTCTTCCTTCTTGAGGGAGCGGTTCAGAACGTGTACGACCACCTCGCCTACCGGTTTCGTGTCTAAGACCTGGAAGTCGTTTCCTTCCGCGTTGATTGTTCCTTTGTCTCCGGGTTGTCCCCCTCCTTCGGGGAAGAATGCTGTTCTGTCAAGGACAACGAATGAACGCTGCCTGATCTCGATAGACTTCAGAACCTGAGCGTCAAACTCTCTCAGGTAAGGGTCCTCGTAGTAGAGGGGTCTGGTTCTCGGGAGATTGGTGATCTGTTCTTCGAGTTCGGACGGCAGGGCCTCTGCCTCAAACGCTGACAAGACTTCTCCAGAATCAGTCCGGGGCCGAT
>Ga0209725_1001072_pt1 | contig 15914 bp, 21 predicted proteins | sample I18A1metaG_FD_184145 | JGI IMG/M metagenome (GOLD analysis project Ga0209725, IMG submission 184145) | Lake sediment bacterial and archeal communities from Gulf of Boni, Indonesia to study Microbial Dark Matter (Phase II) - ​I18A1 metaG... | ecosystem: Environmental > Aquatic > Freshwater > Lake... | reverse complement strand
TCATGGGCATCTTCTTCCTCTTCGTGGCAATCTTGGGAATTGCGGGCTCCTATGTTCCTTGGTTCACACAATGGGGAATCGCTCCAATACTGCGATTCACGGGCAACGATGCGGCGGCCGCGTTCATTTCTGACATCAACTTCAACTTCGTCCTAGCGATAATCATCTACATACTGTACGCGATACTGATATCCCGCGGAGCAAAAGTCACGATGATATTCCTGTCGATCCTAGGAATAGTCATCATGATTAGCTGGGTAGCGTTCGTTGGCACTCTGCTTACAACTCCTGTGGAGGTCTTCAAAGCTAACTTCAACACTTACTCAGGCATGAATTACGATCAAGTGATAGCCCAGGCGCAATCTCTCGGCGCACCCACCCAAGCGGTTGCCTCTGCAACTCTTCTCGGCGTGGTCTTGACCTATCTGAACTTTACCGGATTCAACTCGTCCGTCTACATGGCAGGTGAGATCAAGGATATCCAGAAGAATCAACTCATAGGCATAATCGTCGCGGTCCTACTGTTCGGACTAATCGATTGGCTCGTGTACTATGCCAGCTACGTCGGAATGGGCGAGTCATTCATAATCGCCATTGCCAATCTGGCCGGGAAAGGCGACCCCATGTACACGCTGCCATTCCCACCATTCCTGCATTTCCTGTTTCAGTTCTCAACTCGGAATCCGCTCATATTCGGCTTGGAATGCTTTGGATGGTCGATGATGACTATCGGCGCGATCCTAACGTACGTCTTCTTCGGCGTCCGAGTAATCTTCGCCACATCCTTCGACAGAATCCTTCCCTCAGCGCTATCTAGAGTCGACGAGAGATACAACACGCCGTACGCTGCGCTGATATTCACAATCGTCGTCGCGATCATAATGCAGGTGTTATGGACGTACACGCCTCTGCTGAGCTACTTCGTATATCTCATGCTTGGGTGGATGATATTCCAAGCGCTCGCGTCAATTGCAGGAATAGTGTTCCCGTACACGCATAAGGACATGTTCGAGACTTCCCCAGCCATATCCAGAAAGAAGATAGGTCCGGTTCCCGTCCTGTCCATCCTAGGCGTGGCGACCCTACTTCTCTCGATATGGGTTGGCTGGGCAAGCATCGCTCCAGCGTACGTCGGAACAGCAAACCCCGCGTATGTGGCTTTCGTCTTCGTGCTCTTCGGAATCGGCGCGATAATATACTTGGCCTCGTGGGCCTACCACAGAAGCAAAGGAATACCACTGGACATGGTATTCAAGCAGCTTCCTCCAGAATAGGACGCCAACAAGTTCCCGTTTTCTTCAAACCCCCCATTTTATTACGAACGTATTAGCGGTGCAGTTCGGCGGATACTCGGTGCCAAAGCTACGAATATTCTTCACGTCCGATCTCCATGGTTCAGAGAAGTGCTACAAGAAGTTCATCAACGCCGCCCGCATCTACAAGGCGAATGTGCTGGTGGTCGGAGGCGACCTCACCGGGAAGAGGATAGTGCCGATCGTCAAACAGGCCGACAAGACCTACAAGATGCGGTTCTTGGGAGAAGACCTTCTCTTGAAGAACGAAGGTGAACTCGAAAAAGCAAAGAAACAAATCAAGTCAGTCGGATACTACGTACACGTCGCTGACGAGTCAGAGATCCAAGCCTTGAGAGAAGACGAAGAGAAACTTCAAGAGAGATTTGCTGAAAGCATGACCGAGACCATCGCAAATTGGGTCAGATTCGCGGAAGAGAAACTGAAAGGATCCGGCGTGAAAGTATACATGATGCCTGGAAATGACGACGACTACTCTATAGACCCGCTCCTAGAAGGGCATGATGCCGTCGTAAACCCTAACGACAAGATAGTTTTGATCAATGATCACGAAATGTTGAGTTTGGGATATGCGAACATGACGCCTTGGCGATGCCCTAGGGACATCACGGAAGATGAGCTTGCGTCTAAGATCGAGGGCTTAGCGTCCAAGGTAAGCAGGATGGATAGGGCAATATTCAACATACACGTCCCTCCATACAAGACAACGATAGATCTCGCGCCTGAGCTGGACGAGAAGCTTAGGCCGAAAGCTGCAGGCGGAGGAGGCGTGATCATGGGCAACGTCGGAAGCACAGCCGTGCGCAACGCGATCGAGAAACATCAGCCGCTGCTGGGCCTGCACGGACACATACACGACTCGAAGGGAATGTGCCGAATAGCGAGGACACTGTGCCTGAACCCTGGAAGCGAATACATCGACGGCGTCCTGAGAGGAGTCATCGTCGATCTAGACGAGAACAAAGTTAGAGACTACCTGTTCACAAGCGGTTGATCACTTTGGAGAGCGCGAAAGACCAGCTAATGCTTGACGACGGCCGACGTATCGTAGAAGAAGCCGCTCATAAGGGAATACATCTAAGATTGCTCGGCGCGATCGCGGTAAGACTCAACGCGTCAAAGCACGCGGACCTGTTTCTGAGACTCGACCGACTCAAATCAGAGAACAAGTTCACCGACATCGACCTTGCCGCCTACGGCAAGCAGAGGATTCAGGTAAGGAGACTGCTACAAGAGCTGGGTTTCGAGGTCAACCAGCAATCGCTGTTAATGCATGGAAACTCTAGGATGATTTTTGAGCACGCACAGAAAGGATACTCGCTGGATGTCTTCTTCGACAAGCTGCAATTCAGCCACGAAGTACACTTCGGACGCCGCCCAGACGAGGGGCGCCTCGGATTGAACCCTCTGACGCTGCCTCCAGCGGATCTGGTGCTAGAGAAACTCCAAATCCACGAAATCAACGAGAAAGACCTGAAAGATCTAGTGTTGCTTTTCGCGGCTAACGCCATTCGGAACAACGAGGACGAGAATGTCATAAACGGAAAGCATATCGCCTCGGTCCTATCAAGCGACTGGGAATTCTGGTATGAAGCGAAGCTCAACCTTGAGAAACTGCTGAAATTTCTGGGCAACTATGTGAACGACAAAGTAGTCGAGGCGGACGTTGAAGCTATTGTCCGGGGCCGAGTTGAAGAGTTGACGAGACTCATTGATGAAGAACCGAAAAGTAAGGACTGGCAAAAAAGAAGCAAAGCAGGCCCCCAGAAGAAGTGGTGGCGAGACGTCGAGGAGCGATCACGCTAGCGACAGTCCGTGTGAAGTTCCTTGAAGAGAATACAGAGACGGACCGGGCACCAGTCCATTTGAGCGTATTTGTGCTCTTCTTGGTCAGATGAATCTTGCCGGATCAGTTCAGCCGGATCCGGTTTGCAGAACAGGACCAGTTTCGCTGAGCTTGACCGTGTTCCCTTGCTTGAGTAGTTCAACGCATTCGTCGATCCACTTCTCGAGCATTATCTTGGCTTTGCGCGGATCTCGAGGGTGCGTGTCGATGTAGACTATTCTTGCAAGGCCCCGAAGACTAGTTCTGAGGCTGAGGAAATCTGCGTCGAACGTGAGGACGATCTCCTCGGCTTCTCGGGCAATATTCACGAGGTCGCTGTTCTTCAACCCGGTTCCTCGCACTTCCGTCGAGAGCCTGACCTCGAAACCTCTTCTCTTCAGAAGATCGCTCAGGCTACGAGGAACATTCTCATCCAACAGGAAGCGGGGCAAGACCTAGGCTTCCAAAGCCTTGACCCTGTCGTACGTCACAGCCTCATGGACGCGTTTCGCGAAGCGTAAGACCTCTATCAGGTCGTCGCGGCTCAAATGGGGATACTCGGAAACGATCTCGTCCACCGAGTAGCCTGACTGAACCATTTCTAGGATCAACTCAACGGGGATTCTCGTGCCCTTTATGACAGGTTTGCCGCCTAGTATGTCCGGGTTCGACTCGATCAGCATCTGAGCGCACAAAATCTCGGTAGGCTCGATGCACCCTTTAAACCGTGCTCTCCCAACGCTGACAAATGGAATAGCGAGACGGATTTCGGGCGCATTCAGATGAGCGCCGACGGCGGGACTTGAACTGCGAGACGCAACGGGAGACACATCTGTTTTCTCGCCTTGCATGTCCTCGCCTCCCTCGTCTGTTTGAGGCATCGTGACTTGGGTGTCTAAAATGCTGGCGCGATGATAAGAGCGAAGGGAGGTCATCTGGCTCAATCCATGAGCGACACTGACCAAAGTCACGCATTTGGTACGAAGATCACGCCTTGGAAGCGTTTCCGCCGAAAGGAATGAGAGAGGAGAGAAAGCTCAAAGAAGCAGCGTATTTCCTCGAAGGATGCACTAGGGTTTCCTTCGAATGATCCTCCATTCTCTTACAACTTGGCAGACCGCAGGGTACCCTTCGACGTCCACTACCACAGCCCGGTGATCGTGCGTGTAGTGAATCAGACGCGGTTTGGATACTTTTCGTCCGATGCACCGCAGGCGCTCACCTACGAGTCTGCTAGGCTGTTGGCTCAACTCGTTTCTCACTCCACAGTTCGTCCAAGATGCTGTTGACTAGTGACAAGTCGATACGAAGCGAGTCAGCTATCTCCGAGGACCATGCTCTCTCATTCTTCTGCAGAAATTCAAGAATCTCCTTGCGGGCCTGGCGCCTAGACACTTGGCGAATCTTCGTGACCTCTGTTCCCTTCAACTGGTCTGCGTAACTCCTAATGGCTTCTCTGATAGCTTCGGATTTTGAACCGTGCAGCCTCTCAACTATCGTGTCAAGAGCTTCCAGCTCCTCTTCGTCGAGCTGAACTGGATAGACATAACGTTTAACCTGTTTCGTAGTGGCCAAATTGACCGGTTTCTATACAGTTACATAAGCTTGCATAAATAGCTGATGACACAGCAAGCTTCCTCGGACGCCTTTCACGTGCCGGACCTTTCCGAAGTGCGTGACCACAGCCTCAATGGTTAGCGCTGCTGAGTGGCTTGTGGACCCGCTTCCTCATGCATAACCCAAACAAGAGCATAACCCTTAGCGCCAGAGACCCTAAACGGTTCGTCAAGAAGCGCCGGAGTGCTAGGAACAAAGCCGCGTTTAAGACTGTCAACCATGCTAACTTTCAGCTGGACGACAGTTTTGAACAAGCTGGAATTGCGTGGTAGTTTGACTCAAGATCGGCTCAGAAGTTGGCCGCGGGTTTATATCTAAGAAATCATTAGACCGTTTCGGTCGGGTACGAATGGGGTACGTGAGTAAGGTAACCTCTGCTGGTCAATTGACGATACCCAAGAAGATCAGAGATAGGCTCGGACTTCGGGCTTCGTCACTTGTTGTACTGGACGAGGTCGGTGACGTGGTCGTGCTTAGGCCATTTGAGGCCGACGAGGAGAGTCTGAGAATTCTGAGAAGACGTTTCAGGAAGACTGGGTTGACGAGGGCGCGGGTCAACGAGATTATCGAGAAAGAACGAGCAAGGCTCTGGGAAGAAGCGGCTAAGGGTATTCGTTGATGCGAACACGATCATCAGCGGACTCGTGTTTGAAGGAGACGAAGCGCTTCTTCTGAGGCTGGGCGCGATCAGGCTTTGCACTTTGGTCACAACACGGTACATCATGGACGAGGTCCACCAAGCTCTGCGGGCGAGTGAGTTTGGACTGACAGAGGACGAGCTTGTGGCCTTGATCGCGTTTGCGTACAAGTGCATGACGGTCTATGACAGCCCGAATCGAGACCAGTTGCGTAGATATTCGTCAAGGCTTGATGACAAGAAGGACCTGCACGTCCTAGCGTCATTCGAGCGACTAGACTGCGACATGCTCGTGACCGGAGACAGAGAGTTGCTAAGAAAGGTGAACGGAGCGAAGACCACGAGACAGGCGATCGAGAGACTCCTCGGCTAGGCCAAGTTCCAAAGCTACTTCTTTCGCTCGTGTCTCCCCGGGATCCTATCCATGTGGCTGATATCAAGGATACGTTTGAGGGCGAAGTACCTGTATGCGACATGTGATCCCGTTGTTCCACCTCAAATTACAGAGACCTCTCAAGATTCTCAGCAACAACGAGCTACAACAAATCCACTCAGCGGCACTAGATGTCTCGGTATGCTACGTCCATTTACCTATTCGGAGGCATTGTCAGGTGGCTTCTATGACTATCCGCTTCTTGTCAGCTAGGTAGACCGACACTTCTTGACCTATCTTCAGCCCTGATTGTTTCACTATCTCTTTGGGCAGATAGATTGATGGTTTGCCTGCGGCCCGTGTTATCTTTCGGGTGAGCTTCAGACGAGGCGCAAGCGCAGCGATTCTCTCTCGCATGCGTTCCGCTTGTTCCAGCGTAAACAGTAATTCGCCGCCTGCTGGGCAACGAAGCGCTTCGATGTCTTTCAGAATTACGCCTAGCTGCTCGTACGATGTGTGGACGGTTTCGTACTCGACCCGATGCTCTGGACATTTCATTCTTGTCTAGCTCCTTTGGGGATTGTGATGACCGCTATGTGGTCCGGGTATTCGGCGAAGATGACCACGATAGTGCCCTTCTTCGTATGCCTTGTGGCGGATGTCTTCTGCTTGCCCAGCCGAACTCTCTTTCCGCTTCGAATGGCTTCCAGAATGATGTCGGGGGTCAGGTTCAACGCCACGTAACGCCTGGTGGCGTGCTCCGTCAGCACTACTGTCTTCTCTGCCAACACAGCTCATAGGAAGGCTCTACGGGCTCTGGGAATTAAGTTTTACGTACAATGTACGTACTCGAACCGGTCAACAGCCTCATCTTGGGCCATCGAATGAACATCCCGAGAGCAATCCTTTGATTCTAGGATTCTGTAATATCTGTGAGAGTTTCCTGCTTCGAGACATATGGCAATGGAGAGAATCAGGGTGCCACCCGCAAAGCAGACACTTGAGTTGTTACGTGATGTCTTTAGGTTGATGGCGAACTTTGTACGAGAGGCAGGGGTGTTGGAGAAGGAGCACTCTTTCAACTTCTCTGAACTGCCAAATGTGCTCGGCGGTCCGGATTCTTCTGCGTTTTTCGCATCGCTAATGGAGTTGGATCAGAAGACCCAGCTTTCCTTTGTTAAGTTCTTGGGGAAGTATGCTACGGTAAGCAAGGACCTGCAAAATCCTCTGGCTTTGAAGGCAACAGACAAATTGGCTCTGGCCACAAAGCTGGACGATCTGATTGTTGACTTGGAGCGCGCCGTAGGTGTCAGCAAGATAAGCAACATACCGACGGATCTGGACGCACAACTACTAGATCGATGCGCGGGCAAAGATTACCACGATGTTGTCACGAATGCCTTTGCGCTACTTGAGGACAAGATACGACACAAACTAGGAGTGGGGAGAGAGCATTTCGGAGAGAAATTGATCGATCTTGCTTTCAACACGTACAAAGGTAAACTGGTGTTGGGACAGACACTCGCTGAGAAAGAAGGAATATACCTGCTCTTCAAGGGAGCTTTCTCTTTTCTCAGAAATCCCCCCTCTCACACACTGAACGTTGATGAGGGAAGAAATGCGGCCCTGAAGTTGATGCAAATGGTTGATCTGCTCATCAAGTTGATCGACAAAGCAGACCTACGAGACTGAGTTGTCCACACGCATTGCCTTGTCCCCTGAAACCGAGTAAGCAGCAGTTGTTCTAAATTAGCTGGCGCCGGGGGCGGGATTTGAACCCTCGACCACTCCTCGCTTCCGCCAGATTCATCCTATCTGGCGCTGGTTATGGCCCGGTACCGGAGAAGCATGTTGGCGCGATGATCACATAATCATTTGTGAAACCTGAGGATAGTGGGCCAGACACGTCTTCAGACTGGTTGCGAGAGGTTGTTATTGTACGAGCGCGCATCCGTCAGCTCTCAGCGGCGTTTGCGTGTCACAGTCGTCGATTTCTTCTGTTCAGAGCCTCTTTCGACTTGTTCTTAGCTTGAAGCTTGGTATCGTTATTCCTACCAGCTCGTTCTCTCTGAATCTGTATATGACGTCGTCTGTTTCCTCGCTGTCATCGGCTAATTGCGAGTTGCCGAAGCTTATGTAGAGCACGTCAGCCTGCTCATCGTACTCTATGTCCAGCGCCTTATCCTTGGGGATATTCGCAGCGATCACTTCCTTCGCCATGCTACTCCACCCTTGATGAGGTTGCTGACACCAGAACCAAGACGCGCCGTAATGGTAAACCCATCCCGAGCGCCAACCTGGCGGTACACAACAACTACGAACTCCTGAGAGGTACTCTGATTGTCTGAGGATGCTGTCTCTGATGCGGCGCCGTATTTCTTGACCATTGGACACTTCGAGCACTGCGGTTCGATCGATGTCGACATCGCGCTGAAAACAATGCCATACAACGAGCGCGCCTAGTTCGCTAGTTTTTGGGAAGACATGCTTTCATATCTTCACATTGAGATGGAGTGTTAGAATCGGGATCGTTCAAGCCGACTTGGAGATACGAGATTGGACCATCAGAAAGCGACGACGATCAATCACGTTGAAGTCAGGCTCCTTAGGATCATACTTGAGAGGATACTGCGCAAGCATCGGGAACTCAGAGGTATGGAATCGCTCATCCTAGAGACGATAAGTGCGCCGGATCTGATTCTTAAAGGACATGGAAAGGAGCTGTTGGCATTGAAGCACTACGACCGGACGCCTCTGGGCTCCAAGGACGTGGTGGTTGTCTACCGCGAGGACAAGCAGCTCATTATCACAGCGTTTTTAACCTCCGACCATTCGAAGTTGTTGAGAAAGAGGAGGGCAATATGGCAAAGACCGAACTTGTGAAGCTGGCTCCAGAAGGAATTGATATCGAGTACGATGAGAAGGGAGACGTGCTCTATATCTCATTCGATCCCGAAACTGCGGCTGACGATTCTGAGTTGACCGAGAATGATGTGCTGTTGCGGTACAAAGGTGACAAGATAATCGGACTGACCATACTGCACTTCTCTGAGAGGAAGAAGAAGAGCGGCTCCTAACGTAGGATTCAGATCCGACGATAGTTACAATGCTCACGGTTGCTCCTAGAGAAGTGTTGGCTGATACGAGAAGTCTCCTTTGCATGGGGCCTCATCGGTGCTGAAGGCTCGGTGCCCAAACTCGCGCTTGAGCACGTTTGCTGATCTTTCTTCCCATGTCATGGCGCGAATAGTCAGCAATTTCAAAAGATGTATCTTTTGCTCTTACTGACTAGTCAGCAATTCCAAATCGGCACCGCTTCATAGCTACCGGCATCCGGTCCGGATGTGAGCGAATTGTATGACAGCGGAAAACAACTGTATGACAGTACTTTTGTTCCAGCGACAGTCAAGGCAGCGGAGAGACTGAACTGTTGCGGCGCCTTCGGAGTACGCAAACTTCGCCGCGCCGATTTTTCGCGACGAGCCGCTAGCCTGGGTTCGGTTGGCTCTATTTGCGGCGGGCGATCTAATGCAAGCGGCCGCCATGCGTCCACTCCACGGCCTGCACACGTCGCGGCTAGGTGTACAGCCTGGGCGTCGGTCAGAGACGGACCGTATGGTTTCGTGCGACACCCGGGCTACTTGGGCGCCATCCTATGCCACACAGGCATGGGCTTAACGTTTAGCAGCCTCATCGCGATTGGCCTGTCAATTCTGTTCATCCCGGTTCTCATCTGGCGCATTGGACGCGAGGAGGAGATGCTGTTGACGGAGTTTGGTGAGGAGTATAGAGCCTACATGCTGGAGACGAGACGGCTGATACCGCTGATCTACTAGCCGAGCACCTCACAGAACAACAAACCAAGCAGCCGCCTCCCAGCCACGCAGAACCGAGCTCGTCAGGAGAGAGCGGATGGAAACGATTGCGAGTCGACAACGACGGTAGGTGCCCATGGCGAGACTCTTGGACGAAGACTCCATGCATGAGCATCATTCACATCAAAGACCCTAAGCAGATTCTCAGTTACGAGAGAACCCCTAGTCAGTAATCGAGCTATGCGAGGCGGATTTCTCTCTCGTTGCGAACATCTTGTCCTCCCAAGCGAATGGTGAGCACTATTACAAGGCCGCTTTTCTGAGCCTGCTTGGCTGGCCCCAGCTCTGAAGCGATGCTAAGGATCTTGCTGAGTAGGCCCGAATCCACTCCATGGTGTAAGAAGACACAGTCGAGAAACCTAAGGCCGCAGGGATACAGGGGAATCACGAGCTTCTTTGCGTCATTCATGAGGTGTATGGTCTTGCTCTTCGAGCCAGAAGTGCGAACTGTGCAGATTCTCGTTGATCTTTGGACTCTTACTGCTTCTTTCACAGATGCGCAGGAGGCACAGGAACTGACTAGGTGGATAGGGTCCAACTGCACAGGCGGGGTCATGGAAGCAAGAATGCGCATAAACAAGAAAGGATGGAGCCAACCCGAGTGCACGGAATGACGGGACTCGCTGGACATCCAGCTCCTTGCGTTCGCGAGAAGACCATCTGCGAGAGCGTTGTGAGCCTCTTTGGAAGAGTGAGCAAACCAATAGTATGAGCATTCCCCATGTCGGTAGTAGTCTGAGACATTCACAGTATTCTTGGGATCCCAGTCCCAGTAGCTCATCTTACTGGGGCAGGCCCAGAAGCGAATCTGCCGTAGATCAATCGCTGCACGACATGTTTCGTCTGTGACGCGCTTCATCTGGAAGAAGTTGGACAGCCCAACGTATCGGTCATGGGGTGCAACATATTGCACATGCAATACGAAGTCTGCGAGTTCGGCCTTCTCGCTATTCCCTTTGGCAAAAACCAATTTGTGAATACGGCTGAGGGCCAGCTCCAGGTCAATTGGATAGCGATCGATCTTGAGATCCAGCGTGTGTCCGAAAAGTTCTCGTTGCCATGCTTGCGCATTGAGCGGAATGCAGATACTGCCGCCACTTTTTCTTGACGATTGCCTCCATCTTCTTGGAAATCTTTTCTATGATGGCTTCTTCCTTGCTCTGCAGGTTTTCGAGCAAGGTGTCTAGGATGGGATCCAAGAACACGTGCTGGAGTGTGCTGAAATTATCTTCGTTCTTGAGCAGTAGTCTGCCAGCACCTGCCAGCTCGCTGTCCCATTGCAGACGTTTCCCACTCAATTACAGGGCACCTCGCTCGTCAGATTATCCGCAGTCAGGCTATATCACGAGATCGACAGGTGGGCTAAATAGCACAAGACTCTACAGGATCGGGAGGTATCCAGTCCCATTCGGGTTCGGACCCCTTACTGTTTTGGGCTCCAAACCGCTGACGAATCTAGATTATGCATTGCGGACTGATTTGTCTTGCGTCTCTCCCGCATAGGCTCCACCAGATCGTAGGCCCCGAAACTCATTATGCAACTCTCTCAAGACCAAGATCTGAATAGATTGAAAACCGAAACCCCGCGTTTGAACCCGGCCGGCCGCACCAACGCTATTAGATTGATGATTGTGTTGTCGCTAGTCGTACATCTTTCGTTTCTTGGTTTGCCATCTGTAGACTGCTAGGCCGTACCTTCCAAGTATGGTGGCAATTCACTCGGCGGAAGCGTCATGTGAAACATGCGGGGGTTAGCCGAATGCATAGTCTTGAATACCCCTTCGCTGAGAACCAAATCCAAGGTCTTACGGTTGCCCGAAGTCTTCGTGGCAAATTGTCGCCCACACAACTGGGACAACTGCCGACAGGGTTCTATCTTCGGCGTAAAGAGAGGCAGCGTCCATCCCAAGATTGAACGTGGCGACCTCTTCTTAATGCGAGTCTCAGGACCAGACTATGGAGTACGCGGCATCTGGGCATTCGAAAGCGAGCGGAAGGCGGAAAAGCCCTCCGACGTGCCTTGGACTGACGCTGAATACGAGTGGCTCCTTTCCTTCAGTCCACTTGTGCTCGAATTTCGCAAGCCCTTCAATGAGGAGTTCGAAGGCAAGTCCAAGTACTCTGACAAGATCAAACTGAACGCAGGACGCATAGTAACTTCTGTCGTCCACCTATCTCCCGATGAAGCAAAGAACTACCTAGGACCTCTAGTCGAAGAGAAGCAGGAAGAACTCAAAGCAACTGCTCGGTACCTTGATCGTGATGTTGTTGTAGAAGACCTGCTTCGACAAGTCGTCAAGAGCGTCAAAGTCGAAGTCAAGGAGGTACCCAAGAGGCGGGAGGAAATTCCAGATGTTGTGGGAGAGCCGATCAACTTTAGAGGAATGGTCTATGCACCCATGAATGAAGCGGGCGTGATACTCCTTTTCTCAAAGGTCATGGGGGACCTCGGAATCATCTACGAGTCCAGCCCATCCAGAAGCTTCCCCGACATGATCGCCAGAAGGAAAGAAGGCGGAGGAGAAGGGGGATGGGTGAAACGGTACATCGAGTTCGAATACAAGAGCGGCCACTTCAAAACCCACAACCACGATCCTGACAAATGCGACATTGTCGTCTGTTGGATTCACGACTGGACTGATTGCCCAATAGAGGTCATCGAACTGAAAGAGCTGGTCGGTCAACTCTCAGAAGTACCTGAGGAAAAGGCTGAAACAAAATAGAACGATCAGTGAATGTTTGTGAAGCACAAAGACGCCTTGCAGGGCCCGAGAGGAATTAGGTATGCAATCAACCTTACTGGGGAGTGTAGGGTCCGCGGTAGGTTTCTTGTAGTATGTTGCCGCCGTCAATGACTATGTGTGTCCCTGTCAAGTAGCTCGAGTCGTCGGATGCCAAGAACGCGACAAGCTCTCCGACTTCCTCTGGTGTCCCCAGTCTACAAATTGGAATTGTGCGCCCCAGCGCTTCCATGCTTTCATCCGGGTAGCCGGGCTCTGAGGTCTGCTCTCTCCCTCCTGGAGTATCGATGTGACCTGGGCAAACACAATTCACATTGATGCCATACTGTGCAACTTCCAACGCCAACGCCGTCGTGAAGCCTAGGACAGCTGCCTTCGTTGCTGCGTAGGCGGTTTGACCTCCCGAGGGATCAGCGACCATCGGTCCCGTAACAGAGGACATATTCACGATCTTCCCGTACCTCTGCTTCATCATCACTGGAAGAACTGCCCTCGCGCACCTGAACATCCCGAATACGTTGACGTCGAACATTTCGCGTAGAAATTCATCCGACATATCGACCAAGTTGCTGCGCGGGTATATTCCTGCGTTGTTGACCAGTACGTCTATCCGGTGGAACTTGCTCAACACTTCCTGAACCACATGGTTTACCTGGTCTGCTCGTGTGACATCCATTTTGAACGCTACCGCGTCCAAACCATCCTTCCTGTTCTTCTCTGCTGTGTCGTGAACGTCGTCTGCAACGTCGGTTAGTACGACCTGTGCGCCGTGTTGCGCTAGCACTCTCGCCGTCGCCGCGCCTATCCCGCGCCATGCGCCTGTAACGATCGCAACCTTGCCTGAAAGTTTCTTCAGCGCTTCTCACCTCTTGCCTGTTTTCCTGAGATACGCTCTCCACGTCATAGCCCATCTCTCTGGGTCGCGTGATGGCGCTCGGTCGATCTTTGATATCGAGGCCTTGTGAGGCGCCGTCTTGACCGTCTCGGGGCTCGTGTACGCTTCGTGAGAAATCGCGTCGAGGACTTCAGCGAATCTGTCAAGATCTTCCCTGGGAGTCGTTTCAGGCGGCTCGGGCGTGAAAGGCTCTGGAATTATCCACGGCTCATGGCTCGTCTCCATATCTTGGAGGCCGTAATCCACTACCCTGCGGTTCACGTCGGCGATTCCTACGCCCGTGTCTTCCTCAAGCTTCTGCAGGCTGAATCTGGCTTCCTGCAGTCTGAAAGGATGCGACTCATACCAGGGCAGGCTTACGCCGGGGACTTTCAGGAGCTTCTTTATGAGATAATTGTTGTTTATCACCGCCACCTCTGACGCCTCCTCCAGCCCCTCTGCGCCCATCGTCATTATCCACGCGTAGGCTCTCAGAACGTTAGGGATGACACCGTAGAACTCGCCAAGTTTCCCGATGCTGTGCGGTCTATCGTAGTCGAGATAGTACTTGCTCCCGTCGAACGCTAGTGCCGGGATTGGAAGAAACTTCCTGAGCTCCTCGCTAGCACCAATGGCGGCGGTGCCTGGGCCGGTGGACCCGTGAGGAGTCGAAAATGACTTGTGAAGGTTGAAGTGACACAGATCCGCGCCCACATCTCCTATTCTCAGTCTACCTAGGAGAGAGTTGGCGTTGGCTTGATCGATCGCCACAAGACCGCCTACTTCATGGACGATCTTGATGTATTCTTCCAGATTGCTGTCGAAGATGCCCGTGTCGTAAGGATCGGTCATCATGAGCCCGGCTGTTCGGCTCGAAACCGCGGCCTTTAGAGCTTCTATGTCCGGGTACCCGGTCTCCTCGTTAGGATAGAGCGTCACAACCTCGAAACCTGCCGCCGCAGGCGAACCGCCGTTACACGGATGCGACAGAACCGTCGTGACTATCTCTCTTCTCTGGTCGAGTTCACCGTTCAGTTCGTGGTATGCCCTGATTATGCGGGCGTTGCCGAATACTGCGTGGGCCCCGCCCCGCGGCTGCAGAGAAAACTCCGCCATCCCGGAGAGCTCGCACAGCCACTTCTGGAACTCGTACATTATCTGTAGGGCACCCTGAACAGTATCCGTGTCCTGCAGAGGGTGCAAGTCAGCTATTTTCGGCGACCGCGCGATGTACTCATTGAGCTTGGGATTGTACTTCATTGTGCAGGTTCCGTGCATGTGGATGCCGCAGTCAACACCGTAGGTCTCCTGTGACAGGCGGATGTAGTGTCTTACTACTTCTGGTTCCGAAAGCTCGGGTAGCTCTGGAGGATGCTTTCTCCGCATCTTCTCAGGAATGCGCGATATGACATCTGAGAGGTTGTCTTCAGCCGTCGGTGCCCGATGGCCTCTCCTACCTTTTCTAGAGAGCTGATGCACGATAGGCTCTTTCCAAGAGACTGCGTGATAACCTGTCGTCTCCGCTTCTGTCATCGGACGGCCTCCTCAAGCGCGGCGGCAAGCTTGTCGATATTCGCCTTGGTATGTATCTCGGTCACGCAGTACAGCGCTGTGTTGCCAAGCTCAGGAAACTCTTTCGCAATGTCCTTTCCCCCGATAATCCCGGAATTCAGAAGAGTCTTGTTCACTTGGGATACGGTCTTCCCAGTTCCGTCAAGGTTTACAGTGAACTCTTCGAAGTGACAGGAATTGAACACGGGCGCTTTGATTCCGCTTATTTCGGAGATCCGCTTCATTGCGTACTGCGACTTCTGCATGATGACCTCCGCAAGCTCTCGCACGCCGTTGGGGCCTAGAAGCGAGAGGTAGACCGCGGCTGTTATCGCCCAGAGGGCTGTGGCGGTTCCGGTGAACGATCTGGCCTTGTCTCTGGCGGCGAACATGGTTCTTTCAGGGAGGACATATGTGAAGCCCCATTCTCCCTTCCGCTCGGTCGTGGTTATCGTTATCAGCCTGTGAGGCACTGCTGACACGAACCGCTCGGCGTCCCTGCATGCGAGAAAACCTAGGAGCCCGCCTCCGTAATTCATGTGCATGCCAAGAGGCTGACCTTCGCCGCATACTATGTCTGCGCCGTACTCGCCCGGAGGCGCCAAGACGCCGAGTGATAGAGGCTCGACGCCGACTGTGAATAATGCTCCGTGGTCGTGGGCTATCTCAGAGATCTCCTCGCCCTGTGACTCGACGAATCCCAGATATGCTGGGTTTTCAATGTAAACCGCCGCCGTCTTCGACGAGGTCTTGCTCTTCAGATCTTCAAGGTCGACTTGCCCGCTCTCTGGGTCGTTCTTGATGAGCTTGAAATCTGCTAAGCCTTCACAGTGTCCCCGCATAACCGACAGCCTATCAGGGCTGACTGTCCTAGGCGCTAGGATCTCGTGACGGTCGGTGATCATTACAGCCATGCGGGCGCCGTCGCCGCAAACGCTTCCCCAGCTGTACCACGGGAAACTCACAACGTCCATCGCAACCAGGTCGCCAATCATGCTCTGGAACTCGAAGAACGCCTGGTACCTTCCGAGGTCAGAGTATACGTCGCCGGCGTACGCCGTCAGAAACTCCGACCGCGAGTTGATCTCGTCACAGACCGCTGGCACGT
>Ga0209725_1001071_pt1 | contig 15918 bp, 19 predicted proteins | sample I18A1metaG_FD_184145 | JGI IMG/M metagenome (GOLD analysis project Ga0209725, IMG submission 184145) | Lake sediment bacterial and archeal communities from Gulf of Boni, Indonesia to study Microbial Dark Matter (Phase II) - ​I18A1 metaG... | ecosystem: Environmental > Aquatic > Freshwater > Lake... | reverse complement strand
CCTTAACAATGTGTTCAAGCGTCAATCCCGCCGCATTCAAAATTGCTTCTATGTTCTCAAACGTCCGTTTCGTCTGCTCCCGAACGTCTCCGCTTACGATCTTTCCAGTCTTGGGATCAACCGGTCCCTGACCGGAAACGAATACCAGATTTCCGATTTTGATTGCCTGAGAGTAAGGGCCAACAGGTTTTGGCGCCTTTTCGGAGACAATGGCCTCCTTCATTAGTCATCACTTTTGGGTTTGAAGACTATCAATGTGAAAGAACTGTATCTTAAGCGTTAGGATCTAGAGCAGCCCGTTCGAATTACTTTAGGGAAAAACTGGATGTATCAATTCAAGCTTAAGCTTGCCGTTTTCAAAAAGGTAAGATGTGTCAAATATGTCGTTAGCGGCATAGAGTCGATGCGCTTGGAGGCAGAGGACCGTGATGAACAAAAGGGACAGAGAACTTTCAATATCGACGGGGTCAAGATTAGCGGAGGACTGGTCGAGTGCTTAATCGCCATCTGAAGGAAAACGTCAATTCATTAATCCTCCAGTAGCCTTTTTACACTCGGGAACAATTCGAGATTTTTGTGCGGAAGATAGGTTGCGTTAAGAAACTCGTTTTGAAAGTTTGCGTCCGCGCCGAGTTCTATATAGTGAACTTTCTTCAAGATCTCTCCTGCCTTTCTTCTCATCTTAAGTGACATTAGAGCCATTCTTGCACCTGAACCGGCAGCATTGCCTACAAATTGAACTCGGCTCAATGGGACATCCGGGTACATCCCTATCACTCGTGCGCTTTGAGGATCCACATATGTGCCGAACGCGCCAGCGAAAAATATCTTTGAGATATCTCTAGTCGTAATCTCGAGTTGTTTCATCAAAACTGAAATGCCAGAGAAAATGGCTGCCTTCGCAAGTTGTATTTGTCTTATATCTTCTTGAGTTATCACTATCTCGTGGCCGCTTGCTGTCTCACTCGCACTAGCAAGGACGAGTTGCGGTATCTCGTTCTTCACCCTTATATTCGGCAAGCCCAGCTTGGTCTTGATCTTACCTGAGGAATCAATTACCCGTCTCTTTAGCATCTCAGCAATGGCGTCAACGACACCGGAACCGCAGACTCCTGAAGGTTTCGCATTATCTACGGTTTCATATCCAATCTCTAACGTATCGGGGTCTATGTAGACTCGTTCTATAGCTCCTGTTGCGGCTCTCATACCGTTCTTGATGTGAGCCCCTTCAAAGGCGGGGCCTGAAGCGCAAGAGCAGGCAGTTAGCTTGTTCCTGTCACCAACGACAATCTCCGTGTTCGTTCCAATATCTATCATCATCGCAATATCATCCAAAGCGTATATCTGGGTCGCGAGAATGTCGGCCACCGCATCAGCTCCAACGAACCCAGCTATCACCGGCAATCCATGAATGTTGCCGCACGGGTTAATGTCTATTCTGAGATCCTTTGCTCTTACGTCGATTGAACTTCGCAGAACCGCAGGGTATGGTGCGAGAGCAACATACCCCGGATATATGCCGAAGAAGATATGATGCATCGCAGTGTTGCCGACTACTGTGACCTCATGTACTTGATCGGGTGTAATGTGAGCACGTTTACACGCTTCAAATATAAGCTTGTTTACTTCCTTGATGATCAAGGTCTGTAGTTGGCTTAACCCTTTGGGATCTTTCATGACAAAGGAGATTCTTGAAATTACATCTTCGCCGTAAGGTATTTGAGGGTTCATACAGGACGCAGCCGCGACGGTCGTCCCCAAGTCTAAGTCCACAAGATATCCTGCCAACTTTGTGGTGCCAACATCAACAGCGAACCCGTACAGCTTTGTCTGCTTGTCTCCAGCTTCAACCGAAATTACTTCTCTGTTCTCCCAGACAGTGATAGTGACCTTCGGCTCTCCACTCCTGACCGCGTGAGGTATGCGTCTCAAGGCGTCCAGGCAGATCCTTTCGATACGTCTTTCTCCCTGTCCAGATAACGAATCTAATAGTCTATCTACATCTGACCTCGGTTCCATGAGTGTCGGTCTTCCAACTTGAACTAGATATTTCCGAACCGAAGGTTCGAACTCGACACTCGTCTCGACACCGGAGACCAGTAGTCTTTGTAGGCCCGCTCTGCTCTCAGAAGGCACCTCGACTGTGATTGTCCCCGACTTCACGATGACTGCTCTACACGCTAACCTGTAACCTTTCTCCGATTCATCGTCCGAGAAGACTGTTTTTTCAACTTTTGAAGATTGAGACAGGGATTCCGACCCGGTACGGACAATGACTCTACACTTTCCACATATCCCTTTACCCGCGCATACTGACTGAATGTCAACTCCAGCTTCTTGAGCAATTTCAAGAATAGTCTTGCCGACAGTAGCCTTCAGACGTTTTCCTTCAGGCTGGAGAACTAGCAGACTCTTCGGCATCGTTGCCCAAGCTCATTTCTCATAGACTACGATAACCGCATATAAATGAATCTTACAGCTTAAAAACAATGGTCTATGCTTAGACAAACTTTTTGAAGTATCCGACGGTAACAAATAGCTTCACTGGGCGAGATGCCGATGTCGTTGACGATGAAAGATTTTCAAAAGTTGGACATACGAATAGGGCGGATTGTGAAGGCTGAGAAGATACCGCAGCTGAAGAAGATTCTCAAGGTTTACGTCGACATAGGCGGACAGACCATCCAAACGGTCGCCGGCGGCGCTGAATTTTACCTTCCCGAATACTTTGTAGACAAACTTGTGGTCGTTCTGGTTAACCTAGAACCGAAGGTGATAGCGGGAATAGAATCAAAGGGTATGCTCTTGGCAGCGGATGTGGGTGGAAAACCTGTCTGGCTCACAGTTCCAGAGGAAGTACCATCAGGCACAAAAGTTCGATAACAAGCGAAAAGAAATCACTAGTATTATATAGATGACTCGGCTTCTGATTTTGAGCAATAATGGAATCGGCTTCAAGGAACTATCTAAGCTAAGGTCGGCGTCTGCAGTTTGAGTAGAATCTTCGCGTCAACTCTCGTATTGCTTATGCTCTTCCTTTACATAACTGTTCCTGCACGAGCCAGCGAAATCTCTGTTCAGATTCAAACGGACGGCGTGACGGTGAAGATCGAATCTTCAATCTACCAGAACATGACCGTTTTCCCTCAGTCGAGGTTTAGTTTGTCGGATGAAAACTTGACAGACGCCTCAGGCAAATTCGAGAGCGCTATAAAAGCCAAGTGTCCGCAAGCTTCAGTGAGAACGTTTTCGATGAATGCGATCTCGAACAACACTTGGATGAACGTGTCAGTTCGGCTTGAGCTGGTGGGCCTGCAATCGAGGAGAGGCGACGTTCTCGAAATTAACTGCACTTGGAAGTCTTTCGTGATGAGGCAGGACATTCGAGTTGGCAATGTTAGTCTAAATCTCGTCGGACAGAACTACATCTTACCTATAGTGGAGAAATATGGAAACAGAACGGAAACAATATTCTACAAACGCGGAACAATGCCCTTGACCTTGCCTATGGCCAGAAATGAAGCAGGAAACGCAACCCTATTTCAATTCACCAGTTTTGAACTACCGGTCGAGAAGTGGAGCAAGACATATAATTTCAGCACTCAATCAACTACGTGGGAGTACAGTACTCAACCCGCACTGGACCTTCTGATCAAGTTCAAAGAAGACAATGTAACGAAACATCTCCGCGCTGAGATAGATCCCAAAGCAACGATAACCGCGAGAGGACATGCCACTGTCAAAGGCGACATGATAGCATTGGATGTGAGCCAAGGTTTCAGTGAAATCGCTATGATCGGCATAGTTGTGACACTGGTTACTGTTGCAATCCTCGCGCACATCCAACGGCGCAAGAGCAAATAGCGTTTTCCAGAAGCCGTTTACGAATGAATACCAGAGCCGCTTGAGGATACAAGCTGCAAACACTGAGCTTCGGGTTCAACGAGTTTGAGAAACTTCAATGCTTTGCCTTGCCATCGATTCGAGATGGCTCTTGTCGAAGAGACCTTTGAAATATCTGGTTAAGAGACTTGTATAGAGTGCTTTTTCCTCTGAGCTCATGTACTGAAACATGTAGGATCCCGAATAAGGAGAAGGTTCTCCTACTCTAGTGATGAATTCTATATGCATAAGTGGGTCACCTCTCTTGATCGTTATAGGTTGTCTGTCATTGCTTAGGTTGACGAGCTCCAGGGCCAGCCTGCCGATGAATCCGCTATGGACTTTTGCAGCGTTAAGAAAGGAAAGGCCCATGCGACCATACTTACTCTTGGCAGTTAAATGTGCTACGATGTTGGGAGGTGTGAAGACTATCTCGTAGGATATTAGGTTCTTGTGTTCAAGATAGTGGAGGGTGGTCTCCTCCTTGACCGTCAGTACGTATCCGTCTCCATCCAACAGTTGATAGTCGAAGGGGTGTATGCACCTGTACTTTTGAATTAACTTAACTAGTTTGCTTTTGCCCACTATGCACATGAGATTTAATCTCCACCCAAAGTTTGAAGCCCTTGTCATTTTTCTGCATTTCGGTCGAGGCGATTTCCGCGAGAGAGCAGCCGTTTTCGGTAGCTTGTCCCGAATATCTAGCGAACGACAGTTGCATTGACAACTGGCAATAGACGCTTCAGAGTTAGGATTTCTTGGTAGTTACTTTGAAAGCCCAGAAGAATAGTTGTTTCTCTGTCTATTCTCAAAGTGAATTCAACATTGATCATCACGTCTTTCGGAGGCACTTCCAACCTGACTTCGGTTCCATTAACTATTGCGGATGCATTGGTAATCTGAATCTTTATCATATTGTATTTTCCAACGGGCAAGCGAGATTGCAGGAATAGTTCACTCGTATTGGTCAGCGCTGCCAACTCGAGTCTTCTCGTCTCATTCGCGAGAACTCTCCATCCCGAATCGTTTGCTATGTTTGATGGGTGTGCCATGACAAGTTTGCAGGTGACATAGATCCGCTCGACCGTAGGTTCGCTCTTGACAGGAGTGTTTCTGATCTTCAGTAATAGGGTTCCGGAGCCGATTGATGGGTAGACTAGAAGAAACAGCATTGTGCAGGTTAGGAATGCTGCCACTATTCTCTTTGCGGTCATCTAGGTTCCTCATGAGCGAACCGTGTCTGAAAGTACCCATCGAGTCAGGCTTTTGCTTCTCCGCAGAGTTGAAGTAGGTGGTTCCATTCTTCATTCACATGTTGCTGAATAGCGTCGATCTCAGCTCGAAATTCAGGTTGGAAGAGATGGGAGAATCTCCCTTGCGTCTTGAGGAACTCTTCAACCGGTAACGGTTTCGGCACCTTTACATTCAGTCTATATTTTCCTTTTTCGATTTCGTATATTGGGAAGTACGTAGTTTGCACTGCTAGTCTAGCAATCTTCATTGTATTCGCTGGGTCTGAACGCCAGCCGAGTGGGCACGGCGAAATCACATGTATAACCGCTGGGCCATCCAGCTCTATCGCTTTTCGAACCTTCGATATGTAGTCTAACATGAATGCAGGGGAAGCTGTTGCCACATAGTCAATTTCATGGGCGGCGCAGATTGCTGCCAAGTTCTTCTTCCATTCGACTTTTCCAGGAATCTTGCTTCCTGCGGGGCTTGTTGTGGTTGACGCGCCTCTTGGAGTTGCTCCTGATCTTTGAATGCCAGTATTCATGTATGCTTCATTATCATAACAGATGTACAAAAAGTCATGTCTCCTTTCGAGTGCTCCGGAAAGCGCTTGGATTCCTATGTCAAATGTTCCACCGTCTCCGCCGAAAGCTATGACATCAACCTTCTTGTTCCATGAACCTCTTCTCGCCATCGCCTTGTAGGCTGCTTCTATTCCACTAGCTACCGCGGCAGCGTTCTCAAAGGCTACGTGTACCCAAGGGATTCGCCACGAGGTGAAGGGGTAGATACTAGTGCCTACTTCAAGGCATCCAGTTGCATTTGTTATTACGGTAGGACCTCTCAATGCTTTCATAGCCATTCTGGAGACTATCGCTGGGCCGCAGCCGGCGCAGAGACGGTGCCCTGGAGCTCGGGGTTCTTCTGTTGAAAGATCTTTTAAAGTCACCATTATTTTCTCACCCCAACGAATCTCACTGGAGTAATCACCTTTCCTGTCCTCGCGACCTCGATGACTTCTTCGAAGATGGACTTCATATCGCTCGGGGCGGCATCTCTCCCTCCAAGTCCATAAACCGCGTTGAAAAGTTTGACGTCAGTACTAGACCTGTAGAGCGCAGCGATAGTATCAGCAGCTAGAGCGCTATATGGCGCTCCGAAACTCAAAGCCCGATCCAGAACCGCCAGTGCTTTCACCCCTCTGATCGCTGAAATGATCTCTTCAACAGGGAATGGTCGGTACAGCCAGAGTTTCACAACCCCGACTTTCAAACCTTTTTCGCGGAGCTCTTTTGCGACTGTCCTTGCAGTTCCAGCGGTGCTGCCCAAACAAAGTATCGCCGCTTCGGCGTCCTCCATGCCGTAAGTGCTCAATATCCCGTACCGTCTTCCAGAAAGGTTTGCGTAGGATTCAGCGACACGCCTCACCATTTGCGGAGCTTTCTTCATCGCGTCTTCTTGCTGAGCTTTGAATTCGAAATAGTAGTCTGGCAGAACAAGTGCTCCGACAGTGATCGGTTTGTCTGGATTCAGAGTGACCTCCGCCTTTCTCGGCGGCAGGAATCCGGCAACATCTTCATCCTCTAGTACGCGGACACCCTCCATCGAATGACTGATGGTGAATCCATCCAAATTAACACTAACCGGAAGCAGAAGTTCGGCCGCTTCTGCTATCTTGAACGCCTGTATCGTCCAATCATAAGCCTCTTGGGCGTTTTCGGCATAGATCTGGATCCAACCGCAGTCTCTAGACCCCATCATGTCTGAGTGATCACCGTGGATATTTATCGGCGCGGAGAGCGCTCTATTCGCCACAGCCATAACTATCGGGCAGCGAAGACCTGACGCGATATAAAGCATTTCATGCATCAACGCGAGCCCCTGACTCGCCGTGGCGGTGAAAACCCTAGCTCCTGTAAGACTTGCCCCCACGCACGCCGACATCGCCGAGTGCTCGGATTCCACACAAACATACTCGCCGTGAACCTCTCCGTCCGCTACGTACCTTGCGAAGAGCTCAACCATTATCGTCTGCGGTGTGATAGGGTATGCCGCCACCACATCTACTCTGCTCTGTTTCGCTGCATATGCAACCACTTCGTCACCATTCAATCCAACAGTCTTTGCCATCTTACTCCTCCACCATTACGATCGCCTTCACCGGACATTCTACTGCGCATATCCCGCAGCCCTTGCAATACTCGTAATCGATCTCCACGCCTTTCTCAGTCCTCAAGATGCAAGGCTCAGGGCAGTCGATCCAACAGATTAAGCATCTCGTGCATTTTTTCTCGTCAATTACAGGTTTGAAGGTTCGCCAATCACCGGTCTTGTATTTGGTTGAAGACCCCGGCTCTAGCAGGTTTGCTCCAATCGGGATCGATTTCCATCCAAGTCTCTCTCTCTCCAAAATTATCCCTTTACCTCCTCGTACGCGATTCTCATCACCCTCTCGTTCTTCTCACCCAAAGGGCCTGGAAAACGTTCTAGCATTGCTCTAATCAAAGTATCCAGCGAAGTCAATGGTGAAACTTTCAGTAGCGCTCCCAGCATGGCTGTATTCGCTACAGGTCTCCCGAGGACATCGAGAGCTATTCTAGTGCCGTCGACCGTATAGACGCTGGCGTTCCTTAGGCCCAGTTCGTTCTTCATCTCCATCGATTCCTTTCTTGAGTTGATAATGATCTTGCCTCCATTAGTCAGCCCATCTGTCACATTGACCGTCTTCATGACCGTTGAGTCAAGAACTACAACGGTATCGGGAGTGTATACTTGGCTGTGAATCTCGATAGGCTTGTCGCTAATCCTAGTGAACCCTCTGATCGGCGCGCCGATCCTCTCGGGTCCGAACTCAGGAAAAGCCTGAACATATTTGCCTTCCATCAGAGCCGCATAAGCTAGGAGTCGACTAACTGTTATCACCCCCTGTCCCGCTCTCCCGTGCCACCTAATTTCATTCAGCAGATTGCGCATCCTCCTAACATGGGCAAGAGTATGCGACCGTGCTTATATGAAAACCTATCTATGGAGTTGAAGCAGCAAAGTTCCGCATATCCAATATTTGCTCAAGCCTTACTCCCGCTGTCCAAAAAACAGCAATAATCACTCATACTCGAAATGCCGCGAAAGTTTAGCCAGCAATATCGTGAAAAACATATCTCAACGATATCTTGATCGTCTGAGTTGTTATGGCATGGAGCTGTCAAAATCGACGTGCGTGATGATTACCAATTGCTATTCCATTTAGCATAACTATTTTATCCCAATTTAGAAGAAAAATAGGAAACGCATGTGGTAAAGCAAATGGTCAGCCAAATAGTAACCAAGTTTGTTGTCACAAGGAAGCCTGCGAGGAAGCAAGGGGCATTGTACAGGTCCCCTAGGATATATCTGTCGACGAAGTTGACTGACGACTCAGTCTTTCCGTTTAGAGAGGGCGAATTTATTCTCGTTAAGATCGTTGGCAAGCGCCTAGTTATCCAGAGGATTTCACCTAGACGAGTGCAGTCTCTTGGAGAGCGGACAGGAATTGAAGAGGGGGCACCCTGATGCATAGAAAACTGTACGAAATGGAGCCGCATGAAAAGGAGTGCCATATAGAGATCTTAGAACTTTTGAGCCTCGAAGACATCGAGAAACAACATACTAGACAACCCTTAAAACTCAAGACCTCTTTAGAATGGACGAGGGTATAGAAGCTTGTTGCGTGTCAATGTCTTCATGACTCAAGTCTCCGCGGAGAGGCTATGGGAGGTAGACAGGCCGCTACCGGCCCAAGTTCAGATAGCAGTGAACATCAACATACTTGAGCTTGAGAGGAGATCTGACTCAATGATAGAGGCGCCGTTCGTATTTGCAGTAGGGTTTACTCCTTCGATCGCTCAAATCAACCTGAGGGGGAGGGCTCAGATCTTGGGGGAAAAGGACGAAGTCAGCAAATTACTCGATGAACACAAGCAACAGAAGCCGCCTCCGATCGTCATCGTTCAGACAATCTCCAACGCCGCTATGGCTGAGTCGATAATCCTATCGCGCACCATCGGCGTACCTCCACCACTTCCTCCTTTGCCGGCCTCCACCGGACCCTCCCAAGCTAGACCAGATACACGATACGCAACCTAAGTCCAGACGGCTATTCGAGAAATTGGAATCATCGGAGACGTTTCAAGAAATCGAAAAGCGAGAACTTGAGGGCCAACTGACGGAAATCTCTGCGAAACCTGTCGAGAGCTTTCTTCAACCTCCCCTCTTAAGGCAAAGTCTTTCAGGTTTGAGGCTCTGGAAGCATCAGCTCTTGTCAACGATAGGTCAAATCTATGGTGAGAGGGCTAGGTTAATGTCGCAATTTTGCCATATCGTCTAGTATCTACTGGCTTGGAACGAGCTTTTTCGCGACCAAGTAGTTATCCCAGTACTGAGCCAAATCTCTCAGTCGATTGCTGAACTGCCTGCTAATGTAAGTTGGGTCATTGCGGTATTTCTTCTCGAGCATTCCGCTTTTGAGCATCGCCTTGTAAGTATCACTCAATGTCTGGCTGCTTACCTTTATGCGCTCCAGAACTTTGTACTGGAGTTCTCTCAAGTACATCGGCTTCTTGTTCTCAACAAACGCTTCGATAATTGCTTTGGCGACTCCCCGCCTCTTGACACTGTGGGAGAAGATTATCTGGCAAAAGGTATCGAGATCAACGATCTGATCTGCGCTCATCTTCCTGTCGATTCTAGGGAAAAGCCAGACCCAACGTCTCTGTCGTTCGTCGTAGTAATCCTCGGCCGGTATTCTTCCAATTTTAGCTCGCGGCATCTATAGGCCCCTATTCTGAAATGTTTCAGTTTTATTCTTTTTTTGAACCCTTAAAGCTTACTCTGCAAGGTATCAGAATTCAGGCGTGCATGCGTCAAATCATCCAGATGTCGCATGAGATTACTCTCGGAAGAGCTGAATTCTTAAACGTTTCAGAATTGCGCAGCCTCGTCAATTTCATAGCTTGGCCTATATTCTCCAAATTTTCTTGAAAGTCTTGAGTGCTTTTGAGTTTCTACAGGGGTACGATAAACTGGAGGCTTGGGAGATCTTCCAAAAAATTGGAGGGGTCCGCGCCATCAATCATCTGGTGTTAACTAGGCCTAACGAGTATACGTCCTTCTCTGTCTATTCGGCCTCTACGGATTCTTGTGGTCGATATCGGACGAGAATCCTCAGCCTGCACCAAGGTTATAGGAACGATGTGAAGCGGTCTAAGGCCCTTTCGGCGTCGCAAACGGTTGATGAGTTCCGCGGTCGGCTCAGTCCTCTGGCTAACGACTAACGCGTCAATGTCGTCCTCTTTGGTTGTCGGGCCGTAAGGGTCTTCTATACTCACAATGGTACTTCTACCTAGCCAATTCCTTCGTTTAAGGAGCTTCTTCAACTCCTTCTCCCGCACCTCATAACTGTCAACCTTGTGAGGTTTGTGAAGTTTCTTGACAAACCGATCGCTAGTAACTCCTATCATTACCGTCTCTCCGAGTTGGAAAGCGGTGTCTAAGAGCTTCCTGTGACCTTTGTGAACTAGATCAAAAGTTCCTCCAACCGCGACCACTTGAAATTCTCTGGGTCTCTTCATCGAAACCGAGGCATCGCAATGCGAGACTACTGACCTTTTTCGGTGCATTTGGCCCCGCTTCACTCACTACGCGTTTGCAACGTTCCAGATGAAGTATGTTCTTTCATACTTAACGCTTCTCAAGAGAAACTTACACGTCTTCCAAGATTTCGGGAAAGGCAATTGCGAGCGAGGAATCGGCAAGGAAATAGGATTGAAGTTTCGCCGTTCTCTCGGTTCTCAAACCGGTGGCGAGCGCGTTGCTAGGATTAAAAGGTAAACGTCTTGTTCCATGTGCCAAGGGTACACAATTGCTCCAATTTCTTGGATGGCTGTGATGCCCGAACACAGAGGGCAGAGCTAGAGAAGCAGCCAATAACCCTGTTCTTGTTCAAAGACAGAGGTCTGACTCATTCTAAAACGGTCTTCATCTGATTTTCGGTAATTCTTTATGCGAAGAACTACCAAATCATTCATGGACATTGAGAAGAGCAAAAGAAGAAGTTGTCCTGTCAAGTGACAAATATGAAAGTTGTTGTCGGTATAACTGGAGCGAGTGGCGCCGTCTATGCCTTAAATCTTTTGAAGCTTCTTTCGAGGAAGAATGTGGAGACTTGCGTGATTATATCCAGACCGGCGGAGAAAATCATAGCACACGAATTGAGCTTGAGTAGGAGTGATCTGTTTGAACTTGCAAGCGAGCATTATGAGATCGACGATCTCGCTGCGCCTATCTCCAGCGGATCACAAAAATTTGATGCGGTGGCTGTTGTCCCTTGTTCCATGGGCTCTTTAGCAGCTGTAGCTCAGGGATACTCCAACAACCTTCTGCTTCGTGTAGTAGACGTGGCACTAAAGGAAAGGAGAAAGGTAGTATTGGTACCTCGAGAAACTCCTCTGAACACCATCCACTTGAGGAACATGCTTTGGCTGTCGAAACTAGGCGTTATAATAGTTCCTGCGTGTCCAGGGTTCTATCATAAGCCCAAGGGAATCGAAGACCTAGTCAACTTCATTGTGGAGAAAATAGCGATGCATATAGGTCTCCAAGAAGAACTATATGAACCCTGGAAGGGACTGACTGGCAAATAGGACATCTATGAAGGTCTGGGTGAACGCTATGAGCGATCTTAGATCGTTTCTCGAAGAACTAAGAAAGAACAGTGGGCTTCTTGAGATAGAGGACCTTGTTTCGACAAGATACGAAGTGGCTTCCCTGATGAAGAAGCATGATACCGGTCCTGCACTCTTGTTTAAGAAGGTTCGGGGCTATCGGAACAAACTAGTTTCAGGAATCTGTGGGTCAAAGAAGAGAATTTCGATGGCTCTGGGAGTTAGAGAGAATGAGATTTCAGATCATCTGGCAGATTCGATGAGAAACCTGTCGAGCCCCAAGGTTTCTGATGACGGGCTTGTGAAGGAAGTTCAAGAAAGGCCGAGGCTAGATCAAATACCGATCCTTCGACATTATGAGAAAGATGGAGGCGCGTACATAACCTCAGGAGTAGTCTCAGCAAAGAGCCTTGACGACAAGGTCGAGAACGTGTCCATTCACAGGATGATGGTAGTCGACCGTGATCATCTGTCTATCAGAATTGTTCCACGCCATCTATACCGCCTATGCCAGATGGCTCGAGAGCAAGGAAGTAAGAGCCTCGACATAGGAATAGCGATAGGGGTACACCCTGCGGTTATGTTGGCCGCATCATCGCCTCTTCCTTTCGGGGTGAGTGAGTACAAACTCGCAGGTGCGCTTATGCGCCAAACTCTTAAACTCACAACTTGCAAGCAGGTGGATGCCCACGTTCCTGCCGACGCTGAACTTGTCCTTGAAGGCAAGATACTTCTGGAAAAACAGGTCTCTGAAGGACCCCTTGTAGACATCACTGGCACATACGATATCGTTAGAGAACAGCCTCTTGTCAAGGTTGTTCGCATCATGCATCGCAAAGACTACCTCTACCAAGCACTCTTGCCCGGGGGAACCGAACATCAGTTATTGATGGGTCTTCCCTTCGAGTCAAAGATCCTTGAAGGGGTCAGAGCGGTCGTCCCAAGCGTCAAAGGAGTAAGGCTTACTCTGGGCGGATGCTGCTGGCTTCACGCAGTTATCTCTATAGAGAAGCAAACCGAAGGTGACGGCAAGAACGCTTTACTGGCCGCCTTCGCTTCCCACCCCTCGCTGAAACATGCAGTTGTAGTCGACACCGATATAGATATAGAGAAGCTGCAAGGAGTGGAGTGGGCAATCGCTACGAGATTTCAAGGTGACAAGGATTTGATCGTCATACCTAACGCTAGAGGCTCCACACTCGATCCATCCTCGAATCAAGAGCTCGCACTGACGACGAAGGTCGGCGTAGACGCTACTCGAAGCCTTCTAAAACCAAAACAGAAGTTCTTGAAAGCAGCTATACCTAGCGCCTAGACATAACGATCGCAGCTGAACAAGTTTGTTCCTGACAAGGCAAGAGGAAAGAATGCTCCAAGGACATTACGGCGAGGCCAAAGCCTTAGCGATGAAATTGCTTGTCGCAGTCGGCGATATCTTCGACGCGGAAAGAATGATCAAAGTAAGAAGCGTGCAAGTATCCGGAGTATCGTACAAGACGATCGGCGAGGCCGGCTTGGAGTTCCTTGAAGACTTGTGTAGGAAAGGAGCTGAAGCAGCAGTAAAGACAACTCTCAACCCTGCCGGAATGGACTTGACGAGATGGCGCCAAATGAAGGTGCCCAACGATTTTGCCCGTAGACAGCTCAGAATCATTTCGGCGTTCAAGAAGATGAGAATCAATATTACTTGCACCTGTATTCCCTATTTCGTAGGTAACAGACCCAGGTTTGGCGAGAGCGTCGCATGGGCTGAGTCATCAGCAATATCTTTCGCGAATTCCGTGTTAGGGGCGAGGACAAATAGGGAGGGAGGTCCAACCGCTCTTGCAAGTTCTATAACAGGCAGAACTCCACTTTATGGGCTCCACCTTGAAGAGAGCCGAAAACCGACGCACATAGTTGAAGTTCAGAGCGAACTTCAAACCGACCTTGACTTCAGTGTGCTTGGATATGCTCTTGGGCGGAAACTTGGTTACTGCGTGCCTTTCATCACGAGAACTAGTATGGGGAGAAACATAGACCACTTGAAAGCTCTAGGCGCGAGTGCGGCGACCTCGGGAGCTATTGCACTTTATCACATCGATGGGATAACGGCCGAGAGTCGCCACATCAAGAAACGCGACCTTCGTTTCCTCGAGAGAATTTCGATAGGAAAGTCCGAGTTGCGGTCAGTGAAAGAAGAGCTGACATCCGCCGAAAGCCCAAGACACGTCTGTTTAGGTTGCCCGCACTGCAGTCTGGAAGAGCTTGGCACTGTGGCGAGACTGGTGGATAAAAGAAGTTTAGAGCAAAAGCTGTTGTGTTTCACTTCTAGGAGAACATCGGAGGAGGCTGAAGAGCTTGGATATGTGTCCACGATTGAGAGGGCTGGGGGTGTGGTTGTTAAAGATACTTGTATGGTCGTCTCTCCACTTGAGGAGATTGGCGTTGAGCAGATTCTGACGAATTCGTGCAAAGCGGCGCATTATTTGCCTTCTCTATCTAAAGTCCAAGTAGCGTTAGCCCCACTGGAAGAGTGTGTAAGATTTGCAGTCGAAGGAAGTTAGAATAAAAGGACGATTCGTAGTCGCTGGGAGAGCTGAGGCAAAGGCGCTTGTCACAAGCCAGCCATTATCCTTCCTCGGCGGCGTAGATCCAGCGACCGGAAGGGTAATCGAGAAGAACCACGAGCTTGAGGGAGAGTCGTTGAGAGGGAAGATCTTCGTCTTCCCTATGGGAAAGGGGAGCACCGTTGGGTCCTACACGATCTATTCTATGGCGAAAAACGGGGTATCTCCAGCCGCTATCATAAACACTGAGACAGAGCCCATAATCGCGGCTGGATGTGTACTTGCCGGTATCCCTCTGGTTGACAGGTTGGAAAGTGATCCCATCAAGACTATTAGGAATGGCGACTACGTCATTGTCGATTCTGTATCAGGAACTGTCACCGTCAGAAAACGTTAGGCTCAGATCCTTGATGAAGCGAAAGCTGGGGTCACTCTAGATCCGATCGAATAGTACCAACAGCGGCAAAGAAGAGGGGATGTCGCGATTATTTCAGCGTCACTCTTAGCGCTATTTCGCCGTCAGCTGCGAATTTTGCCAGAACTCTTCCTTTCAGGGCTATCCAGCCATCATCTGCTTTCTCGAATCTCCTCTTTTCGTAATATTTTCTAAGCTTTCTGGAATTCACGTATACTGCCTTGGCACCTTCGGTTTTATTGAAGTTGACTATGTATCTTCTCTTCGATTTGCTCATAGTCAAAGATAGGTTTCTCTTGGATCGTATGCACTTTAAGGTTGTGACCTCTTCGTCGTCGTAGAGCTTGAATTCCGCTTTCTCGGAGACGTAGATGTCAAGGGTGAGTGGGTCAGCTGGTTTTTCCCCGACGTAGCTGATTTCCGGGCCCATCGGTATTATAGAGTTGTCTTTGACGAAGAGGGGCAGTATGTTTAGTGGTGCTCGGTAGTTTATCGTCTTTGGGCCTTCATACTCTTTCTGATTCCAGTAGTCTATCCACTTTCCCTTTGCTAGGTAGATCTCTCTGCTCGAAGTCTCATCGCATATTGGGGCTACAAGCAGTTCGCTGCCAAACATGTATTGAAGGTCCTTATCGAAGGTGTTTGGATCATCCTGATATTCAAGAACCATCGCTCTGAGAATAGGCAACCCAGTGTTGCTTGCGACGTAAGCGTAGGAGTAGATGTATGGCAAAAGTCTGTACCTCAACTTTGCATAGAACCTAAAGATCTTCACCGCTTCATCTCCAAAAGCCCATGGATCGCGCCTAACCATGCCGTGGCATCGAGAATGCGATGAGAAGAGGCCGAATTGCGCCCATCTTACGTAGAGTTCCGGTGTCGGCTTCGGCATTCCGAACGCCCCAAATCCTCCTATATCATGACTCCAGAATGGAACGCCTGAGAGTCCGTAGCTCAACCCACCTCTCATCACGCAGGCCATCGTCTCGAATGTACATGCTGGGTCTCCTGACCAATGGGTAGGATATCGCTGGGAACCAGCGTAGGCGGAACGCCCCCAAACTACAGCTTTCCTCTTTCCAAATTCCTCGATAGCTGTGAATACTGTTCTATTGTAGAGTAGCGGGTAGACGTTGTGCAT
>Ga0209725_1001070_pt1 | contig 15924 bp, 23 predicted proteins | sample I18A1metaG_FD_184145 | JGI IMG/M metagenome (GOLD analysis project Ga0209725, IMG submission 184145) | Lake sediment bacterial and archeal communities from Gulf of Boni, Indonesia to study Microbial Dark Matter (Phase II) - ​I18A1 metaG... | ecosystem: Environmental > Aquatic > Freshwater > Lake... | reverse complement strand
ATCTTGGAAAGGTCGACCGTCGGGACATTTGTCCCGTATCTCGAAGAAGCTGGTAATCCCGGCCGGTGAGAATGCGCTTGCCTCACGCATTGCTCTTCTTGCTCGTACCGATTTGCGAAATCTTTAGACCCGGAAACGCGGCTTGAGCTGCCCTGACTATTGGCGGCGTGAGTGCCAAGAGGAATGGAATTTCGGACATGTATGTCCAGAGAGTCGCGCCGACCGCAAAAGCGAGCGGCAGCGGGCCTGATCCCAACCCTAAGACTTGGGGCATCACAAAAAAGGAGCTGTAGCTCACTATCCCGAGCCCGATGATCAGGCTTCCGACGCCGAGCCCGATCGACGATGCAGCCTGTACTTCAGCCCATCTGGACTTGGCCAAGTACGGTACAGCAAGCAGCGCGGTGACGGCAGCTCCCAGCACAACCACATATATTGCTGCTGATCCGGAAAATGCGTAGAACGCGTAAGCAGCTATGACTACCGGAATCGCAAGACCAGCCGCGATGGTTGAGAGTCTTAGGCTGCCTTTCATCGGTCTACGGGAAATGTACCCGATGAGGCCGAAGCCTGCGAGGTTGGAGGGGACGCCTACGAGAAGGCTTAGCAGTGCATCGTGGTGGCCGTAGACCACATCCGCGATGAATATTCCTACGCCAGCCCCTATTCCCCCGACCCAGGGACCGAAGAGAACGGCGAAAGCGCCCGGGGCAAAGACCTGAGGCCAAAATCTAACGCCGAAAAGAGTAACTGGAAACAGAGTCCAGAGAGCGCCCAGAGCCGCGTAGAGGGCGGCGTTGAGGGACGCCGTGGCTACCTGGAGGGCGCTGTGTTTCATCTCGGCTCGGCAGACGGTAACGAAGAAAGGCCTTAAGACTTCCCTAGAGACACTGAGCAGAACTTCAGAGTCTATATAGGCCCTACCATCAGGCGGCCTCGTGGCTCCAAGGGCAGTAAACGAGGGCGACGACCGCACTGCCGTATTTGCCCTTTGGGACTTCAATGAACTCTGATCTTGTCTGAATACTCTCGATGTTGAGTTCTCTGATCTTCGCCATCTCCTGCAGCTTCCACTTCAGCTCCTTGTCGATCGCCTCTTTGTCTTTGTACCCGTGAGCCTCTGCAACCATCCCGTATCGATCACCGGCTGGAGTGGCTCCCCAAACCCAAGCGACACCTGCTCCGATCGTTTCTCCCGGGTCTCCATCCATCCTCGCCATAACGGCGAACGTGATCGTCCCTGCGGGGATCGTCTCGTTCTCAACCATGGTGGCATTTGCAGGGAGAATCGAGGAGACGTTCACCAAATTGCATTGGGCGATCTTCGCCCTTGCTAGGGCGGCGTCGAAAGCGTTGAGAGGAGAGACCGAGCTGGTCGCCACTCCACTTGTGACGAAGAATTTGTCCGGCAAGAAGGGCCTATGAACCTTGGAGGATTTTGCCATCTTGAGTTCGGATTTCTCCCGGATGAAGCCTCATCTACGAATTTGTGGCTCGACGAATCAGTACGGGTGGGTTTTACTTTTAAGGTTTAGTATCAACGAAAAAATGCCCGGATGCTGGACAAAGGGGCTATTCTCGACGCATACATTCAACATGCAGAAAGATCACGCCGCATGATTCGTTTCTGTTTCTGTAGCCCATCCGCCTGGCGGAAGTGCGCTAAGCAGAACGATCACGAACGCTGAAAGGCCGGGGTTTCTACGGACACTGACGCCCTCCACTGTCGTAGCCTGGTGATGTGGACAGAGGTGCCCGGAACCATTCCTGGAGTCGCGGCTAGGGCAAAATCTCGAACAGAACATTCGATGCAGCGCGAAAGGGTTTTTCCATTGGTTTCGTCGCGCGCAAAGGGCCTCCTGTCTAAGGTTATTAGTCGATTCGAACGTAGAGGGCTCCAGCCCGGGAAAGCCCGGTGGAGGAGGCAAACTCCGCCGAGTGTAGCGGTCAAGCATAGCAATGGCGCCAGACCAGCGAGGCCACTAGACGGCTCTGGATCCCGCTCGAAGGAGAAGACACCTGCCGACGGGAGACCTAAGCCCGAATTCGAATCTCCCCCGGGCTACCAACAATTCTGTTTATATCTCTTGACCGCCGACCTGCGCAAGGATGTTCAGGCTGATCAAGCCATAACGGGTCGGAATGGCAAAGTCGCCATGACTTTTCCGCGAGCATACGGTGGAGCGCCTATCGTTGTTGCAGTAGCGAATAAGTCTGGAACGGATCAGCTTGTTGCCGCTGTTGAATCAATCATCCCTACTCAATGTATCATCTCGGTCGGCAAGAATGCGCTTCAGGGAGCAGCGTCAGGCCAAAAAATGACGGGGCCTGGGGAAGCGCACAATCATGCGCCCGGCACCTTTGCAGCAGCAGCTCACGATCATGCACCGCGAACCTTCTCGGTCACCGTTCCCGCTGGAACTAATGGAAGCTCAGGAACCTTTAGAGTTGCAAGCCCCAGCGGGTCCGCGAAGAATCCCATTCAGATGCCCACCACTTTGCAGATGAACACAAGACGCGCCATGAGGAAGACAGAGTACGGTTTCGAACCTTCTACCACGCGCACTACGAAGAAAAAGGATGAGCGGTACAATCTGGGAACGATACCCCCGAGCTACCACTTTGCTTCTTCGTCCCGCGCTAACTCCTTCTTCGTGTTCTTGCGCGCCCTCGATACAGGCGTATTCCTCATGGGTTTTTGATCAGCCAGGCCGCTGGAGACGAGCTAACACGCCTTGATTTCTCCCATCGCCAGTTCGCAAGAGTTACACGTGCCGCTCACGTCAACCGTGCCTAGAGAAGTCGCAGGAATTCCTCTTTCGTGAGGCCGGCCTCTGTGATGATCTCCATCAGGAGTCCTCGCTTGATCTCGGCGTGTCTCGGCACAGGCACGATGCGCTCGTCTCTAACCAGGATCATATGGCTCCCTTTCTGCCTGTCGATCTTGAAGCCGACTTTGCCTAGGGCTTTGACAACTTCACGCCAGGAGAGGAGAGGGAGCTTCGACAACCACTACGACCTTTTCTCCTCTGGTTCGCTGCTTGAGTTGTTCTGCCTTCACCTCTAGGTAGCCTTCAATCGCTTCCTTTGCGTTACCTAGAGCTTCATCCCTTGTCTCGCCTTGACTGGCAACAGGAAGCTCAACACATTTCGCGATGAAGCCTCCTTCTTCGGCCGGTTCCAGAATCACTGTGAATCGCAGAGCAGCCACAAATACACCAACATGACAACAACGTCTCCTCTTGCATATAAGAACGCATACCATTTGCTTGACGTTCTGCAAAGCACTTCCAAGTGTCCCGTGTAGATGCGGTTCGAAACCCTTCGGGCCCACCAAAGAAGAACTGCGCAAGGTCTTCCTATCCGAAAGTAAGCAACCCCTAGAAGGCCAGATCTCCCCCCATCGAATACTCATCTCCGCTCACCCATGTCGCTTCGCCATCCGAGGCTGAGGCTCGTCTCAACTCTAAACGATGAGGTACACGCTCTCACGTAGAAGCCTGTCGCCCCTCTGGAACACCCGCAGTCCCTGCTCGCTCGTTGGCGAAAGCAGGACAAGAAGTCGGACCTTCAACCGTGCCACGTTTCCGTTTCTAGGCTAAGAGAAGCGCTGCAAAGGATAACCAAGACCACACTGCCATGTCAGACGCCAGGCCGCCATAGTCTACTGAGGTGGCAACGCCTTGAGCAAATGGAAATGTGCGGGTGTGCGGGAGACACCTTGCTCGCTCATCCACGGCAAGGGGACCTCTCTGCAAGGTGGCAAAGGGACAAGAGTTCACGTCCAGACAGGCGAGCTCGTTCACGACAACCCATGATGAAAGGGCAAGTGCTGCGCCTAGTAGGAGAGCCACGACGAGATTGAGCAAGAGCGGATTCCTAGTCAATCGAGCCCAACTGCGTTTCGTCGTTGAGAATAGGAATTAGCCCTTCACCTTGACCGTTTCTCAGCTGCTCCCGCCATAGTTGGCTAGGCGATCCCCGGCGCCAGAGATATGAAGAAAAATATCCATTTCTCTCCCCGGGCTACCAACAACTTTGGTTATATCTCTTGGCCGTGTATGCGTCTATTAGCAGTCATGGATGAATAGCGTATTCATCCAGCCTAAGGATAGCCACAGAGCTTACCACAAGTCCTGCACTCTCAGAGCTTCCTCACGTAGTCGTTTCCCCCGAGACAAGGTGATGGCGAAAATTCTCTTGGCTCGTGCCCCAGCGTCCACAAGGCTGGGCGGGGAGTCAGTAGAATGATTCTCTTCTTCCTACCTTAAGGACCACGACTTCGCTCTTCTCAAAGTTCACAGTGAATGATACTCTGTAGTCGCCAACTCTCCTTCTGAGTAGGCTTCTAACACCCTTGATGGGCTTCACATCGCCGCTGAATGGGTCTGTGGCCATTTCTCTCGAGTCAAGGATCCGGTTCCTTTCGTTGATCGGGAGCGCGTTGATCTCCTTTAATGCCTTCTTATGGATTAGCACGTTGAACGTTGCTTTATGGGAGTTCGTCAAGGCTCACGAACTCGGAACTCCGCGATGCGACGTAATCGTCAAGTCGCCCCTTTAGGTCTCTGATTTCATTCTCTGGTACGACTTCTCCTTCGCCGAAAAGGAGCAGGTTCAGGCCTCTCATGATCACGTCGACTTTCCGTTCCAGTTCAGCAAGCTTCGCTTCCGCCAAGGCTTACCGACGCACCAATGAGGTGACGCTGCAATTAAAGGATTAGAGGGAGGCCACTTGCATGTGAGCTCATCGCCTCCATCGGAACCAGACACTACTTTCATCCGCCATCCCCGACTCCCGACGAAATGGGTGGGCTTCTGAGGCTGTCGATGCCTGTATCTTCTGGTGGCATGTGAGAACGGATGATTGGTACGACGGCGCTGAGCCTTCTGTAAAGAGGCGCCTGCCGCCGCCGGGTCCTACACGACAGAATCAATACCATTCATAGGCGAACTGGAGCATACAAGTGCAAGAGAGACCAAGGAAATTGCCCAAGCAAGCCCAGTCCATGCCTGGAGATTCAAACAATACTTGTCCCCGTCTCCCCCGGGCTACCAAATAGTATCCCTGAGGTTGTTCAAGTTGCTTCAACGATGATTTCGCTGGCAGTCTTTCGAACTTTCAACGCGACTCAGCAACTTTCCGGCCAAAATGGCAACGACACTAATGTCCTTTTATGGAGGCGGAGTTCGCGCACCAGTTTACCGTTTTTCGGTCGAGTGGATCCCCACGTGCTGCGAATTGCGCTCGCTTGTCATCCGTTGCGCCCGCTATAGCGCGATGAGGCTCAGCTGTCCTCTTTGCTCGTCTCATTTCCTGTCAACGCATCTCGTGTGTGGGCGGCTTAGTCGCGTAGACCGTACACTGAGTGGGGAGCTCGTCGAAGGCGGCTTGATCTTCGCCTCTGAGAAAGTCTCCTGCGTTTCCTGAACCTTGCCTCGTTCTCTTTGATCCGCGCCTTGATAAGCTTCTTAACGAGCGCGACAGGCAACGGTTTGCCGATCGGAAAACGGATTGTTCCCTTGGAGGTGTCATAGCGCTTGAGCAGATCTTTGTGTGCTTCTATGACTGATGGACCTATGAATATGCTGCAGTGGTTTTTGAAAGCTGCAAAACCCACCAGCATTCCGAGGTAGTTGTACATGGGCATCCGGTAACTGATCTTCTCGACGGCCTTCGGTGCGACGACCTTGATCGTGCTGCGAAGTCTCTTGAGAGTGGCTCGCGAGTTTTCTGGGAGCGCTGCGAGATAGTCGTCTACATCCCTTGCTGGAGCAGCCTTTCCTGTGCTTTTCATGGTAATCTCCTCATCATGGATACTCCCTATGTATGTTTCCAGCTTTGCACGTCTTTCCAAGTCTTCGGGGCAGTGAGATCGGACACTTGATCCATTAGGCAGTATCTCGTCCTTGGGGATTCGACAGTGGAAAATATGGGGGCTTTTCGCCCGGGTTAGGTGAAAGTGACGCCCCCGACCATTACAGCTGGTCGACTTGTGCCCGGGCGCCCGTCGGGAGACACCGAAAGGGCGTTCGAACCTTTGGGTCAGCGCTCACTGTTCCAAGCGGACCTTACTGAGACACTCGCTACGTCCATACGACGATGTGGACTGGACTGTGCATAACACCAGTAATATCAGGGCAGCCGCTCCGCCAACTCTATAGAGACTCTTCCTGCCGGAGTCCAGAGTTTCCGCAGGTCTGAAGACGCAGGCACTTCTCGACATCGCCCAGCTCGCTTGAACAAGATGCTCAGCAACGCCCCTGAAACCGTCAGGGTTAGCCAGTTTATGCAGTAGAATGAATCCCACTCATCTTGTCGCTATCGAACCCTACCGGCACCGGAATCATGCTCGATCCGCTATGATCGAAGGCATCCCCATTCCTCAACTCTTTTTAGTTTCGACACCTAATGAACATTTGGGGGATACGGACATATGACCGAAACCATCAAGGTCGAGGTGGACGATGCTCTTGCTAGGAGATTCAGGAAGAAGGCCATGGAAACGTATGGCTACAAGAAAGGGACGATCAAGAAAGCCCTCGAGGACGTAATTACCAAATTCTCTATGACGGGGCAAGTAGATTGGAGATCCCTGAGGGGCAAGTTGAAGGTCGCAAAGGGAATTTCCTCTGTCCAGTTGCAGCACAGGCTTTGGTTGGATCAAGATTGATTTTGCTCGATACGAACATTTTCCTTGAATTGATGATGGGACAAAGCAGGGCGGCCGACTGTGAAGCTCTCCTAGACGCCGTCTCGAAGGGCAGGACTGAAGGTGTTGTCACTCACTTCAGCGTGCATGCAGTGGAAGCCGCGCTCGGCTCGGGAGAGCCGCTGCTAGCATTCCTCAGGAATCTAGAGAACTCCCTCGCACTCACCGTCTTTCAGACTGGGCTTGCCGATGAAATATCTGCTGCGATGCTGACCAAGAGAAAGTCCGTCGATTTTGACGACGCTTTGCAATACTACGTTGCAAAGAGATTAGGAGTAGAAGCCATCGTAAGCTACGATAAGCATTTCGACAAGCTCGATGTTCCAAGAGCCGAGCCGTCCCAGCTAATCAAGAAGACACGGACACGAGCCTCATGAACGCGCTGTCCGACGAGAAATGCTCGCACATCGATAAACAGGCTGTTTCCATGGAGCCAATCCGAGCAACCAACGGTAGTCGCGCCAATCTTCCCGGGGCTACCAACAATTCTCGTTATGTGTCTTAGCCACGCATACGTGTGCTACCAGTCATGGATGGATAGCGTATGCATCCGAGAGCTGCGGCCTTTCAACAGCTCCTATTGAGAAGCCCCCGCAGAGTCCAAGCGGACCCAGTAGCATTCTTGATCCGATCGAAGACCCTCGCCCCACATGACAAAGGTCGAATGCCCAACCATACACATGAATATCGAGCATCGACTGACAAAGCTCGAATCCATTAACGCCATCACTGTGCGCCATCAATCTCAGAAAGCGAGTAGGTAGTATGACTCGTTCGAGACTTGAGACTTTGCATGTCATTTCAAACGGAATTGTTGGCGGAGATGTCATACGTGGCCAAAAAACGAAAGCCAAATGAGCGGAAGGGTGGTGGCAAACTTGGGAATCAGAACGCTCGGAAACGGAATCCATTCAAGCCCTATGAGATGGACTTGCACTTTGGGTAGCCTAGTAATCGACAGTCCAAAAAAAGACGCAGCCTTACTTCACTAAAAGTAGCCTACCCGATACTTCACATGACAATGTTTGACCCATACTGGGTTGGAGGTTCCAGTAAGCTGTGTCCCGAAACCCAGCTTCCCGACTACTGAATTGGGTGTAGCGCTGAGGCTGATCTGGGCTTCTCCCAGGAAATGCGTGAAGCACTTGACATGTGCCGCCCATTCGCGCCTGCCCACTTTCCTGCAGAACCGATGACTACCAGTCACGATGTCTGGCTCAGGATAGAGCCGACTCGTCTCCGTCCAATTGTATCTCACGTCAGGCCCGTCAGCCTCGATCACCTCACCTAGTCGCGTACCTCCAGGTTCACCGCCCAGCGACACTTTCTTGACAGTTCTGGCGGGGACACCCCCAAGTTTCAGCAAGGCACTGGCCAAGCGATTATCGAGTTGGTGAGGCATAATGTACCAATACCATGTAGGAAGGGACCGTCTAGTCCCGGGCAACGGAGTAACAACCTCAGGAGGTCCCTCCACCTCAATCCAGATATGGGAGAAACCAACTGGACCAACGTCCAAAATGTGCTCAACAACCACCTTCCCACAGTTCTGAACTGCGAGCTGTAACACGGCCTTGCCGTTGTCATGGCCTTTAACTCTCCACTTAGGATGGACGTTCTGCTGTGCGATTTTGGGATCCACGTAGTATTGTCACCAACTCTCCTTGACATCGTAGATATCCACGACGCTTGGAACAGAGAACAGGCCAATGCTCATCTTGACTTCATCTCAGTCTGAGCAGGACTCCAGCGTTTCCCTCAAGCATGTCTCTCTCTCCTACCATCAGTTCCCCTTGGAAAGGTTGAGTTTGACGGCAGCGCGGATAAGGTCTTTGAACGCCGATTCGTCGATTTTGTCCCCCTCACGGATGTCGATGGCGCGGCGGACAGTGCCTGGTTGCGTGAAGAGACCCGCGGGATCCTTAAGGGAGGCGCCTTTGAAGAACGTGAGCTTCACAGCGTTCTTGTAAGATTCGCCCGTGCAGACTCCCCCGTTGTGGGACCAGACCGGAGTCCCCGGATTCGACGGTTTGACCCATTTCCATTCTTCCGTGATTTCCGGGTCCGCCTCCTTGATCAGCTTCCGTACACGGGAAAGGGTCTCCCCGCGCCAGTCACCTAGCTCTGCGATTCTCTCGCTGATTAGTTGAGAAGGTGATTTCTCAAGTTTAGCATTGGCCTTCTTCATGACCTGAACTTTCGAAGTCCGGTCGCAATAAAGCATGCGGCCATCGGGAGAACAGGTGGATATCTGCAAGACAAAGAATGGGTTTCTGAACTGCCATGAGGGGCTTAGCCATCTATGTCATTGCGGCCTGTCACACTTGCGAAGTCAATCTGACTCCCCGAGTGCTTATGCGTGTATGTGGAAAAGACGGAGCCGCGGTCTGCTGTTACCCCGCCTATCGGGGTATCGAACCTTAAGGGAGCGCCTCGATCCTAAAGCAGCAGCAAGGACCAGCAACACCACACGTTACATGCGTGTTAGGGGATTCTTCGCCAAAGTAGCGTTCCATGGTGCCAGCGCATTCCCGGCCTGTCGGACAAGGCTTGGATAGCCCCCACTTTCACACGTTCTCAGTAGAGATACAAACAAATCTGTTTGGGTCTCCCCCGGGCTACCAACGGTCCTAGATAATAGCTCCGGTTTTGAATCTCTCCCATTAAACAGCGTCAGTGTCGTTCAGCTGCAACGTCGTAAGCTGTCGTTCAGTTGCCGCTGAGCGTATAGGGGTAGGAAGATTATGGACTTTGTCTCCCAGGCGAATTGGTCAACATCATCTGAAGATGAAATGAAAGCAACCAGAGATCAACTGCATAGGGCTCAGGTGGGTCTCAGGGGATGTCTACACAAGGCTCGGATGAGTCCGGGAATCCTATTCAGCGAAAGACGGGGGAGGATGTAGGCCGTCAAGTAGACCCGCTCCAGAAGACGTTCGACAGCATGAAGATAGGAGAGTGTTCAGGATTCATAGGCGCTCTCATCGGACTCGGTAGGGTACTCAGACGCTGCCGACGTGCTTGATTTGAGAAATTGACATTGCTCGAGAACGGTCGCTCTTCAAACTTGCCCCTGACACTGCATCAGTCAGCTACGACGACAACATGTTTAAGATTCGCATAACTGACGCGATGGATACGAGCGCTTGGCCGTCGGGAAGGTTTATTTGTGTCTCGACTATACGGTGTATATACATTCGGAGTTTACCCCTGTTGGCTGTGATCACGGTCCGTGTTCCTGACCGATTGAAGAGAGAGATGCGTAAGGTGAAGTCGGTCAACTGGTCCTCGCTTCTGAGAGACGCCATCCAAGCACGGATTGAACTGGAACGGCGTGCCACGGCTAGGGACTGGGAACGAGTGCGTGAAGCCGGCATCCGAGCCGATGCAATCTACCGGGAAATGGCGTCAAGGTATGGATACATCGATTTCAACAGCGCGGAGACCATTCGATATTGGAGAGAAGTGAGATCCCGCGGTATGTCCCCGACGCCTCCGTCGCGGTAAAGTGGTTCATCGAAGAGAAGGACAGCCGTCCAGCTCGACGGTTGAGAGAGCTCTTCCAACAGGGAAGAATCGACCTCGACGCGCCCTCTTTGCTGAAGTATGAGGTCGCGTCGGCCCTAAGATTTCACCCAGTAGCCAGATTCACGCCAAGACAACTCCGCGGAGTGATCGAATCGCTCGAAGGCCTCCAGATCACCCGCGAGCCGAGTGACAGTGAGTGGGCAACAACCTTCACGCTCTCCCTTGAGAATCCCATATCGATCTACGATGCCGTCTATGTTGCGTTTGCTGTCCACTATCACTCACAGATGGTCACGGCAGATACAACTCTGGCGACGCGACTGAAATCCCCCGAGACAAGACAGAGGGCGATCATGCTTGCTGATCTCGCTCTGTAAGCAGCAGGAACCAGCGTTATACCCAAAGGTCCGGCACAAGATTCGGCGCAAGATACCGGAATCATGGTTACGCCGGCGCCGTTCGGCTGATTCAGGCCGACGTCGAACTGTTCAAAGAGTTGGGGTTTCTGCGGCGACATCTTGCAACCGCTCGCTCTGTTACAAGGCGTGGCCGTTCAGGCATAGTGGAACCAGCTCCGGATTCTACTCCACGATTCTTACAACTTGTAACTTTTCGAACAGTCCAATATGCGGCGTAACCGCCGAGACCGTCAGGTTCGCCTGTCTCAGGATAGACCTGAGCGTTCCCCTAGCAAGTTCACGATGCATCGGGACTATAGCGATCAATATCTCTTTGTCTCGTCGCCTCTTGAGCCTCGTATGACTTCCTTTTCGACCAACGACGACGAATCCGATCTTGCTCAGAACTCTAATCATTTCCCGGCCAGAAATGACTGGAAGCTTACTCAAGGGCGGACAACTTTGACGAGGGTCACCATCGGTCGATAGTTGGCTTGAGGAACCTTCGCGTCCTCATCCTCAAGGTAGAGCTCGATAGCCTCCCTGAGATTGTCTAATGCCGATTCGACGCTTTTCCCCTGACTGGTAACCTCAAGCTCCGGACAATGCGCAACGTACAATTTGCCCTCTTTGCTCACCACTGACGAAAACTCAAGAGCGCGTCTTCTCATCTATGTTCGCCGCCCCCTCTCATACCAATATGTGAGCCCTCGTTAATGGCTTTCCCTGAGATCGAAGCAAGCAGCTGAAGCCGCTGACTTCTGTAACTAGAGCATTCCCCACGGATCGTACCGGGCTTGGATGCTCGCGTTGAAAGGTTCTGTCTAAAGATACGAACAAATCTGTCCGTGTCTCCCCCGGGCTACCAAAAACTACTCAGACATCGTTACTCACGAGAGAGACAAGACAAACAACATTCCTCAGCGTCTCGTCCGGCGCGTCGCCAAAGTTCCGGAGGATCCTCTAGAGTTCTGGCTTCGACGGCGGAACCCCAGCCCCGGAAAATGAGGCTCCGTGGAGGGGAATCCTGATGAATGCCCGACTTCGGTAGCGGGTTAGCTTTTGCGGCCACTGCCTTGTACGAATCCGGGTTGGCGGAAAGCCGGGTCAGGGTAAGTGTAAAAGCCCTGTCCACTCTTAACGCCAAGTCTACCCTTGTCAACATACTCCTTGAGGAAGTTGGCGTTCCTCCGAAGTTGACGAAGGAAGAAATACTTCTTAGCCCAAAAGTCTGAGATACGCCAAGCGGTGTCTAGGCCGTCAAAATCCAATATGCCAAATGGGCCAATTGGAGACCTCATTATCCCCATATAAGCGCGGTCAACGTCCTCTACCGAGGCAAAGCCGTTCACCACGACGGTCAACGCCTCTCGAATCCCAGCCTGCAACATGCTATTTACTATGTAGCCGGACTTTTCTTTCTTGAGCAGGATTGGAGTCTGTCCGATCCGCTTCGCAAACTCGATCAGCAATGCTATAGTTTCTTCGGACGTGCCAGGGTGAGGCATGATATCTGCCACGTTGGACAGCCAGACATCCTTGTTGAAGTGGAGTGCGGCGAATTGAGTTGGTCTGCCTGTGGCCTTGGCAAACATCGATGGTAGCAGCGAAGAAGTGTTCGTGGTGAAGATCGTATGGGGTGGACAGAGTCTGTTGAACTGTGCAAAGACTTTGCGTTTGAGTTTTGGATCTTCGGGCACGCATTCGCTGAGCAAATCTGCTTTGTCCGCCGCCTCCTCAGGCTTGGTGGTCGAAGTAATCCTAGACAGAGTGGCGTCTGCCTCTGCTCGGGTCAGGCGTCGCTCACTCACAAACCTAGCCGCATATGCTTTCGTTTGGATCATTGCGGCATCCAGTGTTTTGGGTGAGATATCGTAGAGCATCACTGCATAGCCGTGTGTAGCGCATTGCAGACCGATCTGTTGCCCCATGGTACCTGCACCAACAATGAGCACACATCGAATCTCGTCAATTCTCATGTCCTATCTCCCTTCATCGAATGGCGGTCAGACTATCGTAGGCGCCGCGAAAGGTCACTCCTCAGAAACGCCGAACCACACAGTCGAAACGCCTGAGTCACCTCACGGACAGGCAGCGTCTTCAAAGCATCGAGAACTCGCACCGTGAATCCTATGTCCTCCTCCTTGGGGTCGCCATAGAAGACTTCCCCGGACTTGCCCAGCCAGAACTGTTTCACCTTTACTTCATTCGGCATCATGTTGGGATAGGCGGCATCGGGAGGGCCATCCATGCAGGGAATGTACTTGTACCCCAGCATGGGGCGCTTGTTAAACTCCTTCGCCGCAACTGACCGGACTATGAGATTCTGCTCTTTGAGCGGCGCCAAGTCAATGCCGAAGAGCCTGTGGCCCCACAGTGATGCCTCACACCGTAAATGCCCGCTGCGCAAGGTCTTGATGGGGGAGATATCGGCAAAGGCCTTATGTACGCCATGCCATTCACGACCTGTGATAATGGCGATACCTTCGTCTTCGTACATCACTAGGGCATAATCGCCCTCCACATGATCCTGTTCACCATCGAACCGCGCACCAACACTTACCTGCGCTATCCGGTACCCACGGCCAGCTAGGAAATCGACGCCATCGTTATAGCAGAAGACCACTGCCACCATAGGCTTCTCAGCCGGTCGGTAGCACTCTGGCAAGACCGCGCGGATAGCATCAGAATCAGTGCGATACTGCAAACCTATCCACTCGACCTCTCCGTAGACGCTTCCCACTCGTTTCTCCCGCTCCGGCGCAACCGGCCCCAGAATCAGCGGCATCATCCAGATCTTTTCCGAGTCAATCTTCACCGTTCCCATCCTCCAGTTTCAGACCTAGCGAGTAGCCAGACTCAAGAAGCATCATACAATCGGGTTCGCTCACGATTTTAGGCTTTGCATCGGTGGCGTATCCTAGGGAAAACATGGCACAACATCTGAGTGACCCTACTCGGATACTCCACCTATCCGCGTCTTACGACGCCGAGAGATACGAACAAAAATGTCCGTTTCTCCCCCGGGCTACCAACAATACTTGTTGTTGGCCAACCTCACAGACATCTGCTCTCGATGCTTTCGGGTACATGTGCAAGCTTACGATCGGTGGGGACAAAACAAGGGAGGCCAACGACTTGCGTTAGCAATCTGGTGCTTTGCTTCAAGTGATCTTCTGTCTTTCGCCAGCTGAGAATGCGCCCCGTCAGGGTGGAGGGCGTTGGGAGAATGTGGAGAGCTAGCGTCTGAGCGCACCTGTCAGATCGCTCCGGATAACTGCCTTGCGACGATGCACTTACGCCAAAGCGGTCCTCGGGACGGCGAAAGAAAAAGCGAGATATCTTTGCATCAATATCAAGAAGCGATCCTGCTCTCTTTCAGATTAAAACGCGAAGAGGGATAACCCTCCGCCACGTCTCTGTCTAGGCGGAAGATCGAAAGGTTTGTCTTCTTCACTCGAAATGCGTCGAGCGTTGACGGCCGGTATGCGCCGAGTTCTACTTCTTGCCGGCGGATTGGTATTCCTGGCTGGATTCCAACTATTGGTCCTGACCGAGCAAACCGAACATTACTTTGCATGGACAATTCAACCGCCCATAACTGCGGCCTTCTTGGGCGCCGCGTACTGGGCCAGCTTCTCTTTAGAGATCTTGGCTTCGCGTCAAAAATCGTGGTCCCGAGCTCGAATCGCGATACCGACGATCTTGGTCTTCACCATCATGACCCTGGTGGCGACTCTGGTTCACATCGACCGATTCCACTTCAACAGCCAGGAGCCGATCGCTCGCTTCGCCGCATGGTTCTGGCTTGCCATCTACGCGCTCGTCCCGCCACTCATGCTTGTACTTCTTTATCGTCAGCTCTCGTTCCCTGGGGAAGACGAAACGCGTGTTAGAAATCTGCCTCCCTGGCTGCGTGGGCTGCTGGGGATTCATTCTGTCATGCTGCTCGGAGTTGGCATTCCGTTATTTCTGGCTCCTCAAATCGCAAGCGTGGTGTGGCCCTGGAAGCTTACCGCGCTCACGGCAAGGGCGGTTGCCGCATGGCTGATTGGATTGGGAGTCGGGGCGGGGGAGGCTGTCTATGAAAACGATTTCGCAAGACTCCGAGTAGCCATGATAAGCTACACTCTCTTTGGACTACTTGAGGTGCTCACCTTGCTTCGGTACTGGACTAATGTCGACTGGACGGCATTTCAAGCGTGGCTCTACGTGGTATTCCTCGCAAGTGTCCTAGTTGTGGGGGTAGGCGGCTGGCGTGCCCCAGTGGGCAGAGCTCGGCTACCTTCGCGACCCTGATCTCACAAGTCCGACATCTCTTCGCGATGTCCAGAACAAGCCACCCAAAAGGGAGATAGTGAGAGAAGGCAAACGCCTCGCCAAGGTTGAAACAGCTCGGCGTGTGCCTAGCGTGGGTCCCTTCCGGCCCGAGTTACTCAATTCAAGGGCTCCCGATCCAGTGAAGAAGGTTCGAACGCAAATGTCCAATCTGCACGCTACCATTTCAGTGCGCCTTCCCAGTTTCTTTCCTGCAGGAACTCAACCGGTTGTAGAAATCTTCAAAATGTGAGAGGAAAAACGGTTGTTTGAGTGACTTTCTAATGCCAATAATCAACCGGCGAATTGGTTCCCGCAGTGAATCCAAGGACGGACATCAGGGTTCCCTTGGAAGTTCATGATGAATGGGCACGATGACGATCAGTATCTCTTTGCCCCGTCGCCTCTTCAGCATCATGCGACTTCCCTGACAAGCGAAGGTGCATCTTCTATGTGGCGTGATGGTACGCACTGCTGTCATGGAAATGTTGCTCTAATGCCGGCTACGGTGACGAATGTTGGCAGAGAAGATTCCAGGGTGGTTCTCGAGTGCGGTCAAGCGGCTCGTTGCTCCTGAAATCAGGGAGATCGTCAAGGATGAACTCATAGTGGTTGACAAGAAACTGGACGCAATGGGGACGCAGATAAGCGCAATGGGCCTGCAGATAAGCGCCTTGGACAAGAAGATCGAGGCGGTCGATACGAAGGTTGAGGCCCTGAAGGCTGAGATCACCTCGGTAGCGAAAATAGCCATTCTTGAAGCCAAAGTCAAAGAACTTGAGCAGAAGCTGGCATCGAGAACCTGATTCTGGCAGACCGCCTGTCCCTTCGCGTTCTTCGGTGACAAAGGAACAGCAGTTCTAACGGAGCCGAACCTACCGGTCGGCAGTTGACTTCGGGAACCTTGGCGTCTTCATCCTCCAAGTAGAGCACGATAGCCTCGCTAAGGTTCTCCAGTGCGGATTCAC
>Ga0209725_1001069_pt1 | contig 15934 bp, 12 predicted proteins | sample I18A1metaG_FD_184145 | JGI IMG/M metagenome (GOLD analysis project Ga0209725, IMG submission 184145) | Lake sediment bacterial and archeal communities from Gulf of Boni, Indonesia to study Microbial Dark Matter (Phase II) - ​I18A1 metaG... | ecosystem: Environmental > Aquatic > Freshwater > Lake... | reverse complement strand
TATAAGTTTTCTATGTTTAACTTTGTTCTCAATTCCAGACGCTTTTATAGCATCTGCAACCTTTTCAGCTGTCAGTTTTCTTCCGGCAACGGCGCTGTCCACAGCTATTCCTTCCGAGTCGACAACTATTAGATACGCGTTTATTTTTCCGGATTCGATGTCTGAAGCTACAGTATAGTATGTGAGCGCAAAGTTTGTTGTAAACATTACAGGCGAGTTTTCATCCGGAGTTCCAAACACCCTTAAGCCAGGTTCAACGGCCACTGGTTTTCGTGGGTCGGTGTAAATGTTCTGTCGTAGTATGACGTTTGGAAGAAGCGACCAGCCGTCAACACTATGAAATATTACGACGTCTGCGAAGCGAACAATAAGCATGGCCGCCAAATAGGCTTCTCTCCACTTCACAATCTCCTCTGGAGCTTCAGCCCTTTCCATCCAAGCAACCATCGGCACTCCCATTAACGGAAAACCTAAGAATTCATCGCCTCTCTTACAAGCAGCCCTGCGAATCATCGTAAAGTTGTTCAGAGTATCAACCAAACCCTCGCTTGGGAAAGTGCCAGAATCCAAAACGAGATCTTCAACCCCATACTCAAGCAACGTATTCGCCAAAGACTTAAGCAGTTTCAAATTGTTCGGCGCAAAAACTGTAAGTGGACAATTATACATTAGGGCGAGTTCAGCCATATCCTTCCAATTGTCCTTTGTTGCTGCATATAAAAGCGGTCGGAATTTCGGAACAGCCATCAAACCTGCTTCAAGAACGTTTGGCTTTAGTGAGCATAAGATTAAGGGCAGATTTGTGTTTTCAGCAACTTTTCTAACTGATGCCTTGAACTTCTCTGGATCGTCTGACGTAGAGCGAACAGCGACCATATCAAGTTTTAGCGTTTGCCCAATATACTCAAAACTGAACCCTTCTGTCCTCTTTATCCTATCCAATGCCTCTTCATCAGACATTTCGTCAGTTACGTCAATTGCAATTGCCGTCGGATTAAAATACGTGAATTCATGGCGATACATAACAAGTTTTCCACCAATTTTACGAGCATGGTCTCCAACGCCCACAACAACCTCCTTCACAGCTGGCTTCAGCATCTCCTTCAGTTGCCTATAGGCTTTCTCATACTCCTTAGTCAGTAACGGCGGACATTTTTCGATGGCTACTTCACGGTTCACAACTTTTGTTGCAAAAGCCATACAATTTTCTTCGCCACATTCTTTGCAGTTTGTTCTCGGAAGAAGCTTGTAAACATCAATTGGACTAAGTTCTCTTATGCCAACCTTTCCTTTCACTTCTCTCTCACTCATTCGCCACAACGCTCCAAGTTCAAATCTTCATAGAAACCCATTCAACAAGCTTATCAGCGTCACCCGAGCTTCCGCTTAACAACTGATTAACAATTTCTTTGAGAGTTTTCACAGCAGCTGGATGCATCATCATAAACAAGTCCACACCGGCAAGCAGAAGCGTCAAAGCAGTAGTTACCTCCCAGAGAGGTCCCCTTAACTCACGAGGCTCCCATTCAGGACCCATTTTCAGCCAAGCCTCCCTCGCCGCCCAAGCGTTTGTCGTGCCTGACGACATAGGATGCACCAACTCAGGATCACCCATCAAAGCCGCAAGCCTAGCCCTTTCCATGTTGGTGAAAGCATAATCAAGACCATAGCCCAAGGCGGCTGTTGTCAAATCCATAACTATGTCCTCTTTTGGCAAGAAATCATAAAGCCTACGGTTAAGTTCTCTGGCTAAGTTCAAATCCATTGGGGTAAAGGACAACGCAACATGCCCATTCTTCTTAACGAATTTGGCACAACGCTCAACATCCATGTCCCTCGTTATCGAACTTATTAGGAAGCGCTCTCCAGCAAAAGTTCTAGCAACCTCTGCAAAGACAGCTGCGTCTTTAGCTGGATCGCCACAACCTCCAATCACAAGAGGCACATTCACAGCCTGAGCAACCTCCTCCACTGTCTTAGCAGCCTCTTTCGGCGAAGCATCCTTGAGAAGCGGATCAACACTAATCAAGTGTATTGTCACAAGATCTGCTCCAAACTTTTCAACGGCAAGCTTAGCCCAAGCGGCAGGATCACCTAAAACATCTTTTACATGCATTTTCACAGCCTTTGCAAGAGGAACTTCCATGTCAAAAACGTCTAACGCTATTACCGGAGAATGCGGGATAGGTCTTTCGAAAGTGTAAAAGGCTGGTGTCGTTTCGCCTCCAATAACCACGGATTTTCCACGGGTTCCTCCCTCACTTTTTGTGGCTCCAAGTTTCACCTCAACAACCTTGCCGGGATAAGTTTCAACTGGCGGAACAAACTCTTTTTCAATTATTTCAGTGGGCTTAACCTTTACTAATGGGGCAACTTTTGGCAGAGCAATCGGAGTAGCAACCGCGCTTGGTTGTATCCATATTTCTAAATCTCTGACATTCATCTCAAAGTCTTCAAGTTCGATTTCCTGAAGTTTCGCAAGAAGCTCTAGTAAACGTGGGCTTAGTTTCAGCCCTAAAGACGACTCTTCTTTATCATTTTTTGGCAAGCATTTCACCTTTTCCCAGGTTTTTCGTCTTTCATCGAACGGATGATGACTTTTTTGGCGTATATTTTTGCGTCTTTCAAGATTATTTTGAAACCGCCAGCGGTTATAGGTAAGGTTGCTGCAGTGGCAACAGGCATCATTGATGCTTCTTCTTTTGCCTCAGCTGACACGCCTTCTTCGACGGCAGCCACTTCTTCCTTCCAACGTTCCATAACTGGGTGATTACACTCTTTTAGAAAAGTCTTCAACTCGTCAATCGTTTTCGCTTCTTCCTCGGTGGCAATTTTGTCAAAAAGCTCCGCTGGGGCAAAGTCTTTAACCCTTTCCTTGACTTCTTTGGGCAACCAAACTACGCGATCCCATCCACCGTCAGCTTGCAGAAACTTTGGAGACCGCATATACTCAATGGATATCCCGTGAAAACCATCTACTTGACGTCCGCCAGCAGTAGAATCAGCAAGGGTCGAGAAGGCTAATCCGTTCACGGTCACGTCTCTGTATCCTCTGTGCACAATGCCGAAGCCGTCTACTTCTGGAATGTAAAAGGCTGTAGCTTCGAAGCAACCGCATGAAGTGTGCGGATAGTCGAAAGCCGTGTAAAGCCATACCCTTGTAATTTCTCCCAGAGTTTTCTTTTTCGCGGCTTCATTTACGCCTGAGAACTCTCCCTTAACTGGGTCGAGCAATTCTCCCTTTTCAATTATGAAGATTGGTCCTTTCGGGTCTATGCTTGCCGCTGCTCTTCCGTCAAACCAGCTTATGGCTCCACAGTTCGAATATCTTTGGGGCGTAATTACACAGACGTGTGTTGGAGCGAAAGACTGGCATAAAACACATCCATAAAATTTGTCAACTTCCTCGTCTTTCAATCCTCTCGCTCTAGCATCTCTTGCTTCATAAATTTGCAAGGCTTCATCGTAAAGGCCTTTGACCTTCTCGGGGTCCGTGATGAAAGTCACTTGCATCTTTTCAATTATTGGCAGCTCGCTTTTGAAAAGTCTGTGCAACACTTTACCAATGTACTGAAAGGAGTTTAAGCCTTTCTCGAATGACTTTTTGCTCAGCCTCAGCCAGATGTCGTAACGCTGGTTAAGGTGCATAAATCCTTCAATAAAGTTGCAGTAGGCGTGTATGCGTCTCTCGATGACTCCTTCAAGTTCTGGTTCAAGCTTGGCGCCAGCAACTTCAACGAGAATGCCGAAGGAATAAGTTTTTCCTTCTTCCATGTCCTTTAAATCTGGCCCTATGACGGTTACTTTTCCATCTTCGACTTCTTCTGGTCTTTTCACCTTTGTCAGTTCAAATTTCTCTTTGATGTCTGGCCCGCCGAGTTCAACGTACATGTCTTTTCTACGGATTCTTTCGCCTTCGTAGATTACGCCTACATCGACCGGTATGTCTTTAAACATGGACATTTTTATCTGTCTCCTTCAAACTTTTCCATTATGACCTTGAGGTTTTCCATCCAATCTTTCATGGAGATATTCGGGAAAGACCAGTTTGCATGTGGCTGATAAACGTTATCTAATGTTATGGTTTTAAGATTTGGGACGAAATGCTTCAGCCCAGAAAGAATAGCCCACTCCATATAATACGGAAGGCCAACGAACAAGGCTAAGTCATATTGCCCTTCACCATCAAGTCCACTCCACTCCGGGTCTGCAAGCCTGTTTCCAATGTCCACAGCGGGCATCCAACCAGCCGGCTTATAGCCTCTCTTTAAAAATTCGCTAATCATATGAGCCGTGGCCACAACTGAAATGTTAGCCTTCTTTGCAAAGTCAATCATATAGTCAATTAGTTTTTTGTCTGCCAGCTCGATTTCAGTAGCCTTATGGCCGACAATGAGGATCGGACGTTTAGCCCGCTTAACCATTGCAGCAACGACTTCAGGTTTTGTGATGACCAAAGCCTTTTTAGGTCCTGGAATTTCTGCTGTTTGCCAAGGTTCAGCTATTCCCATAATCCCTCTCACTCCTTTTTCTTCCTAATCAGTCGGGGCAGAAGCGTTGGGTCAGGAATTACTGTTTCCTTCCACTTCTTTTCCTCGAGAAGCTTTATGATTTCATCCTTCATTGTCACTGGCACATCAGTGGTTGTACGCACAAACAAGTGTATGTCTTCAGGCATCGTTCCAAACAACCTTTTATGAAGGTCAATGTAGTGGGTAAGTTTTATTGCTCTGCCCTTTGTCGTGTCGTTTGGCCTCATACAAAGCTTAGCTATCATAACCATTGCTTCTTCTTTTGTTTCAGCCGCATAGAACAGATGCTCAGGCGTGGGTCCAACATTCACTTTTTCTCCGGTTCGTGCGTCGTAAACATACCAGTCTTCCTCGCGGTCAGCTCTTCCGAGGAGCATACGCCTATACTTGATTCCATGGGGGCCGACTATGACTGGAACGCCTAATCTCCAGAAGCCGCTTGCAATCGATGCCGCCTTCTGTGACATTGCACCCCATGCTACCCCTACAGCACCAACACGGTTCAATATATAATCGGCTATTTCTTCATAGTTAGCTCTCAAATTCCGCTTCGCAAAAATGTTTGCAATTTTTATTCCAGCCCCAGCAATGTGGGAGTTTGCAACACAAGAACCGACGTTGACAAGACATCCAGATGTGAATTCGCCTGTGAAAATCTCATAGGGAGTTTTCCCTTCCTCATCCTTGTACATGCCAGCTGACATTGCTGCGCATCCAGAAGTCACAACTATGTAGCGTCTGTTGGCGAATTGACGACACATTTCAGCAACTTCCGCTCCGCCCTTGGGATAATTGGCACATCCCACGAAGGCAATCACGCCTGGGATTTCGCCAAGTACAATTGGGCTTCCAACATTTCTTATTTCAATGTCTTGTATGGCTCCTCTTCCAGCCCTTATCTTGTAGGTTTCCTCTTTCAGTTTTTTCTCTCCGGCTTTCACGATAAAGCTGTGAACCGGTAAGCTGACTGAGCATGCATGTTCGCATCGTCCACATCCAACGCATAACTCGTATAAGTCTGCAAGCTTAGCTAGGGTTCCTTCTGTCGCAGCTTTCATTGCCTCTGGAATGGACAAGTCTTGCGGGCATGCTCTTCTGCAGTCGTTGCATTGCTTACATTCCTTTGCTCTTCGGATAACGTCATCCACCTCTGGAATTACCTTAAACTTCTTCCGTTGAGGAGCAACTTTCAACGCCACTTTTACAGCAACTTCTCCAAGTTTTTCAGGGTCGAGAATTAATGCTCCCGGTGTTTTTGCGCTTACCAAATCTTCCACTATTGCGTCTGTAGGGTCAGTGGTGCGATTTGGCAAGCTCATGCAGTTTTTCTCGGATGCAACAATTACAGGTGCTTTAATATTTTGAGCTTCGTAGAGTGCATCTGTCCTAATACATTGCTCGTCCAATATGACTACGTCTGGGACGCCGCTTCTTATGAAGCGCAATTGCCACGAAATCGGACCAACAATTTTCCCTCGCTTGTAATACCTCGTTATGTCATGGGCTGTGCAGCACAGTCCACAAACCTCAATTTCGCCATCAACCCCGTTTTCCTTCATGTAATCTATTATTCCCACAGAGGGAACGACGTTGTGGCCAATGCAGAGGATTACGGGTTTTTCCACATTTACGGTTCCAAACCCTAAATCTACAAGTGGAGCTTCTGGGTCTGCCTTTGGAAAGCCATAAGCTGCTATCTGAGCAATGTCCGCGACCTCCAATCCGACATGGTCTATCATACCAGCGTGGAAGACCTTTGACTCAAAGTCGATGTTGCTTCCTTCCTGTCCCGTGTGTGTAACAGACAATAGATGGGTGAGTTGGGTTTCAACATAGTCTAAAACTTCTTCCATGTCGCCTAGTGTTTCGGGTTTTACTCCGCAAACAAGACGAGTGACTGGCGCCTCAACCTTAACGTTTAGTCCGCCTACATCTAGAGGGACTCTGCGACCGTATTTTCCAATTAAATGTTCAACTAGGTGGCGAGCGTGGCTAATGTGGGTTGCTGCTCCGATGCAGCAAGTTAAAAGCACTATTCTGGATTGTTGGGCTGCCATGTTTATTCCGCATGCTCCACGCTTGTTCCCCGTTAAGTCGCATTTTCCAAAGGTGCAGAGGCAGCATACATCACAGAACGGCATATAGAACGGTTTGTAGCGTTGAAGAAGCTTCATGTCCCACTCTCTTAAAGTTGTCAACGACGGAAAAGGTGTCGGCCCCATCAATTCAGCCCATTTCTCTTCAACAATTCTGCCGATTGAGAGCTCAAGATTCTTAACAAGACCAACATCAGTCTTCAACTCATCTATCTTAACATGTACGCCTTTCCTGCTCAACCATGAGACACAACCTAAAGGTTTAGAGATGTATGGTTATCATAGCGTTATTTTAAGCTTCTCCATACATTTTTTTCTAGCATCAAATATGCAGTTGTCCAACAATTTCGTTAAAAACATTTTCTTACAAATTCGAAAACGCCGATGCTGATTACTTCTTAATGTAACCAGCTTTTTCCAATATTTTTTTCACAGAAAGATAGGCTGGGGAATTTGAAGGCAACTCTAGGATAGATTTCCCTGCGAGAACGTATTCTTCGACTTTATCGTCATGGGCTATTTTACCCAAAAATTCCAGCTTTAAGGTCTTTCTAGCTCGGTCCTCTAAGCCTTCTGGAAATCTAAAACCGCCTATAACACAGAAATTTTCAAATTCTATTTTGACCTCACGGGCAATGCGATATGCACGTTCAACATGGTCAAAGGATTTCTTAGAAGGATCAATTATGTCGAAGATGTCGTTCACTTTTGACGTAATTCTGCGGTTTAGATGTTCCAAGCCTGCAGGCGAGTCGATCAGCACATACTTGTAGTTTTTGGTTAGGGATTCCAAGGCTCCTTTTAGAGCTGCGTTTGGCAGACAATAGCATCCCTCAACCCACTTCGTTCCAAGGGCAATAAAATCGAAATAGTCGCCTTCATACATGCCATATGTCCAGATTTTGTTTTCAATTCGTTCAGTTGGTGGAACACCAACTGTTGTTCCGCCTTCCTCTAGAAAAGTCTCCACAAGTAATTCTGAAATGGTCTCCTTCCCTTTTTCCTTTAGGTCTATGCCAACCATTTCGCCCAAGTTTTGATCTGGGTCAGCATCCACCAAGAGCAGAGGCGTATCTCCAATCTCGATGAAATATTTGGTCATCAAAGCTACAAAGCTTGTTTTTCCAGTTCCTCCGCGGCCGATTGTAACAAGCGTTTTCATGTTTTCTCGTCTCCTTTGTGTAGTAGGGTTTTTCTTCCAACTTATTAGTTATTCTTTGTCGTAAGTTTCTCACACAATTTTCCTATGGCACGCACAGCTTCAGATTTCTTGTACTTGAGTGGAGTTTCTCCACGCATTTCTGCTTCAACAACTTTTTGGTCAAAAGGTACAAAATCCAGAATTTTTAAACTGTTTTTTTCAGCGAAATTTTTGATTGTTTCTCTTTGAATTTCATTTTCAATTTTGTTTCCAACAAGCAAAAGTTGCTTAATGCCAGCGCTGGCAGCTAATTCATGGATGTGTTTGGCGGTTTCAAGGGATTTCATATTGGCATCTGCGACGATTAGCATAGTATCTACATGCCTTGCTGTTCCTCTACCCATATGTTCGACACCTGCTTCCATGTCAAGGATAACAACTTCATTTCGTTCCACCAACAAGTGGCGAAGCAAAGCGCGGACAACAGCGTTCGCTGGACAAGTGCATCCCGAACCCATAGACTTTACAGTGCCCATAACGATTAGGTTCACACCAAATGGAGTTCTAACCGAAAACTCGCTGACGACATCATCAACAGTGAAGGAAAGACGGAAAACGCCCGAATATCCCGTGCCTGTTTTAGCTTCAACCAATTCCTTATTCTCCGAAATAGGCAATATTTTACGCGCATCTTCTGGAGGTAAGCCTAAGGTCAAGGCAAGGTTTGGTGAAGGATCAGCATCAATAGCTATCGTCTTTAATCCTTTATTGGCAAAGGAGCATGCAAGACCTCCAGCAATGAGGGTTTTGCCCACACCACCCTTGCCGCAAACTGCAATTTTCACTTGACTTTCTCCGTTTTGGTTAACTCTCGGAAGCTTATTTACATTTTTTAAGCGCTACTTAATTCCTTTATGTTTTATAGGAAGGCGACCCCATCTGTGTATAATTCCTAAATGGTAAAAGAAGCACAAATATTTTATAGAGTATTTAAACACTTAAACAGAGTAGAGTCGGTGAGCTTTATGCCAGATAAAGTTGGAGTTGCTGTAGTAGGAGTTGGATTTGTGGGTGGTCAGGCACACGCTCCTAGTTTCAAGAAAATCGAGGGTTCAGAACTGGTAGCTTTAGGTGCTTCCACGGAAAGGCGAGTGAAGCCTCTAGCCGAAAGTCTGGGCGTAAAATACTATCTGGACTACGATAAGCTTTTGGAAGACCCGAGGTTACAAGCAGTCGTTCTGGCAGTTCCCACACCCATGCACTTCGAGTTAGCCATGAAAGCCATCAAGAAGCACAAGCATGTTCTATGTGAGATGCCTATAGCTCCAACCATAGAGCAGATAAGAGAGCTTCAGAAGGCTGCTGGTGAGGTAGGAGTGATTCTGATGCCTGTCCTTCAATTCCGATTCGCACCAATATTCGTCAAGACAAGGGAAATGATAGAGTCGGGTATGATTGGCAAGCCGATAGCCATTCACTTCCGCGAGTTCATACCTGCAATGAGCCTTACACAACAATGGCCGCTGGGCTCTTGGGCTTGGAACATAGAAAAAAGCGGAGGCTATCCTGACTTCACACTTTCCGTCTGGTCTCTTGACATGTTCAGGTGGATGTTTAATAGCGAGATAGAAAGTGTCGAGTGGATGAGTAGCTACCCTCCGATCGCAAAGTACGGTGGAATATTGGGCTATAACACTATGGGTGTGGTCAAATTCTCAAATGATATGGTGGGTTCGTTGCATTATGGGGCTTCGGTGGCTCCGTCTGCAAGTCTTGCCAGGTTGGAAGTGTATGGAGACAACACGAACGTTCTTCATGCAATTAACACTGACAAAATAATCCTTTACGGTGAAGAACAGCAGCCGCAGGAATGGAAGCTCGAAGTGAAAGGCACGCGCGTCTGGGGCCACCGCCAGCTAGACGAGCACTTCATAGAATGCATCCTTCACAACAAACGGCCTGCAGTAACCTCGGAAGACGCCATAAAAGCAGTGGAAATTGCTAGAAAAATGGTGAAAAACATAAAATAGCTATGGAACCCAATGTTTCTTAGATGAAGCCTCAGACATCTTTTTCTTTTCCAATTTCTCTATAACTCTCTTTTTGGCAATTTCGTATGCAACCTTATAGTCGAATATTCCCTTAGGTTCTTCAGCCGCCCGCTTAATCAACTCCGCTTCCACCTTGATTTTAAGCTTGCCTATAGCCAAAGCTCCGAGCCCGAAAACGTTTGGCAACACTTCTTCGCCCTCAGCAGTCGACTTTAAGCCTTCTACCCCCAAAGGCGGGATAGCGTTGATGTCGGCCACAATCTTGCATTTTCTTCCATACTCCTTGAGCGTGTTTAACGGGAGAAGCTGCGTTCCAGCAGCGCCGGCGGAAAGGATTATTTCTGCGTCTGCTACGGCTTTCCCAGTTTCTTCGGGTGTCTGTGCTTGAAAGCCCCGAACACTTTCGCTCAGGGCTTCCTCGTTTATCTTTGCAGCCACTTCAGACACTCGCTGAAGGTCACGCGAGGTGACAATAACGTTGGCTTTTTCGCTGGCGTAGAGCCTCGCTGCAGTTTGCCCTACAGGTCCCGTACCAGCCAAAACTGCGACCGATCTGCCTTCCAGTTTTCCGAACCCTTTTATGAGTGAAAGTTCCAAGGATTTGGCAACAACGGCAGAGGCTGTTGAATAAGCGCCTCTTGGGTCGATGATCATCGAAAGTTCAAAAGGCGGAAACATGCTTTTTTTGATTTTTCCGAGAATTTCGTTGACGCGTTTGAAGTCACGTCCATTGATGAAAATTTTCGTGTGTTTTGCACCTTCAGGTCCTCTGGGAAACATGGTGTCATAAACGATTTTTTCTGCATCCTCAGTTGTCACGTTCTCGTACTTCAGTATCTGGGCTTCTGGGAAAACGTCTATCGTCGTCAGGATATCAAACGGGCTTGCATGCTTATCTGTGTCCAAAAATATGAACACTTTTTTGAATTGTTGTTCTGGCAAATTTTAGCGCCAGTTTGTTGTTTATGTTTGCGAATTTAAGAATTGTCACTGTCCGCGTGTTACCACTGCATTTGTAAGGTTGTTTCGCAACGTTGGCTGCTGAGTTATCAATATGATAATATTATTGTGTGCACATATCAGCATAACGACTTCGAGTGAGGTTTGCTTGGGAAGTGGTGGCAAAGTGGAAAAGTTGATTTTGGTTTTCGTTTACAGTGGAGAATTTGCTGAGCGCGTCATAAGAAACCTGATAAACGACCCGAGCTTCTGCAAGTCCTGCGGTATCTTCTGTGATTCCTGCAAGTACGCGGTCTACAGCTACGTCAACAACATTCGAGCAGCCCTAGAATTGCCCAAGTCATCCGACCTTCCAGCTTTTATAGACAACCCTCGAGAATACATGCCGAAAAACATACCAAACGCTGATTTATGCATAGCTTCAGGCTTACACAAAGACTTGCTACTGGAACTGCCAACTCATCTAAGGAAGGCAGGAGTGAAGGGACTGATTGTGCCGATAGAAGACTTTGTCGAGGTTCCATCAGGCGTAAGAAAACAGTTAGACGAGAAATGCCAAGAGCTAGACTTAGAAAGTGCTTTTCCAAAACCTTTCTGTTCGCTCACTCCTTCAGAAGACAAGCCGACAATCTCTAGGCTTGTAAACGAGCTTAAGGTTGGAAGACCCTTGCTGGAGGTTTCAACAGCACAAACGGGCAACCGTGAATACATAGAATCCGCGGTTGTCGTGCGAAGTGCGCCATGTGGCTCCTCTTGGTATGTCGCGAGAAAACTGACGGCCGTGGAAACGAAGACGGAAATACTTTACGACGCCATAGCGAAAGCTCATCACAGCTATCCGTGCACGGCGACGATGGGAATAGACCCAGAAGCAAAAGAGCCGATACTTCACCTAGGCGGTTACATCATACGGGAAGAAGTGGAGAACGCCACAAGAAAAAGTAGAAAATGCCCATGAACCATGTAAAATAGCCTATTTTTTGATGATCGACATTGCAAAAAAATAGATGGATTATAAGCCTAACCACTTAAGCAGGTTGTATTGGACAATGAACGTAGCAAACAGTGAAGCGACCAAAGACATCACCGTAATCATCGTGTTTAAAGATGCCCCAGCCGTATCCTTGAAGCACGCGCGGCGTGGAACATTGAAATAAGCGGAGGTTATCCTGATTTTACTCTTTCCTTTTGGTCCATCGACATGATTAGGTGGATGTTTGAAAACGAAATAGAGAACGTCGAGTGGATGGGTAATTATCCCAAGTTTGAGAAATACGGTGGAATACTAGGATACAATACGATGGGTTTAATAAAACTCTCAAACGGTATCGTAGGTTCGCTGCATTACAGCGCCTCTGTAAATCCGTTAGCAAGTACTAGTAGATTGGAGGTTTATGGAGATAATACAAATGTTCTTCATGCCATCTGGAACGATAAGATAATCCTTTATGGACCTGATAAAAAACCGCAAGAATGGAACCTAGATGTAAAAGGGACGAGAGTCTGGGGTCACCGCCAAGCAGATGAGCATTTCATAGAATGTATCCTTCAGAAGAAGCAACCTAAGGTAAGCGTAGAAGACGCGATAAAAGCACAGGAAATCGCACAGAAAATTATAAAGGGCATAAAATAACATGAGATGAGCAAAGTTAAATAGTCGCAGTTATATTTCGCGGATTTCGCATTGAAGCTTTTTTATAACCTCTTCAGCCTTTGCCGGCTCAACTTTTAAAGTGTAAAGCCTTTTTGGCGTGCGAAGCTTCAGCTTCACAACGTCTTTTAACCTTTTCACTACACAATATTCAGCATGCCCACTTATTTCAACAAATTTCTCTGAATCAAAGATTTCCGATGGCATACTTTTCACCCACATTTGGTGCTTTCTTCGTTCATGCCCACGTTTTTATTTGTTTTGGTGGGCCGGACCGGATTTGAACCGGTGACCTTCCGCACGTCAAGCGGATGTCCTAACCGAGCTAGACTACCAGCCCATTTTCACTGCACTTTCTATTGATGATTTTCCTTTTAAAATAGGTTTTCGGTTTTCAATAGTGCCAGCTAACGAGTAAACATTTTAAGATGAAGCGAATTAGATGAGCTTACGGATTGGTGCCGGGACAAGATGCCGGGATGGCAGAGTGGTTATTGCGCAGGCCTTGAGAGCCTGTGGACCTTTTGGGTCCGCATGGGTTCAAGTCCCATTCCCGGCGCCTCTTTTCCAGTTTCTGTTCACGAAAACACTTTTATCAAATGCAATGCATTGGGAACTTCAGGGCTTCACTTGACCGAAACAGATGAATACGACAGAATCTTCGCTGCCTTGAAGCATCCTCTCCGTCGTCAAATTCTCTTACTTCTAGAAGAAAAAGGTGAAGCCTCCTTCACTGAGATACAGAAAGCTGTAGGCGTCAATGACACAGGACTTTTGAGTTACCATTTAAAGGAGCTGGGAACTTTGGTTGAACAGTCGGAGAGAGGGAAATATAACCTTTCAGAAATCGGAAAAGCAAGCATGGCTTTGTTTTGGAAGGTGGAAAGAGAGAAGCAAGCGTCAAATAGCGCAATTCAAAATTATCTTGAAAGAATAGTAGGAGAAATAGTGTTTCTCTTCTTCATCGTAGGAGTCACATTCTTGGCTCCATTAAGTGCCGACATTTATCTATCAGTTCAGACTGTTTTCTCAGGTTCACTAACCACTCAGATAGTATTGATGTTTCTTGCAAGTCTTCTAGGCATGGTTTTCGGTGCCGTTCTATTTCTGTTTTACGACCGGCACTATTTCTCGAAAAACCCAAAAACAAACGCCGTTCACTCCTTGCTTTTTGCAGTTGGAATCTCCTTAATGTCAACGTACTCGGCGTACATTAGCTACCAGTTTGGAATGGTGTCGGCGAATGGGGGCAACTTTGTTTTTTGGTTTAGCATTCTGCGCGCCGTTTCTTTTCTGGGAATAACGCCTATAGTTGCTTATGCAACAGGTGGGTTCTTGAATAGGCGCTAGCATCTCTGAAAACTGCTGTGCAAAAAAGTGAAAAAGGGTAGGCTATAACAAGCCTAATGATTCTAAATAGGTCAGCAAGTTGTTGTTCATGATCAGCACAGCGAACAGTGAAGCAACCAAAGACATCACAGTTATCATTGTATTAAGGGAAGGCCCTGCCGTATCCTTGAATGGGTCGCCAACCGTGTCTCCCACAACAGCTGCCTTGTGGGCATCTGAACCTTTGCCGCCATATTCTCCAGATTCAATCAGTTTCTTGGCATTATCCCACAAACCGCCAGCGTTAGCCATCAACAAAGCGAAAAGCAAGCCAGAGAAAATGTTGCCAGCCAAGTAGCCGCCTAACGCTTGAATCCCACCTACAAAGCCAACAATCAAAGTCACACCAATCACTACAATACTCGCTGGCATAAGCTCCTTCAAAGCTCCCCTAGTTGCAATGTCAACACATCGCGCGTAATCTGGTTTAACGCCTTCTTTTCCCTCTTTTAATCCTGGAATTTCTCTGAACTGTCTTCTAATCTCCTCAATCATTCTGAAAGCATTTCTGCCAACCCCAAGCATAACCATTGCGGAAAACACTGCGGGCATGGCGATACCAATGAGCGCGCCGAGCAAAACCAGTGGGTTCATAAGATCAAAGGAGATGCTTCCGCCAGCCCTTTCCTGATATGCAGCTAAAAGTGCAATAACAGTTAATCCTGCTGCGCCTATGGCAAACCCCTTAGTTATCGCTTTGGCAGTATTGCCAGCAGAGTCCATCTCGTCTGTTACACGTACAACCTCCTCGCTAAGCCCCGCCTGCATAGCTATTCCTCTAGAATTGTCAACTATTGGACCGTAAGCATCGTTTGAAACTATAAGCCCAACTATTGAAAGCATGCCTACGGCGGCCATACCTATTCCATATAAAGCATATTTGTCGCCGAGTGGAGCACACAAGTAATATGCGATTGCTGAAGCTATGCCTATTCCGATCAGTGACGGGAAAACACTGTGTAAGCCATATGAAAACCCGGTTATAATGTTTGTTGCGGTTCCAGTTAGGGATGCCTCGGCAGTTTTCTTTACTGGCGGTTTGTCATCTGATGTGAAGTAGTCAGAAGTCATGCCAATTATTACACCAGCAATTAAGCCGACGACCGTTGCGCCCCATATTCGCCAATCGTAATTGAGAAAGTAAGATGCTATACCCGTTAGAATTCCAAAGATTGTGCACGTTACGTATGTGCCCATGTTGAGTGCCCTTCCAGGATTACCATGTTTGCCAACTCTGACAGTCAATGCTCCTAAAACAGCGGACAATATGCCTAAACCAGAGAATATTAGTGGAATTTGAAGATATATTTCTGGCATGCCTGCCAACTTTGCTATAGAGTTAAGAGTCTGTCCTAATATCATGACTGCAACAATGCTTGCCACATAGGAGTCGAAGAGGTCTGCGCCCATGCCAGCTACGTCGCCCACATTGTCGCCTACATTATCGGCTATAACCGCTGGGTTTCTTGGATCGTCTTCTGGAATACCCAGTTCCACTTTACCAACTAAATCTGCGCTGATGTCAGCGGTTTTCGTGTAGATGCCTCCACCAGCTTTAGCAAAAAGCGCAAGGGAGCTTGCGCCAAAACTGTAACCTAAGACTATTTCCGGGTTGCCTGTAATCGCATAAACGATGCTAATTCCAAGTAAACCAGCGCCGACAACGGCTAAACCCATTACTGCTCCGCCACGAAAGCCTATTGGAAAAGCTTTGTTCAAACCTTCCCTTGCTGCGTTGGCTACTTTGGTGTTCGCTTTTGTTGCAATGTTCAAGCCTAAAACGCCCGCTAGAGCTGAACAGAAAGAGCCAAATAGGTAGGCTATTGCAAGTTGAACATTTTTTAATGGTTCGCTAGTCATCCACAGAGGTGACGGTAGAAAGATGCATAGCAATGTGGCTACAATTACTACGAATATTGCCAATGTTGTGTATTCTCTTTTTAGAAAGGCGCTTGCACCTTCCTTTATTGCAGAGGCAATTTCCTGCATCTTTTTAGTTCCGCTGTCTTGTTTGTCCACATAACGATAGAAGTAGAGTCCAACTAGAATCGAGATTAGAGCGGATAACGGCGCTATTAACCATGGCTCGAACATCATTTCACTCCTTCTAATGC
>Ga0209725_1001068_pt1 | contig 15939 bp, 21 predicted proteins | sample I18A1metaG_FD_184145 | JGI IMG/M metagenome (GOLD analysis project Ga0209725, IMG submission 184145) | Lake sediment bacterial and archeal communities from Gulf of Boni, Indonesia to study Microbial Dark Matter (Phase II) - ​I18A1 metaG... | ecosystem: Environmental > Aquatic > Freshwater > Lake... | reverse complement strand
CTCGATATCTCTCGCAACCAAACCGCGAACTTGAGCCCGAGGGTGATCGGTAGCGCGTGCTGTCCATGGGTTCTGCCGACGCAAATGGTCTCCGAATACTTCTCTACTTGCTTGAGGAGCGTCTGCTGAAGCTGGTCAAGTCGCTTCATTGTCAACTGCATCGCGTCTCGGATCTGAAGTGCTGTGGCGGTATCCAAGATGTCGCTTGATGTCGCCCCAAGGTGAACGTACCGTCCGCTTCTTCCACAAGCTTCGGACAACGCTTCGACAACGGCGGCTGTCTCATGCTTCATCCTAGCCTCGATCTGCTTTACCCGCTCAAGCCGAACGGTTCGCGTCGAAGCTTTCTTCGAGATCGCTGCAGCGTCACTTGCAGGGATGTCCCCGACATTTGCCTGCGCACGTGCAAGAGCCGCCTCCACGTCAAGCATGCGTTGGAGCCTGTTCTCCTCATCAAAGATCCTCCTCATTTCCGGCGAGCCGTATCGACCTGAATCGATAGGTAGAATCACTCTGCGATGCTCCAGAAACAGACATATGGAAACCGTGTTGGTATAAAGGCCCTGCCGACGCGAGGTTCACCATTGGGCGCAGTTGCGGCTGTCTTCTCGAAGTCCCAAGTTGATGCCCCGCGCCTGGTCGCGAAGATGCTTTGCGCCATGCGCCATCGGGCACAGGACGAAGTGGCAGTTGCCTGGGACCGGAACTTCGAGTCAGCATCCTCGCCAACGCGTCTACTTGCATCATCGCCCATGGGACACGTGGCAACCGGATACGGCTTCACACGGATACTGTCAAGCGACATTCTACAGCCCATACGAGCAGGCGAAGGATGGTTCTGCCTAGACGGAAGAATCGTTGCGGAGCGGATGCTGGTTGGAGGAGAGGAGGCGAGGCAACTTCTAGAGCGAAAGCTGAACCCGGTCCAGTTTCCATCAATTCAACGGGACAACGAGGGACCATACTCTGTCTACTTCTGCACAGATGACAGGTTGCTCGTTACGCGCGACCGCCTGGGATTGAAGCCGACCTTCATAGGCCATCGAAACGACCTAGTCGCTGTCGCATCAGACCGCAAAGCCCTGTGGGCTATTGGAATACACGAAATCGCAACCTTCCCGCCCGGCGGTTGTCTGAAAGCGAGTTCGACAGATATGGTCGTCGAGCTCTCGGAGCCTCAGGCTGACAAAGCCCAAAGATCATCGGACGCGGAAATTGGCGTAGACGAGCTGTTGCACTCGCTAGTCGAATCAGTCTCGATTCAGACGGCTGGGGCCGGCAAGATTGCGGTCGGGTTTTCTGGAGGGGTCGACAGCACGGTCCTCGCCAAGATCGCGAAAGACACAGGAGCGGACGTACTTCTGGTGACAGTTGGACTCGGAAGAACTCCCGAGATGATCCAGGCGGAGTCCACAGCAAAACAGATTGGTTTGCCAATTGTCGTGAAAAAGTTCTCCAAAGGCGACTTGGAGAGATATCTTGACCGTGTGCTTTGGCTCATCGAAGAACCAAGTCTGATGAAGGTGAGCATTGCTGTTGCCATACACTGGGCCGCGGAGGTAGCGGTGCAGAATGGCTGCTCTCTCATCATGCTAGGTCAAGGGAGCGACGAGCTCTTCGGCGGATACAAGAGGTTCGCCACCATCTTGGGCAAACATGGGGAGCGAGCAGCCCTGGATGCTATTTCGGAAAGCATTCGCGTTGCGTACGAAGTCAACTACCAGAGGGACGACCAAGCCGTCTCATCGCTTCGGGCCGAGCTGAGGCTTCCCTTCGCGACAAAGAGAATGACAGAGATCGGCTCGCGGGTACCTCTGAAAATGAAAGTTCGATCGTCATCTGACCACATCAGGAAATGGATTCTTCGCGAGGCCGCCGTAAGGCTCGGTATTCCATCTAGGATCGCAATGAGGCCAAAGAAGGCGATTCAACATGCATCGGGCATCGAGAAGGCCATTCGCGAGATAGCCAAGAAGCACCGGCTGACTCCTTCGACCTACTTGGAAGACAGACTACACAACATCAAGGACGAACTCGACGCTAATTGGAGTGGGGCCAGGCTGAGTGTCGCAAGCTATTAAGGAAAAGGGCCTCGTCTTCTTTGTGAAAGCAACCCGTAAGAAGTGAGCTTTGTGTCCGATGTGGCTCACCTTCTGCCGCGATGCCCGAGGTGTGGTTACGGGCTTCGCATGGTGCGTGGGTACTGGTGGTGTGATGTCTGCAGGGTATCTTTACCTTCGCAGAAGGCGCCATCCGTCCACGAGATCTTTCGCGCCGCGGGGGAGAGCCTGCGACGCTTCTTCGCTCCATCCCCACGCAGACGTGCCAGAACGGGCCTCCCACCGACGGAGCGAGTAGCGACACTTGCAAGGTGTCCTTCTTGTGGGTCGCTCACACCAAGGGACATGCCCTCCTGTGTCCATTGCGGAACGAGGTTCGGCTGGCCTGCGGAGGCGCCACGGCCGCAGGTCGCTCCGCCCATTCAACCATCACAGCGCGACGACCTGGTGTATCGATATATCGTGCAAAACAGGGGTGAAATATCGCTCTCCAAGGCGTCGGCAGATCTTGGCATAGCCCTCCTAGAACTTCAGGCTTCAATACGGAGACTCGAAGACTCGGGAAAGATCATGCGGGATCGGTCCGGATAGGCGAGCGCGGAGAGCAGGTCTTGGATACATAGGGTTCCGATATCCAGGTCAACCTTGCTGGCTTCGGAGATCGATTCTGCAGCGTCTCGAACTTCCCTCCTTTCACTCTTCAACAAACGGGCGATCTTCTTCGCAACTTCCGGATTCCTGAATATTTCCTGGGCTAGTCGTTCACCTGCCCGGCTTCCGCGTAACTCAGCTGTTTCCGGAAGCTTCGCAACATCAACCAGGATTACTGGTCTTCCCTTCGTCGGCGGGAAGTCTTTCCTTCTGCTGGAGCTTCCGCAAATTTGGCCATGGTCTCTGCCATCTCCCTCAAGCGTTGGTCAACTCTGTGGTTCACTGTATCAGGGTCAAAGGTGCCGTCCCTGCTCCTTTCGCCGGCCTTTACTCCTGTGAGGATCTCTATTCCCTCGTCGATGTTGCTTACCGGATAGATGTGGAACCGTCCCTTCTCTACGGCCGCTACAACTTCCTCTTTGAGCATCAAGTCTTGGACGTTGCTCTTCGGTATCATCACGCTTTCGTCACCTTTGAGGTCCCTAGCCTTGCATAGCTCGTAGAAACCCTCTATCTTCTCGTTCACTCCGCCGATGGCTTGAACTTCTCCTCTTTGGTTGACTGAACCTGTAACTGCGATATTCTGCTTGATCGGAAGATCGGCTAGGGCGGAAAGTATGGCGTATAGTTCGGCGCCAGATGCGCTGTCGCCCTCCACCCCTTCGTAGCTCTGTTCAAAGACAAGCCGCGCGGAGAGGCTTAGTGGCTTATCTTGGGCATACTTGTTCGCCAGATAACCGCCCAGTATTAGAACGCCCTTCGTATGTATTGGTCCGCCCATCTTGGCCTCGCGCTCTATGTCCACAAGGCCTTCTCTTCCGAGACCTATGCCTGCGGTGACCCTCGAAGGCTTGCCGAAGGCATAGTCGCCGAAGCCTATCACAGACAGGCCGTTAACCTGACCCACCCGCGCTCCGGATGTATCTATGAGTATCAGGCCACGTTGTGTCATCTCCAGGATCTTCTGCTGGATCAAGTTGGACCGGTAGACCTTCTCTTCCAATGCTTTTGCAATGTGGCCGGCAGTGATGTTTTCGGTTCCATCTTGGGAAGCGTAGAAGTTCGCCTCTCTTATGATGTCAGCGACCTCTGAGAACCTTGTCGAGAGTTTTCTCTGATCCTCTGCTAGCCTGGAACCATATTCGACAACTTTAGCAATGGCAGGAGCTTCGAGATGCTTCAGTCCCTCCTTGCTACAGAGAGTGCACACAAAGGAAGCGTATCTCCTGATGTTCTCGTCAGTTCTGTCTATCGTGGTATCAAAGTCGGCCTTGACTTTGAAGAATTCCCTGAATTCAGGATCGTAGGCGTATAGAAGCTGGTATACAAGCGGGTTGCCGACCAGTATGACCTTCACATTCAGGGGCATTGGCTGAGGAGTCAGGGTCTTTGTTGAGATGAACCCTAGACGCTCACCGGCTTCCTCGATGACTATCTTGTTGTCTCTGAGGGCTCTCTTCAGCCCATCGTATGACAATATGTTGCCTAGCAGTTCTTCCACTGGAATGACGAGGTATCCGCCACTGGCTTTGTGTATCGAGCCGCCCTTGATGAGTGTGAAATCAGTCGTAAAGCTTCCGAACTGAGCTTCCTTCTCGATTCTTCCGAATAGATTGTGATAGGTGGGATTGCCTTCAAAGACAACGGGCGCTCCCTTCAGCTCGGAATTGTCCACAATTACGTTGACTTCGTACCTTCTGAGGGGCAGGTCCTTCATCCAGGGAGCCAATAGCTGTCCTTGAGCCGGTGCAGCCTCCTTCACACCTGTGAAGAGTTCGAAGTTTTCCAGAATGTCCACTCTGACATCATTCAGATACGCCACTACTTCGGGAACATCCTCGTAGGCTTTCAGGAGACTATCTATCAGGAAGCCTATGGCGTACTGGACGGCGTCGTTCGTGAGCTTTCTGATCGCTACCCTAGTCTCTTTATCTAGTGCCGCAATTTCCTTGACCGCCTGCTCAAACTTGTTTTCGATGCTCTTTCTTCGATTGGCAAACTCGCTTCTCAGGCGGTCAGGTAACGCTCCAAATTCTTCTTCGCTGATCGGTCTTCCCTTGAGAACCGGAACCAAGACTATGCCTAGAGCTGTTGCCTGAATCGAGAAACCGGATCGTTCCGCTTCTTGCCCAAGGTCAGCGAGAATACTGTTTCTCCTCTCTTCGGCAGCCTTGATCAACGCGTCCCTCTTGGATTGGAAATCATCGCTTTGAAGTGCCCTCGGAACCGCGCGCTTCACCTCTTCTATGAAGTTGCGCACGTCTTTCCGGAAAATCCGGGCTCTCCTCGTGGGGAGCTTTATGCACAAAGGTTCGTACGGATTGCGAAAGTTGTTCACGTAGCACCAGTCCGGCGGAACCGCGCGGGTTCTCGCGATGTTCTCGAGGAAGCCCCTAACGGCTGTAGTCTTCCCTGTGCCAGGCGGCCCTGCGGCATATATGTTGAAACCTCTTTCCAGTATTGCGAGCCCGAAATTCAAGGCACGGAGAGCTCGATCTTGCCCAATGATGCCTTCTAAGGGCTCAAGATCACCGCTCGTACGGCATTCAAAGGCTTCACATGAACGTCTGAGATCTTGGGGAGAGAGTTCTGAGACCGGCATCCCATATCAACTATTGTGCCAATCTCTTGCGCGGCGTATTTAGAGTCTCGGGAAGGCATGTAACTTGGACCGGAGCAAGTGAAAAGCATTCTCGATTGAATCTCCTTAGCCAGTTGCTCGAAAATGGAGGACCTGGGATCCCAAGGTACCAGATTTCACAAGGTTGGAACATACTTCTCCAGAAGAAGCCGCTTTCCGTGCCGTAGGAGAAACCTGACTCGGAACGAGGGGGTCTTCCTTTGATACGATGTTCTCTACGCTTCGCTTTTCGGGGGGACATGTTGACGATTTGCGGTTCCTAAGAACGCATCAGGCTGTCACGGAACTTGACAATGTATCGTAACAGCATGCCCTTGTCAGCGTTCCCCTTGTTGTAATTCCGAATCGCCTTGGCATTTGACGAACCGTTCCACAACAAAGTCAAGACCGGCTTGTATGATGCCGAGTTGGTTCTTGAAAGACGAGCAATCAAGGGCCTGCCAGATAGTTCGGTGGGGTTCCCCAGCTCGAAATCTCTGCGGATTCTTGACCTGCTCTCAAGAAGTGGTAACCGCAGGATCGTGTACAGCGTCTCCATAGGACAGGGTGACCTCGCGGGAAAGCTGCGCATAACTCGCCAAGCGCTGAGCCTACATTTCAAGAAGCTCCGGGGATCCGGCTTTGTTCAAATCGGACGCGGTTTCATTAACGTAACAGAAGAAGGCCTGAGGGCACTAGGTTATCGCAAAGATCCTGTCATTGTGACGGTGCGGATCTTGCCTCAGAGACGAGCAGAGGCAATTGAGAAGATCAGCAAGCTTCCGGTCATTGAGATCTTCAGGGTAGCAGGAGATGTTGATGTTGTGCTTGTTGTTGAACAAGACAACCTCGACCATGTGTTGGAGATTTTATCAGGCATAGATGGTGTCGTGGAAACAAGGTCGCTTGTCTCGATGCCGTGTCGCTAGGAGAATCAATGGAGGCTAGGAGGAATCTTAAATGGACCAATCACTCGTGCTCGGGAGAGACAATTTTGATAGACTACTCTCAGAATCTGTGGATGAGGTCTTCACGGAACTTCTGGGACGGAACGTCAAACAGGCGGTCTATGCTATCCTCAGGAAACACTACTGCATTGCGAGTGACCAGATACCGACCAAACTGGATGCCTTCGCAGCCGTCATGGGCAGGCTTTTCGAAGTGTCGAGCGAAACGATCTGCAAACTCGTTGTGAAGAGACTGTCCCTCAAGCTAGGCCTAGATTTTGTCGAGAAACCCGACTACGTATTCTTGGACTACTTGAGGGATGCGAGATTCTCGACGGCGAGAATTCTTCGTGGGTGATGCGAGCCCGCAGACCGCGACTACGACGAACAAGCAGTTGCTCATGGACCCGTTGAACAGACCTCGACTGAACTGGGAGACGGTTCACAAGCAGCTCGAGCAGATGGTCGCCGAACAGACGATATTCAAGTACGAAGATTCGAGCGGAAGAGTCGCACATTCGAAGAATCCGATCGCAAGAGAGAAGGTTCTATTCTGAGAGGCCAAGGGATAGTGCCACACAGAATCAAGTGCCTGAGGAGACTGCATGGCACATCTGTACACTATCGGCCATTTTACAACAAGCCTAAAGGAGTTCATTGAACTCCTGCGCGAACATGATATGAGAATCCTCGTCGATGTCAGAAGTTAGCCCAGCTCCCGCCGATATCCTCATTCCAACCGTGAGAACCTAGCCCGAACCCTCGAGGAGAATGGAGTAAGATACGAGTGGCTAGGTGAGCAGCTAGGCGGTGATCGCAAGAAAGGGCTAGGAGAAAAGGCGCCTAACAAGGCATGCAGAAGCCAAGGATTCAGGAACTATGCAGACTACACCATGACCGAGCTGTTCAGAGAGGGCGTAGAGAAGCTACTAAGGCTGGCAGACGACGGCAGACTCGCCCTGATGTGTGCGGAGCAACTCTATTGGCGGTGCCACCGCCGGATCATCTCAGACTACTTGAACATGAAAGGTCACAGGGTTACACACATCAGCAAAGGGAAGACGGAGGAACATAGATTGACAAGTTTCGCGAAGACCGTAGACCGAGAGCTGAGATATCCCTCAAGTGAGAGGGAGGCTCCAACCGGGATTCGCCTTGACGAATGAGGTAAGGCTCAAGTGGGCAGTGGCAATGCTTTGAGGCACTCGTTGCGGGCTACACGCCTGCTGTACTCGTAACGACGCCCTGACTCGCGAAGAGGTTGAGAAAGCGCGTCTTCCAGCGGAAAGGGTTGAACCCGCTAGGCGTGGACGCGAGCCCAGAAAGAGGACGGCATTAGTAGGCTCGTTCTCACCCATGCCCTAGCTCGCCCATGAGCAGGGACCGATCGGCGATGCAGAAGAGCAAAGTTCTCTACACACGATTAGCAAGGCAAAAGCTCCGATGCCTCGCCTGCGCGCGTCGCTGCATAATCGATCGAGGCGGCGGAGGTTTCTGCAGGGTTAGGAGAAACTCAGATGAAATGCGACTTTTGCATAAACGCTCACATCAGTCAAGCGGACGAGGTCACTGGAGAGAGGCTTAATCAGGAGGACGTAGTCTGCTTGGAGAGAGAGACACAGGCATCCTTGCCCATCAAGAGGGTCTTTTCAACGTGGTCGTTTCGAACAGATACGGAACACCTGAAGCCGTAGATGCTCTCTCAGAATTCGCGGATTGCATCACCGTCGGGCTCAAGGCGAATGCGTCATCTAGTTTTCTCGGAAAGCATTCCGGAGTTTCAAGCCCGAAACCGATCTTCGAAACCCTGCTAGATCTCAAGCGAAGAACGGACATCCACATAGAGATCAGTGATCTGGTCCTCGGTCAGGGCGGCGAGTCCGCGAGACAGGCAACGATCTTGTGCGGATGGATTTGCAGAGAGATTGGTGATGACACCCCGCTTCACTTCGTGAGGTTCTATCCGTCGCACAGCATGAGGACGGCTCCTCCTACCTCCTCTAGTATCTTGGAAAACCACTACGACATTGGAAGAGAGGCCGGACTCACATACGTGTACATTGCAAACTTCCCGGGCCATGAGCGTGAGAACACATACTGTCCGAACTGTGGAAAGATCGTAATCGGAAGGTTCGGGTATGATGTTCACGCTTGGAATCTTGACAGCGGAAACAGATGCAGAGTTTGCGGATATCGAATCGCAATAGTGGGGAGTTTAACTGAGACTCCCCCTGAAGGACGCTATATGCCAGTCGTTTTTCCTCCAATGGACGTGCTGTATGTGTGCGAGGGTCTCTCTGGATAGATTATGTGCTATGATTGTTGCGCGGAAGCGAAACGATATATTTAAGAACGTCAATCTGAACCTCTCGCGGAGATGCCACATGAGTGTCATAGTCGTGGAGGACAGACTGAGGCGGCTGGTGGATTCAGGGCTCCGGGGCCCGTGCCGACCCAAGGAACTTACAGCTCAGTTGAGGAGAAAAGCGAAGGAAGTGGATGACCCGATGTTGAAACGGCTGGATCAGCTCTTCTCTGGCTTAGCCGATCAGACTCGCCTGAAGATTCTGAAACTCCTTGCAGAGGGGGAACTCTGTGCATGTGAACTCATGGCCGCTCTCGATTTGACGCAGCCAACCACCTCCCATCACTTGGGAATCCTAGAAAGATCTGGCCTCGTTTCGCCCCGCCGCGAGGGCAAATGGATCTTCTACCGACTTGCTGACCCGAAAGTTGAGACCCTTCTCGCAAAGGGATGCGGGTTAATCAAGGGGAGACTGTAGGATGCCGGAGAATACGCCGCAACGGCTTTCGCTCCTCAACCGGTTTCTGACTCTCTGGATCTTTCTAGCGATGGCTCTCGGGGTCGGGGCTGGAGCTGCCTTCCCGGAGATATCGCAGATCCTCGACGCAATGCGAATAGACACGGTATCGCTTCCCATCGCTGTCGGCCTGCTATGGATGATGTATCCTCCCCTAGCCAAGGTGAAGTATGAGGAGCTCTCGAAGGTCGCCAAAGCGTGGAAGATGTTCAGCATCTCCATCATCCAGAACTGGCTTGTTGGGCCTTTCTTGATGTTCGGCCTTGCATGGTTATTCTTGCCTGACCTTCCTGAGTACAGGATCGGAATCATCATCGTCGGCCTCGCCAGATGTATAGCTATGGTCCTCGTATGGAACATGCTTGCGGGCGGCGACAACGAGTACTGTGCCATCCTTGTCGCCCTCAACTCGATCTTTCAGGTTGCACTGTACTCAGTCTACGCTTGGTTCTTTGTCACACTCCTCTCCTCTTGGATTTCTCATGGGGCAGGTGTCATAGTCAATGTCTCGATCTGGGACATCGCTAGGACCGTCTTTGTATTCCTTGGAATTCCGTTCATAGCTGGAATAGTGACCAGGTTCGCGCTGATCCGAAGGAAAGGGAAGAGGTGGTATGAGGGAACCTTTATGGAGAAGCTCAGCCCCACAGCGCTGATTGGCCTGCTCTTCACGATTGTGGTGATGTTCTCACTCAAAGGCGAGTACATTCTCGCGCTGCCGTGGGACGTCGTAAGAATCGCGATACCTCTCGTCAGCTATTTCCTCATAATGTTCGGCATTTCATTCTTGATGTCTTGGGCTCTAAAGTTCACATATCCAGAAACGGCAACGCTGTCTTTCACGGCGGCAAGCAACAACTTTGAGCTAGCAATAGCTGTCGCAGTCGGCGTCTTTGGAATAAACTCAGGTCAGGCCTTCGCCGCCGTATTAGGGCCGCTCTTCGAAGTTCCCGTCTTGATCAGCCTTGTCAATGTATCCCTATGGGCGAAGCAGAGATTCTTCGCTGAGCCAAAGGTCGTCAAGCTAGCTGAGAAGATGCCTGTGGGGTTGCAGCGAGAATAGGGAGGTGTCAGCCATGTCACAGGACGATCAGGAACGGAAGACATGCGCGTGCACTTCGAGGTTCCTCGACCTTATGCGTGCTCCACCTCCAAAGAGGGAGTGGTTCAGGAAGACAACTTGCCCCAACTGCAACAAGGTATACTGGACGAATAGAGAGACCCACTACTGCTTCGACTGCGAATCACGGGCCTCAACCAAGGGTAGCGTTACTTGAGCAAGTACCTCCAGACAGTCTTCGACAAATTCGAGCTTCGAGTCCACAGGGGATACTACTATAGCGAGGACGGACTGTGGGCCAGCGTAGAGAGACCCAAGGTCAGGCTGGGCGTCACTGATTATCTACAAAGAACAGGCGGAGACGTGGCGTTTGTTGAGCTTGTCAAGCCGAGCTCAACAGTCGAAAGACGGACAGAGATCGGAACTTTGGAAACCGCCAAGACAACCGTTTCACTGTTCTCACCAATATCGGGAACAGTTGACGAGGTGAATGCCACACTTGCTGAGAAGCCTGAGCTGGTGAATTGGGATCCCTACGGGGAAGGGTGGCTCGTCATCCTGGCCCCCCGCAATCTTGAGGATGACCTGAAGACGCTGATGAACGCCGACGGATACTTCGAGCTGATGCTCAAGAAGTTGGAGAGTGAGCACAGGCGATTGGAGTCTAGGTAAAATGAAGACCGCGACAGAGAAGAAAGTGATTGTGATCCCATGCAGTGGAATTGGCAAGGCGCTAGGTAGCGTGAGTAGGGAAGCAACCTACGAAGTGGTAGAGAACATTAGGAAGGGAGTCACGGAGACAACTTGTCTTGCCCTTATTGTCAGTGGAGACGAAGAGACTCTCCAGCTTGTCAAGAACAACAAGTGCATCGCGGTCGACGGATGCCCTCTGCAATGCGCCGCCAAGAACATCAAGCTCTCAGGTGGAGATCTAGCTGCTAGCTTTAGAGCCGTTGACGCCCTCAAAGAAAACAGGAGCCTGAAACCGAAGAGCGTCACTTTTCTTGATCGCGATGGCCAGCAGCTCGCAACGGTGCTTGCCACACAGATAGCCGTCAAGGTGGACGAACTGCTGAAGGAGTGAAGCTTGATGGTGGAGCTGCCCGAAAAGAAAGTCGGTATAATATCCTGCAGCGGGGAGGGATGTACGGAAGGAAGCATCTCACGGATAGCGACACGCCTGGTGCTGGAGAAGCTCAGGCCTCAAGAAACTGTAACGATCTGCCTTCCGTTGTTTCTGGCAGGCGGTGGAGAAGAGAGAGTTTTCGCGAAATACTATCCGACCATTACCGTTGACGGCTGTGACAAGCTATGCGCGAAGATTGGCACTGAGCGCTACAGCGGGAAACCGGCGTCATCCATAGTCGTTACGGACCTAACAGAGAGTCCAGATTGTTCTAGGCTACGCTCCCGACGAAGACTGGACCGAGAGGCGCTAGCATTGGCCGAGAAGGTAGCTGAAAGGATAGCGCAAGAAGTCGATGAGGTCCTGAACCACTGGAGGTAGGGAAGTGCCTGTATACACGACCAAAGTTGTGTGGACAGGGGGCCACGACGGCGAGTTGACATGCGGCAACGGCCCCAAGATGAGTTTCTCAGCACCGCCTGCCCTTCAAGGACGCTCAGGAGTCATGACACCTGAGGATGCCTTCGTTGGAGCGTTGAACATGTGCTTCCATCTGATGTTCCTCTGGGCCGCTGAACGACTGAAGATTCATCTCGTCTCCTATGAATGCGAAGCTGAAGGCCATGTAGTCGACCTTCTAGATCGGACTTCCACCTTCAAGCGAACGGTGCTCAAGCCCGCGATCAAGGTCAAGGCTAACTCAGTCAAACGGGTAGGAAAAGCGTTGGAGTGGGCCCGCAAGTACGGCTTGGTTGCAAACTCGATCAAGGCGCCAGTTGTAGTCGAACCCACGATCGAGAGTGAACCATGACCTGGGCAGGCCATGAAATGATCCAAGAGAGAAACCCTACCATCAGAAAGGTGAAGGCTCCACCAGACGGGGGCAACGTCAAAGGCGCTGGGTAGAGCAAGATCCGGTTGGACATACCAGTCTATGCGGGGATAGCGACGTGCCCGACATCTTTGAAGAGATTATACAAGTAAAGCGAGAGAGAACTGCAGCTGCGCTTGCGACTGTGGTGGGTGGTGAGAGGGGGGTACCTGGAAGAACGGGGTTTCGTATGCTTGTGTATCCGGATGGTAAGATCTCAGGAACGGTAGGAGGCGGTCTACTTGAGGCGAAGGTTCGGGAGGAGGCTTTACGTTGCCTACATGATAGGAAGCCGAAGCTGCTGGAGTTCACGCTTGATGAAGAGAGCGCCGATGGGATCGGCGTACTATGCGGCGGCAAAGTCAAGATCTTTGTGGAGCCGATCCAAGCAACCCCGACAGTCTATATCTTTGGAGGCGGCCACATCGCTGTTCCCCTCGTACAATTCGTGAAGACCCTAGGGTTTGATGCGGTTGTTGTCGATGACAGGGAGGAATTTGCCAACAGGGAGCGTTTTCCGCTGGCGGATCAGGTGAAGTTGGGCGATTTCGCTAGTGTGACTCGGTCTATTGAGTTTCACGAAGACGACTTTGCGGTGATAGTCACCCGAGGGCACGAACATGACGAGGCAGTTCTAAAGGAATGCCTCTCCAAGGGCAGGCTTCCAGGATATATTGGCATGATCGGAAGCAGGGAGAAGATTGCAAGAACTTTCTCGCATCTAAAGGAAGAAGGCGTGTCGGAACAACTGCTTGCGAGAGTCAGGGCGCCGATAGGCTTAGACATAGGGGCGCGGACCCCAGCTGAGATCGCCCTCAGCATAATGGCGGAGATCGTCGCCCACCAGTACGGAAAGCTATCCGACCAGAGAACACGCAGCATGTGAGCGGTAGCGTAAGACGGGAACTCGTGGGCTGTGAACCAGGAAAGGAAACGAGCAGCCATCAAAACCCGAAACACCACAAAGCAAGCCCATTGCCCCCAGAATGGGCAAGATTGTCCGAGAGCGCGTGTAGCGATTGGCGGGGCCGGTTGGGTGGCAGTTCATGTTTTGAACCAACGATCCCGGGGGCAAGTTGTGGGCGAAAAATCAGCAGAACCGGTGGATCACCCGGAGCAATGACTGTTGAAAACACCGAGGTGTGATGGTGGGAGTTGGGGATGTAAATATTTAAGTATATGCTTACAGGTTGCGGCCGCGACCGCTCATGGGCGTTATCACCCTGAAGCTGGACGATGCGTTAGAGAAGAAGCTCCGAGAGAGAGCTTCTCGCCTTTACGGTCTCGCTCGCGGATCACTGTCGCGAGCGGTCGAGGACGCCTTGGCGATGTGGCTTCAATCGGATGCTTCACGTTCGCATGAGGCCGTTGCGACTACGTATCTGGCGCTACGGAATGGAGCAACCGTGCTAGAGGCCCCGTCACTGAGGCAACTCGCAGAAGGGCTCAAGAGAATCGGAGTCGACCCACGTGACGTAGTAATACTTTCTTCAGAACCGGTTCCAACTCGAGAGAGGTTGGGTCTGCGCGTTACTGGCCGCACTGCGTGAAGGTCATTGACCTGGAGCTTCGTAGAGGACTCGTTGTTAGTGCCAATAACCCTCTCCAACCCACTCCTCGGTTCGGACTATCCGACGGATGGCTCGGTGATGGCGGCGTTGGACACTGGCTACACGGGTTTCATACTTGTCCCATATGCTATCTTCAGGGCGCTCAGGCTTGATCAACTCAAGCCGATAATCACCAGAGGAGAGTTGGCAGACGGCAGATCAATTGAACTGCAAGCCGCCTATGGCGCGTTGCGAATCCCTGAGCTCCCATTCGAGGAAGAAGGACTAATCGAAACGAATCCAGAAATCACAGAGATCCTCTTGGGGATGAGAGCGATGAAAAGGCTGAGGAGCACAATTGATGGATGCAAGAGGTTCCTGATGATGGAAAGATGCTAGCGACCTATGGAATCGCTCGGTGGCCTGGTTTCAAGGACCCCTTTAGAACACAGTGGCAGACTGAACTTGACCTGCAACTGTGAGTCACAGAAGTCCCAGGCCCGTGTTAGCCTGCTTGCCAAATTCAATGTGAGCAGTGATTCTACCTTAGCAAAAGCGTCAGAGCGACGCGTTCGGGGGTGGGGGCCACCCGCCCAGTTTCATGTTGAACACCAAGAGAGACGCACAAGCGGTTTGATTTGGTGGGGCCGGTTAGGCGGCAATTCACGTTTCGAACCAACGAAATCCATGCGGACAGAAACCACGCCGATAGTCCACAAGACGTCCGCAGACAGGCGAAACGATATGATGGGGCCGGTGGGACTTGACTGTAATAGACGGTGGGGCTACTTCTCAATCATCTCATTTTGAGCTCTTTCCAGTCCCGTTTCCAGGAGCCGTACAGTTCATTGTAGCGACATTTCTGGCATTGTATCCGAGGCCGGCTCCGTGAAGATGGCGGACCAGGAGGGACTCAAACCTATGTCATCGAGGGATCGAAGGCATGCTCTGGCTTTGTTCCATGCGATGCCAAAGCCCCCGTTCCTGGTGTAAACCTTTATGTACGCTAATGTACCGTACCTTACCACATTGAGCGTCCTGTTGTATGCCAAGGAAAGGCTACACTTCGGTCACTCTACCATCGAGCCTTGTTCGCGAGGCACGGAAGCTACTGAAGAGTCCGACGGGCGAACGGTATAGGAGCCTAACAGAGCTCGCTTCCGAGGCTATCGAGGAAAAACTTGAGGTCATTAGGGGCGCTTCGATAGTCTCCACTAGGACTGTTCAGACAGAGGAAGCGAAGAGCATGATAATTGATTACCTTAAGAACAACCCGGGCGCCCACTACCCAAGCGATATCGCCGATTCCCTCGGACTTGACCTCGATGTCGTGTTCGAAATAACTCAGTCCCTACTTCGAGATCACATCATCGAGACCAAGACGACGTCCGAAAAGGTGATCGAGGCACGTTGACGACGCTGACTGGATACGGTGATTCGGTGCTGGGCGAACGGATCGTATACGTCGCGCGCAAGCGCTCCCGAGATAAGCTCATCATGAAAGGCGGCGCACATAGAGGCATAAGTGGCACGCTCTATGACGCCAAATGCTGGATTGAAAGGCCTATACAGATGAAACGCGAGCGCGCAGGGGAATCGGAATAGAAGAGAAGCGTCTTTGGAAATTAGTGGGGCCGGTTAGGTGACGATTCACGTTTTGAACCAACGAAATCCGGGTGGACAAAGACTACGCCAGAACTCCACAAAACATCCGCCGATAGCCATAAGGCGATGGTGGGGCCGGTGGGACTTGATTGTAGTTGCCAGTGGGGCTACTTTCAAATCGCCTCGTTTTGAGCTTTTTCCGGTCGGTTGCCTCTCGACATAGTTCACTAGGAACCCGCCCCACTTGGGAAGCCCATCCAAGATCTCTTCTGGTGCCTCTGCTAGGTCGTCGATCAAATCCGCCCGTGTGCTCACAGTCTCCCTCCCCAAACCGGAGAATCATGATGTCAGCTACGATGCTTCTTCAATTTCATCGTCCTCTCGTGGTATGCGAACAACGCCCTGTCGATTTCTCGAAGAGACCACTTTGGGTTCTCTCTGGCGATCTTCAGCATGGCTCGTCGGAAGACATCATAGCCTACTGTCGTGTCACGGAAGAAATGACGGCTTCCCGACTTGTCAAGACGACCAGAGTGCTGCAGAGTCTCAACCGTCCTGAAGTCCACAATCGGAGGTCTCAGGATAGACGAAGTGCAGAATCGTAGAGGCAACGGGCATGCCTATGCC
>Ga0209725_1001067_pt1 | contig 16000 bp, 13 predicted proteins | sample I18A1metaG_FD_184145 | JGI IMG/M metagenome (GOLD analysis project Ga0209725, IMG submission 184145) | Lake sediment bacterial and archeal communities from Gulf of Boni, Indonesia to study Microbial Dark Matter (Phase II) - ​I18A1 metaG... | ecosystem: Environmental > Aquatic > Freshwater > Lake... | reverse complement strand
CCGTGTGGGGTCCCGAACGTCTTGTGGATGTTAATGTGGACAATATCGAAGCCCATACGTCCAGGTTTTGCCTTTCCGAGAGTCGCGTTCAGATTTGCCCCATCGTAGTAGAGTAGACCGCCCGCTTCGTGAACGAGCTTCGCGATCTCTATAATGTCTGATTCGAATATTCCGAGCGTGTTGGGGTTTGTGAGCATTAGGCCGGCTGTCCTTGGCGTTAGTGAAGCACTAAGAGCACCCAAGTCCACGCATCCTTGACGGTTCGAAGGCATCTCGACGACCTTGAAGCCCGCCATGGCCGCACTCGCTGGATTCGTTCCATGGGCCGAATCAGGTACGATGATCTCGTCCCTCTTCCCCAGCTCAGCATTCTGTTTATGGTAGGCTCTCATGATCATCGCACCCGCAAATTCACCCTGAGCACCTGCGGCTGGTTGCAGCGAGACTTTGCTCAGTCCCACTATTTCGGCGAGCCATTGAGAAAGTTCGTAGAGGATCCTTAGGATGCCTTGCACCGTCTCATCTTCTTGCACGGGATGCAGGTCTTGGATCTTCGGCGTTGCAACAACCCTATCCGATAGCTTGGGGTTGTACTTCATCGTGCAACTCCCTAGCGGATACATCCCCAAGTCCACCCCATAGTTCTCCTGTGAGAGTCGAACGTAGTGTCTGACAACCTCGGTTTCGGAGAGTTCTGGTAGTCTAGGGGGCGTCTTACGAAGAAGTTCCGTCGGTATATTGACAGAAGACGTGTCAATTTTGGGGATGGAGAAACCAACGCGTCCCTGAGAGGATCTTTCTATGATGACCGGCTCTTCCCAGCGAGCTTGTTTGAACGTCATCGCCGCTCCTCCAGGATGGCCTTCATGGCCGCGACAACTCGGTCTATGCTTTCGCGTGTATGCAGTTCCGTCACACAGTAGAGCGCGGACTGACCGAGCTCGGGGAATTGATTCCCCAAGCAGATCCCACCTTGGATCCCACGTTTGAGCAACTCTGCGTTCACACGCGAGGCCGTGGGACCAGTGCGATCGAAGCTGATGACGAATTCCTTGAAGTGTTGAGCTTCGAAAAGCGGGACCTTGAGGCCCTCCAGCCCTTTCATTTTTTGGATGGCATATTCGGAGTTGGCAATTATGGTCTTGGCAAGCCTTTCAAGTCCTTTTGGTCCCATCAGTGAAAGATACGCGGCAGCGGCTACGGCGCAGAGCGCTTCGTTTGTGCAGATATTTGAGGTGGCTTTCTCACGTCGAATATGTTGTTCTCTTGTCTGAAGGGCCATTGTGAAGGCCATCGAGATGCCGTCTCTCGTCATTGTCATTCCTATCAGGCGACCAGGCATTTGCCTAAGTAGCCGCTCCCCGTTGCAGGCAAAGAGCCCCAGCAGGGGACCGCCATAGTTCATGTGATTTCCGAGTGGCTGGCCTTCTCCGACTGCAATGTCTGCGCCCAACTCGCCGGGTGGTGCGAACAGGCCAAGTGATGTCGGGTCTGCGCCGATGATGAAGAGCGCTCCCTTTTCGTGGCTTAATTCTCCGATTCTCTTTGCGCCGGTTTCAAAGAAGCCCAGATAGGATGGGTTTTCTATGTACACACCAGCGGTCTTGGAGCTGATCTTCTGGTTCAGGTCCTCGTCCAAGATTGCTCCAGTTCGCCTGTCTTGGCTCAATTCCACTATTCTCATTCCGGCTGGTTCAGAGAATGTCTTCAGAGTCTCGAGTCTATCCGGCTGGATATAGTGGGGGACAAGGAGTTCCTCTCGACCGGTCACGCGAGACGCCATTCTCGCGGCTTCGCCTAGCGCCGTTGACCAATCGTACAGCGAACTGTTGGCGAACTCCATTCCCATGAGTTCCGCAATCATGCTTTGGTATTCGAATAGGGCTTGGAGCATTCCTTGGGAGACCTCCGGCTGGTATGGTGTGTAGGATGTTAGGAATTCAGAGCGAGAGACTATCTCATCCACAGCTGCCGGAACATAGTGAGGCCAAACGCCTCCTCCCAGGAAGGAAGTCATTTCTCTTGTTGAGACGTTTCTCGATAACAAATCCTCCACTTGCAGCCTAGCTTCCATCTCAGATCTTGAGGGATGCAATTGTAGCGAGGAGTTCTTCATGATGGATTCTGGGATATCCGAGAATAGGTCTTCCACATCCCGGAGCCCTATCTCTTTCAGCATTTCCTTCTTGATTCTAGGCGCACTGTTGGGGATGTACGGATGTGCTTCGCTCATCTACCATCAACAGAGTGTAGACACGTTGCTCCGGAACCAAACTAATATCTTGCGCTGGAATGCTCCTCCGTTCAGTGTCGATCTTGGCAGGAAGCACTGCGCCGGTTCAAAGCGGCACTTGCGTAGACAGAGATGCGTCCCTTGAGCCAAGCTGCATCATTGGTCAAGGCGTAAGACTGTTCGGACATGTGGAGGTCGAAGCGAGAGCCCGAATAGAGCCGAACACGGTCGTGTATGGTCCTGTGAGGATCGGTTCAGGTTCGTTGATTGGACCGAACGTGATTCTAGGGTTTCCCCCAAAGAGGGAGCTGACGGAATGCATCAGTCAGGGACGCAGTCTCCACGAAGGGTCCGGCAGAACCAAGTTGGTCATTGGGAAGAGATGCATCGTTAGACCCGGAACTTGCATATACTCTGATGTTTCGATAGGTGACCAGGTCTCGTTCGGACATAACGTTATGATTCGCGAGAAGGTCCGAGTAGGCAAAGAGACACTGATCGGAACAGGGGTTGTCATAGACGGATCGTGCAAGATCGGGGAACGGGTGTCAATCCAGACTGGCGCATACCTCTCGACCAATTGCACGATTGAGGATTCAGTCTTCCTCGGCCCTCATGCGGTACTGACGAACGACAAGTACATGACTCAGAAGAAAACGACACTTGTTGGTCCGACGATTCGTCGAGGAGCAAGCATAGGGGCCAACTCGCTGCTGATGGCTTCTGTTGAGATTGGCGAGGGATCAGTAGTAGGGGCTCAGTCTTTGGTGTTGCGCGATGTCCCTCCGCGCTCGATCTATGCCGGAATACCTGCGAAGAAACTGAAGAAAGTCCCGGAGGACTGGAGGACCTCCCTTCTGCGACTATGAATAAGCCGGGAAGGAGTTCCAGAACGGAACGAAACGAGTTCGGCATTTTTAAATACGGATCATCAGTTGAGTTGCCGAAAAGTCGTGGACAGCGACATTCGGGCGACTAGTCTAGGGAAGCCCCAAACTGGGCTCATCGCACTGACGTCGCGCACGATAGATCGAGTCAACAGAGAAACCAGGCGGATGGGCTCCCGAAATGAGAGAGAAAGCGATTTTCTGCGCCGTTGCTCTCGTGATCATTTTCCTTGTTTCAACCGGACTTCCCGCTGTAACTGCCCAACCAGCTTCTGAGTACGCTGTCAGAATCAATAGGGTTGCACAAATCGGCGGCTGGGGACTAGTGACAGTCAACGACACGGTCACCGTACGAAATACTTCCACTAGCCCCTTGGGAGACGTGCCCATCGGTCTTCCCAGAGATCTGACGAGAGGTTTGAGGTATCTGGCAGCCAGAGATGACCGCAACACAGTGCTAGCAATTGAGCGAGACCTAGACTCGTCGAGTGAAACCTACTGGTTCAAGGTCAACTTTGCACGAGCGCTAGCGTACAACGAGACCTACAAATTCACCGTCACGTCTCTGTTCACAAATGTCCTCGTCCCGAATGCGGCGGGATTCCAGTACAGATTCGTGACAACTCCCATTCTTCGAGTGAAAGGTGCATCGGAGAATATGACGATCATGGCTGGTGCCGAGTCGAAGTTCTCGATCCCTCATGAGCTGAATCTCACGGAAACTTCTGAGCTTGGAGGCGTCTATCTCCGCGGATATTTTGCTCCGATTGAACCATACACTACAGAGTCTATCGTGTTGAACATGACGTCTACCGCTCAGTTCATAGTGCGAGTACCGCACGTAAGCAGAGAAATCCAGTTTGACCCGGACGGGAGGGTACACGTTTCGGACACTTACAGTTTCGAGAACCTGGCTGCCTCCGTCTCGACGATTCAGCTTTCGCTTCCTCAGAACTCAAGCGAGATCATGGCCTATGACCTCATCGGCCCACTCTGGGATAGCTCAGTGCAGGGGCCTGATGTCTCAGTCGGTCCTAGGTATTCAGGTGGAATAGAGGAGAATAGGACATTCACTTTCACTTTGAAGTATCAAGTCGACCCACGAACATACATTACCCGGAGTCAGTGGTGGGGCGGCAGCAGCTACAAGTTTTTCCTCTTGTCGAACGTCAAGCATTGGGTAGTTGACACGCTTGAGACCACCGTGATTGTTCCGGTGGGATTTGACGTTAGAAATGTGTCTCCGTCTCCTTCCTTGACCTCAGGTTCACTCTTCTATCGCAACCTAAAGTACGAGGTGGCGAATGTTACACCATACACTGACCTAGAATTTAGTCTCGAATACACTTATGCTCCGTTCTGGTCGGGCTCCCTGCCGGTATCTTGGGTTGCGTTGATAGAGCTGGTAGCGGTGGCTGCCGTTCTGGTCGCGAGGACCAGAAGACCAGCAGAATTGAAGATTCCTGTTCCGTCGGAGAAGCTAAGGCAGTTCGTGGAGCTTTACGATGGAAGGACTGCTCTAAGACTCGAGCTTGATAGGATGGCTGAGGATCTCGCCCGCGGCGCCCTCAACAAGCATGAGTATAGGCGCAGACGCAAGTCCATCGAGATGCGTATGGGCGAACTGGACAGAGCCATTCAGCCACTCAAACAGGATCTGAAGGCGTCCCACCCGAGATATGGTGAAATGATTCTCAGGATGGAGAGGGCAGAGGCGGAGATCGATGCGAACCGGCTGGGTGAAGAACACTTCAAGACACAATACCGTGCTGGCAAGATTTCCAAGGAAGCCTATGACAGGGCGCTTAGCGACCTGAGCAGACGAATGGACAAGGCAAGGGAAATCATAGAGACCAGCTTGGTCACGCTTCGAGAAGAGGCCCGTTGATAAGACCAACGGCATGCAGCCACCTGACATATACCGCAATCGTTTTGCACATATGCTAGGCCATGGTCAACCATGGAAGACGCTGTAAGGCCCAAGGATCTGGAGCCTTGGCTCAGACAGGCGCTGAGAACACAAATCACCACGGTCGAGAAGGCCGTTCAGAAAGCCAAGAGCGATGTCGAGGTGCAGCTCGCCACGCTCAAGGAGGTTGTGACGGATCTCCTGAGGAAGTCTGAGAAAGACTCTGCAGAGAAGAGAAACGACAGAGCAGTGTACAGGGCTGCAAGAGCCGTAAATCGCATGTGTCTAGAACTCCAAGACCTTCTCTCAGCTGCGGTCTTGGAAAACCCTGAAAGGTATGAAGGGTTGAAGCAGTTCAGCGATGCTAGCGCCAGACTTGCAAGCGACGCCGCGCGAGTACGTGAAAGATGGATTGGGTATGTCCGCCCCTACTATATCCTCGACATGATGAGCCTGAACGCCTCAATTGAGAAACTTCGTCGGCTCGGAGACCAAACATGGGACATCTTCAGCAAGGAAGGAGCCTTGCTGCGTGGCTTCGAAGAAATCCGCGGCAGGGTAGAGAAGATCGAAGACCAAAGGACCTTGCTGGGAAGGCAGCTCGATGAAAGCGACCACGCGATCAACGAGATCAAGAAACTGGACCCGCAAATCCTAGAAGCCGAGCGTCAGATCGACTCACTTGCTATCAACCCGAAGATCGCCGAGTTGAAGAAGATCGACAAAAGATTGAAGGAGCTCCGCGCGGAGTTGTTGGCTACGGGTTTCAGGAGGCTGGGAAGACCCCTCCGAAAACTTGAGGCAATGGCTAGCAGAGGCGAGTATCCAATTGCACCAGAAGTCAGGGAGAGACTGTCACAGTATCTGAAACGGCCTTTCACGACTTTCGTTTCTGAAGAAGAAGGGTACCCCGCTCTAAAATCGGTCTTAAGAAGTATGCGAGAAGCCGTGAAACGGAGGAAGCTCGTCTTGAAGCAGCGCGAGGAGAGGAAGGTTCTTGAGAGGATCGACAACGTCGCAGAGAAGAACGTCTTGGACCGGATCTATCGCGAAGCCACAGATCTAATGGCTGAACGAAGAAGGTATTTGCAAGACCCCGAATGCCTTCAACTCATGGACCAGTACAAGAACCAGAAGAAAGATCTGAAGAACCTTCAGTCGAAGTACGCCGAACTCCAACATGGATCTAAGCAACTAGCAGAGAAGGCACAGGCGCTCAGGGACTCCTTCGGCCAGTTCGTCAAAGAGACCGAGCTCTTGGCTGAAAGATTAGCGAAGAGACCGGTGAAGATCGAACCGGAGCTCCCAGGCCTCCCTGCCTAGACAAGGATCTTGATTGTCTTCTTGCCAACCATCGCCCGAAGCAATGCCTTTCCAAGATCAGATCTCTTGGATACCCGGATGCGGCTCTTCTTTCCAACGGTAGCCGAGAAGAGGTATTCGTTGTCGACATAGACGTTTGCGACTTCACCGACGTCTTTCTTGTCAAACTCCAACTCAATTCTGTTTCCTGTCTCTGCGATCTTGAACTGAACCTCGGTTCCTCCCGTCGGGGTGGCCGGCTCAACGTCAATGCGGATTCCCAAGGATTTTTCGAGTTTTGAGATTGTGGCTCCCTTTTTCCCTATCAGGAGCGGAATTGATTCACTGTCGACCTTCAAGACCGCCTTGTTCTCAGTTACGAAGGTCACTTCCGCCTCGGGATCGAAGCGGCGGACTTCTTGGAGCACCCGCTCGGCGGCCAGTCTGCGAGCCCCAGAGACCTGAGGGGCAGCCTCAGTAACTGGCACGATTACGTTTTCTTCGCCGAATGTGTACATTTCGTACTCGAGCTTTCCGTTCTCGAAGTCTCTGACCTCCACAATTGGCCGAGCTAGGTCAGCCTCTGTCATTCCGCTCGGGACTCGCACAACCAGGTTTAGGTAGAAGACTTTCACCACCTCGCCATAGCGTATGAAGACGACAGTGTCGACGATGTGTGGGATCATACCCAGCTCCACGCGACCGATGAATCTCTGCACGGCGTCGATCGCATCGGCCGCATGGACAACGCCTATCATGCCAACGCCGGCCAGCCGCATGTCCGCGAAGATCTGGAAGTCTTTGGTCTTTCTGATCTCATCAAAGACCGTATAGTCCGGCCTCACTAGAAGCAGGATCTCAGCTGTATTCTCAAAATCCCCCTCTAGCGGCCCGTACTGTGTGATCTCCGAGCTGACTTGGAGGTCTCTCGGGGACTCGAGGGTTTTCACAATCTTGTTTTGCCTCAGATAGAATTCGGCAAGTGAGGATGCGAAGGTAGTCTTGCCTGATCCCGGTGGGCCTGCAATAAGGATCCCCTCCGCTTTCGACTTCAGCCTCTCCATCAAACTCTCCGAGAGCTTGTAGTCATCTAGACGGAGCGTTACGACCGGTCTTACGATCGTCACCTCCAAACCATCTGAGAACGGTGGCCTGGTGATGGCAATTCGATACCTGCCGAGCTGTATCACTGAAGCACGGCTACGATTGATCTCAATGAATCCTTCATCACTGACGTGGGCGGCATCATTTATCTGCTTGATAATCTCTTCAAGCTCTTCGCCACTGGTCGGCCGATCTGCTATCTTGACCAGCTCGAAATTTCCGGGCTTACCTCGCTTCGCGAGCGGCACGGTCCCTTCCTTGACGTGTATGCTCGCAGTTTCAGGGGTAAAGAGGTTCTCAAAGATCAAGCCCTCAGTCTTCACTGAAGGTGCCGAATAGAGCACGCGGATTCCCTGCACTTCTGCCACAAGGGCTTGCACATAATCCGCCGTGACTAGGGTCGCACTCTCCTTCCGTGCGACATCTATGATAATAGCGTCTAACCTGCCGCTCCTTGCCAACTTGATCTGGTCAAGGTCGGGTCTGGAGCCCATGAACGTGAGCTTTGTGTTCTTGCGCTCGCAAAGTGCTCGCAGTTTCTTCAGTTCGGCGAGGCCGGTGTGTCCAGTGTCCCTACCCTTGGACGCTTGCGCCTGAAGTTCGTCCAATACCGCGTATGCAATGATCACTTCCTCTATCTCTTCTCTTTCAAGGATCTCAGGTATCCGCCCGTCGATGATTGCCGAAGTGTCTGGTACCAATCGTTGGCCTAATGACATTCTTGATCGCGCTAGCTCAAGCCCCTTCCTGATAAAAACGTGCCTAGCGAAGCCGACAATCGTCATCCAGAACGGGTAAATATGACAAACGCAACGCAATGCTGATCGGTAGGCCACGGACTTGGTTAAAGCTGCCACCGAACCCGCTTTTCGCGTTGAACCGATCACAACAATCAGCCACACGCAGAGCCTATGCCCAGAGTGCCTTGCGATCCTGGAAGCGGAGGTGTACGAACAGGGAGGAAAGATCTGGATCCGCAAGACCTGTGCAAATCACGGGGAGTTCAACGAACTCTACTGGGGGTCAAGCGAACTCTACGAACGGGCAAGGAAATACGCACGCGACGGGAAGGGTGTAGACAACCCGTTTGTAACCAAACAGTCGCCCATCTGTCCAGCTGATTGCGGTCTTTGCAATGCACATATGAGCCACACTGCGCTTGGGAACATTGTCGTCACAAACCGATGCGACCTCAACTGCTGGTACTGCTTCTTCTTCGCTGAGAAGGCCGGGTACGTGTATGAGCCGTCCTTGGATCAGATTCGAGCAATGGCCAGATCACTGAGAAACGAAAAACCAGTACCTTGCAACGCCGTTCAGCTCACGGGAGGCGAACCTGCTCTACGCGAAGATCTCCTGGACATCATAAGGATCTGCAGAGAAGAAGGAATCGAACACGTGCAACTCAACACGGACGGAGTCAGATTATCCACCGATCCAACTCTCGCTGAGAAGGTGAGAAAGGCCGGCGTTAGTACGATCTACATGAGCTTTGACGGCACGACGCCGCAGACGAATCCCAAGAATCACAGGGAGATTCCTGGAGCTCTTGCAAACTGTAGCCGAGCGGGAGTGGGAGTTGTTTTGGTTCCCACAGTTATAAGGGGCGTCAATGACTTCGAGGTTGGAAACATCATTCGATTTGCGCTTGGGAATCTTGACCCAATAAGAGGGGTCAATTTTCAGCCAGTCTCAATCGTAGGAAGAGTTCCAGAGAGGGAGCGAGAACGATTCCGAATAACCATCCCAGATGTCTTGATGAGGATAGAGGGAGATTTCTCAGGCGAGATATCACGAGATGATTTCTATCCAATTCCGTCGTGCATGCCATTCAGCAACTTTGTTGAGGCTTTGACAAGGGAGCGAGAGTACGAACTCTCAACCCACTTCGCGTGCGGAATGGCAACATACTTGTTCCTTGATGATGGGAAGATCATTCCGATGCCCCGCTTCGTCGACGTGGACGGAATCTTCGAGTACCTGGACGAGAAGGCAGCTGACCTCCGAGGAGGCGCAAACAAGTACGCAGTAGGCTCGAAGCTTCTCTACAACCTCTTCACAAAATTCGTTGACAAGAACAAAGCCCCCAAAGACCTCAGCATTCCAAGGATCCTATTCAACGCGCTTGTAAGACACGACTACACATCACTTGGTACACTTCACCACAAGAGCCTCTTCATTGGGCTGATGCACTTCCAGGACCTATACAACTGGGATATCGAGAGAGTCAAGCGTTGTACGATCCACTACGCGACCCCAGACGAGCGGATAATCCCGTTCTGCACCTTTAACGTCGTCCCCGAGTGGTACAGGGACAAGATCCAGAAGCAGTATGGAATTCCGATCCTTGACTGGGAGAAGAAGACCGGGCGTAGGCTCCGACATGATCTCTACCGTAGAATCACTGCCTCAGAGACCTAATGTAGGGCAAACGCTCTTCGGCTGATCAGTTGTTGCCACCCGCAGCGCCGCTGCTATTCCAGCGCGTTGGTTACCTTTGCGACTAGATCTGGCGGAAGCGTTGTTGCCTTCCAGCTCAGAAGATCTAGGCCTATGATCCTGAGATAACCTGCGCAGATCAGCTCATCGTCAGCCTTTCTTCGGATCTCGAAATTGTATTTCACAGTTTTCTCCGTCTTCTCGTTCAATCGTAGCATCACGGCCAGAATATCTCCGAATCTGGCTGCCGCTTTGTATCTGCAAAATGCCTCCACACGAGGGATTGCAATCCTGTATTTCTCATTCAGCTCCTTGAACGTGAAACCGAGAGAACGATAGAGCTCTTCCTCTGCTGCCTCAACGTATCTGAAGTAGTTGGAGTAGTGAACGACCTTCAGAGCGTCTGTGTCCACCCAACGGACAGGAATCTCAAATCTGAAAACCATGCCAATCACGCTTCTGTGCCGGCCGAGCCTATTCAGCAGCAAGTAGTTCGCGAAGCAGTTTCAGTGAGATGTTCCCACCGCTAATAACCAATACGAGATCTTCTCCTTTTCTTGGTTTGTAGCTTTCACCCAGTGCGGCTATTACAGCTGCTGCGGAGGGTTCGATCAGGAGGTGGAGCGATTCCAAGGCCGCCTTTGTTGCCCATCTGATTCGTTCGTCCGATGTCAACAGGATGCCTTCGACGTTCTCCCTTACGATGCGAAACGTCAACTGCCCAGGCTCTCCAGGGGCAAGACCATCGGCGATAGTATGAAAGTCCTCTAGGCGGATCGGCTTGCCAGCCTTGAGTGACTCGTACATCGACGCAGCCATGTCGGATTGAACGCCGTACACTTTCGTCTCGGTTTTTTCGGCTTTGAAAGGCAACGAGATTCCGGAGATGAGTCCGCCACCTCCCACCGGAACCAACACCGTGTCGACATCGGGCAGGTCTTCCAATATCTCGAGTCCTACGGTTCCCTGGCCTGCAATGACCTTCGGGTCATCGAAGGGATGCACAAGTACTGCTCCTTGTTCTTTCTGTATGTCCTTGGCACGGGAAAATCTCTCAGCATGGCTTCTCCCATGTTCCACGATAGTGGCGCCTTGTTCCTTGATCGCCTCGACTTTCTCTCTCACAGCGGAAGTAGGCACAACTATCGTCGCGGGAGCTCTTACTAGTCTGGCAACGTGTGCTACAGCAAGGCCATGGTTGCCAGAGGAGGCTGCTACTAAACCGTGGCTTCGCTGAACCTTGCTGAGGGACAGAATCTTGTTTGCAGCGCCACGTATCTTGAACACTCGAGTGGGCTGGTAGCATTCCAGCTTCAGGAAGACGTTCGCATCGAATCGCCGGCTAAGATATTCACTCCTGTACAGCGGAGTTCTATAGGCAATACCCCTTATGGTCTTGGCCGCTTGCCTCACGTCATACACGGTGGGAAGCGATGCTGTGGAGGCAGAATCCATTCGCGTGCACCAGGCGCTAGCGTTCAACCCTGAAGCCTATCTTCACGACTGCCTGAAAGCGTTTGACTTTGTCTTGTGCAATCGTCCCTCTGAATGAAGTTACCTCGAACCACTCCATTCCGCGGACGGTTTTGCCTGCTTGTGCTATGGCGTCCCTGACGGCGTCCGCGAAGCTCTCGGGTGACTCACCTACAACTTCGATATACTTCCAAACCAAGCTTGCCACCTCTATGACGGTGATACCTATCGCGAGAGCATAACACTTTGCGTGTCGGCCTTTCTGTTCTTCTCTGTTCAGGCAGCGCCGGAGTTTGTCGTACGGGAGTCCAGAGTCCTCGTGCCGGTCGCGTTCACTTTTGACGAACGACAGAGGCAACCTACAAATATGCTGATTAGGGCGCTATGTGGCTCAAAAATGTTGGCTGGCTCTAGATACGTTGCGGACCTGATATCGTCCAGGACTTGCATGAATAGTTGGATTTCGAACTGATTGTAATCGCGATTGCCCCCATCATGTTTCTGGCTTGGTTCATGTACACAAGGGATCGCTATGAACGAGAACCACGTAGACTCATCCTGAAGACTTTCTTTGTAGGCGCTGTCCTCACAATTCCTGTAGTATTCGTTGAGGTGGTTGGTAGCCTGATTCTTCCACCTTCGGAAGATCCGCTCTCAATATTCCTGCATTTTCTAGTTGGGGTAGCACTCGTGGAGGAGTCATCAAAATACGCAGCCGTGCGTGTCTCAGTTTACAGTTCGCGAGAGTTCAATGAGCCGATGGACGGGTTGGTGTATGGAGCGATAGCGGGACTAGGGTTTGCCGCACCGGAAAACCTCCTATACGTACTCAGTCGCGGAGCGGCCCTGGGCGTTATTCGCGCAGTATTGTCTGTTCCTGGGCACGCGCTTTGGGGCGCCATCATTGGATACTATCTCGCCATCAAGAAACTCAAGGCAGATCACGGGGCAGGAGTTCGCGGCCTTTCGTTGGCAGTAATGTTGCACACGATCTTCGACTATGGCCTGGTTGCCTTGGACCCCTTGGCGGGGATCGCTGTCGCGAGCCTTGTCGTAATCGCTGGATGGTCGGTGTATTTCAGGTATAGAAAGGCCGCACTTGCGGCCTCACCTTTTAGGCCTGAATTGCAGAGACCTCTGCCGCCTCCCCCCGCCACCAAATACTGCATGTATTGCGGAACCTTGCTCTTTGCAGACGACCGATTCTGCCGGTCGTGTGGAGTTCAGCAGCCCTGACCGAGATCTGAGGCAGCCCTATTGCGGGGAACCCGAATTCTCGCCGCCTACGACAAGATGCCAGTTAGCTGGAAGGATGGTAGCCCGGGGGAGATGTTCGGGTTTCAGCGCCAACCTTTCGAACTCCCGTCGGCGGGTTTCTTCTCGCTGGACGAGAACCAAAGCCCGCTATGCCTAGACGGAATTCGTCTTCCTTTGTCCACTACATTCGGCGGAGCAATTGGCTCCTCCACCGGGCTTTTGGCCCCGGGCCAAGCTACTCCGAGCTTTCGCCGTCGCTATAAATCCTTCATTCTCGTTAGACGACGCTAGCCAAGCTTGAACGGTCGGCCTTCTGAGAGCATCTTCTGAGGAATCTTCCCCTTCCACTTTTGAAGGAAAGCCAAGTCTTCCTTCTCCTCTCTCAGATCGTCAGGAAGCATGTGCGGGATCTCGTCGATTATCGGGTACCACCGGTTACATCTTGGGCAGACGATGATTCCTGACACTATCTCTTCGTTCTTCTCGAAAACATGAAGCTCTAGAGGATAGGTCTTGTCGATCGGGCACGCTAGTATCTCCATTAGTCTATTCTTCACATGATTTCCCTCAGACACTTCACGTACAACGTGCCTTTGCGTTTATCAGTTTGCCTTCGTGTCGCTACTTGGACCATAGCCCCTTTCCAACGCCTCTGTAGGCCAGGCCCAGCTTCTCGATGTCACCAGGCTCAAGAGTTCCTGTACAATCAACGACGACCGAGTCCTTTGACATGTTGGCAGCGAGATCAATGGCCTTGATGGAGTTGAGTTCATGATGATTTACCGCTAGAACTGCACAGTTGGCCTTCTCCAGTGCTCCCGGGAGTGTTGGCTCCGCGTGAAATCCCATCTGTTTCAGCTCGTCTGCAGTGTACAGTGGATCGTAGACGCAGACTCTGCCACCTCGTTTCTTGATGAGATTGATGAGCTCGATCGCGGGGGAGAATCGGGTTTCTTTAACATTGGGTCGATAGGTGACCCCTAGAACCGTGAACCGAGATCTCTTCACACTCCTGCCGCGAGTCCTCAAGCCTTCAGCAGCAAGCCTCAGCACGTGCCGGGGCATCTGATCATTAATGCTCCTCGACTCCAGCGGTAGCTTAAACTTCAGGTTGGTAGTTTCCGAAACCAGGAGATAGGGATAGACCGGGAGACAGTGTCCGCCGACGCCCACGCCGGGCAGCAGCAGGTGAGAGTAGGGTTGAGAGTTTGCTGCCCTGGCTGCTTCGAAATAGTCGATTCGAGCCTCCTCACAGAAGAGCGCGAATTCGTTTGCGAGCGCGATAGTCACATCTCTGTAGACTGTCTCGAAAAGTTTCGACGCTTCAGCCGTCGCCATGTCGCTGGTCTTGATCAATTTGCCATCGACGACGCAAGAGAGGACAGCGATGGCGGCATCGGCGCTCTTCTTGTTGATCGCACCCACTACTCTTGCATACTTCCGTAGGTCAGAAAGCCCCTGGCCTCCCATTGCCCTGATCGGACTGTAGGCGATTCCAAAGTCTTCTCCCGCTTTCAGTCCGGAATATTTCTCAATCGTGGTTTTCACAATTCGCTCGGTAACGCCGGGGCCACACGTGCTCTGAAAGACTACAAGAGACCCCGGTCGGACTCCCTTGCCAATGTCCGTGGAAGCTTCCTCTACATGATGATAATCCGGCTTTCTGTGACGATCGATCATTGTCGGGACCGTGATCACGATTACGTCGCTTTCCGAGGAGGCGTTCGCCGTCTCTGTGGTTGCCGTCAGCTTGCCCGAACGCACGACTTTCCTTAGAAGCTCCGGAAGTCCCTCTTCCTTGATTGCTGACTTCCCGGAGTTGATCATCTTCACGAGAGACGAATTCTGATCGGCGCCAATAACACGAGCCCCAGCCTCTGCGAAAAGGCATGCCAAGGGTAGCCCAATCCAGCCCAGTCCCACTACCGCAATGGTGAATGATCCCACCTTCAATTTCGCTGAGATATCATTGGGATTCGTGTTCATGAGCTCTGACGGAGGCACCCAGAAACACCAGAAGGTAGGCTCGAATGGAAGCCGTATTTAGCAGTTCTTATTTCGCTCTATGGGCACTTCCATCACTTGCATGAAGAACGGATCTAGAAAGCTTGTGGCGGACGAGTGGCCATGAAAATCTGGATAGACATATTGACGCCGAAACAGGTGAACTTGTTCTCTGTCTTCGTCCAAAGACTGAGAGAGCTTGGACACGAGGTCATCGTCACCGCTAGGCATTACAGGGAAGTTGAGCAACTCCTCCAGATACGCAACATTGACGCAAGAGTCATCGGAAAACATGGCGGCGGCGATTTGTCACTAAAACTCATCGAGAGCTCCAAGAGGATCACGGAGCTTGCGGGCTACGTAGCCAAGGAGAACCCTGGTCTGGCCATCTCTTTCTGTTCGCCAGAGGCTGCGAGAGTATCATACGGACTCGCCATCATCCACTACGCGATCTGTGACTCCCCGCACGCTGAAGCGGTCTGCAAGCTTTCGCTTCCGCTGTCGAGGAAGCTGTTCACTCCGAGAGCCGTTCCCAAGGTAGCATGGAAACGATATGCCATTACTTCATCCAACATAGTTCAGTACGACGCACTCGATCCAGCGGTGTGGATACGGGCTTATGCTCATCGTCAGAGTCCTAACGACAGGTGGGGCTTGCACTGGGAGAAGCCGATAGTTGTCTTGCGAACGGAGGAGGAGTACGCCTCGTATCTTCTTCGAAGTGAGACACGGGGAAAGAACATCATCGGTCAATTGGCCCGCCGACTGAGCAAACTAGGCGTCGAAGTTGTTGTTCTTCCACGATACGAGAAGCAGGCCGAAATGCTGAGAAGAGAACTATCTGACCTCGCGACTGTGCCGGCCAAAGTAGTTGACGCTATAGGGTTACTTTCTCGGACTTCGGCCTTCGTCGGGGCGGGAGGAACCATGAGCGCGGAGGCAGCGCTAATGGGAGTTCCGACGATCAGCTGCTACCCTTCCGAACCCACATACGTCGACAGATATCTGTTCAAGCTGGGACTCGCGGAGAGAATCCTGTCCGCCGACAGAATCGTTAGTAGGGTCCGCAGATTCATAGCGGATCCGAAGCTCGCAAATCGTCAAAAGGAGAAGGCTGGTAAGCTCTTGGCCAAGATGGAAGATCCTGTAGACGTCGTCATGGCTCATCTCGGCCTCTTGCGAAGGCCCCGACGGACCGCCAGAAGTACCGGTCTGTAATAATTTTCCAAATACGAAGCCAAGCGTAGGCGAGCGCAACAGCGAGAAGCACTCTAAGGATGTCTGTGATGACGCGGAACTGGGTCATTGAAGATGGGAGAATGAACATCACGAATCTGGTGATGAGGAAGGTTCCGAAGATCACTGAGGAGCAAACGAATACGACGAGCCCCC
>Ga0209725_1001066_pt1 | contig 16000 bp, 10 predicted proteins | sample I18A1metaG_FD_184145 | JGI IMG/M metagenome (GOLD analysis project Ga0209725, IMG submission 184145) | Lake sediment bacterial and archeal communities from Gulf of Boni, Indonesia to study Microbial Dark Matter (Phase II) - ​I18A1 metaG... | ecosystem: Environmental > Aquatic > Freshwater > Lake... | reverse complement strand
ATCCCATGTGTGCAACACTGCTGTATGCGAGAAGCCGCTTGAAGTCTTCTTGCAGCAGAGCCATCAGGTTTCCTACAGTCATTGTGATTACCGCCACAACCGCAAGCATCAGTTGCCAGCTAACCTGCCCGGAGGAGAAAACCAGAAATAGAGTCCGGAGAAGCGCGTAGGCTCCAGTCTTGATGACGACACCAGAGAGCAAGGCGCTTATCGGACTCGGCGCCTCCGGATGTGCATCTGGAAGCCAAAAGTGCAGGGGAACTAGGGCGGCTTCAACGCCGAATCCGACCACAGCCATGACCATGGCAAGCGAAATCCAGACGGAGTTCTTGGCATGCTGCAAGCTGGATGCTAGGAAGGCCATGTTCAATGTTCCAGTCATGCCATATAGAAGAGACATTGCGAAAAGGACAGTTACATTTCCGAATGAGCTCATGATTAGAAATTTGAAGCCCGCCTCGACTGGCGCCCATCTCTTCTTCCTGTAGGCGACGAGACAATAGGAGGTCAGGCACATAAGCTCCCAGAAGATGAATAGGGTGAAAAGGTCTCCTGCAAATACTACCCCGACCATACCTGCTAGCTGGCCTAGCAGCAATACGTAGTAGAGCACTAGGCCTGTGTCGTGTTCCATGTAGCTGATTGAGTACAGGCAAGCACCGATTCCAAGTCCTATGATCAGAGATGCCATGAAAACGCCTAGCATGTCTATCTCAAAACACGCCCCTAACGGCGGAGGGGGATTCTGGAGAAACGTGATCATGACAACGGATCTGGATACTACTGCCTCGTAAAGGTCAAATATGAAGTACGCCGAAAGCAGCAGTCCCAGGAGAGCATAGACGCCACAAGCTCTGTCGCGATACTTCGCCAATTTGACATTTTGAGTAAACCGGCCGACCAAAGGGATTGTGACTATGAAGATGAGCAGCGTATCCATCGACGAGCCGAACATGATCTGAATCTCCTCGAACCTTGTGAATTCAGGATACCCTGATCGGTTGCTTGAATGAACGCTGACGTGTCTGGCCAGACTATTTAAGAGTTTCAGATCATTTGCCCTTCACAGACTGCGAACGTCTGCCGGGCCTCAATTTTCGCTGTACCCAGGGCGCGTCTAGAATTGTTTCAGAACATCGCTCTTCTCCATGATTCTCCCGCAGAAGTGGCAACGAAGCCTCAAAGGCTCTGGGTTCTCAACCCTGAACATAGGCTGAACAGGTTCCTTGGCGTTGGAAACGCAGGCCGGATTGGCGCATCTGACTATGCCCGTGATCACACTCGGGAAATGCACCTTTTCCTTCTTCGTCACGGAATAGTCTTGAATGATGTTTATCGTTGCGGTTGGGGCTATAAGGGCGATTTTGTCTAGCTCATGGGGAGCAAGCTCTCTCCCTTCGATCTTGACAATGTCCTTCTTCTTGAACTTCTTGCTGGAAACGTTCATAGCTATGCTTACTACTACTCCTTCCCTGCCATCGATATCTAGAATCCTCAGAACATCCAGAGCGTGGCCCGGAGCTATGTGATCAATCACAGTACCATCTTTGATCTTCTTGACATAGAGTTCCTCTCGACGCGACAAGCCTATCCTCCCTGGCTATGCTCTATCGAGTGATTAAATAACCGTTTATTCCAGGCAGAGGAACTGAACTCAAATACGGTCACCTTCACCTCAAAGATTTGGCGATGAAACGGACCGAAAGGTAGCTGATTCGATGAAACATGCATTTCAGGCGGGCAACAATCGTTTTAACATGGCGTCTCATGAAGCTTGTGCTGAGGGCCCCTATGAATCTGAGAGGAAGGGATGTCATATCGATCAAAGACTTCTCAAGGACTGAGATTGACTGGTTGTTGGAGAAGTCTGATTCGATGGAGGATCTCGCCAGAACTGGTGCAAGTCTACTTCGCGGGAAGCTGATGGGAACTCTGTTCTATGAACCTAGTACTCGGACGAGACTCAGCTTTGAGTCTGCAATGATGCGTCTCGGAGGTGGAGCCATTGGTTTCGCTGAGCCGAGGGTTTCATCTGTTGAGAAGGGAGAGAACCTGGCGGATACTGTGAGGACGGTCGAGAATTACGCTGACATCCTCGTGATTAGGCATCCGCTTGAAGGAGCTGCTCGATTAGCCGCGGATTTCGCGTCAATCCCTGTTATTAACGCAGGTTCCGGGGCAGAAGAACACCCCACGCAAGCGCTTCTAGACATTTATACGATAAGGAGAGAACTCGGATCAGTCGATGGAGCAACTATTGCTCTCGCAGGGGACCTTCGATACGGGAGAACTGTTCACTCGTTGGCATACGGCCTCTCGCTCTACAAGGTCAAGCTCCATCTGGTCTCTCCTGAAATGCTAAGGATGAGGCGGGAAGTAATTCTTGACATTAGCGATCGAATAAAGGTCACCGAAACGGCTGAGATAGAGCCTCTTCTGCCAGAGTTGGACGTCCTCTACGTGACCAGAATACAAAAAGAAAGATTCGCGGATCTGGCGGAATACGAGAAAATCAAGGGATCATATCGGATCACTGCAAGCCAACTTCAGAGGGCTAAAGATCAAATGATCCTTATGCATCCGTTGCCACGCACGGATGAAGTTGCCTCCGATGTGGACCAAACCAGACACGCCAAATATTTCAAGCAGATGTGGTATGGGCTTCTAACGAGAATGGCGCTGTTGGCTTCAATACTAGAACCGGGCTAACTCGGCTCAACGCTAGGCTGGAATCAGTGTTCCGCTTGCATACCGTCTTCTGTCTACCAGTTCAGCCCTCTTACCCGCATTCCAGCCTTTAACACGTTGGTAGTAGCCCGTTATCCTCGACCACCATTCCAGATCCGGGTCTACTGAACCGCAGCTGGGACATTTCATAAGAAGCCCTGATTCCACTCTTGAGCACTTGGTGCATATGGTGAGATCCTTGGTGTATGTGAAATAGGCCGCCAATGTTCTCGTCGCTATTTTTCTAGTCAATGACCACATTGCTTCAGGGGATGGGTATGCTTCACCCAGCCACACGTGCATGATGGCGCCGCCTCTTGTGAGGGGATGGAAACTTGCCTCGATCTTGACTCTCTGCCCAAATGGGACATCAGCTGAGGGCTTCACATGCGAACTATTGGTGTAGTATATCGAGCCGTTTGCAATGTCACCTTGAACTACCGCTCTTTCGCCGTATAGCTTCCTGTCGATCAACGCTAGCCTATGACATGTACTTTCAGCCGGAGTCTGGAGAACTCCAAATCTTGAACCGGTCTCCCTAGAGTATTCCTCTGCCCTGCTCACCATGTGATTGATAACTTTCAACCCGAACCTCCAAGCGTTGTCGGTTTCATGAAGTTCCTCTCCTACATGAGCCTTCAGTGATTCATTCAGACCAATGAAGCCTATGTTCAGAATCTGTTTGTCGACCTTCAAGTAGGGCTCACCATCGCAGTCCATCGATGCGAACGGCAGCGCTCCGTCACGCAGACGCTTCTTTATGATGTCCCGCTTAACCTCGAGAGCTTCCTTGGCGAGATCCATTCTCTCGTCAAGTGTCTCGAAGAAGATCTGATCATCTCCGTTAGACTCGTAGGCTATCCTAGGTAGGTTCACTGTAATTACTCCCAAGCTTCCCATTCTGACTTTCCCTTGCCTGAAGTCTTCCTCTTCGTCGCTGTCGGGCGTCAGGATTATTCTGCAGCATTGGGAGTTCACTATGTCCGGCATGTAGCTTGGACAAAGATTCAGGAAATAAGGCGAACCGAATTTGGCTGCTAGCTCTGCTGCCTTCAGGTACTCGGATTCGAAGCGGTCAATGTATTCTGGCCTAATCTTTATCTCAGGCTTCGGAAAGTTGAACGGTTTGCCTTGGTAGTCACCGCGCAGGTACACGTCCAGAATGGCGTTGAAGAACATGTTCGCTTCATCTGCGTAGTCTCCATAGACGTCTGGACCCACCTTTCCACCTGGCAGAACTGCAGGGATGTCTTGAGCTACTCTTGGGACAGAGCACTCAAGAGCAATCGAGGAGAAGACTGTTTGGCCGCCACGAGCTACGTACATCTGCGACATTTCGTAGATGAACATCTGTGCCAGCTGCTTCGCCTTCTCATATGATAGGCCTCGAATGTACGGAGCTAACCAGACATTGAAGAAGTCGTATCCTTGGCCGCCAGCCCAATTCGTCTGCGCTGCTGCCAACGCTTTGGCCGCATGGAGGATCGCGACTTCAGGGTGTCTTGCTGGACCAGCAACGGATGTGTGAACCCCTTGACCGTCAACGACCAACCCGCTCCGAAGGAAGAACCTGAGGTCATGCTCCTGACAGAAGGGTCTTGTCACGAAATACTCCAGTTCGTGTATGTGGACTTCTCCAGACATGTGAGCGTCAGCTAGGTGAGGGGGAAGGGCCGACAGAAGGGCGTACTGGCTGAACACTGCGTCTGCTGCAAGTTTGTGAATTGTTTCAGGGTTATGCTGCAGATTGGCGTTCTCCTTGTCGCCATTAGCAACCATTGTCGTTACATCGTATACTGGAAGCCCAAGACGTGTGTATTTCGCTCGCTCCCTCTCGAGGTTCTCCTCAAGTAGAGTCACGCAGACAAGTTCACGTATTAGAGGAGAGGACAGAAATGAGAGACCTATGCGATTTACCTTATCCGCAACATTCCGAGAGATTCTCTCTGCGTCTTCGCTTGGGAGATTTACCTCTAGGACGAGAGACTCTCTTATCTTGTCTGCGTCGAAGGCTTCAAACTCTATTCTCGATGTCCTGACCGCGGGAAAGTACTTGAGTGAGTCAGGTGTCATGTCTTGCTTTGTCTGCACTGCCAAGTAATCGTCAGACTCCGGTAACTAAAGATCCGCTATTCCTCTACCTAGCAGGCATATAAGTTTTAGACAATTCTATATAAAATTCTGTACAGCGGCAATCTCCCTGCATCCGTTGCAGACTCGGAGCGATTGACATGATCTTGAGTCTTGGCAGTGTTTCTCAGTTGAAGTAGACCCTCCGCTCATCAATTTCACAGGTAAAGAGACAATCCCAACAGAAGATTCCTTTTTATGATGCAGGAAGTTGGCGCGCCCTATCACTTCCAGCTTTGAACTTCGTTAAGACTTTCCGATCAGTAGATCGTTCTTCCTCAAACGCTTTGTCTTACTCAAGATGAAGAGTATTGAACGAAGTTCTCTATAGCTCGAGCCTTTGCGTTCGGCCAAAGCGAAACTGGCAGGATTGCAGCGGACGAGCGCCCCACATGTTCGATGCTGTCTGATCCGCAAAACGAGCAGGTAGGTGTGGCTCCCATAGACCACTTATGACAGTTTCTGCATAGCGAGTACATGCTGGTGTATGTGAAGAACTCAATCTCACTACTGCAGACCTTCTCTGTCAATTTCATGAGAGACTCTGGGTTCTGTTTGGCGGGCGCAAGATTGATTGGGAGTAGGTGACCGCCATTCGCCAGCGACTGAAGCCTAGCCTCGATCGCGAGCCTGTCGTCAAGTGACATCTTCTCTGTTGGAGGGACTGTTACCAGATCCGTATAATACGGATATTTTCTCAATCCTTGGACCACTGTAGAGCCAATCCCGTAGTCCTCAACATCAAGTTCCGCGAGGCGAACTGCCGCTTCGTCACCGGGGCGCTCGGCCAAGGCAAGCCTCATACGAGACTCCTCCGCAGCACCCTCCGAGTAGCGTGAAATCTCCTTCAAGACTCTCAGTGCGAAGTTGACTGAGCTGTCATTCTTGTTGCTCAGATTCGATCCGATGTGGGCAGCAACAGCCTCATTGAGCCCGATAGGGCTAATCACGTAGATCGAATTCTCACTGTGAATATAGCGATCAGCTCTGCCAGCCCCAGAGAGGGTGGGCAGAACAGAGGCTTGAATCCTCTCCTCAATGTATTCTCTCTTGATCTTGAAGGCCCCTGCTGCCAGGTCAAGTACGTCCCTGAGAATCTCGACAAAACGATCGTCGCTCTTGCGCGCTTCGTAGGTGATTCTTGGAAGATTGACGAATATAGTATCCATACATCCCGTCCTCTGAGAGTCTGTCTCCCAGAACCCTGTCCAGTCATCAGTCAATCTGAGACCTGTCGCAGTGTAGTCCGACTTCGCTTCCTTCTTGAGGAACGCGAAGTATGGAAGCAAATAGTTCGATGAGAGACCATGCATCATGAGAAGTTCTCTTCTAAAGTGCTCCGAGTGAATAGCATCATTCCTAATCTTGAAGATCAACCTTGGATTTGTGACGGGATTGATTAGAGATAACTTACCGAATGCGTCTATTATGTGGCCCAAAAGGGCTCTGGCTTCGTCATGGAAGTCCCCGTATCTTCCGACAATCTTCCCTTGAGGACCTACTGCCTCAGTCTCCCGAAGGAACGTAGGAACCGTCAATTCGCATCCCAAAGAGATACCGTGCCTCCTCGTCGGATAGGAACTGTTCGATCTGATAGAGTTCACGAATAGTTCCAGGCTCTCGACTATTCTATTCACGTGTTCGCCATTCACGTATGGGGCAAGGAAGACATTGAACATGTCAAATGACTGTTCTGACGTGACCTCAAGTGTGGTGCGCTGGTAGACGTCTCGGATTAGTGCTAGGGCTGAGGCGAAGCTCTTTGGGGGATCTACGTCTGGCAGTCCGCTTCTGAGGAAGTATCGCAAATCATGTTGAAATTCGCTCGGCTTCAGTATCCATTCTCCGAGGTTGTCTATGTGAAGCCGCCCTGACAGATGGGCGTCAGCGATCTCTCGTGGCAGGCAGTTTAGAAGAACATATTCCTCCATAACAGAGGACGCTGCGACGCCTCTGACAGACTCTACGTCAAGCATTTGTTTGCTAGCTGCTTTCAGAGATTGCGTAACATCGTAGACAGGCATTCCCAGTCTAGTTAACTTGTGCCTATACTCCTCCAGCTTTTTCTCGATCAGAATGGCGTTGACGAACTCGCGGATGAGCGGCGCCGTCAAGTAGGCGGTCTTGAGTCTGATGAGGCGTTCCTCTGCTTCCGCTGCTATCTGCTCGGCCAATTCGTATGGCACCCCTGCCTCAACTGTGAGAGACTTTGCGATTTTGCCACGGTCGAACTCGTCGATGGAAAGCCTTGAGGTCCTCACGAAGAGCCTGCCTCTCTTCACGGTTACATACTCTTCGACATCCCTTGCGAAGTCCACAACGATCTCTCCTAGCTCCGTGAGAGAGTACTTCTTTGCCTCCTTGTCGAAGGATATGAGGCCAGATTCCTGCAGATTCTTCAGGTGGTAGACAAACTTGCCTGCGTCATGAAGTGGGTCCAATTTGAGCGAGAACATTATCTCAGTGTAGGGAAGAGGCCCCTTCGAGGTCAAGAGGCGAAGCATCTGCATTCTGATAGGCGAGGACGCCGCATCGAAGACTGCTGGGCCTATCTTATCCAGCCCTTTCGACAATTCACTCACCCCGTACTTCAGAATACTCGATGAATATGTGAGTGATGTGTTTAAAAAACTAGAGTCTGCCGACCACGAAAGACAGCAACATGCGAGGAAACCAAACCGCTAGGTCTCATTGACTAATTATGGCAACTGCAACGTGATTTGCCAGGCTTACTCAGAGCTCTCACGTGTGAAGGCGTCGAAACCTGGACAAATCCCTACAGCGTCAACACAAAGTAATGATGAAAGCCTTCTTCTCAGGGATCCGCAGCCTACGAGATTTATCAGGTGATTTCCCGCACACTGTCTTCCCTTCGACATGTTTCCTTGGCTTCCATTAAGAATTAAAAGCCTGCAGGTATGAGTACTCCGTTCCCTCGGAGGTTTGGCGTTGCTGGACCCTAAGGGTCTGAAGAAAGAAGTTGTCGCTGAAATTGATTCGATGAGCAAGAGACTGATTGAGATCAGTGATCGGATACATGCCAATCCTGAGGTAGGTCACAAGGAATACGATACGTCGAAGCTGATTTCAGGTGAACTGGAGAAGGCCAGCTTCTCACTCGAAAGGCGCGTATGTGGGCTTGCAACAGCCTTCAAGGCGACGGCGCAGGGAAAGCGAGGCGGGCCAACAGTCGCGCTTCTAGCCGAGATGGATGCGTTGCCAGGAATTGGTCATGGATGCGGCCACAACATTATCGGGACTGCAACCTTGGGCGCAGCACTAGCTCTCAAGAAGATCATGCCCAAGGTCAGCGGTACTCTGGTCGTCTTCGGAACTCCTGCTGAAGAGGCGGCTGTTGATGACGCTGGCGGCAAGGTGATAATGATCGATGAAATAGCAAGAGCCGACGTAGCGATGATGGTTCATCCTTCAGGCAGAACCATAGTCGAGGCAACACACATAGCCAGAGAGGCCTTGGAGTTTGAGTTCTTCGGGAAGGCTGCACATGCAGCTGGATCTGCCCATGAGGGGATCAATGCACTCAACGCAGTCATCCACATGTTCACATTGATCGACGCATTAAGGCAGCACGTAAAGCCTGATGTGAGAATCCATGGAATAATCAGTGATGGAGGAAAGGCGCCCAACATAGTTCCTGAGCATGCAGCTTCAAGGATGTACGTGCGAGCCAAGGAGAAAGCATACCTGAAGGAAGTCGTTGAGAAGGTAAAGAAGTGTGCTGAAGGCGCGGCCATAGCCACGGGCGCGACAATGAAGGTCAGGAATTACGCCAATACGTATGAGAATACGGTGACCAACCATACCCTGGCAGACGCGATGAAGAAGAACTGGGAGAGCATAGGCGTAACGGTGCAGGAGCCCGAGAGAGAAGGAAGTGGTTCTAGCGATATGGGAAACGTAAGCCAGGCTGTTCCTTCGATACACCCATACATTGCGATTGGGCCCGAAAAGATGCCAGGGCATTCGACTGAGTTCGTGAAGGCCGCCGCCTCAGAGGAGGGGCACATGGGCCTCATAAACGCTGCAAAGGGGCTTGCCATGACGAGCATAGACATCTTCACGAATCCTGAACTACTGAAAAAGATAAAGCAAGAGTTCAAACAGTTCAAGGATAGGAAGAAGACTTAGAGAATTTGGGCACAGACCAGTACTCCCGCTTTCTGTCCTCAGATTTTCAGGCGACTGGCTAGACGCAACTCGCGTCACGGGACAATTTCGAGCAAGAGCTGTCTCTCACAATCAAAATGTTGATGGCATGTCCGAAAAGCCTTATCTCAAGGAGGGCGTTGATGTTGCATTGGTTCTCTGGGGCGATGGTCCAGCATGGTCTAAGATACTTGGCTCGGGACTGCGTCAAGCGAGAACCCAAGTGATCGTGGGTTCAAATCCCACTCGCCCCACCATCGAAAAACCTAGAAATAGGCGCGCGCTGTAACCGCCTCACTTGAAGGGCGATCGAGCACGCTACTGCTCAGCGGCCTTTAGCAAGTCTTGCATCCTGATGCTTCTCATTTTCAAGGACTCTGCGAGATTTAGTCCAATTCTGACCAGTCCGATGGAGCCTAGGGTGACTGTTATGGTCGTTGAAATGAGGTGACCTACGAGAGCGCCAGCAAGGACAGTCTGGTTGCCTCCCACACCTAGTCCTAAGAATACTAGTGCCCACATGCCTTCGTAGGTGCCAACATAGCCCGGCACGTTAGGGAGAACATAAGCGAAAGAGAACAACAGAGATCCCAAGATAACGATGAGTGGATGTGGGGCCGTTCCTAGAGAAGAGAAGATCGCGTAGATTCCCATGCTAAAGACAAGCCATAGGGTGAAGGTCAGAGTGAAGCTCCACACGAAGGGTTTGGGATTTCTAACTATCCATTCAACGCCTTTGACTAGGAAAGAAAGCGCCGTGGTAAGAGTCCTACCGATTCTGCCCAGTGAGTTTATGCGACGCTTGAGTTCAGCGATGAAGCTTAGTGATTTCCATGACATCATGAATAGCCCGGTAATTGATACAACTGCAAGTACTGCCAGGATCTTCAAAATGTGGAATACCCAGCTCGGAATCAAGTCGATTGACGGTATGAATACGAGAGCAGTCGATGCAAGTATTACCATGCTGAACAGATCTTGAATCTTCTCCACTACTATGGAGGAAAGCGTCGACAGTAAACTGGCATTCTCCTTCCTGCTCAATGCGAAGGCTCTTGCTAATTCACTGCCCCACTTGGTCGGGACAATAAGATTGACCAGGTACGACATCGAGATACTCCAGAAAGAACTTGAGAACGAGATATTTCTCTCAATAGGTGAAAGAAGCATCTTCCATCTCGCACCTCTGATTACGAAAGCTGAGATCCAACATATAGCTGTCAGAAGAAGCCAAGCTGGTGAAACATTGCTCAGAAGTCCTATCAGATCATCCCTAATCGTCCACAGCACTACTGCCATAATGATGAGCGCAGCTGAATACGCCAAGATGCGGGAAATATTCATTGAAGTCCCTCGCAGATGATATTTGGATGGAAATGATTCATGAGCGAAAACGATAACCTCATGGTGAGGTCGACGATACGCGCGTGCGCTGTGAAATCAGTGTGGATAAGAGAACTAAGTAATAATTGCCATGCTTGATGCTTGGCTCAATGTATGTGTTCTCGCCAAACTCATTCCAGCTGATAATAGAAATTGCGTCAGGGTTCGAACTCAGTGCAGCATCGTATTCCACGATGAGCGTCTCACCTTCCTTCCTTGGAATGATCCTTGAACCTCCTACCGGTGTATTGTCGAATCCAGGTGTCACAGGCGCTATCCATATCCCGCCACGCTTGTGAATCGTATCGGACATTAGCCTGAGTTTGCCAAGATAGTTTTCATGAGTGTAAGGATCTACTGATGACCAGTAATAGTAGTCTCCATCAAAGTACGAACCTCTTTTTTCGTAAGAGGCTGCATCTTTTTCTGAACCAAGAATTAGAAGTTGAGATCCATACTTCATTTTAATATCCAAGAGTTCTTGATCAGAGTAGTTTTCTGACTGTCCCAGGATGGCGTTGAGCTTATCTCTGAATATTTGGAATGATTTCTTCCTAGAATATTCTCTAATAAGATATTCTAGGTCGGCGTGCACAGTTGATATGGAACGACGGTTGCCATCTCCCTCGAGACTCTCATACCATATGATAAATCTGAAATTCTCATTTTCAGCTTGCGAAACAAGCACTGATAACGCTTTGTTTCTTTGTTCATTACCGTTCCAACTCACAATCCAACCCGTAATTCCTGCAGATTTGGCCAAAATAATATGTTGACGGACTACTGCAGAATCTGAACTTGAGTAATTGCCTAGGGTTGGGAAGTCTACATAAGGTCCATTGATCCAACGTGACCTTTCCCACCAGATGTAGTAATGAGCAAGAACAGGGGCAATCTCTTGGTTGTCTTGCAAGATAGGATGATTGAGAATATCCCACACTGACAGAGCCGTAAGAATCATGACAGCAGCGATGATTATTTTGCCTCTCTTGCCGAACATATGAATACACCATGTGTTCTAAGCAGATTCACTCAATCGTTGGCTCAAAGAATGCCGTCGTTCCCGCTTTTTGTATAGCATGACAATTGCCAATCCGATGGCAAACGAAGGCAAGAGCGCGTAGAGGGTCCATACTCTGTTTACAACATCGGGATTTGTAGGTTGAAGAGTGGAGGGTTGAAGGAACACTGAGCTGGGCTGTCGAGCTTTAGTAAAGTCGAATGCGTCAGCCATTGAGTTCGCTATCTTGACTCGTTCACTCAAAGAAGGTAGTTCATATGTATCTAGAATAAACTTGAGAATTGAAGTATGATCGTGTTCAACATGAGAGACATATCCCTCTTTTGCGTAGGATGATATTAGGATCATTGGGACTCTGAAGCCGTATCCATATCGATCGACCTGACGAGGCGGAACATGATCATACCATCCTCCATAATCGTCCCAGAGTATGAATATGACGGATGATTGCCAATATTTGCTGTTCATCACCGAGTCGACAAAGCTCATCGTCTTACTCTGAGCTCTCAATAGAGTGGTGGATCCTGGGTGGTCTACCGGAGAAGGCAATACGAAACACACTTGAGGCAAGGATCCTGTAAAGGCATCTTCATAGAACTGCTCTTGGTCAACAATCTTTGAACTCAATTGTGGATCCGATTGAAAACGAGGGATCGAGACTATAGGTGCCCAATAGGCTGCTGAAGGGGTCTTGTCAGAAGTGGAGTTCAAAACTTTCTCATATCGTCCGATGTAGTATTTCCAGCTCACATCTTTCTCTTCAAGCATATCGAATACGGTTGTTAGTTGTATTGATGCTAATACCTCTAAAGTGGATGGGCTTCCCCATCTGATGCCGCCATTTTGTCCGGCTATTAGATATAGCATATTAGGAAAGCTGTCGGCCATAGCCGAGGAGAAGTAGTTATCGAAAAGAACGAATTCGCGAGCGAGCTTCCAATACATGGGTATGTTCTTTTCGCTATAGAACCCCATGCATAACTTCGAGTTTTCATCTTCATTCTGTGCGTTGACAAAGCCGTTCATTTGGCCATCGTTATAGGCTGCGTGAGCATATTGCCAACCATTGTGGAATTCCATCTTCGGTTCGGAGTCTAAAGGAAAAGGTTTAATCAAATTACTTCCGAGGTCAAAGGGATTCTCAGGTATAGATGCGTCACGGGGGATCCCATTAGCGCCTGGATAGGTTCCGAAATAATTGTCAAAACTATGATTCTGCTGCGTTATGACGATAATGTGCTCAATAGGTGTGGGAGATGCATTGGTTCTACTCCCCGTAAGATTCAGTAGTATCAGCATCGAGAGAGCGACACAGACTTCAACCGTTCTTCTCCAATGAATGCTCTTCTTCATCACTTTGACACTTGATATATCCAAACACTCACCTCATTATTCTGGGATCTGTTCATCATCGAATACGACGCCTGTGTTTCATGAACAAGTGTACAGTTGAATGTCAAGACGTAATTTTCCATCATTTCTGCGTAATGACTTGTCCGTTGCGAGCTGTATTTGTCGATCACAACATAATTGAAAAACCCATTCCTGAGAGCGAGATCAGGGTTAATTATTGATGCATATGCAGGGTTTCTTCTCATTGCATCAGAACTCACACTCAGAGCAAACGCTTGTCTGTAACTGTAGAACCGAATGATATTTGCCATCGAAGGGCCAATCGTGAGGAATACAGCCTTTTCCGGCGTATTATCTCTTATCCAAAGGGAAGCTTCTCTAGCACCAGCGAAACTTGCAACCTCAACATCTTCTCCTGTGAGATTCTCCCATGGATTTGTGCCAAACAGTACTGCAGAAGTCGACGAATAAGCAAAAAACGAGAGTATCAGTATTGCCAATGCTAACCCCAAAACCCGGAACCGATAAGAGCGCTTCTGTAGACATGTGAAGCCATATCCTGCCAAAACGGAAAGAACGGGAATAATGGGGAGAAGATAGGGAAACAGCTTAACAGGCCACAGCTGAAGAAAACCTAATGGAATGAACAACCCCAATAGGAGCACGGAAGCAACCCGATTTCTTCTGCGAATCAAGAAAAGGGCTCCAATTGCTGCTACTGCAAGGAACAGGTATCCCGCGTATTGTATGAGGATGTCAAGAAAATAGGTTGGCAAGTGATTAGGAGGCCTACTAAGTTGCCACAGGAAATATGAATTTGATATGGAAAAGGGCTGGTTGAGAAGCATTGACACTGGGTAAGGCAGGACAGTGACAGCAAATAGTGCGAAACTGATACAGAGATTTCTAAGCGAAAGCATTCGTGCCCAAACAGTCGCAATCAGAACCACCGGCAGAAGGAGAATTCCCACTTCCTTAGAAAGGGTCGCGAGACCGATGCTGACTCCTGCCAAATGAAGCCAGCGCTGGCCATTTTCAGTTAGAAATCTGGCTAGGAAAAAGATGGAGATCACGGAGAAGAAGGTGAGGGGTACATCCAGTATGGCCTGTCGTGACACAATAACGCTGTAAGGCATCAAGGCTAGGAGAGAGGAAGCTACAAGACCTGTATTCCTAGAGCATACAAGACTACCTAACAAATAAGTGGCGAAGATTGTCGCAATCGAAAAGATCACGGAAACCACCCGTGCTTGGACATCTCCGAAGGAGAAACTATAGACGTTTGACACTATGAATTGAAAAAGCAAGGGATGTGCTCTGAAGATTGAAAAATGCTCTCTGAGCTGTTCATGGCCAGAAAGGACTGCGGCTTGTCCTGCATAAACAGCTTCATCGCTGTTGAACCCCGCTTCTCCTAGACCCCACAATCTCAAGATGGACCCTACGCAGAGAACCAGTATTATCAACCAGCCGTTCTTTCTATTCAGAGTGAAATCACCGATTGCAGTCATATCCAACGTAGTGTTGATTCACCGATCCTCGTTCGTGCCTAAGTCATTTTGAGAAGACTCTCACTCCAGCCGCGGTTCTCACTATAGAGAACATAGATCCTGCAATTCGATAGGACCTTAGAAAGAATCTGCCGCTCTCTTATCATTAGACCTTTGAACGTAAAGCCGTTAAGTCGTACGTGCGGGAATATCCTATGATACGGGGGGAATAGAAAAGCGTCGTCGCTATTTAGAATCGCCCTTGATAATGCTTGTTTGAGGGGGATCTCGCGAATTTCAGATCGGCCTTTTGCCAGGAAGAAGAACGCCCTTAACTTAGCTCTTCGAGCCATACCCACGTCGCCAATTACTTCGGTGATCTTAACTTTGGGAGGTTTGACGAGAATTTGCGCTACAGCATTTAAGGTAAGGATCGGCACCACCATCAACCTTCCAAGTGAGCGTAGGATTCTGCGTCCCATCCGAGAGTGAGCATACCCTCTTATCCTCAAAGAGGGGATTCTTGCAGCTGGTCCATTTCTATTTGAGCAAAGCGCACTGAAAGTGTGAGCACTAATCGTGAGCGGTTTTGGGAAGTCATAGAGATTCCCGAACTGGTCCATGATAGTCATATCATCCGACACGAACTCAAAACCTGACTCTTTGATGCATCTCAGAACGGTCGTAGTCTTCCCCGTATCGGGCGGTGCAGAGATGAGATACCCTCTTCCGTCTTTGCTCAAGCATGCTGAATGGAGAAGGACATAGCCCTTAGAGGCTAGCAACAATCTGAGGAGAGGCTCGACGATGTTGACATACAATACGTGCGGGGACTTGAACAAGAGCTTACTGACCTGAACGTGTATTGGGTTTCCGGAAAAATCTATGTGAACCTTGGCTCCCAGCGAATCCAGGTGCTCAGAATAAGTGGCTGATCCATTGCCAACAGAGATCTTTCTTGATCCTACGCTCCTTTGCTTGCTGCTTAATGGTTCAATTACCAGATCGGCACAATTTGTCTTTACAGCCTCAAACGAGCTAAGTTCACTGAGTGGAACGGGCGATTCCACGTCAAGAATCCCATGTATGTTGTAGAAATGTGCGTAATCCAGATACTCCTGTTGATACACTGTCATCTGCATGGCGGTACGTCCCTTTTCCAACACATCGTTCACCGTAGTGCGTGCATATGGTACTTAAGTGTATCGCATTCAGAACAGCACCGTTCCATAGCTAATGCGCATCCTCCTTCTTCAAGTCGCAGATATCTGCTTGGCAGAGATAGCGCATCCTCTGATGCGGCCCCTTACAGTTCCAGCATTTGATGAATTTTTGATATGAATTGAACATGCGCGCGCCTCTGCTTAGATCCTAACACGCAAACGGCCTGTTTTCAGCGGGGCCTTAAGAATCGTCGTGCGTCAACTCTTGCCAAACAACGCCTAGACATTCGAGAGATTCGATCGTCAACGGGAAATTGTCTGCCTAGAACGCACAGACATTTCAGAGTGTTAGCGTGCGCGCTAGCATTGCCTTTATCCTGATGGGGATACAGTGAAGATGTTAGTAAAGCTACTGTGCTGGCGAATTGGTGTTCGAGACGATTTTTCTCATTTTAACCCCTATGTTATCAAGGGACAATATCCCACTCGCCCCACCATTAGGAATCTTCATCAGGCTCTTCGCTGGACAAGTGACCACCGCAATTCTCCAATGGCAGCTTCATCGT
>Ga0209725_1001063_pt1 | contig 16027 bp, 18 predicted proteins | sample I18A1metaG_FD_184145 | JGI IMG/M metagenome (GOLD analysis project Ga0209725, IMG submission 184145) | Lake sediment bacterial and archeal communities from Gulf of Boni, Indonesia to study Microbial Dark Matter (Phase II) - ​I18A1 metaG... | ecosystem: Environmental > Aquatic > Freshwater > Lake... | reverse complement strand
TTTCAGCATCTCTCTTCAGCGTCTACCTCCACATACTCCTAGATTCACCCTTATACTCGGACATAAGGCCGTTCTACCCCTTTGACTTCAATCCCTTCCTCAGCAATAGCATGTTCATCGGATTTGAAGTCTACACATTATGCACCTTGTCATTCATTGGGGGAGCAGTCGTATACGCGATCAGACTGGTTTTTCGGAGAAGAACCGTCGTGAACAGACCTAGATCTTTCAAGCAAGATTATTACTAGTGGCAAGCCTTTCGGCAGCCGAATCATGGGCGAGGATGAGCTTACTGGCTATCTGGATGAAGGCTGGGACCTAGTGAAAGAACTGAGCAACGGAAAGATCGTGATAATGAAAAGTGAACGATTAAGGCTATATCTATGCTGAGTGGCGATGTCCCCCGCAAATCCCCTCTTTTTTCTTGATAATAGAGAAACGCTTATCCAAGAAACCCTGCGAGTACGAGAAACGAGCGGTACAGGCTATAGCGTCACAACATCTGACTAGGGAAGGCCAAAGCATCTATGCAGGACAGACAGTGAGATACTTGATAGTGAACAGTGGAGCCAAGATAGCGAATATTAGGGCGCTACCGGCTGAGCTGATAGATGGGATGACAACCTACGATGCCAAGAGATATATCGATCTGCTTCTATCCTCCGCCGCGAACCTACTTACACCTTTTGGATATAATTTCATTAAGGTTGAGTACTTGGAATGCCGTTTGTAGTGCTATCCTGAAGAGAACTATTACCGCCAGATGATAGCTTCCTTGCCGTTCAAGCCGTTAGCGTCAACGTTTTGGAGAAGAAAAAAATCAAAAGTAGAGAGCAGCGGGCGTCTTTTCGCGCATAGTCTTCTTGGTCCCTATGCGTAAGAAGGCCTCTATGCCTCATTCAAAGAAAGAAAATTTAGCTTCCCAGCCACAAATTTGGCGTACGCTGTACTAAGCATGTGTTTCGTGAATAGGCTTACCCCCAAGGGAAAACCGTTTCAGGTCATTAGGGGAGCACAGGGATAGAATCAATCCTTTTCAGAATTTCGGTAAGAAGTTTCTCATCTCTGATTTGTTTTGCGATTTTCTTAGCTTTTTCAAGTTTTTCTCTTGCCTCGTCGCGGTCTCGTGCCTTCATGTCCCATTCAGCATCCTCCAGCAATCGCTGTATTTTCCCTCTCGCTATTTCCTCTTCCGATCTTACTTTAATCTTCACCATTTTGACCTACGTTGTTATAAGGTCTAACTTGTTGAAATAAGTATTACTTCAGCATACTAAGCAAGCAGCTGGGTTGTCTCCTCTCCTAGCGTCAAAGTAAACTATTGAGGCGAGCAAAGCAATTGTTCCTGCAAGAGAGAATTTGAAAGCGGCTAATACGCCTAGCCGCTCGAACGCATGCATCGGTTGCATATTTCTTGAGGTAGGAGGAGAGCACCGCAGCACTCACAATAATGTCGCTCGCTGCCCGGAATCATCTTGTCTTCGGTATGAACGATGCGACTCCCGACTGTCACTGTCTGCGGTATCGAATATGTTTTATCATCACAAGTCCGCAGCCATTCGAACCTCTGAACCTTTTCGCCCATAGTCCTTAATTGAAACTCTTTTAATGGCCTTCCGCCAGAAGTTTTCTCTTCCGACACGCCCTTAATCTTTACCTCATCAACGCCTGTTCCGGCATCGTAAACGTCAACATTACGAACCTTATGTCCACAGCACAAGACTTTATGAGGTTGACCGAGAATGACCTCTCCTCTGATAAGATTTTGCGCGGTCTTGCAGGTCGGGCAGATCTCGCTCATAAGTTGATCCCTTCAATCGTCGTCGGCAGTCTTGTGCGGTAGCTGTTTCCTTAATATGTCGAAAATATTAAGATATCTGTAAGTTTTGGGCATTATGCGTCCAAAATGAACAGAGGGAAAACCGAGTCCGTCTAGTAGCCACAAGAATGGGCACTAGGACGAAAAGGATCTCGCCCGAATTAACGCCTCTTAAATATCCCTTCACCATACCTCTCCTTGTCTTTCGATATCCTGTACTGGATTACTGCTTCAGACATATTCCGCGCTATTTCTGGTACAAACTCGTATTTGAGTGGTTTTCCACACTTTGGGCATTGTCTTTGGCGACAGTCTAATTTGGGACCAGCATAGTATTTGACCGCTACTTTACACGCCCTACAGATGTAAGTCGAACCAATGCTTGATATCTGGGTTCCTACGTAGTACTTCCATCCATCTTTCAAGACTATCAATACGGGCCTTGGAAGCGTCCATGAAGTCGTGTCACCGATGAAGTGTTCGATCAGTTGTGCCGGTGGTAAGACTGACGAGAGCTCTTTGGCCTTGAATTCTGAAAAATTTTTCCTCCGGTCAAAAAGGACGAGATCAATCCAACTTTGAATGTTTTGCCGAGCGGTTCTTTCGAATGCTGGATTTGTATCGGGCACATACAGGCGCTGCAAGTCGGGGTATATCTTTTGAAATGCGGGAAGCGCGTTAACCCATATGTTAGGAAAAATTGTTTTGCCTGGGGTCGGGATAATTCCAACCATGATAGAGAAGAGCACGTGTTCAGGAATTACACTGAATTTCTCTTCACTCTCCGCGGATCTAACGACCATGTCTTTGTAGATGCCACTGCTCAATATGGCTACTCGAACTGAATAGATTCTATCTTGCGAGACACCGATGATCTTCGATAGATCAAGGTATTCATCGCTAGTCCTAATCCATTCACAATATCTGAAACACTGTTTTGCAGCCTCATTGCGTAGATACGTCACTGACCTTCGGTCGTCCATGTCAACCGATTTTGCCTCAATAAGATACAGTGAGTTGTTCGAAAAGATTGCAAAATCGATTTCTCCCTTGTATTTCTGTCCGCCAACCTGTACTGTGAAGTCGTATCTTCGAGCTATTAAGCGAGGGATGACGTCTGATTTTGCTTCAGTCGACTTCTGTGCCGGCCTGATTGTTAGCCCAAAAAGAGAATCTGTAGGAGAGACATCGAAACCTCTTGCGTATACATCACAAAATGAACGTACATCTTTTTCGTATGAATCTCCTACAAGGTTGTTTGATATAGCGAATCTGAGGTATACATCACGAAGTTTGTTGGCAAACCAGTGATGCACAGGAGTAAACCATACCATTTCATGCTTTCCCTTAAGTGAGAATCCCGTGGCAATTTGCATCATTTCATGCGGTAGGCTTCCTTCTAGTACGGCCTTGACGAATTTACTAGTAGGAAGCTGTGTTCTAGGTTCCTTTAAGACTTGGTTGAGTATCGATTTCACAAATTTTTCACTCAGACCAAAATTCTCGTAATCGCCCAAATAGGTGACGTATTTCCTTGTTCTCCAAGTGTAACCACTAGGACAAACTACCCATTTGAGCCAATCAGTTAAGCTTTCATAATCATCAAAGCGGCCGTCTCCATAATATGCTTCATGTTCTCTTGGAATGAGTTCACTTTTGCACTGTTACTAACTTACACGGAGGCGGCGAGAACTATGCCAGCGCTGATGCCTCAGCTTATGACAGAGTGGCAGATTTTCTGGGGACCCATAATGGCCGCAGGCTTTTTCCTACTTATACCAGCTTTAATCTTCTCTTTAATCGCCCAGAGATACATTATACATGGTCTTACGCTTGGGGCTGTAAAAGCGTAAGTACTCGCAACGGAGGCGACTAGTCGTGGTAGCCGGCTTTCTTCATGATCGCTCTGACATCTCTTGCCGCTGAGTCAAACTGGAAAAGCTAAGTTCCTGATCTCCTCTACACGATTGGAAGATTGAAAAGACGTTGATGTAATTTTCCGAACAACGAGCTGGCCTGCAAGGCCAACTTCTCGAATTTTGGGTCAAATTGGATGCATGATTCTACTGAGTAGGCATTGAAACCAAATCGTCGTAGCGAAAGGAACCTATTTGCCTCTGTAGCCGGAGGGACCCAGCCCCACCGGGGTTCGGAACCCCCTTTGTTTTGAGCTCTAAACCTCTCACAAGTCGAGAAGAGGCGCAGAGTCAAGTAATTTGCCTTGCGGTAAGTCTAAGGCGGCGCTAGAGGGAACTCGAACCTGAGGCTCAAATCCCCCGCAGAGTCCCTTAGGTGACGCGGCCCTGGGCCTTACATTTTCTCAAAGGGTTCCGCAGATTATAAAAACAAAAAATAATAAGGACTTCAACCGTTCCAACTTCTTGATTCGGATGTCGAGACCGCCAGCGCAGTACGATGCGGCCTTCGTCATCTCTGACGCGCACCTCGGGCTGCCAGATGACGAGATCTTTCGGGAGGATCTTGAGGGGTTCATCGATTTTCTAGCATCCAATTCGACCGTTCAGGTCAACTCGCATGATGGCAGCTTTCAGGTCAAGGTTCCAAACGCGATTGTTCTTCTCGGGGATTTCCTCGATTTGTGGGACGGGCGTCTCTCAAATCTCCCCGCGTTCTCCGCTCACTCAGCCAGGGTTCTGACCGAGATGGCTGATGTATTCTACTTGAGGGGAAATCACGACTACATCATTCCCAATATTACACCAGAGGCGACGCCAAGCGTAAACAAGTTCGAGATTTGTGAGTATAAGGTATTAGAACTCGGAGGGACATCGTGCTTCTTCATACACGGCCATCAATTCATGTCCGCCTTCGGACCGGCGTCCCTGAAATTGGAGTCGTACGTCAACCCTTACTATTCAATGATGGAAAGTTTCTTCTCACGATTTTCCCGCGGTCGTGGTAGGCAAGTCCTCTTATCCGCCACGGCATTGTTCCTAGTTCTCGGAATGGTTCTCGCGATCGGACAACCTGTCCTTAGCAAATTGCCCGGTCAAGCTATGCTGGCGCTTTGGATATTGTTCGGAGTCCTTCTCCCTGTAGGTATCGTAACCATTTGGAGGCTTACGCAGAAAATGCTCTGGAAAACTCTCGTGATGATCCTTGGAGACAAAATAAATATTCTTCGTGGTGCAGTGAGAGGGGACACGATTGAGTACCTAACGGCGCCATCGAGGCCGATTTCCAGATGGTTCAAGGGAAACCGTGAAGGATCGGCCGAGGCTAGGATGGCACGTTACGTATGCTTTGGCCACACGCACATCCCTGAAGGGCCGTCGCCAGGGAAAGACAAGAACTTGTATGATGTCAAATTCCTTAACACGGGTTCGTGGGTTCGGCCCCCCTCGAAACGATGGCGCGATTACGCCGAAAAGATTAGGATCTATACGAGACCCTATGACAAAATCGATGAGTACCTAGTAATAATATTCGCGGTGTTAACCACTTTGTCGTATCTCGGGTTTGCAATTTCACCTCTTCTGTTGCTCTTGGGTATGGCGCTATTGTTGGTCGAACCTGTCGTTGTCTTCGGGAAGTCTTCTTTCCGAAGAATCCCCGGGGTTGGGCTCCGCAGTCTTGCCTTCATCGGTAAGGACGTGAACGGAGTGTGGAGAGCAATGCCGCTATGCTGGGACCCCGGGAGGAGGGTACTATCTAGCCCCCCGTCCTCCTGACCATTCCTTGTCCCCGTAATTTGCAGAATTGACAAAAGCAACTCCGACAAGATGCTAAGATGAACGCTGACAGAAGAGGTTGGAGAATCTTGGTTCAATACAAACTCTTTCTAGAGCAGATGACCAAGACCCTCGATAATGGTCCTCCAAATAACATCGCTGTTTGCAGGAGTGGCCATCGCCACGCTGACCTCATGGATTTTTGAGGAGAGTGTGGTAGCATATGCTTCTAGTCTCATCGGATACTCTTCGATAGTTCTCGAATTCTATCTTTAGGTAGTGACCGCTGGAAAGAAGGCTTGGGACAAATTGGTAAGGGGATCTTCGGCGTGACTTTTCGAGCAATAGTTCAGGAGCTTCGAAAACTAAACGGGCTCTTCGAATGCCCAAACTGCAAAAACAGAGTTCAGAGCGGCAATCCAGTAGAGTTAGCCCTACGTCAAGGTAGCATACTTCTATTCTCCGGCTCTTATCGAAGTCTTTGTCATCTGCTCTAGAAACGCGTTGCATTCAACTGAACTTTTCGAACCTCTCTGCCCTAATGCTAGAGCGGAGACAAGAACAACAAGACTATTGCGGTCAGGATGATGAAGAGCGCGATCTCAGGCGGTAGGAAAGGAAGGAATTTCGTCAAACCTCTTACGACGTTCAGGCGGGCTTGATCCTCGAGGGGTATCGCAAGAGTGTTCTGATTCTCGATAACGAAAGTCACCCAAGCAGATATTACGGCTGATACGGGAAGGGTCTTCATAACCGACTTCCAAATTGACTTCTTCTTGGTCTTTCTCCTCTTTCTAGCGTACAGGTAGTAGCCCAAGTATGCGACTAGGGGAGGGCCTAACAGAACAAAAATGGTCCAGAGCACCAAGTTACTCTATCCTCTAATACGGAAGTTCGATCTGATTTCAACCAGATGTTCTGAAGTCAAGATAGATATTGTCAAGAAAAAATCACTTGGAACATTAGGACATTTTGTGAAAGGGCTAGTTTACAGTTTAAATCTCTCTGTATCAATCCACTCATTCTTCAGGAGTGTCCACCAATCGATTGCCAATCCTTTCAATACATAGTCATACGGTAACCAACCATAACCCCTATCGCCCCACTCGGTTCCCCATGAATTTCGAATCAGCATTGCGCCGATAGTGGGCGTTTCGCAATTTGTATTCTTAATTTTTTTGCTGTCATCATATCCCACAGTCATGACGGCATGACCTCCCAGAATCGTTTCCCCTTGGCATGGATACGGGATTTCTCCATCAGTTTCGGCTTGCGAAATTGAGCTGTAGACAGTAAATCCAAACATGGAAGGCAAACCAGCTGCTAAATGTGTTTTGATATGATTGAAAAGCGCATCTTTTGGTGTACCTGGAGGATCAAGTCGAACATATTGGATTGCCTGATAATTTTGGGCAAAGGCGTAAGAGAAGGCTGGAGGCTCTTTGTCGAAATCTGCTATTATATATGGCCAGTACTCTTCTGGTGGAACACCGAAAAGCACTAGCGCGCCCATAGTTGTTCTTAGAAATGCCCCTGTATCTCCTGTCATTTTTAGCATATTTCTCGTTACCTTGTAAAGGAAAAGCCTGGAAGCATCGATATGTCTGCCAAAAGCTCTCCTTTCAAAATATTCAACTAATCCTACGGCAGCATGTGCTGTGCATGAGCCAAGACTGCCTTGGTTCTCAATGGGAGAGCACGATACCCTAAGATCCACAGGGCTTCGAAGGGTTTCTACTGCAACAGGTGCTGCTACACCAACTTTCTTAAGCATAGCTTTAACAGAATCTTGTTGCCCTAATTGTTTAAGTCTGGGAGGAAGCTCATCTTTCTCTACAGTATAATCGCGAAAGTCCGGGTAATCGGGCAACCAGCCCATTCCAAATTTTCTAGTTTCACCCATTATTCTACCCCTTTTTCACTATACGATGTTGTCATGGTTGACTATATCTTTTATCGTTCATAGTCGTATTAATGTAGAGGCACTTTCCGCCAGAGATTCTGGTATATCTTCCAAACAACCCTTCTTTACCTTAAGATTCTGATACATTTCAGCTTTTAGAAGCGCGCCTATGGCGATCTTGGTACTTGAATAAGGAAAATTAGAGATAACACTCGACATGAAAGAAAAACGGAAAATTGTTGAGCGCGTTGCAAATTTCATCGCATCATACAAATTAATAACCTGACGTTAAAGATATCACATTGAGTTGAAAATTGTCTATACAAGAAAATATCGAATTGTTCGCGCCCACTCTTATCTTTGGTAAGGGAGAAAGTTTTTTGCCATGTGGTTTATTCTTTCAAGGTCGAGATATTCAGGAGAATAAGGAAACCTATGACAAGTCAAAAATTGGCGATAGAAAGAAGAACATTAAATGTTAAAAAATTCGAGTGCGCCGTGAAAAAGTAGGAGGGAGAGATCTACATTGGTAAAGTATGAAATCTATCTGGAACAAATGACGAAAACAAATATCATGGTATTGCAGATAGTCTCGCTAATAGCAGGAGCCGTTGTGGCAGTATCAACCTCGTTATTTTATCAAAATGCGGTAACAAGTTACGCATCAAGTCTTTTCGGTTACGCATCAATTATTCTCGGATTCTACCTGCTAGTTGTTACATCTGGAAAAGGATCTTGGGACAAAATCATGAAAGGTATATTTGGAGGACCATTTCAAGGCGGAACAGCTGCTATCATCTCACAAAATCTTGGAATAGGGGCGATCGAGTTCTACATTATAGGAGTTGGCTGGGGGATCATCTTGAGCGTAACAATTTTCGTTTTCATTGCAGCTAGTGCAAAGGCAATTTAGTCTATTTGAGCAGACACCAATCCGTGGAAAAGTAGGCGAAGCTACCCCTCTCGATCGCTCTCTATTCAGACTAAAGTTTTGTCTTTTTCGCTCGTTTCTTCATCTTAGGTTGATAGGAGTACCTTGTATCGCTCACTGATCGAAGCCAGCAGAAGGTGGACAGTTTTTCCTATTTCCGTTCATAGCTTTCCTTCCGCTTCCATTCTCTTCCAAAACTTATCAAGATGTTTCTGCATTTTCCCAAGATCTTCATCAGTCCAAGTAGCGACCCTATAACCACTTCTAAAAAGTCCGCCTAACACATCGTTTAGAACCGCTTCTGTCATTGGAGTTATCTCCCTGAAGATTGGGAGTTTAGCCATCTGCAAGAGCAGAAAGTCTGCGGCTAGATCGAATAGAGCTTGTGCCCCAGGCAATAGAAGCAGCGCTTCAACAAGCCCCTCATAGAACCTTGAAACCGATGGTTCTGGCCTCACCCATTTGCCGTCCTTCTCATGGGTGTAGGGGAGAGTGGAGAAGTCGAATCTTACGCTTCCGTCGCCTAATCCACTGTCATGCGCCATCTTTATATGTGCAATTTCGAAGGGATCGTATCCCATAAGCTGACAAGCTACAGCATCAGCAGCCACAACATCGTTAGACGCAACTACTGTCATGAATTTCACAGGTCGGCTCGATAATGGGCCCCACGCTTCGCCGCCTATCGTTCCATCGATCACCGTTAAATTCGGCGTCAACGCTTTATTCACTTCGTAAATCACGTCTTCAATCTTGAACCTGTGGAACTTGGCTTTGTTCTCCTCGGGGAAGGTGCCGTACATATTCTTCATTCCTAACGTCACGCTACAGAGAAGGTGCGTCTTCATCGTGGGAACTGAGATGATAGCATTGGCCTTAACAGCCATCTTGGAAACCGGAACCCTGCCTATGGCGCTGCCCCTACCGAAATTGAACCGGACCTGTTTGGTTCTATTGAGGTTTATGAGAGGAACATTCACTTTCAGCGCCCACTCTCTCCAACCCTCCTCTTCTGCGGCCGCGTCAAACTTCGTCCAGATCATGTCCGAGTCAACCACGAAGGGTTTTCCTCCAACCTCCCGAATCATCTTAACAAGCTCCTCAACAACCTCAATGTTAGTGTATGAGCCTGGTATGGTCGGGTTTCCACCGCAGATGTTTGCCTTGATCATAACCTGATCGCCTTCTCTGACGAAACGCCCGATTCCGCCAATCGCATTCACCGCATCCCTAACGAGTTCCCGAAGATGGGGGTCTCTCCTAACAGCAACTTCCGTGACAAGCTTCTTCCGGCGGCTCTTCACGTCTTGATAGGAGAGTTCCCGTAGGCCGATGAATCCTAGGTCAAGCTTTCTGGCGAATATGTCTCCTAAGAGAAGCCAGACGGGGTAGATTAGGAGCATGAAGACGGCTAGAGCAAGCGGCACGTCCGCCTTTTGGATGCCTGTAATATTTGTGTGAAACATCCAGACCGAGCCCGGTGTAGGCGGTAGAGGCCAATCCACCACATCCAAGTACAGGAGAGTACTTCCTGTCATGAAAGGTCCGAGGGATATTATTAGTCCAAGGACTAGGGTGGTTCGAAGGCTCCATCCGAACCTCTTCCCAAGGTAGTACACGAACATTCCCAGTAGGAAAAGGGCTGGCGGATCGAGAAAGTAACTCAGGCAAATCCCCTAAATTAGTTGATTCCCATTGAGATATAAAATTCTCCTTTTGCTTAAAACCGCGACTTGAACTAAAATCATATTTACTAGAGAACTGCCGACATATTAACCTATGAATCTCAAAAGCTTCACCATCGTTCTAATTCTGATTTCAGTCACAGTGGCAGGATTCTTTTCGGGAGGATATAATGCACTTGCACCAATTCGGTTCTCAGCCGGCCTATTCTGTGTCTCAGCCGTTAGTCTTTGGGCAGCTCTAGGAATAAGAACTAGAAAACTTCTAACTCTAGCAGCAACTACTCTTGCAATAGCAACCGCAGATGAGTACTTACATGTCTCAGCCGAAATTTATGCGTACTTCGACCGAGGCGTACCATCGCCCATATCAGTATTTGGTACGGGTCTCCTCATGATATTCATCCTGATAATTGCCACAACGCTCTCGAAGTTCCTCCCATGGAAGAACAAAAAGAGAGCGCTAAGAACCCTACCACCAATCGTATCCATCATACTTCTACCTGCCCTTGCTGGAACGCAAGGATATCTGCCCATTCTCAAGTGGCCGGTGATACTTCTCTATGTTGTGATGGGGGTAGCCAGCGTATTCTATGCTTACACGCATCCACTAGGATGGACTATCTCCTTGATGATCAGTGGTATGGTCGTAGGAGCCACCATGGAGTTCGTTGGGTCACTAGACGGCATGTGGTCTTTCCACTTCCTAGAACCTTTGCCGTTGTTCATGATCTTTACTTGGGCTCTCAGAACTTGGATAGTACATGCTTCTTGCTTTCTTCTAGGCGTTGACTTTGCAGCAGGATACGATTAATCAAGCGAACTGAAAGTTCTTGAAACTTGAACGCACGCAAAGCCCGTGCTATATGCCGTACATACATTTAGCCAATCTTCTTCCGAGTTCTTAGCCTTGTAAGCGATTTCTTTTTTCCAAGAAGAGTTACCGGCAGAGGTTTGAGGAACGGCTCTCTCTATGCTGTGGACATAGACTGCTCACGCTTCTGTTAGCTCCCTCAAAACCTCAAGATTCGCATCTACCGCAAGAGCTAACTTTATATAGGCCAATCTGAGATCAAAAAGCAGGTTACCTGTTTTGGTCTGGATAAAAAATGTAGGTACCGCATATCACCAACAGGATACAGATTATTATTGCGGTGCTGCTACTGCCCAGATGATCCTTAATCAGATTGGAGCTGGACTCTTGGACCAGACTACTCTGTACAACTCGAACCACAGTCATAATACACACTCCGGATGGGCTACTGATCCTAACGGCCTTGCATATACACTGAGATCCTTTAGGCCTCCAGGTTTCACAAATACTTTCGTTGTGTTTAGCAAGCCCAGTGAAGCTGAGGGATCCGAGAAGATTGTCTACACTCTTTGGAAGTATGGAGTCGCTACAGGAACCCTGGTATTTGGTTGTGGACACTGGATTATCGTACGGGGGGTCACAACAAGCGTCGAGCCCACGCCAGGCACAACATATTCCATAGAGGGATTTTGGATAAACAACCCGTGGCCTCCTGTCCCAAGCTTTTACGACCCAACTCAGGCTCCTCCTCCGCCTCATAGTGTAGCTAATGGGTGTGGCTCAGGTGGGAACCGCGGCATAGATAACGAATATGTGGCCTACAGCGATTGGCAAGGAACCTATTTAACTGGTTGTAACTGGTGTGGTGCATATGGATACATAAGTGTATGCGATCCGGAACCGCCTAAACTTGGAAGGTTAGAAATAAGGCGCAAAGAATTCTGGGCAAAAGGTGATAGATTGATAGATCGAGAAACGGCCGCTAAGTTCGCTGTACGAGGCGTCGAAGAACATAATCTTACGAAAGATGAGATTTTCCTTAAAGCGTGGACCGGCGCCCGCCCAGGTACTCCAATATTGGTTCAAAGACTTGATCTTCATGATACCTTTTACTACATTGTACCAATGGTCCGCAATGAAGCTGTCACAGCCATGCTTAGGGTAGACGGCTTATATGGAAACTTCTGTGGAGGAAGCGTTTTTCGAGAGCCTTCTAGAAGGCCCTTCGTCGACGGGAGGGGAGTTCTCGAGAAGCTCATTGATAAGCCAATAGAACTTGGCAATAAAAGAGGTAAGCTAGTCATTAGAAAGGATGCTTACTGCTTCTACCCTATTATGGTGTGGCGTCCATGTAAGGAATCTCGCTCGCAATACTACCCGTTCTACATGGTTACTGTGGGAGCGAACCAAATATACATCGGGTACGATGGCACCGTCTACACAGTGCTACACGACATTGATCCAGGTGGATAAATGGTTTCGGGTACCTTGACTTGGATTTCGGGCCGAGGTAAATCGCCTTTTAAAATGTGAGGCACGTTCGTTCTAGACTAAGATTGCATGCTAGGACTACGTCTTCGATTCCATGCTGCACATCCATTTGATCAAAGCTAGTCAAACCTATCGACTTTGGATCCGGCACTTTCAAAAGGTATTTCGTTTGCAGACCCACATCATGCTTTGTTAGGACTATTCTTCCCTTGGAATTCACAACTATCAGGTCTATGTCTCAGTTTCTATCTTCAAAAAGAAGAGTTGCTGGAAATATACTCTGGCTTCTCGCTTCTCATTGCTGACGCCACTCGCTCCGGCCAAGTCTCCGAATCTCTCCCCTTATATGCTTCTTCAGCGGCGTAGGTTAGGGGGTCAATTTCTGACTTTATTATGCTTAAGAGGATCTATTTTTATACAGTTTGACTTCTGTATTAATCTTAATCTCGCTTACTAATCGCGTGCCATTTCTTTCGATGATAAGACCAGGCAACTCGCCCATTGCAGAAGTTTCTGGGTAGCATTATATCTGTAAGACTGGAGCTTTTCGGCTTTTTCCTCAGATAAAATATGTTGTTTAACTTCTAGTACCTTTGCGTTTGTGTTAGCACAAATGTTTGCTTGGCCACCACACTACCTCTAGGCATCCTTTATCACAAAACGGGCATGGATAGATTAGCTTCCGGTAGGGTAACATGATTTTTCTTTTGATTTTCAATTATAAATAATTGGTAAGTTGATGATGATTTTCGAAGGCCAGTGGGAGACTTCATCTATTTATCTTTTCAATTACAATTCTCAAAAGCTGCAATGAATGAAGCAGAAGGATGTTGTACTTGAACGTCTCAAGTGTTTGCCACGAAACGAGATTTGCTAGAATATCTGAAGAAGAGAGAAACCTACTGATAGACATTCTGAGAAATCCGCTAAGTAAGGTAGCAGACAGGTACGCAAGGCTAGGACTGAACGAATATCAAGGAAACAAAGCGCAAACAATGCTTGTAAGAAAAGAGCTTGCAAGACTTGTGATGCTTTCAGCATACAAGGAAAGGGGCAAGACCTTAGAGCTTACAGAAAAAGGAAGAAAGGCTCTCGCTGCACTTGGCTACAAGCTGCCGGAGCAACCTAGCAAGAGAAAAGGCGGGCTCCGGCATAAACACATAACAAGACTGATCGCTGAAAAGCTGCGAACTCTAGGACATCAAGTTCAAGAGGAATGCCCGCTAAACCGATCCATCGACTGGACGAGAAGGATTAAGAGAAGAAACTGGATAAAGAGAAGGTGAGTGGTGTGAAGGTCAAGGTGAAAAGGGTCCTTCCAGTTATGGCGGTCGCTCTGATTTGGTTGGCTGCCTCTTCAAGCCGGGTTGAGGCATGGGCTGGCGAGACTCACGTCTGGATAGCGACCAAGGCCGTTGCCTACCTTCCCCGGGATTGGAGGGATCTAGGCTTCAACCTCTACCCGAGCGACCTGGCCGATGGAGCAACTGTGCCCGACAACAGGGGCTTCTGGGATTACAATAGCTGGTACCACTGGTATCATCCAAGCCAAGATAGAGGGAAGGCGCCTGATGGCGTCTTGAGATGGTACAACTACTTACTGGGCAACCTCACTGTAAGGGAATGGAAGATCGCAGTCTTCAACGCTGGCGTCATGAGCCACTACATCTCCGATGTGGCGAATCCGATGCACACTGATGAGAAGTCTCAGGAGACCGATACCGTTCACAGCAACTACGAGGGGGATGTGAACGCCCACCTATCCCAGATGGCTATCACTGTGGCGCAGCTCGACTCGCCAAGCGATGTGAAGCAGTACATCATCAACATCGCTTGGACAAGCAACCAATACTACGACGCTTTGGTCATCACCTACGCATCATCAGGATGGCACCTTCAAGTAGCGCAGATAACGCAGACATGTCTCAACCTAGCCGTGAAGGCTGTGGCCTCCCTCTGGATGAAGGCCATAGATGAGAGCGGCGCAGTGATCCCGGAGTACCCGGTTGGCGCATCTTGGCTCGTCTGCGTATGCCTCACAATATCTGTCACTATCTTACGTAAGCGGAGAATCCTGAGAAAGGCAACCTGAACCTGTCCTCCGTCTTGCGGTTAGAATAAGCTGTGAGCCAAAGCTCCTTTATCTCCAAGTTAACGCATTGGCAAAGCGGAAGGAAATTGGCCGAATGTTCCGAAGGATCCTAACCTAGGACTATGGGATGATGGAAACGGGTAACAATCAATCATGGGGGAGTTCCCCCATACGGGAGAGACTTCTACACGATCTACTGCTATCTCAAGAATGTCGTTTGTTCTGTTGGGCAGAAGGTGTTAGTCTTCAGCCCGACGGCTTGAATTTCAATGTTCAATCCAATCTTCTTGACCGAAACAACCCTCACCCGCTCAGTCCAGAAGGGGCCCTCAAGAACTTTTCCTTCTCGCAGTAAGTCCGGAAGCAACGCTTGACCGCGTGTTTCCGCAACTTCATTCATAATCGTTTACTCCTTGAATTCTTCTTGTAGAAGTCTATGAGGCGTTGGATGATCTCGTCGAAAGTCTCTTCCTTGCTTCCGACCTCTGCTAGCTGTCTTCTAGTCTCTCTCTTGACTCGAACCGTAGTATCTTCATTCATGAAGAACGCACGCCTTAGATTATACATTGTATACAATCGTCTATAACATTAAGGTTCCTACGAATAGAAATTTGAAGAATAGTAATGTGGCTGTCTATTACTGCTTCAGTGATGAGGTTTACTTTTCTCTAGGAACTCTCTAACAGCTTCTCTTACAGCTTCCGCTACAGAAACATATCTTCCCTTCGACTTCTTTACAAACTCCTCCAACTCAAGGTATAGTTGTTCTGGGATTGATAGGTTCCTGTAGCCCTTTCTAACCATTCAACAGTGTCCTCAAAGTTGGTTAATCTTGGACTTGGATAAGACAACTTTCAAGCACCCGTCCAGTACAACTTATATCCGAAGACCAGCCAATCCATCAAGTGTAGGGATATAATCTCTGCAAATGGAGATTCATCTTGTCATGAGGAAGATAAATGAAGAGTATTTGGCAATTCTGCATGAGTTAAAAGAGAGAGCAAAAACTGGAGCTGAACTTTCAGCTAAATTGTCTATATCGAAGACAGTGGCAGCTGGTCGTCTTGCTCCTTTGGTCAGATGGGGCTGCATACGAGAATCTAAGCCAGGGCTTTATGATATAACCGAGAAAGGCTTGGAAGCTCTGGAGACAGGCATAAGACCTCCTGTGGAAGTAAGGAGAAGGAACCTGAGGATAGTTGGTCCTAGAAGCCAAATACCTGACTTGGTCTACGAGCCTGTGAATGAGCAGGGCGTGATCTTCCTTTTCGCAAAATACCACAAGGAGCTCGGCATAGAATACATCGAGGGCATACAGCAAGGCTTCCCAGACGCCTTCGGCAGAAGAAAGATTGGGAAAACAGAATACGAGCCTGTCGACATAGAATTTGAATTCAGAAGCCTAGACTTCAAGAACCATCAACACGACCCAAATCAATGCGACATAATCGTGTGCTGGGAACACAACTGGCCCCAATGTCCGCTAGAGGTTATCGAGCTGAAAAGCACCCTACCTAGAGTCATGCATACAGCCAAAGAACTGAAATAATAATAATACGGCTTTTCAATTTTAATTCTACCACTGCTAAAATGATACAGTTCC
>Ga0209725_1001062_pt1 | contig 16028 bp, 15 predicted proteins | sample I18A1metaG_FD_184145 | JGI IMG/M metagenome (GOLD analysis project Ga0209725, IMG submission 184145) | Lake sediment bacterial and archeal communities from Gulf of Boni, Indonesia to study Microbial Dark Matter (Phase II) - ​I18A1 metaG... | ecosystem: Environmental > Aquatic > Freshwater > Lake... | reverse complement strand
GTCACCAGCAGCAAGGCCAGGGTCCCGACCGCAAAGGAGATGCAGGAGCTCTCCAGCACCCCGATTTTCTGGGCCAGCCGGGCATTGATCGAGGGCTGCAGCGCCACGGTTATCCCGCCGCAGAACATGAGCAGGTAGAGAATGGTATTGTTCATGATGGCTCTCCTCTAGTCATCTCATTTGCAGCACAGTGAAAACATTTCAAATTTCAAACAGTTTCCGACATCTCTGTCCATCCGTGAACTCACGACGTATTTGCCAGACAAGGAGACACAACGCCAATAGGGTGAGTATGACACTGTAATTCTCCGTCTGAGCTGCGCTGCTTATTTTCAACAGGACAAACGCTATGGCATCCACAACTATGAAAAGGGATGCGAAAAGCAGGTAAGGATAACCGCCGTGCATCATCATGGTCATGACTGTCACGAATGGCACAATGAGCAACAACTGGTCATAGGGCCACGCATATGGTGTCAGCATCAATGTAACAATGATTGCAAGACAGATTGCCATCCTGTCATTGATACTGTCCCTGTGTCGCCAAAGAAATGCCCCGCTTACCATGAGAATAACACCACCGACGGCCCCCCCAAGGATAAGCGCCTGCATGCCGCTGGACCTAATCAGTCTTGCAGCACATCCCGGAATGGTTGGCGTCTGCATGAGAAATTCGGACATCTGACTGCGACCTGCCTGCAAAAATTCACCTATCCAGTATGGATTGTAGAGCATGGTCAACACAATCAATGCAAAACAAGCACTAAGACATGCTGTCAGCGCAGCCTTGCGTCTCTTGAAAAGAAGCCAGACAGTGAGGATAACGATCATAGGAAGGCCGATATTGGGCTTGATTATGAGCAGTGACAGAATTACACCTCCCATCCGATAATCGCCCCTTTCCCAGAGATATATAACACCACAGATAATCAACAGCAGCACACCGCTCATCTGACCGTTTTGCACGATGAGGAGCGTCGGTCTGAAAAGCATTATCCCGGCAAGGATTGGGAGAATAAGGTGAGGGTAACAAGTGACTTTCTCTGTAACCAGTAGCAGTCGAAGTGAAATAGCCACAAGACACTGCGACATAATAATCCAGAAATAATAGGCGGTGGGCAAAGAGAGAAGACCGAGAGGGAGGAAGAGAAACGCCGTCATCAGCGGATAGAGAAATCGAGTCTTCGGTAGCAACACCGAGCCCACCGACTGTTGTGAGGATATCCACACGAAGGGATCATAAGGGTTATCGCCAGCCGCAAGGATCTTGCCTGTATGCCAGAAAACGACGAAGTCCGTATTAACGTAATCAACGGTAGAGAGGGACCGGTTGGCAACCGCTGTGAAGAGAATGGCGCAGAGTAATGTCCCGCTCAGCAAGCCGATCAACTTAAACCGGAGCTGGCGGTGCCGTTTTGCTAAGTGACGATCATCGTGCATAGGATAAATTACCCTAACACGGAATCACTGTTCGTCAAACTGGGATATTGCTACGAAGCGTTCTGTACCAAACAACTACCGCCCCGACTGGGCCCAAGGCATTGACCGCACAAATGCGCCTCGCCGTTCTTACCGCGTTCGGAGACAATTCTGCTTCCCGATCAATGTTTCTTTTCGTGAGCTTTTACCCAACATTTCCCTCCCCGTAACACCTCTGCAACATGCGTGGCCGCTCTCATGCCGAGAGCGGCCCTCGGTGCTCCGGCACTGAAAGTGTGGCGTTCACATCATGCCGCCACTCATGGGGGTGATCGGGGTGCCGGTCCCGCTCCAGAAGCTCCTCTGGCTGGTCATGTTGCGGAACATCCCCGAGTAATTGGCAAATCCCCCGCTGACCGGCATGGTTCCCAACAGGGCCTGCATCTGGCTCATCATGGTGGTCATGAACGGACTGGTCATCCCCAGCCCCCCCATGACATTCGCCGTGATGCCGGACATGTTGCTGTTGATGAGGGCCATCATCTCCCGGTAGCGATTCACATTCACACTGCTGCCATTCATGACCAGGGGCGCCTGACCGGCCATGAGGGAGGCCATCTGCTGGGCGATGGCGTGCATGGCCTGGTAGTTGGCCCCATTTGTCCCTGACAGGGCAGCTGCCATGTAGTCCGCCGTCATCTCCATGCCGGCAGGCAGGTTCATCTGGTTGCGAAGCTGTGTCATGGCCTCGTTCAGGGTCATGGTCGGGTTGGCAGCCATCTTCTCCCGCAGAAGCGTTGACATCGGGCTGATGAAGTTGCTGCCGACCGTACCGGCCATGGCGCCGGCCGGCATGCTCATCACAAAGCTGTCCGCTACCGACAGGCCGGTATCCCTGTCAATGGTCTGCCCTTTCATTGCCATGGCAACCAGGGGATACTTGCCCATGTCGGCGGCATCGATCTTCACGGTAAAGGCGCCATTTGCGTCCGTGGTGGTCGATGGCTCGCCCGGGTCCGGCTGGTAGTTGCCGTTCCTGTCGAGAAACACCGTCGCCCCTGCGAGGTAGCCATCGGCAACCTTCCCGGAAATCGACGTTGTCGCGGTGCCGGAACTGCCACTGCCACCGCATCCGGCAACTATTCCCACGAGCAGGGAAGCTGCAATTGCTGTCATTTTATGTCTCATGGTAGTTCTCCTTTGTCCACGCCTGCAGTCGATCCTTAGAATTCGTACGTGACCGCCAGCCCCATCCCGTACTCGGGGCTGGCTTTTTCAAGGCCCTTGAGCAGGTAGCCGTCTATACCGGTATGATCCGTCACGTGATATTTTGCCTTCAGCCGTGCCTCCAGAAGGCTCCCCCCCCCTTCGACGGTCGGGGTACTCCCTTTGAGGAGGAGCATCGAGCGCAGGCGGTCGGTGAGCTGATACCCGCCCCCGCCGTAGTAATAGAGGTTGTCCCTGACAGCCAGCACCGACGATTTTCCCTGGAACGCGTACCCCAGCTCCCCGTCGGCAAACCACTTGCCGAACCATTTGGTGAACTCCACGCCAACCCCCTCGTCGAACGCCCCGGTCCCGAGAAACCTGTTCTTGTCTGCGGTCGGTATTTTCACGTAGACGTTGGGACGAATGGCCGGGACATACCGCTCCTCGGTATAGAGGACATAGCCCGCCTTCAGCTTCAGGTCGCCGAGTCCCTCCTGGGAGGTGTCGGCGCTTCCCGCCGGTGCCGTCGTCATGGGGCCGGATGTGGCCGTCAGGGCCGGCCCCGCCTGTGTGCCCGTTGTCTGCCCCTGCATCCCCATGTACTGGCCAGCCACTACCGCGCTCGTGCTCTGGTAGATAAAGGGGAGCTCCAGGTTGAAATCGAGCCGCTCCGTCGGAGAGACCGAGGCGGTGAACGGCATGTACACGGAGTCTGTCCTGATGCCGGTCCCGTATTTCCCGGAGGCGAATTCAAAACCAAGTCCGACGGAATAGGCAGCGCTCTCCCCATGGGCCCACGCCGGGGAAATCGTCGATATCATGATCGCGATAAAAACGAAAAGTCTTCCCGATCCCTGTCTCTGTTTCACTCTCTGCTCCTTGATGATGATACCCGGATCATGGATACCGAACCTTTCAGCGCCTCATCATGCCGCCGCCCCGCATCATGCCCCCACCGTGACCTCCCCCGCTTCGCCCCGACCATTCAGAGCCTCCCCGTTCGCCACGAACGGCAATCTGGGCGCCGGTTGTCCGGTTGGTGAGTTTCTGTACCATGAGGTAGGTTTTCCCGTCTTTCCCCTGGGCCTTTGACCCCTTGGCAACGACGTCGTCATTGGCATGAAGCGGTATCCCCCTGCTTTCCCAGGAAGATTTCGGGCCGATGCTGAGGCTGATGACGTCACCACCTGTTCTGACATCAACGAAAACCTGTTCCCTTTCATCGCTCCAGGGGGCGGATGCCACCCGACCGGAAACGGTCGTCACCGTGTGGACATCGTACCCCTTGGTGAAATCGAGGCCGCTCTTTCCCAGCTCATCGCCGCCAAAACCGAAGCCGGCAAACGACATGCTGGTCAGCAGACAATTCATGAAAATCGCCAGGGTAACAATGAGTAACGTTAAGCGGCCTGTTGTCACGACTCAGAACTCCATGTGCGGCAGGATGTTGCAGACTGTTGATGCATGGCCTTCTCACCTGCATCAACAGGTTGTCACCACATGTGCATCATGCCCATACAGCCGGTCAATGAGGAGACCAGCGACAGTAACACCACGAAAACAATGATCTTATGCATGGATGAACCTATTCTTCCTGACTGAGTGAGAGCCATGCCGCTACTTCGTGGTAACGGTGGTGGCATGCTGTTGCTGGGGCGTCCTCCCCGTACCGCTTCCCTGGACCTGACCCTGTCGATGGTTAGCGCTCTTTCCCTGGCCGGCCTGCGCCATGTTCCGGGGAGCTGACCCTGAGGCGGGTTGCTGGTGGGTCTCATTTCCCGGCATGCTCCCCTGCTGCATGCCGGTGGCACCATCCTCCATCATGGTCGAGGAGATCCGGGGGGTGCCTCCTCCGCCCCCATGGCCCATGCTCCCTCCCGCGCTTCCCCCCCGGGCAAATGCCTGGCTTGCTACGGAAAGTGCCGCGACAGCAACGACTGCGTAAAGTGCCTTGTTCGGTTTCATTGGTGAGTACCTCCGTCGAATGGTGTGTTCATGAACGGAGATATTCCAAGGAGCATGCCAACACCCCCAACATACGTAAAGAGCTGTTATTATTAGTTTTTATTACAGATAATCACAGTCCGGATGCCGCCGGTGGTGCAACGCCCTTCACTCGAAGTGAAAACCACTTCACCTCTTCTTCCGCACGCCGTCACTCCTTGTCCAGGAGCCCATACTCCTTCAGCTTATACTGGAGTGCACGCCGGGTAATCCCCATCTCCTCGGCAGCAAGCCGGCGGTTACCGTCATGCTTGCGCAACGCCTTGATGATTATCTCCCGTTCCGTCGACTTCAGGAGGTCTCTGCTGTCCAGGGTTTCCGGCCTGCTTGCGCGTTCGAGCTCTCCCGGCAGATTGTGCAGCCGTATCAGGTCCTGCGCCAGGATGACCGCCCGCTCCATGACATTCTGCAGCTCCCGCACATTGCCCGGCCACCCGTAGCGGACCAGGGCGGAAAGTGCCTCAGCATCCACCCCCTTCAGTTTCTTGCCGATCTGGCGGCTGAAGCGCTCCAGAAAGTGATTCACCAGGAGGGGGATGGCATCGGCACGCTCCCTGAGCGGCGGAAGGCTCAGGGGGAAGACATTCAGCCGGTAGTAGAGGTCTTCGCGAAACCGCCGTCCAGCCACCTCGTCCTGAAGGTTACGGTTCGTGGCGGCAATGACCCGCACATCGGCCCTGATCTCCCGGCTACCGCCGACCCGTTCGAAAGCCCGCTCCTGGAGGACCCGCAGGAGCTTTGCCTGGAGAGCCAGGGGGAGTTCACCGACCTCGTCCAGGAAGATAGTCCCCCCCTTGGCGAGCTCGAACTTTCCCTGCCGGGCCTGCAGTGCCCCGGTGAACGCCCCCTTCTCGTGGCCGAACAGCTCGCTCTCCAGCAGGGTATCGGGGATGGCGGCACAGTTCAGGGGGACGAACCCGCCGCTGCTGCGGGGGCTGAGATGGTGGATGATCCGGGCCACCAGCTCCTTGCCGGTGCCGCTCTCCCCGAAGAGGAGCACATTGGCCGTGGTCCCGGCAACGTCGAGCACCAGCCGCCGCACGCTCTGCATGGCCTGGCCGGCGAAGATCAGCTCTTCGGGCGGGAGTCCGGCAGCCTCCGACTCCTTCAGGGAGAGGAGTGCCCTGTTCCGTCCCTGGCCCTCGATGACCCGGTTGACCAGGGTAAGCAGCGCCTCGGGGGCGGCAAGGGGTTTGGTGAGGAAATCGACCGCCCCCTCTTTCATGGCGGCAACCGCTTCGTCCACTGTCCCGAAGGCGCTCAGAAAGATGAACTGGGGGGGGCTGAGATCCTTCCGGGTCTCCCGGAACAGCTCAAGTCCGCTCTTGCCTGGCATTTTCAGGTCGGAGATGACCAGATCGAAGCTTTCGCGGGCAAGTTTCCGTCCCCCCTCCCGGCCATCGCGGGCAATGACGACCTCGTGCCCCTCATCCTCGAGAATCGTCTGCACGAAGGTGCGGAACGTCTCATCATCGTCAATCAGCAGAATGCGCCCTGTCATCGCGAAACTCCCCCGTTGTGGTCAGCCGGGCATCCCCCCGGGCAGGAGCAGGGAAACCGTGGTCCCGTGTCCCGGCTGACTCTTCACCGTGATGGTGCCGTTATGCTCTTCGACGATCTTTTTGCACAGTGCAAGCCCCAGTCCCGTCCCCTGTGCCCTTGTGGTAAAGAAGGGCTCGAAAATGCTGGCCATCTGCCCTGGGGCGATCCCCTCGCCGGTGTCGCTCACGACGATGGAGATTTTTTTACCGGTCGCCGCGGCCACGATCCCCAGGCTGCCGCCGTCAGGCATGGCCTGGATGGCATTCTTCCCAAGGTTGAGCAGCACCTGGCCAAGCCGGTCACGGTCACCCCGGACCAGCAACCCTTCGGGGCACGCAGCGGTGATGCCGATATGCTGCCCTTCCGCTTCGGGACGAATGAGGGAAACCGCATGGTCGATCAGTTCATCGAGCCTCACCGGGGCAGGAGCCGATCTGTCTGCCCGTGAGTAGGCAAGGAGGGTGGTCACCAGGTTTTCGAGGCGCAGGGTTTCGGCGACGATCAGCCGGGCAAAGCCCCTGTTCCGCTCGTCCGTCGGTCTCTTCTCGATGAGCTGGGCGAACCCCTTGATCCCCCCCAGGGGGTTCCTGATCTCGTGGGCCAGAGTGGCACCCATCTCCCCCAGCCGCGCCATGCTCTCCGTGCGCGCCATCTCCCGCTGATGCATCTCCTCCCGCATGGCGTAGCGGTAGATGAGCGCCGACAGGGCCCACCCCGCCAGCACCAGCGACAGGAGGATCGTCATGTTCAGCTCGGCTTTGCGGATGACCGCATCGGCGCGATAGGTATGGAGGGCAAGATGCAGGAGCAGCGGCCGGTCCGGGAGATGGAGCGGCACCAGGAACTCGTAGACCGTTTCGGCGGTCCCCAGCTTCACCCGCCCCTCGACGGTTCCACCGCTCCGGAGCAGGGGAGGATAACGGTCATCGTGTGCCGGTGAGCCGATCAGGTCCGGGTTGGAATGGAAGCGGTACTTGCCGCTGTGGTCAACGACCGCAAGGAAGGCGATGTCTTTGGGGTGAAAGGTGTCGAGGAGGTGCAGCGACGGGTCGCGGGAGGCCATGTTTTCCACCGCCACCGTGAGGGACAGGGCGAGGCCGCGAAGGGTCTCCTCGGCAATCGGATACGCTCCACGGTAGTTGCTGACGGCAAACCAGAGCAGGACCACCGTGATCCCCATGCCACAGAGGAGGAGGACTTTCTTCAGCATGGCCGTCTCACTCTGCCAGGACTTCCGGGTTGCCGTTCAGGAAGAGGGAACCGCCTGCCGAACGTGTAGGGTGCATGCACCTCCATGCATCGTCTCCTGTTTATCGTGGGATACCAGGTTTAAGTATAGCACAGGGGAGTACCTGGCAGGGGAAGGTGCGTTCGGCAAGGGTTCGACCATACCGCTGACGCGGGAGGAGTTGTACGGAAACGGTCAACGCCGGCTGACAGGGTGCGACCGGCAATAAAAAGGGCTGCCTTGCGGCGGCCCTTGTGCCTGGACGTACCACCCCAGTAGTCCGCCTCCCGGAGGTGGTCCTCACGGCAGAGGGATTCGGCAGGGCAACGGAGAGGGCGGACCCACACCGTCCACCCTCTCTGTTGCCCATGTTCAACTACAGCTGTCGTGCCTAATCGTCCCGTTCTTCCCGTTGGGGGACACGACCCTTGTAAACGGTGGTGGTTGCCGTGGCCTTGTCAGGCACCATGTCGTTGATGGTCACGGTCCAGGTGATCACGCCCGGGGTTGTCGCCTTGTACGCCGGGAAGGTGAACGACTGGGAATCGCTGCCCGGCGAAGCGGTCACCGACATGGTCTTGCTGTAGAGCTGGGTGCCGTCACTCCTCCCGACAAGGGTAGCCTCTGCAGTACCGCTCACACTGGACGGGTTGGTTACCCGCAGCCGGAAATTCACCATGCTCCCTACGCTGACGCTCCTGGTCGCCGAGAAACCGGTGATGTTCAGGTCAACCCCGGTCTGGGGCGGAGGGGGGGTCGTTGTCGAGGAAAGTGCCGCTGCGATGGCCTGGATCTGGCTGCTGCTCAACGTGGAAAGCGATTGCATCTGCCCGACGCCGGAGATCGCCGACTGGATTTTGGCGGCTGAGGCCCCCCACACGTTCGAGGTGGCCAGGGTATGATGGCAACCGGCGCAGTACTGCGTGTACAGCGAGGCGCCATCGGTCGGTGGCGGTGTGGATGTCGTTGCAGTGGCAGCCGCCGTCAGGTTGAGGGGAATTGACGGGGTGGCGGTGTCATTGCTGGCAATCTGGAGACACCCGCTGTGAGTCAAGGTGTCCACCGGCTTGAAATCGACGGAGAGGACCACGTTACCACCCGGCGCAACCGTGAACGCCGAACTGGGGCTCCAGGTGAATTCGCTGCTGGTTCCGCTGCAGGGGGTAATCCCGGTGACGTTGAGCGTGGCGGTCCCCTTGTTTTGCACCTGGGTTGTCATGGTCACGTTCGAACCGACGGTGACCGTGCCGAAATCGAGTGCCGTCGGATTTATCCCGATGCTCGGTGCGGCTGCTGCGGAAACGGTGAACGGCGTGAGAGTCACGATTTCCTGGCCGTGGTTCGAGTTGCCGGCATCGGCGCTCCAGCGGGAGCCGAAGAGTGCGCCCCCGGAGTCATACTTGTTGCCGTACCAGGCCACGTTCCACGTGTACGTGCCCGACGTTGCGGGTGCCGCAGCGGTCAGGGTGATCGGAAACCCCGATCCGCCCCCCATCTTGTTGGGGCCGGTGCTCCGGGCCAACTCCGTCATGTTCTGGTCGTAGAGAATGGCGCGGACCCACCCCGACCGGTAGCCGCCGCTGATGGTGACGCTCACCGTCTCCCCGGGAGCGTAGCTGGTCTTGTCCGTCGCGCCGGCCACATTAAGATCGCTCTTGGCGCTGCCTGAATGGGTTCCGTGGGCGTGGCAGCCATTACAGGTAGCGGTTACCCCACCATGGCAGCCGGAGCAGTTGCTGGTAAAGTAGCTTGACTGGGCCTGCAGCTTGAGCGTCCAGGCGAATAGCGCCACCAACCCCACGATGAAACTGATTACCAGTGTCGATTGTTTCATGTGCTACCTCCTTTTTTGAATTGCCGTTAGTGACCAGATGCACAAAACACACGCCGAAACGTCCGATCTCCGGGTCACATCCCCCCCTGATATCCCAGACCCCCATCATGCCGATGTCCTCGTGCTCGATGATGTGGCAGTGGAACATGGTCATGCCGTCCCAGTCCATGACCGGGACGAGAAGGGTGGCGCTCCCCATTTCGGGATGATCACCACGTCCTTCCAGGCCGGGATGCTGGCCAAGGATAGTTGTCGTTTTGGGCAGTACGTTGACCAGGTTCACCTTGAGCGTGTCGCCGCGGGGTGATGGACGTGCCTCCGCCCATCCTGCCTCCGCCACCCATGCCGCCACTGCCGCTCCCCATCATGGCACGGGCAAGGTCGGAGTGTGGAGCCCGACATAGGCGCCCGCCACCCTCGATGGTAATGAATTTTCTGCGACTGACTTTTTGCCGTTTCATCGCAAAGGCCTCCTTTGTGTCCGGTTGAAAGTATCGTGCATACTCGCCGACAGATGTGGCGACAACTGTATTTTCATGACAGCACTGTTGACGATTGCCTATGGTTCCACTGTCACGCGGCACAGGAAAAAGTTGACTAAATCGGTGCGTTTTCACACTGAAAAGGGCCTGTCACTGCAGGCCCTTTTCAGTGTTTTTTATGGAGGACATTTATTCATTGGAAAACTCTTCCGTATGAGCGCGCCTGGCACCCACAACCATACTTCCTCTCCCCTTGTCCATCGGCTCTCAAGGTGTTCCGGGCATCTCACCGGCCGCTTCCCTTGAAAAGGGTGAATACCGGCTGCCGGCTAGAGCCCTGACCTTGTAAAAGTAGATAGCCTCCGGTTTCGCCGTTCTGTCGATGAAGCTGGATATCCCCGTGCCTACGTTGCCCACCGTTTCGTACGGGCCACTGAAAACGCTCGCACGGACAACCTCGTACCCGGTCACCGCACCCGGGTCCTGGGGAGAGAGGGTCCAGTCCAGCTGAAAACCGTCCGGTACGATCCTGAGGCGCAGTGCCGTCGGCGCACCGATGGCTGACCCGGGCTCATCGGCAACGACCGGGTCCTTCCGTTGCTCCGGATGCTCGGCGGCAAAACAGAACCCGGAGATCACTATAGTTACCAGCAGGATCGACATGAGATGCCGCATTTTTTCCTCCGACCTTCTCTCCTCGGAAAGAAAAAGGGCCGCCTTGCGGCGGCCCTTGTGCCTGCGTGTCCCATCCTAGTAGTCGGTGCCCTGGAGGTAGGTCCTCGCGGCAACGGGATTCGGGAGGAACTGGCTCGGCCGCATCATCTCGTTGTCCTCATGATCAGTGATGTGACAGTGCCAGACATAGACGCCGTTCAGCGCATTCGGCTGATAGGTCCAGTACAGATCCGTTGCGTTGATTGCCTTGTCCTGCGGGGCGATACGTACCGCAATGCGCGACACCTCGCCGGGGTTCATCATCACCGTGTCCTTCCATCCCGCCTCGCTGGCGAGCGGCGGAACAGCCAGACCCTTCAGGTACGGCGTGATATCCGGGTTGCCGCCGAACTTGCCACCCTGCACTGCCGCGTTGTAGCCGACATCGGTGGGGGAGTACGGCAGAGGCGGGCCGGATCCCGGTATCAGGACCCCGCCGGTGAATGCCAGATTGTAGGCGGCCATGAACGCCTTCGGGTCATAGGGCTGGCGGTTCATCAGCTGGAACTGCAGACCATGGAGATGAATGGGATGCTTGTCCATCGTGGTGTTGACGATCTCCCAGACCTCGGTCTCACCCTCGGTCATCACCTCGGAAAGGGGGGCCATCCACTTGGTGTTGTTGACCAGGACCTCCAGCGGTCCGCCGAGACCCGCGATCTCGACCAGGGTCAACTCGCGAGTCTTGTTGGCGGTCACTCCAGCAGCCAGTGTCCCCAGGACCGGATCTGCCAGTCGCACGATCTTCGGACTCCCCGGATTACCGGTGCGGATCGGGGTGCCCCCCGCAGGGTTGTAGCTGGTATCGGCAGGCGCAGTGGCGGAGACGCGGAACTGCATGATCCGCCCCTCGGTGCTCGCCTTCGGGTTGCCGTTGACCGTAGGGGCGGTATTGCGCAGGATGATGTTCAGGGGATTCGGGACCACCCCCGCGTAGGCTGTCGTGATGGCGGCGAGCCAGAGCGGATCGTTGAAATCGACGATCACTTCATAGCGTTCGCCGGGCATCATGAAAAGGCTCTTCTGCACGCCGGCCTTGGTCTGGGCACCGGTCGCGTTCGGATCGATCAGGACCGGCTTGTCCAGGTAACCGCCGTCCGTGGCGATCACCCACATGCGCGGCCCCTTGATCCCGGTAACCTGATCCTGCAGGAACATGTCGTAGGGACGGGAGTTGGAACCGTCGATGACATAGAAGCGGTACCGCTGCCGGTCGACGTTCATGTACGGCCAGGTCTTGCCGTTGACCACGATCGTGTCACCCACGAACTCCGGGATCCAGTAGGGATGCTCCGGGTTGATGCCGATGTTCGGGAAGAAGAGCTGACCGTTGGTATCGAACATCCGGTCCTGAATGACCAGTGGCACCGACAGCCTCCCCCCAAGGCCGACAGGATCCAGCCCCGCGGGGAGGGTCAGGCTCGGGTCGATGAGGGCATAGGCACCGGCCAGGCCGGCAAAGGTCGCGTTGAGGCGGGTGCCGCCGAGCAGGTGGTCATGGAACCAGAGCGGCGCCGCTTCCTGGGTATTGGGATAGCGGTAGATGGCTTCGTTCAGAGCTGCCGCACGGGGTGTACCCGCCAGGGTCCCGACCACATCGGTCCCGGCATAGTAGGCAGGGCCGTGGGAAACGGAAATGGCATCCAACCCCGGCTTGTCGCTCGCAAACCAGGCTTCCGGGCCGCCATCGATAACGGCCGGGTCTTCACCACCGTGGAGGTGCGGTACCGCCAGCACCGGACCCCTATAGTGAGTGGTGATGAAGGGCGCCGGCATCTCAATGCCGTAGGCCTGGTGAAACGCAGAGTGCAGGGTCACGTCGGTCCATTCCCGCCAGAAGATATTGCTGGCGGTGAGGTTGTTCACGTACCTGACCTGGGTAGGCTGGTTCCTCGTTGCCACGATAACCGGGCCGATGTAGGTATCGACCGCGGTTGCCGGCGCGGTCGTCGGGCCGACCCGGTAGCCGAAGACCCAGGTGCCGGTGTAGGGGAGGCCATTCGCCGGCTTGAAGGTCGGCGGCAGCATCTTGGCCTGGAACTCCAGCATGTTCAGCGTGATCTCGCCGGAACCTGCAATCACGGTTTCCATGGAACCTCCGGCCGCACTGAGCAGCGGCAAGGGGTCGACAAACTGGGGAATCTTGCTGCCGGGGAACGGAATCCCCTGGGCGAATGCTGTTCCTGCGGCCAGGGAGAGGAGAGCCCCGAGCGCAAGCCAATTTTTAAGGACCTTTTTGACTTTCATATCATGTTCCTCCTTTTCTGCAGGTGCGGTGGTCCTGTTACTTCCAGTGGGCTGTACAAGCATCTCGATGGTCACCATGAGTCCCGGTCATTGTGCCGGGGGGTGAATCGTTTTATCCCCTGTCCAGCCAGAAATTCATCAAACAGATTGGTGTGATATGATTTTAGATGCCCGAGGAGGAATGTCTTGGCGCAAATTGCTGTAGATATAGGAGTAAATTGCTCTTTTGACAGCCGGGGAAACGGCACGACGAAACGCTCTCTCCCCTAGCCTTTCTTGCGGTATTCGGTGGGGGTGATGCCGGTAACTTTCTTGAACTTCTTGTTGAATTCGCTCAGATCGCTGAAGCCGGTGCGGACGGCCACGCTGGCGATGGTAAGCTCCGGACGACTCAACAAGACCTTGGCCCGGCTGATGCGCAGGTTCAGCACGAACTGGATCGGGCTGACCCCGACATGTTTCTTGAACAGGCGGCAGAAGTGGTACTTGCTCAGACAGGCATGGCTGGCGATTTCATCCAGGTAAAGGGCAGTTCCCAGGTTCCGTTCGATATAACCGATTGCCCGATGCAACCGTTCCGGTATCTCCGCGTCCCCCTGGGGTTCTCCCGCCCTTTCTTCCTTATCCGCCCCCGGAGTTCCGTCCCTGCCCCGTCTGTACCGGAGAATTTTTTCTACCGTTTCCCGGAATTCGGCCGGATCGAACGGGATCGTGAAATAATCCCGCGCCCCCAGCTTGAACGCCGCCATGACTAAGGCTTCGGAACTCGCCCCGGTCACGAAGATGACCGGCACATCGGGACGGTTCCGCTTCAGACCCTGCAGAAGGTTCAGCCCCTCTGTCTCGTCCCCGCCACAGGCAATGAACGCGAGGGCGACGTCACGCTCCCCCATGCTCGCGGCCGCCCCATACGGCAGAAACTCAGGCTTCCCCAGGGGTGCCAGCAACCCTGCAAAATCGACCAGTTCAATATGTTCCGTGAAGACAAGGAACGTTTCCAAGGGAGTTCCCTCATGGGAGAAGGATCGCCCGGCAGCAGCCGAGGCGGCAAAGTCCCTTGAAGGGTACCAATATTTCACGGGGTTGCAACAGGGGGGATTACCCCGGCTCCCGGCCGGGATCCCCTCACGTTTCCAGAGGTGCGTTCCTCCCTTCTTTCACCTGAAAGTTCCCTCCCCGTAACACCCCTGCAACAAGCATCGGTTATCCTTTCCGTAACGAACATACGAAAAGGAGAAGACCATGAAACTGATTCCCATGGGGGAATTCTACGTCTGGCACTGCGACTGGTGCGACAGCACCAACCACACCCTCTGGAGCCGGCTGGAGCATGACGGCCTGGCCTGTGCCGCCTGCCACCACCATCCCGTCCCTCCCGGCACGACGTCCGCCGCCTACCACTACCCGGCGCACGGCCTGCTCCAGCCCGCTTCTGCCGGCATCCCCTGGTGACCATGCCGGCGCCTGCCAAGGAGACCAGATGTTCCAGACCGAAGCCGTTGATCTGAAAATAACCCGCTTCTTCGAAGCCTTTGCCCGCATCCTCCTCTCCCTCCTCATCGTCGCCATCTTTGCCGCCATCCTGGCAGGGATCGGTTACACCTTCCACGACCTCCGCCTGCTGCTGCGCCTCGAATTCCACGATTTTTTCAAGACGATCCTGGTGGACACCCTGACCGTCCTGGCCATGGTGGAGGTCCTCCGCACCGCCCTGGCCTATTTCACCGAGGGGAGGGTGAAGGTCACCTACATCATCGACACGGTCATCGTCACCGTGCTGACGGAGGTCATGGCCTTCTGGTACCGGGAGATGGAGTGGGAGCAGATCGCCATGGTCATCGCCCTGGTCCTCTCCCTGGCGGGGGTGCGGATCGTGGCGGTGCGCTACTCACCGCGGAAGGCGCGGGAGGAACTGTAACAATTTGCCACAACTTTAGCAGAGCTGTCACAAAGCTGTAACAGATGGCTGCTACCCTGTAACCATCAGAAACGGAAAATCAAATCCATAGGAGAACAACCATGCTGAAAAAAATTACCCTGCTGGCTGCCGCAGCCCTGCTGGCGTTCACCAGCCTGGCGAATGCCGAGACGCTCATCAACGGCGCGGGCGCCACCTTTCCCTACCCCCTCTACTCCAAGTGGTTCAGCGAGTACGCCAGGATCGACAAATCGGTCAAGTTCAACTACCAGTCCATCGGCTCCGGCGGCGGGGTCAAGCAGATCACCGCCCAGACCGTGGATTTCGGTGCCAGCGATGCGTTCCTGAGTGACAAGGAGCTCGCCGCTGCCCCCGGCAAACTGCTCCACATCCCGACGGTCATGGGCGCCGTCGTGGTCACCTACAACGTCCCCGGCGTACCCGCCGGCCTGAAACTGAAGGTCGAGGATGTGGCCGACATCTTCCTCGGCAAGATCACCAAGTGGAACGACCCGCGGATCGCCGACGACAACAAGGGTGTGGCACTCCCCGACAAGCCGATCGTCGTCGTGCACCGCTCCGACGGCAGCGGCACCACCAGCATCTTCACCGACTTCCTCTCCGGCGTGAGCGGTGAGTGGAAGAGTAAGGTCGGCCAGGGGAAATCGGTCAAGTGGCCGGTCGGTCTCGGCGGCAAAGGGAACGAGGGTGTTGCCGGCCAGATCAAGACCACCCAGTACACCATCGGCTACGTCGAGCTTGCCTACGCCTTCGAGAACAAGCTCCCCTTCGCAGCCCTGCGCAATACCAGCGGTCACTGGGTCGTCCCCTCCATCAAGACCACCAGTGCCGCCGCAGCCGGCGCGGCCAAGCACATGCCCGCCGACTACCGGATCTCCCTGGTCAACCAGCCCGGCAAGGATGCCTACCCCATCGTCGGCTTCACCTGGCTCCTGGTCTACGAGAACCAGAAGGACAAGGCTGTGGGCAAGAAGCTGGTGGAATTCCTGAACTGGGAGCTGAAGAAGGGGCAGAAGATGGCCAGTGCCCTGCTCTACGCGCCGCTGCCGGAAAACGTGGTGAAGATGGTTGAGAAAACCATCAAAACCATCAAGTAGGAAACGGATCAACCACGAGAGCCCGGACTGTTTCCGTCCGGGCTCTTTTTCGTGAGGCGGAATGTTACAGCCATGCAACAGCAGGAATTGATTCTCGGGAACAAAACCATGACCAGTGAACAAACGAATGCGACAACCGCTGCCGCACCAGGACGGGCAGGGGACAGGATCTTCCGGAGACTGACCGCGTTCTTCGCCCTCTCCATCCTGGCAATCCTCCTCCTCATGATCTGGCAGATGACCAGGGAGAGCCTGCCGGCGATCACGGCCTTCGGCGGGAAGTTCCTTACCGGGAGCGAGTGGGATGCCGTTC
>Ga0209725_1001061_pt1 | contig 16036 bp, 14 predicted proteins | sample I18A1metaG_FD_184145 | JGI IMG/M metagenome (GOLD analysis project Ga0209725, IMG submission 184145) | Lake sediment bacterial and archeal communities from Gulf of Boni, Indonesia to study Microbial Dark Matter (Phase II) - ​I18A1 metaG... | ecosystem: Environmental > Aquatic > Freshwater > Lake... | reverse complement strand
GGACCGATGAAAAAGCTGGGTATGCTGTTGCGAAGGCCATATGGGCTGGCGGCACCAAGCCTGTAGATAGTCAAGGCTGCGTTGGCTTTGGAGGAGGACACTACGCGACAAAGCATACAAAGATAACCTTAGAAGAGGATGTAGCGGTAGGCCATATCTTCTCCAAATATGCTTTCATCGAAGGTTTCGAGCCTCGCTTGATTGAGGAGAGCTTCAGAAAAACCTATGGCGGATGCAAGCTAGCGGCGATAGATTGGAAAGGAGTACGCGGAGATAGTCGGAGAAGACTGATCGAAGTTCTCACGGACATGAATATTGATATAATTCGTTGCTAGCCGGCGTTGTTTTATGAATGCCAGCGTGAGGGTCAACGCAAGGAAGTGCCGAGAGTTAGGGCTTAGACTGAAACCCATTCGTGTACTTCCAGACCCTAACATCCGTAGAGTAAGAACCAGTGATGAGAAACGATGGGAAGCGGAGCTCTGGTTCTACGTCATAGCGATGTGCCAAGCAACCAGGACCTTGCAAGGATACATCGATGGTAAATGGCTGAGAGGAGGAGACTACCTGCTAGCGGCGTGCAGACGTAGATTCGATTTCGATCGAGATTTCTTTACAGCAAACAGGATGAAAAGCATACTGGCAAATGAGCTTAAAGCGTTATTATCCGATGACGGAGCCCCCGATCACTCCACCATCGATCGCGTAGCAGAAAGAGTTGGCTTACTTCGAGACTGCGCGAGAGTCTTGCTTAAGCGCTTCGACGGAGACATAATGACGGTCTACAATCTAAGCGAAGGTTACTTGATTCGAAGAGATGGAAAAGGCCTCCTCAATCTGCTGAAGAACTTCAGAGCATACAGCGATCCAGTTGAAAAGAAGAGCTTTCTCCTTCTCCTATATCTAAACGAATCTGGAATCTGGAAGATAGGAGACTTACAGAATCTGAAGATAGCTATTGACTATCACATCATGCGAATAGCCTTGAGAGCAGGGATCGTCAACCTTGTCAATAATGCTCTCGCATCTAGACTACAGCGGCGTAAGAGCGTGAAACAGAGCGAAGACAACGAAGTGAGAAAGGCTGTAAGAGAGGCTTGCAGCCTCCTCTCAAAGTACTCCAGCCATAGTCCGTTCGAGATAGATACCATGCTGTGGAACATGGGAAGAAGCTGCTGCTTCTATGAACACGATCCAATCTGCGACGCGAAGATCTGCCACAAGAGAGACAGATGCAGTTTCATAAGAGCCACAAACTATTTATGTCCTGGAAAATGCATCTTCGACGGCGTATGCCTCGGAAGCCGTAACCAGCACTATAGAAAACTCTGGGAAACCAACGTCTACACAGAATACTATTGAGTAGAACCCTAGAAAGTTTAACGAGTGCACAAACTGTTTATATATCGCAAGGTCTTATCCTGAAGAAGGCACGCCTGAAGGGACAGCATTTGAAGTTCGGAGAGTTCATCGGATCTGCAAGAAGACTGCTTCGTGTTGCTTCAAAGCCAAGTCGAGATGAACTATGGCTACTGATTAAAGTCACCCTTTTGGGCGTAGGAGTCGTCGGCGTGATCGGTTACATCGTTCGAGTCTTGTTCTGGATAGTCGGACTCGGCCCATAGAGGTAGGCAACTTGTCTGAAGAGAAACGTAAGACCCTGATCTTTGCTGTTCGCACAACCAGCGGTCAAGAGAAGACTGTAGCTGAGATGGTAGCTTCAAGGGCGGGAGTAAAGAAGCTTCCAGTATCTTCCGTTCTAGCTCCAGAAGTAATCAAAGGATACATATTCGTCGAAGCAGCCGGCCCCCACTTCGTCGACGAAGCTATTTCAGGAGTTAGACACGCTAGAGCCCGAACAAGAGGAATGATAACAGCCTCAGCTGTGGAACGATTCATAATCACGAAGCCCGTGATCGAGGAACTTCATACCGACAACCTCGTTGAGATCGTCGGAGGACCATTTCGAGGATTGAAAGCGAAGATAACGCACATCGATAAGGTCAAGGAAGAAGTTACAATCGAGTTACTTGAAGAAGGGTTCGCGACACTGCCGATAACTGTTCATGCAGACTATGTGAAGCTTGTTGAGAGAACTGGAGGTAGAGAAGGTGGCGGAGAAGAAGGTAGTTGAATCTCTGATCGATGGAGGTCAAGCAACCGCTGGCCCCCCGCTAGGACCTGCCTTAGGCCCTCTCGGCGTCAACGTACTGCAGATCGTGAACAAGATTAATGAATTGACAAAAGCTTATTCAGGAATGAAAGTCCCAGTCAAGATATTCGTTGACGTAGAAAGTAAGGAATTCGAAGTTGAAATCGGAACTCCAACTACCGCAGCCCTTATCGTGAAAGAGCTTGGAGTCGAAAAAGGTTCAGGAACCCCTAAGGCTCAAAAGATAGGAAATCTGTCGATGGAGCAGATTGTCAAGATAGCCCAGATGAAGATTCCAGCCAGCTATTCCAAGACCGTAAGAGCAGCGGCTAAAGAAGTTCTTGGGACCTGCATAAGCCTAGGTGTCACTGTAGAAGGTAAGGAACCGAAGGAGATCTTGGAAGAACTGGAAAAAGGAAACTACGAGAAACTCTTTAGCTAGAAGTTCCAAATTCCTTCCTTATGCACCTGAATAGTTCTTTTTTCGAGAAATGGGACTGGAAATTCTTGAGCTTGCTTGCTACAGAGCTCTGGAAGCGATTGCTCTTCGACCACCGCGCAATCCTAATATATTCGCCGTTTGTATTTGTGTGCGAAATAGCAGACGCGCGACGTTCGACTAGCCTCACAAATGGTCCGCTGTGCGTTCTGCTCGTGAAGGAGGGAGATGCATTCATTGCCAATAGCAAAAGAGAATGTGATGAAAGCCGTTGAAGAGATGAAGAAGTCTTCGCCGAAGAAGAATTTCAAGCAATCGGTAGAGCTGATTTTGAGACTTAGGGATGTCGACGTGAAGAAATCTGAGAGCAGAATCACTGAGACGATAGAGCTGCCGAACCCTATTGAGAAGCCTATTAAAGGCTGTGTAATAGCGACTGGAGACCTCGCGGTCAGAGCTAAAGCTGCTGGCGCGGACCTTATTTTAGGTAGAGAGGATCTCGACCGACTCAGTAAGGATAAGAAGACTGCAAAGAAGACCGCGAGCAATTGTGACTTTTTCATAGCTGAGGCACCTCTGATGCCTCTCATCGGAAAGACGATCGGAGTGTTTCTGGGGCCGAGGGGAAAGATGCCCACGCCAGTACCTCCTTCGGCACCGATCGAGGAGATCATCAAGCGCCACAGGAAGCTGGTCAGGATTAGAGTTAGAGATCATCCGATGATTCAGTGCCGCGTTGGCACAGAAGATATGCCTGACGAGAAAATCGTTGAGAATATTCAAACTGTCGTCGGCGCAGTGGAGGCAAAATTGGAGAGAGGAGCGAGGAACATAGCTTCCGTTGTTCTGAAAACTGCTATGGGAGCGCCGATCAAGATCGCTATGGCAAAGGAATGATCAAGCATGTCGACCAAGAAGATTCAGAAGCGCAAGACCGAAGTTCTCGATAAATTGGTAGCGCTCGCGAAGAAGCACAATGTCATCGCTGTCGCTGACTTGGAGAAAGTTCGTTCATTTCAAATCCAAGAGATAAGGAAGAAACTTCGAGGAAAGGTTGAGATTCTCGTAGCTAAGAATACGCTTGTTAAGAAGGCAGGTGAACTATTGGAGAAGGAGAGAACAAACGTTGCCAAATTCTCTGAAGCTCTAACTGGATCGAGAGTTCTTCTGTTCACGAATATGAATCCTTACGAGTTGATCATCCTTCTCAACAAGAACAAGGTTAGAGTTCCAGCAAAAGTCGGGGACATCGCAACTGGAGAGATAATCGTACCGGCTGGAAATACCGGTCTCGCACCCGGCCCCGTCATCAGTGAGTTCGGTGAAGCGAAGGTTCCAACGAAGATAGAGTCCGGAAGTATATGGGTTGTAAGGGACACGATAGTTGCAAGGAAGGGGGACACGATATCGTCAAAGCTGGTGGCTGTCTTGTCAAAGCTTGGGATCAAACCTTTGGAGGCAGGACTTTCACTAGTGCAAGCGTACGATGCAGGTCTAGTGTTGACCAGAGAGGATTTGGCTTTCGATCTGGAGGAGTTTGGGAAGAACATTCAGCAAGCGGCTCAAGAAGCAAAAGGCGTAGCTGTTGAAGCTGGCATAGTGCTTCCGGAGACAGCTCCCTTAATAATTGGAAAAGCCCATCGGCAAGCCTTAGCGCTCTCCATCCAAGCTGACTATCCGACAGGAGAAACCATCATTGATATCATCAAGAATGCATACGCGGAGATGGCAGCGTTATCGAAGAGAATTGAAACTCTCGATAAAGCAGCTGCACCAACGAGCTTGACGTAAATTATCGGGGAAAAGGTTGAAAAGAAGGGAAATCCTTAAGAAGGAAAAGCGACAGCAGATTTAGACGCTCAATTTAATGTCGGTGGGGTATGATTGGTGAAATACATCTATGCGGCTCTGCTTCTCCATTCAGCCGCTCAGCCTATCGATGAGGCGAATGTGAAGAAAGTCTTGACCGCTGCAGGAGTTAAGATAGATGAAGCTAGAGTTAAGGCTCTAGTCGCAGCGCTCTCTGAAGTCAAGATCGATGAAGCGATAAAGGCTGCTTCAACCGTAGCTGTTCAACCCGCAACGTCGGCTTCCGGATCAGCTCCGGCCGAAGGAAAGAAGGAAGAGAAGAAACCCGCAGAAGAAGAGAAGAAGAAAGAAGAGGAAGCCCTAGCTGGTCTCGGCGCCCTGTTCGGGTGAGCCAGTAGGGTAGGAAGCAAACAGTTTTTTCTACGTAACGACTCATTTTCTACTTCTATTGGCTGGAGGACGATCCACTGATGAGTATGCATGAAGATGAATTCGACGTCCCATTCTTCAGAGAGAATGATTTCGTCAGAAAGCGCTGCCAGATCTGCGGAAGCTACTTCTGGACGCAAGATCATGAAAGCGTCAACTGCGGAGATGCGCCCTGCCAAGACTACACTTTCATAGGGAACTCTCCTGTCAACAAGAGCTACAGTGTTGCGGAGACTCGTCGAAAATTCCTCAAATTCTTTGAGAAGAACGGTCACGCCATTATAGAACCTTACCCTGTAATAGCGCGATGGAGAGACGACGTCTTTCTTGTCGGCGCATCCATCTTCGATTTTCAACCATACGTAACCGATGGGATTCTGCCTCCGCCTGCAAACCCCCTTGTGGTAAGTCAACCATGCCTCAGATTCACTGACATAGATAATGTTGGACCGACAGCCGGACGTCATTTGTCGATATTCGAAATGGGCGGCGCTCACGCTTTCAACTACCCTGACAAGAGCATTTACTGGAAGGACCAAACGATCCGCTACCATCACGAATTACTTACGAAGGATCTGGGCGTCAAATCTGAACTTGTCAATTATAAGGAGCATTTCTGGTCTGGAGGAGGAAACGCGGGACCAGATGTTGAAGCTTGCGTCAATGGACTTGAGATCTCAACTCTAGTCTTCATGGTCTATAAGACTGTGGGAGACCAGTTGATCGAGATGCCTATCAAAACAGTCGATACGGGATACGGGATGGAACGTTGGGCCTGGCTATCTCAAGGCTCACCTAGCGGTTTTCACGCGATCTACGGCTCAGTGCTGGATAAGATAATGGGTTACGCCGGAATCTCGATCGACCTTAAACTGATCGCTGAGAGCACCAGATTCTCGGGAAAGATGAGCGTTGAAACTCTCGATGATAAGCTAGCGGCGCGAAGGAAGGTTGCAGAACTTCTAAGTATGGATTGGAAGGAGCTGGATAAGCTGTTGACCCCGATTGAAAGTGCGTACGCTGTTGCTGATCACACGAAATCCTTAGCGTTCATGCTTGCTGAAGGCGTTGTCCCCTCAAATGTCCGTGAAGGGTATCTCACTAGACTCCTGATCAGAAGAACATACAGGATACTGAGACTCCTCGGTATCGAAGATAGATTACCTGACATCTTCGACCTACAGATCTCGCTTTGGGGGCAGGATTTTCCAAACCTTAAACATATGCGATCTGAGATTCTAGAAGCTCTAGAGGTCGAGGGGAAAAAGTACCAGAGGACTTTGGAGAGAGGCTCTGAACTTGTTAAGCGTATGGCGATCGACCTGAAATCGGAGGGAAAGAAACAGATACCTGAAGACATGCTGGTTCAGCTCTACGACTCACATGGGCTCGTTCCTGACATAGTCAAGGATATCAGCGAAAGAGAAGGGATGGAGGTGAAGATCCCGAGCAACTTCTTCGGGATGGTAGCGAAGAGACACCTCTCCGCAGCACCCCCTCAAGAATCAAGTCTCATCAAGGAGTTGAAAGAGAAGGTGTCCGGTCTTCCTGCTACACGCATGCTATACTACGAAGATACTTACATGAAAGAGTTCGAGGCCAAGGTCACTGCGAGTTTCGATGGGAAATATGTTGTTCTCGATCAGACATGCTTCTACTCTGAAGGTGGAGGGCAGATGGCTGACCGTGGAACTTTGAGATTCGAAAGTGGCTCGGTGAATGTAGTTGACGTTCAGAAAGTTGGCAATGTAATCGTTCATGTTGTTGAGGGTGAACTTCCAAACGTTGGAGAGGCTGTTGAAGGGAAGGCGGACTGGGATCGAAGAATCAGTTTGATGCGCCATCATACAGCTACGCACATACTCATAGGTGCAGTTAGAAGGGTGCTTGGAGAGCATGCTTGGCAGTCTGGAGCGCAAAAGGATGTTGATAGAAGTCGACTTGACATCTCTCACTACCAACACCTAAGTGAAGACGAGATAGATGAGATCGAGAAGTTGGCATTCGAAGTTGTTTCAAAGAATATGCCTGTTGAAACAATGTGGATGCCTAGAGAGAAAGCTGAAAGAGCATACGGTTTCAGGCTTTATCAAGGAGGGGCTGTTCCAGGAAGGGAGATACGCGTCGTCAAGGTTGGAGATTGGGATGTTGAGGCGTGCGGCGGAACTCATTGCAAGCAGACAGGTGAGGTTGGATTGATAAAGATACTTCGCGCCGAGAGGATACAAGACGGGGTGGAACGCTTAATATTCGTAGCAGGGGTTCCTGCCCTCAAGGCAATTCAAGATCAAGAAGCGCTATTGATGAGAACTGCTCAAATCCTTAAGACGACCCCTGACAAGATGGAGAAAGTTGCCTCAGACCTAGTCTCAGAGAAGCAGATCCTCGCAAAGCAGCTTGAAGAGTTCAGAGCAGAAGCGACAAGTCGAGAAGCACGAATACTCCTGACGGGTTCAAGTAAGGTTGGGAGACTGAAACTCGTTGCCTCGAAGAGAACCTCAGGAACCGAAGAAGAGTTGATTATGCTATCGAGTAAAGTGGTCGAGGCTGAACCTTCAACAGTATGCGTGTTCGTCTTGGTTAAGGAAACTGTGAGAATATTTGTGGCCGCCGGCAAACAGGCGTTGAAGGCGGGTGCAAATGCTGGAGATTTAGCGAAGAAACTTGCGGAGATCGTTGGAGGCGGAGGAGGAGGAAAGACCTACTTCGGTCAAGGCGGAGGGACAGATGTCAAGAAAGCAGATGAAGTCTTGGCCGCAATCAAGAGGATTTTGGCCAAGAAAAAGCGATCAAGGTGAAGATTACGCCTATCAATTGGGCTGAAATAGAAGAGAAGTGGCGTTCCCGATGGGACCAAGCCCATGTCTTCGAATCTGATCCAGATCCGAATAAAGAGAAGTTCTTTCTCACCGTAGCCTACCCTTATCCTAACTCTCCTCAACATATTGGGCACGGCAGAACCTATACGCTCGCTGACGTGCATGCCCGTTACTGCAGAATGCAAGGCTATAATGTACTCTTCCCCATGGCATTCCACTACACTGGTACACCTATACTCGCTATGTCTAGACGACTAGCATCCGGCGATCAAGATCTCATCGATACCTTCACGAGAATCTACAAGGTTCCACCCAGCGTTATCGAAGGATTTTCTGAACCTCTAGAGATCGCTCGATATTTCCATGAAGAGATCAAGCAAGGAATGAAGGAGATGGGGTACTCTATCGACTGGCGAAGAGAGTTCACCACTATCGACCCCCAATACAGCCGGTTTATTGAATGGCAGTTCGAGAAGCTTCGTGAGAAGGGACTTGTTACCCAAGGCAGCCATCCCGTCGGGTGGTGCCCGAACTGCGGAAACCCAGTTGGCCAACACGATACTGTGGGCGATGTAGAACCTGAGATAGGAGAGTTCACTCTACTGAAGTTCTATTACGGCGAATATGCTCTGCCGACAGCTACATTAAGGCCTGAGACGATCTTCGGAGTGACAAACATATGGTTACACCCTAACGCAGATTACGTCCGTGTTAGAGTTAAAGATGAGAAATGGATAGTGAGCGTCCAATGCGTAAGAAAGCTTCGTTTTCTCGGGAGAGAAATCTTTGAGGAAGGACTCTTCAAGGGTAGAGAATTGATCGGGAAGCCCGTTTTGAATCCAGCGACAGGAATAAAGAGCCTTATCCTGCCAGCGTCTTTCGTTGACCCTGATAATGCGACTGGAGTTGTTATGTCCGTTCCAGGACATGCACCTTACGACTATCAGGCACTCGTTGACTTAAGAGCGAACCCGGATGAAGTTGCGGAGTATGGAATAACACGCGAAGATCTAGCCTCAGTCGTTCCAATCTCGATAATCGAAGTACAAGGATACTCCGATCTTCCGGCGCTCGATGTCATAAAGAGGATAGGTATCAAGAGTCAGAATGACAACAGGTTGGAGGATGCGACTAAGGAGATTTACGCTCATGAATTCCATTCAGGAAGAATGAAGGCCAATACTGACGGCTACGCTGGGCTTCCAGTCGCCAAAGCTAGAGATAAAGTGAAAGAGGACCTTCTCCAAGCTGGAAAAGCAGATGTCATGTATGAGATTATGAATAGACCCGTCATCTGCCGTTGCGGCACTGAATGTATCGTCAAGATATTTGAAGAACAATGGTTCATAAACTACGGCGACCCAGAATGGAAGACAACTGCAAATGAATGCCTAGACAGAATGAGCATCCTCCCAGAAGACATACGTCAAGAATTCGAGTACACGATCGGCTGGCTGCGTGAAAAAGCTTGCGCTAGAAAATCTGGACTCGGCACGAAGCTCCCTTGGGACAAAGACTGGATCATCGAGAGCCTCTCAGACTCGGTAATATACATGGCGTACTATACGATAGCGCGTTTACTCAAGAATCAAGCTATCGACGCAAAGCAGTTGACTGACGAACTCTTCGACCATGTTCTCTTAGGAGAAGGAGAACTCGACCAAGTATCCAAAACGTCCGGCATAGACCGGAAGATTCTCCAGTCAATCAGAGAGGAGTTCGAATACTTCTACCCGTTGGACAGTAGGCATTCAGGAAGAGATCTTGTGCCGAACCATTTGACCTTCTTCATATTCAATCACGTCGCCATCTTCCCGAAGGAGAATTGGCCGGAGCAGATAGTCGTCAATGGAAGCGTCCTGATGGAAGGCAAGAAGATGTCGAAATCCTTCGGAAATATAATTCCACTACGTGAAGCCGTCAGAAACTATGGAGCCGACCCATTAAGGCTAGCGATGCTGGTCGCTGCGGAACTTCTCCAAGATGCAGACTTCAGTGTTGCATTGACGAAGGCATTGCAAGAGAAATTGGAACGCTTCTACACGTTTGCCTCTGACGCAGTCAAGATAGAGGCGTATGAAGAAGTTGAGCTGAGCCTTCCGGACAAGTGGCTGATAAGTAGGTTGCAGAGAGCTATCAAGGCCACTACTGAAGCGATGAACAGATTGAAGGTTAGAGAAGCTGTTCACCACGTGCTATACACTTTCGATCAAGATCTCCAATGGTACTTGAAAAGATGTTCAGTCGACGAATCGCTTGAAAGAAAGAAGGCAATGGCTCTAGTGCTCAGGATGGTCCTCGACGCTAGGGTTAGAATGCTAGCTCCTTTCGCCCCTTACATCTGTGAAGAGATATGGGAGAAGATGAGTGGACCCGGCTTCATATCGAACGCTGAATGGCCGAAGTACGATGAGAAGATGATAGATGTAACGATTGAAGGGACTGAGAGCATAATCGAAAGTACACTAGAGGACACAGCGAACATAGCCAAGGCAACGAAGATGAAAGCCAAGAACGTCTACTACTATACGTCCGCGGACTCGAAATGGAAAATCTACCTGAAAGCTTTGGAGAGAGCTGAAGCTGGAAAACTGAGTTCCTCAGAATTGATGAAAGAGCTGCTAGCTGACCCAGAGATGAAGAGGAGAGCGAAGGAACTGGCAAAGTTCGTTCAGAAATGCTGCGATGATCTGTCAAAGATGGCCCCCGACATGAGGCGGAGCAGACTTCAAGCTGGCTTCATAAGTGAATTTGATGCCTTGAAGACTGCTGAAGACTTCTACAAGAAGGAGATCGACGCAGAGGTCAAGGTCTATCGTGAAGATGATCCTGAGAGGTACGATCCGAAGAATAGAGCCCAATTCGCTCAACCATACAGGCCTGCGATCTACATAGAGTAGATTGGGAGAGATTTGGAGACCAAAGTCTTCGAAGCAGCCAAAGATCTACGATACCTTCTTCAGAGAGGATATCACAGAGAAAGCGCGCTGAGACTAATAGTTGACAAGTATCAGCTTTCGACGAAGCGGAAACTTTTGCTGTATAGGGCTGTCTACGATTCTTCAACCGCGGCGAAGCATAAACAGAAGATCATAACTGCTGATAAGATAGGAGGCTGCAAACTGGCCGTGGACGGATACAATGTTCTGATAACTGTTGAGAGCGGCCTCCGCGACGGACTTCTAGTCCTCTGCGACGACGGTTTCATTCGAGATATCTCAGCGGTCCATGGAAAGTATAGAATAACGAGCATGACCGAGAGAGCGGTGAGCATAATTGTTAAAGCAGTACAGGAACTGAAACCAGACAAGACAAATTTCTTCTTCGACGCTCAAGTGAGCAAGAGCGGCGAGCTTGCCTCGCACGTTCGAAGAACCTTGAGAGGCTCAGGTTTGACTGGGAACGCTTGCGCCGTGCCGCGGGCTGACATATCCACATTGAATTTCGGCGACATCGTTGCAACAAGCGACTCAGTCTTGATTTCGAAGGCTAGAGCTGTTTTTGATCTCGCAGGTGAGATCCTAAAGAAGAACTTTAGCGCCGCGATACTGGTCCTTCACGACTCAAAATAGAAGGTCTTGCGATTCCTACAAACGGAAAGTTTAAGCATTATACGCAACAGTTTCTAAAACTCAGTCGGGCCCGTAGCTCAGCATGGATAGAGAGAAACTATCCCATAGAGAGCATCGGCCCTCTAAACCTCCTCAGATGAGGGAAGCCGGGGATCGTGGGTTCGAATCCCACCGGGCCCGCCATTCAGAATCTCCGATTTGATCTGATTTTGAGCTTAACTACTGCTTGATTCCAGCTAATTCACGCTCTAGGTTTCTCGCCTTATCCTTCTTCCACGGTGATAGGGGTTTGGGAAAAAGGAATCTTACGGGCATAGTTTACTAGTGGTTCCCCCACTCTATCAAAACGGATCTCGATCCTATCGCCTGTTTGAAAGTTAGGTCGATTCGGGAAAGAGAGTTTCATCGTTCCGAAGAAGTGTAGGTGTACATCCCCGGGGATGCGGAATTGTGGATACTTGAAATGGTGATCCTCTAGATTTGCTAGACTATGACTCATATGATCTTGACCTGTGAGGAGCTCACCGGAATAGTAAATCTCTTTCCCTTCCCGCACGATACGGCAGCTTCCTCGAACATCCTTGAACATCTGATCCGTTACCAACTCAGGTCCAATCGAGCAGACCCGCAGCTTGGAGGGAGCTAGCCACAAGTAGTTCACGCGCTCCATGCGATGGTCTGACCATTCATTGCCGATGGCAAAGCCGAGCCGACAAGGAACGCCATCGTCATCGATCACATAGCAGCCAACGATCTCCGGCTCCTCACCGCCATCTTCTGTGAATTCAGGGATATCCAAGAAGTCGTTGTGTCCCCGCAAGATCGCGCCACTCCCCTTATAGAACCATTCTGGTTGAACACCTCGTACACACGGCTCAGGCTTGCCGCCTTTCAGCCCCATCTCGAAGATCTTCTGGGAGTCCGTCTTAGGCATCTCAGCTCCTTCGGCAGCGATCATGTGCATTTCAGCGCGTTTCTCCATACTCCCCAAATGTGTCAGCCCAGTCCCCGAAATCAAGCAGTGCGCAGGATCTGGGTGGTCGAGCGGAGCCAAGATCCAACCGCTCGCATCCCTTGGATGTGCTTCCAGCAACTGATCATAAGGGACCACGTCCGCGTTCTGAATCCGGAAGTCGGCGAGGTACCCGCTGATTGTCTTACGGCTTCTGCGAGCTTCAAAGAAGAGTTGGCAGATCCGCGTCCATTTCGCGTTCACGCTGGTCAAGTCAACTACATTCTTACCGTCAACGTATCCGACTCGCCTTCCTCTTTCAGACGAAAAAAACTGAATTAGTCTCATCTCGCAATCTTCCTTTGATGTAATGATTAAGTTGCCTAGATTTGATTCTTCTCAACTCTTTAACTTTTCAAAACGAAAACGAGAAAGAGAGTTTACCAGTGGCAGGTTTTCTCTAGAATCGGCTTGACATAGTGTCGATCTTTCTTTGGAAGCCAACACAAGGATTCCTTGAACAAAGTATGGAATGCAAACAGAAGTTATCATAGCCCAAACTATGCCGACGGTCATTATGAGTGTCGCGGTCATTAGAGGCATAATTATCTCAGCTATCATCGACAAGTTCTGTATGAGGCCCGTTACGCTACCTATTGCAGCCGGTCTGACAGAGTCTTGAGCAAGAGAAATAAAGAGACTCCAATACGCAAAGGATGTGAATCCAAGGATAGCTGAAAGCCCGACAACGGTCAAGAAAGAATTAACGGTTATGAAATAGAGATACCCAAGGACTGCCGCGAAGATTCCGGACGCTAGGATCGTTACTCTCCGGCCCAATCTGTCAGATAGCCAACCTAGAACAATCGCTCCCACTCCTCCGGCCAAAGCCCATATTCCGAAAGCCAGCCCAGTCTGGGTTATGTCTAACCCATCAACTGATGAGAGGAATGTTGGGGTCCAAGCGGCAAACGAGCCAAACCCAAGGTTTGCGACAAAGAGCCCTATCGAGATGACCAAGACATTTCGGGTCTTCAACATCTGAAGATATGAAGCCCTAGGAAGCCTCTCCCCTTGATATCTCTTGGCCTTAGAGAATGGTCTAGGCTTCAAAAACCAGATGCCCAGCGCGATGGGAATACCTACCAAGCCAAAAATGTAGAAGGGTATCCGCCATCCATAATAGTTCGCGATGTTACCCGAAAACCAAGGCCCGAGGAAAGCTCCAAGAGCATAGAAGCTGTTGGTTACGCCGACTAGGAAACCTCTCGATCTCGGAAGAACTTCTCCCATAAAAGCATACAAGGAGGGCACGAATATTCCGAGGCCCAAGCCAGCTATGAAAAATGAGCATAGGGACATCAAGTACGAATTTGAATATCCTGCCAATAGAAGCCCCACCGAGATGAGGGATAGCCCTGCAGTAGAGGTGATCCCTCTTCCGAGACGGTCGGAGGCGTGCCCGGCAATCGCCATGGTCATAGCTGTTCCGAGGAATAGTGACGAGAAGAAAGCTCCACTCTGAGCTTCGACCAATTTGAACTCTTTGGCTATCTCAGGGAGCATAACGCCTATCGACATTCTGAACATGGCGGTGCAGACATAGGCAAGAAGCAGGAAGGACAGAAATGTCAAGTCAACGCTTTTTTCGACTGTCCGAGATCGAGTCGACCCTTCTGACACTCAAACCACCAATTGCCAGAGGCGGGCTAATCTAGTAGTGGGCTATAGAAAGCATTAATCATTCTTTCCATAAGCGGTCTTTGAAAAGAGAGCAGGCCTCTCGAAAAGAAGATCAGAGTCGATACAGCTTTGTGATCGGTTCAGCTAAGCTTGAAGTGCTCCCATCCTTTCGGCTTAATCGGTTCAACTCTTCCTTCCGCCTTAAGCTCAATTTTTTCCCTTCTATTCGTAACTCTGCCCATCTTGAAGAACGCCCCGTCCAGCGCTTCGCTCACTTTAGCAAGATCTCTGGGCCCGAACGTGAAGATGAGATTGTACTCTTCGCCTCCGTGCAATGCGAGTTCAGCCGCGTCCAGTTTTCGCGATTTTGCGAACTTCTTTGCTGAGGCGGCTACTGGTATATCTATTATTTCGAATCCGACTCTGCTCATTCTCGCTAGCTCATATAAGCTCCGTGCTAGTCCGTCGCTTGAGTCTATGCAAGAGGTCACTGCGCGCGTCTTGGCTAGGGCCAACCCCTCGCTCAGGTATGCTTTAGGCATGTATACAGATTTCATCAACTCTCGCCTAGTCTTAGGCGGCACTCTTAGTCTCTCCTTGATCATTTTCAGTCCGGCAGCAGTCTTCCCGAATGAACCTGTTGTCGCGACCAAGTCTCCGGGTTTCGCGCCGCTCCTCTTCATAATCCTAGCTTCATCGCTCAATCCGAAGCCTACACAGTCTATAATCAAGTCTTCAGCCTCATTTGTGTCTCCGCCTAGAACGTAAGTGCCATACTCTCTGGCACCAGCGTTGAGACCAAGGCCTATCTGGACGATATCCTTCCTCGTGAAGTGAGAAGGCAAGGCCAATGAAGTCAGCAAGCCTAAGGGCTGGATTCCTTTAGCCCCGAAATCGCTGACTGTGCTTACGACCGCTTTCCTAGCAGCTTGCCAGTAACTCATACCTCGCGGCACGTCAGTCTTTGCGACGAGCATATCACATTTGATTACCGCTAGCTTCCCTTCGCCTAGATCTATAGCTGAAACATCGTCTCCGAAAGGGATAGGCATCTTGGGCATTCTTCGAAGAAGCGTCATGAAGATTTCAATGATCTTTCTTTCCCCAAGGTTGCCAGCGGAAGACAATCTTCGGCACTCCATACAAGCAATGGAAACAACTATCACGATGAATCCTTAAAAGTATGGCTTAATATTCATGAAAGATGTTGTGCCCCGGACCGTTACGCCCCGGTTCCTTCCGGTCTTGGAAGGCGGGTAGGCTCAGCTGGTAGAGCAGCGGCTTCGTAAGCCGCAAGTCGCGGGTTCAAATCCCGTCCGGGGCTCCAATAGAGAGTTTGGCTCTTAGTATCGAGATTCTTAGGAGTGTCTGACCGCCATCTTTCCCAGTTATGAGAATCTTATCGGGGAGTACCCCCGCTTCTCTATTTCGCTTTGCAGTCTGTGAATCGGCTTACTCAGTTTAAAGATGATGACTTCACCCATAGGTTTGATCGGCGAACCTGGTTGCAAGTGTCCCCCACGACAGACTCCATCTTTTCCGGAGAAAGTTATGTGAGCATGAATGAAAGTGTCCAATTGTTTGCCGTCGTCGTCCACGATCTGCGCTATGTCTCCTATGCATGAAGTAATCTCGAAGAACCCTGCCGCCTCAATGTTGGCGTACGCGCTCTTCTCCAGCGAGTAGACTGAGTAGACGACTTTCGACATCGCCCCCAATGCATAAAAGAACGCAGATTTAATCCCCTTCTCAACAGCTATTTTCTTAACGGTAGGTATGATGTCGTCGCCCTCATCGAGTCTTACGACCAATACTCTCTTGACTTCAGCGCTGAGCAGGGCCACCATTGCAGAATACCTCTTCTTCTAGATTCGTCTATGTGCAAGCTAAAAAGCATTGGCTTCGTAACGGCCTTCTAATCCTAGGTGAACAGTCTGAGATCTTCTTTGATAGCTGTTAAGACAACATGAGTATTCGTTCTTTCCACATAGGGCATGCTTAGGAGGGACTTTACGAATTGGCTGAGCTCCCTTCTGTCCGGGAACTTTGCTATTATTATTGCGTCCGTTTGGCCTGTTATGTCGTAGACTTGATGGACTCGAGGCATCCTCGCTATCTTGTCCTCAACCTCAAGTAGCTTCCCTTTCGAAACAACTATCTCGATTATCGCGACGATATCGT
>Ga0209725_1001058_pt1 | contig 16065 bp, 14 predicted proteins | sample I18A1metaG_FD_184145 | JGI IMG/M metagenome (GOLD analysis project Ga0209725, IMG submission 184145) | Lake sediment bacterial and archeal communities from Gulf of Boni, Indonesia to study Microbial Dark Matter (Phase II) - ​I18A1 metaG... | ecosystem: Environmental > Aquatic > Freshwater > Lake... | reverse complement strand
GCGTTGAGCGTTGCTTCTTCCGGAGGCCTGACGCCTGGCATGCCGTCGATTCGAACTGCAACCAAGTAGCGCTCGGCAAGTACGCGCTCTTCCTCAACCGCCTTCTCGATAGGCTTGGGTTGTTTCACTGCTCTTGGAGGCATCCGCCGAGGCTTCGCGGCCTTCCTCACAGGTCTCTCTTCTTTCTTCCCGCGTCGTGGATGCGGTGCCTTTGGCTTCTTACTCAACTATACTCACTTCGTCTTCTCGAAGGAATTCGAGATCTTCTCGCGCACTTCTTCAAAATGAGCGGGCATGTCTTCCGGCTTGAGCTTGTGCTTCAGGTAGCTCGAAAAACGTTTCTGATACTGGTCCGCATTCGCAGCAAGCATCCTCCCGTAAGCAGCGATGTGTTCGCCTCGAAGTCGTTCCTTGGTTGGTAGTACGTTCGCGCTGTGAGGTATCTTCATTCCTGAGTCTAGGGCTCCATTCATCGCTGCGAACAAGCGTGAGCCCGTAGTGACGGGCCTTGTTCCGACGTCCAAGACAGCTTCCTCGACTCCCTTTATCTTCGCTCTGTAACCCGCCAAGGCGCCTGTGAGATAGGCTGCAGGAACGTTTCCTCCGGCGCCTTTCCACGAGTACTCTTTCAGCTCTGATGAATGCGCAGACGCGAGCACTCTATCCCCGGTTGCTTCTGCTTCGACGACTTGGACTGTGATGTGTTTGCTGGCGGGCCGAACAACTAGTCTCGGCAGCCCCGAGAGGACGAGGCGTCTCCTCTTTGCATAGTCAGTTCTCGCGTTTCTTCTCCTTCGATACTTGAGGTTGTATTGTGACCCTTTTGCCATTCTGGATCTGCTCTCGTCGATCATCTAGTAGACATACGCAAGTAGCCTGCCGCCGACCTTGTGCTCCTTCGCGTCCCGCTGTGAGAGAACACCGCTCGGGCTGCTCATGATCAGCAATCCTACTTCTCTTGAAGGAAGGAACCTCTTCTCCCAGTCTTCTATCCTCTCAGACTTCACTGAGTAGCGAGGTTTGACGACTGCGCAGCTGTTAATACGGCCGAGCAGTTGGACTCTGAACTTGCCTGAGCGTCCGTCGTCGATGTACTCGAACTCCCCGATGTATCCGTTCTTCTGCATCACTCGCAACACTTGCCCCATCAGCTTGGAAGCGGGCCAAACGAGGCATTCACGTTTGTGCCTTCGCTCGTTGTTGCTGAGCGTGGAGAGAGCGTTGGCCAGAGGATCCAGCAAAGTCAATTCTGTTCTACCCGGTTCGCATCTTTCTCTTCGAGCGGCCGCTCTGCCTAGCCGCTATCAGCCCGACCTTTCGCCCAGGCGGGGTATCCCTTGAAACGGTCGTGGGCTTGCCGGCGTGCTTATGACGTCCACCACCGTGCGGGTGTGAGGCTGCAACCATGGCCTGTCCCTTTGTGATGGGCCACAACCTTCCTTTGGACATCAGCCAGGCCCTTCTCGTACCTGCCTTCATGAACGGCTTTTCCGCTCGGCCTGCGCCGCTTACAACCCCGATCATCGCCCTGCAGCTGTCCCTTAGATTTACGGAAGCTCCGGAAGGTAGTCGAAGCTCGGTTTCGCCAGATCTGTGTGCCACAACCATAACGTAGCTGCCCGATGCTTTGGCGATCTTGCCGCCGTCTCCAGGTTCCCTCTCGACGTTACAGATCATCGTCCCTTCAGGGATCTTGCCCACTGGAAGAATGTTGCCGATCTCTGGGGGAGATTCGGCTCCTCGCGAGACCGTCTGGTTGACTAGGACTCCTTCGGGAGCGCTTAGGCAGCACGATTTTCCGTCCGCGAACTGGACAAGCGCAAGCGGTGATCCCCGGCCTGGGTCGTGCATTATGTCGACAACTGAGCCGTCTACGCGTCCAATGTTGTCAGAGGCAACCATGGGAGGATAAGCGGCGGGCGCGATTCTTCGATAGACATGTGCTCTGAATACAGAACCTCCTCTTCCTCTTCTCTGAACGCGTATTCGCTTACCCATGCTTGTCTCCTCAAGACGACCCGTACCTTCCTAGCTGCGAGCCATGGCTTGCTCAAGAGGCCGGTCAGCCGGGTCTTTCGACTCGCTCACACTGGAATCGAAATAAACGTTACGGTCGCTCACGACAGGTTGGGAAACGGGGGCTAGTCTTTGGTTTCAACGATCACATGCTTCTCCAAAAGTCTCTCGGAAGGGTGCGCGAGAGTATTGACACAGCTAGGAATGATCCAGCATCTGCTCCATGAGTCCCAGAGCTTGATTTGATTGCCTTGAGAAACGTCTGAACGCGCTACTCACATGATTCTCCGCCAGTACGTGCTAGCGTCTTGAATCACCACAGACCTCGTCTTAGCGTGTTTGAATTCCTCAAGAGTATACGCAAGAATCTCGAAAGACACGTCGTTTGGCATTAGAGGTCTCACCTTCGCAGTCCGCTCGGCGAATGACTGACCCCTGAACCTCTCTGAAACAAGGAGAATATCGACGTCGCTGTCTTCGATCCACGTACCGTTGGCGTAGCTTCCGAAGAGGTAGGCTCGAGCGTCTGGATAGCGGTCGGTGAGCCCGCTCCTCAACCGCGCCACCGCTCTCTCAACCTGCTCGGGCAATTTGTCTCTTGACAACTGCTAGGACTCCTCTTGCGGTTCTGATCGCGCGCCTAGCCTGTATCGATGTTATGGACACTGAAGGCCTGTTGAGACCTGAGTTCGGGTAGCGGGCGCCCGTGTAATATGCGGACAACTCCGCGAGTCCGTTCGTAGTCGAGGCCGGCATTTTCAGCCTTCCTCGAGTCTGTCCATGAAGTACGGTTAGGTCATGGGTGTGGATCGGTCTCCTTCTGAGCACGCCAATGAGGAACGCCTTTATCGCTTTTTCAGCCGCCTGCTCTGCTGCAAAACATGCCCAGTTGTGGCTACCTGCTCTGTATGCTTGAATCGCATGACGAAAGTCGGCTTTCGCCTCTTCCAACCAGTCCAAGGCTTCCGGCCTGACTCTTCTCACCAAAGGCCTATCTCCAGGCGCACCCAGTCAGTGATCTGACGATATAGAGACCTTGCCAGCAAAAAGAAGTTGTGGGGCGGAGCGCGGGCTCCATCTGGCCGCGAAAACAGTTCGTCAAAGAGAGATAAACCGACGGGGCAGCAAGCATCGATCGCTTTGACGCTCGTGCGCTCCATAGCGCTCTTATTCGTTATCTGACTCGTGCGGTGTCCCGACCTTTTGCAGTCTTCAGCATGTTCCGCAGACTTGACAGGACATGGTCAGTCGCGAGCATCACGTGGGGTAGGGCTCGGTTCTGGTTTCAACGATCACATGCTTCTCCAATACCAGCTCTCATCATCGCCCAGATAGACGGCGTCTTCGTCAAGAGAAAAGGATGTCGGAATCGTACGCAGTGGCGATCAGCCGGCAGGCCTTACAAACAACTCGCCAATGACAATCGCAGCTCCAACGAGAGCCAAGCCAATCAACAGAATTCTGAGACCGTTTCTCCTTCTGAACATCGATGTCAAGAGTCCATGTTTGCCTAGAGTTGGTGGTGGGGCTGCCTCATCTTGTGTCTTGCTCAAAGAAGGGAACGAGAGATTCTCGGAGACCCTGACAGCAATCAATCCGCCGACTACTGAGAGAGTAACGCCTTCGACGAACAATGCGTCAGAAGCGATTCTCAGCTTCGGGGCGATGAGAGCATGGAAACTAACGATGACCGCACTTGCGAGAAGCTCGAAGAACGGCGTCTTTGTCAGGACCTCCAAACTGGAGGTCTTTTGATGCGTCAACTTGGGGCTCTCTACCTGGTGGTCAGGGTCTCGAGAGGTGCACAATCACCATTGCTACTCCGATGAGAGTAAGCATGATGAGGAGAACAGGCAAGAACGTCGATTCAAGCGCAGCAATAGTCAGCGCCACATAGTCCTTCCAGTCCAACTTGGGCGAGGGCTTCTGGCGGGCGAGCTCTTGTTCATCCTCGTCTGCCTGCAAATGCAATCGCTTCGCTGCGTTTCCCTAGATCTGCTGACCGGCGAGATGACACGCTGCAACGTGACCGGGCGAATCATGCTCGATCAGTTCTGGCTCCACCTGCGCACATTTGTCGATCGCTATGGGACATCTCGGGTGGAAACGGCAGGCGGAAGGCGGGTTAGCAGGGCTGGGCACGTCTCCTTTCAGGACCACGCGTCGCCTTTGATATGCTGGGTCAGGAATCGGGATTGCCATGAACAGGGCTTGGGTGTACGGATGAAGCTGCATTTTGAAGAGTTCCTCCCTCGGCCCCATCTCGACAATCTTTCCGACGTACATGACGGCGATTCGATCACTAACGTGCTTTATGACGCTCAGGTTGTGAGAGATGAACAGATATGTCAGCTTGAGGTTGGCCTGCAGACTCTTCAGCAAATTCAGTGTCTGAGCCTGAACCGATACATCTAGAGATGATGTGGGCTCGTCCAACACGACGAAATCAGGAGTGGACGCCAGAGCTCTTGCGACTCCGATACGCTGTCGTTGCCCGCCGCTAAATTCGTGGGGAAATCTGTTCATGTGATCTTCGCTCAAACCCACAAGTGTGAGGAGGTCAAGCACTCTCTTCCTTAGGGTTACGCCGCTTGCGATCTTGTTCAGTAACAGCGGCTCGCCAACGATGTCTTTGATCGTCCAGCGTGGGTTGAGGGATGCGTAGGGATCTTGGAAGACTATCTGCATCTTTGCTCTGATCTTCGTCATTTCGCCCGGCTTCATGTCCATAATGTTCTTGCCTTCGAACACTATGTCGCCGTCGGTGGGTTCTGTGAGTCTAAGGATACACCTGCCGACGGTGGTCTTTCCGCAGCCGGATTCTCCTACAAGACCTAGAGTCTCCCCGGTCTTGACTGAGAGGTCGACCCCGTCTACTGCGTAGACGTAGCCTACTGCGCGCCCGAGGACGCCGCCTCGGATAGGAAAGTGCTTCTTCAGTGACTTGACTTCGAGGATGTTTTCGGTCAACGGCATCTTCCTCTCAGCGTTTCTTTTCAGGGTAGAGATAGCACGCCACCGAATGCCCTGGGTCGACCTCTAGGAGCGGCGGGAACTCCTTGTCGCAGATTTCCATCCTGAAGGGGCATCTAGGATGGAAGCGGCAGCCTGGCGGCGGGTAGATGAGATTCGGAACGGAGCCCGGTATGATCTCGAGATTTTTGACGTCCTCATGAAGTTTGGGTATCGCTCTCAGCAAACCTTGGGTATAGGGATGAAGAGGCTTCTTGAACAGCGCTTTGGTCTCTGAAACCTCCACAATATTGCCTGCGTACATCACACCCACTCTATCGCAGGTTTCAGCGACGATCCCCATATCGTGAGTAATTATCAGGACTGACGCTCCGATCTTCTTCTTTAGCTCGGACAGTAGCGCGAGGATCTGTGCTTGGATTGTGACGTCGAGCGACGTTGTAGGCTCGTCCGCTATGAGCAGGTCCGGGCTACAGGACAACGCCATCGCGATTATGACTCTTTGGCGCATGCCACCGCTCAGCTCGTGCGGATATTGTCTCACGACCTCCTCTGGATTGGGTAGCTGTACCAGTTTCAGCATGTCAATTGTCCTGTGCATGGCGGCCTTCTTGATTTCCCCCTTTGAAGGTTTGGGCGGATTGTCCCTCGTCGTCTCCAGCTCTTTCACCCGTTCCATGAGTCTTTGGCGGTCAGGAGATGACGGGTCAATTTGCGCGACTTTCTCCTGAATCTCATCCATCTTGGTCTGGACGGCCTCGCGCGCAAGGTCTTGATGAAGCGTTATGACTTCCGAGACTTGGTCCCCCACGGTCAATACAGGATTGATGAATGTCATCGGATCTTGGAAGACCATTGTGATCTGGCTTCCTCGTATCCTCTGCATCTCTTCCTCGGATTTCTTAAGAAGATCTTCACCCTTGAAGACGATCTCTCCGCCGACGATCCTACCTGGCGGGTCTGGAACGAGGCGCATTATTGAGAGCGATGTTACCGACTTGCCGCATCCGGTCTCGCCGACGAGCCCGACCGTTTCACCTTTGTAGATATCAAGATCGATTCCTTCGAGGGCGCGAACGACACCCGCGTAGGTGTAGAAGTACGTCTTCAAGTTGTGAATCTTGAGGATCCTTTCTGGCAGTGCGGTCTACCTCCTCAGTCTGGGGTCAAGTACGTCCCTCAGACCGTCTCCTACGAGGTTCAGTCCGAGCGACGAGAACAGAATTGCCAGGCCTGGAAATGTCGCGATCCATGGAGACTGAAATAGATAACTCCGGCCGTCAGCAATCATCAATCCCCATTCTGCAACTCCAGCACCAGCTCCAAAGCCTATGAAACTCAACCCCGCAGCAGTCAGTATTACACCGCCAAGGTCAAGCGTAGCCTGCACTATGATTGGGAATATCGAGTTTGGTAGCACATGTCTGAATATGATACGTCTTGGTCCCGCGCCGACGGCGCGCGCGGCGTCAACATATAGCTTCTCTTTCTCAGCTAGAACCTGCCCTCTGATTAGGCGGGCATATGTCGGCCACCAGACGACGATAAGCGCAATCGTAAGATTCGTTAGGTTGCGACCCAGAGCCGCGGCCACCGCCATTGCAAGTATCAACGCGGGAAAAGCCAAGAACACGTCGGTAATCCTCATCAGTATCTCGTCGAAGGCACGCCCTAGGAACCCGGATACAGATCCTAGGACTGATCCGATAATGATCGCTGACATGACCACCGTCAGGGCTATTGCCAGATCCAAGCGGGCAGCCCAAATCACCCTACTGAAGATGTCGCCGCCGGTTGTATCAGTTCCGAAAAGAAACTCCCAGCTCGGAGGTTGCTGAGGCAGTTGCCAGAATCTCTCTTCCGGGCCGTGCGGCGCAATCCAAGGTGCGAAAAGCGCGACACCAATGAAGAGCCCGATCAAAGCGAAGCCAACAACCACGAGTGGGCTCTGTCTGAGAAGATATAGTGTGAATTTGAACTCTCTTATCTGAGGAGCCCTCTCCTGCCACCATGTCCCTCGCTTCGAGGCAGCGAGCTCTTCCAATTGTGAAGCTTCTTTCACGGGGAATCACCCCAATCTGATTCTTGGGTCGATCCAGGCGTAGAGAAGGTCCACTATCAGGTTTGCAAGCATGTACACAACGGCGATTATCAACATGAAACCCATGATGCTGGCGATGTCATCTCGGACTATCGCGCTGGTCGACCAACGCCCAATCCCGGGCCAAGAGAAAACGGTTTCTGTCAGGACGGCTCCGGCGAGAAGGCCTCCAAACGCCAGTCCGGCCACTGTTACCGTGGGAATCATCGCGTTGCGCAATGCATGTCTGTAGATGACGACTCGTTCCGAGAGCCCTTTTGAGCGTGCGAGTGTGATGTAGTCTTGACGCATCACCTCCAGCATGCTCGACCTCATCATTCTGACAAAGACTGCCATGAACACGTACGACAGAGCAAAGCCTGGCAGAATTAGATGAGCGAGAACGTCGAAGAACACCGCAAAGTTGCCAGTGATCAGGCTGTCGACGGTGTACAGCCCGGTAATAACTTTGAGCGGATGATCGAGCCAGACAAACTGGTCCACTCTCCCGCCTGAAGGAAGACTTGGAAGATTGTGAATCTTCAGCTGATAGTAGAAGGCATACTGAAGGAGAAGCGCGAGCCAGAAAACAGGCATCGAAACCCCGACAAGGGAGAAAACGCGAGTTACATGATCGGCTGGCTTATCTTTCCTGACCGCGGAGATTATGCCTATCGGAATTCCCAGTGCCAATGCAAAGATCATGGACACCATTGACAGCTCAGCGGTCGCGGGGAAGTAATGCTGGATCGACTCAGTAACGGGTCTATCCGAATCGGTTCTTGAGATCCCCCAGTCGCCGCGCAGCAGGTCGGAGATGTAGTAGAAATATTGTACGTACAGAGGCTCATTGAGGTGATGCGCTACCACGATCTTCCGAAGCTGTTCCTCAGAGAGTCTGACCTCTTGGCTGGTGATGTAGGCAGCGACCGGGTCGCCGATCACGTGAGAGAGAGTGAACGTCATCATAGAGACGCCGATCAGGACCGGGATGATGAGAAGCAGGCGTCTTATCACGTAGTGACGAAGCCTCACGTCGGCCCACCAGCGCAAGGCACAGTGTGATCCGCGCTAATAAGTTGATATCAAAAAGAAAAAGGGAGGAGGAACTATGCGCTCTTGCGCGCATAGTTCGGAAGTGCGGGAAGTGCCATCGCTGCGATGAAAAGAGCGAGCGGCTCGATCGTGATTGCGACCTGATCCGTCCGTTCCTCTTTGTACGCCCCGTACGCAGCAGGCGTGATGTCAGGCCCGGAGAACATCGGGTTATAGAACCATCCCTTGACCCAGTCTCTTGCAACGTGCATGTTCAGTGGTACCAGCGTCCAGATGGTGTAGGCTTCTTGGAACAACCATGTTATGATTTCGTTGTACAGCGCTTTTCGCTTAGCTGGGTCGCTCTCCACGGACGCCTGATCCAGCTTTGCGTCTATCTCGGGGTTGTCGAAGCCCTGTCTACGCGCAAAGGTCCCTGTCTTGCCGTTTGCGAAGACTGGAACATAGTCGTCCGGGTCAGCGAAGTCAGGGGCCCAGCCGATGAAGAATACTGGCAATTCCTTTGCTCTCATCTTTGCGAGGAATGTAGGCCAGTCCAGTTCTTGGACCTCGATCGATAGTCCGACGCCCAGTTTCTCGATGGAGTCCTTGAGGAGTAAGCATCCTCTCCTTCTGGCCTCATTGCCCGTGTTGTAGTACAGCGTAATCTTCTGGCCGTCGGTGTAGGCGCCCGCGTCCTTCGCCTTCAGGAAGTACTCCTTGGCCTTGTCCGGGTTGTAGCTGAATTGCAGGGACTTTACCAACGCCTCGTCGTAGCCGAACATCCCTGGCGGAATTGGGCCGACCCCTTGAATTGCGGCACCGTTGACTACAGAGTCGGCAAAGGTCTTGTAGTCAAAAGCGTAGGAGAACGCGTACCTGAAGTCTTTGTTGTCAAACGGCATGGCGCCAGTTGTTTCGTCCTTCCACTTCGTGTTCAATCCGAAGTTCGGCGACACTAGGTAGCCCGGATCCAAGCTGACCGCTAGGCCTTTCTTCAGAGGAACGATCTGTTTGTTGTTCAGCCATGGATCCTTCTCGATGACATCGAAGAGGTTCGTTGCAGGCAGTGTTATCACATCAGAGTCTCCAGCGAAGAGGGCTAGCTCTCTTGTGCCGACCTCATCAACTTCGTTGACGATCACTCGCTTCAGCTTGGGCGGTGTTCCCCAGTAATTCTCGTTTCGCTCTAGAACCACCCTCGTTTTGGGTGTCCACTCCACGAGCTTGAATGGACCAGATCCCACCTCAGTTCCGTGCTGGTTCATCCAGTCATTGTAGAAACCTGGCTTGACTCCGCCGTTCGCTTCCACAAGCTTCTTGTTCACTATGCTGGCAGACGTGAAGGCCATCGTTGCAAGGAACGGCGCGTACGGCGCGTCCAGCGTGATCTGCACGGTCAGTGGATCGATGACCTTGACCCCGCCTGCGTTGAGGTAGGCGTTGACATAAGTATCGTTGGTGCTGCCCCAGCATGTCTCGCAGGTCAGGTAGTCTGCTGCTCCCTTGATGTGCATATGAAGTGTGGGCGCGGGCCCGTCGGGGTCTCCGATCAGTATCGTTCTGTCGATCGAATACTTCACATCGTCAGCGGTGACTGGCGTTCCGTCGTTGAACTTGGCATTCTCATTCAGATGGAATGTATACACCGTTCCGTCGGCGGAAACATCCCAGCTCTTTGCCAGTTTGGGACCGACCTCTGTGGTTGCGCCGGGAACCTTGTAGTAGACCAGAGTCTCCATCGTCAGTTCAGCAATTTCTCCGCTCGCTGTATCATACAGGACGGCGGTGTCCATCTTGTCAACGTCTCCAAAAGTCGTGAAGACGAGTGTATCGGGATTGGGGACGAGTGGTCTCGTCGATGGCAAGTACATGTAGTAGTAGCCGCCGACGCCAGCAATGACTATTATGACAATTATGATGACGGCTGCGAGTGCTTTCCAGTTCATTCCAGATGGCTTCTTTTCGCTCATTTTCTTTTCACTCATCTCAGAAAGCCAAAGAACCCGCCGATCGAGTTCTAGGCGGCTTTCTTGGCGGACAGCCTTAGTTTTGAACTTATAAAATATACTTTGCACGGGCACAAAACTTTCTTGAGCTTATATATCTTCACCAACGGCGAATCTCGCACGTAAGCGATTGTGAGTGCTGTCCTGCAAAGAAATGGTTGTAGAACATGTGACGCTGAGGAACAAGACTCTTGTCCAGCGCTTAGTCGCCAGGTTACTATCATCGGTCCCGGTTTCATCGTTGACACGGTGCTCTAGGTAGAGGAATCCTCTCACAGCAGGCAGTCCCATTTTGGAGATCAAATTGCTGTGTTCTATCCCTGTGAAATCGTTAAGTTAGGGCGTTCACCGTATTGTTCCCAGCATGATATGGTGACACGACGCTGACTGACTCGATTATGCCCCGCGCCATAATCAGTACTTGGTGGCGGCACGCCAGTACCCGCGCTATTGTCTTGGTGCTCACACTACTGGCGATTTTGGACTCCGCATATACGTCCATGTGGATTAGTCAACGGGGGCTAGCTGGTGAGGTCAACCCTCTCATTAGATCATTGTTCGAAGTTGGCCTCGGACCAATATGGTTGATAGGAAATGTCGTGGTGACTTTCCTCGGAGCCGTTTTCTTGGGCTCTTGCGTGGTGCTATTGGCGGGGCGAGCCCGCTCATATCCCATCGTCGGAATGTCGCTTCTTGCTGCCCTGAAAGTTGAACTCGGTCTGTATCATCTTATCCAGTTCTACGGCACGGTAGAATTCACTTGGATCCTTTGGATCACTGCAACCGCAGCATTCTTGGCGACTCGTGCACTCCTAGACAAAGGGAGACTGATTGATTGGGGCTCGGCAGCGCGCGCTCTTCGTCAGTTGCGAAGCGACTTTTCCACATTCATAGTCTTTTCTCGCGCACCGAAGGCTGCGTCGGACCTCGAGACCCGGACTGAGCCGATCCGCGTATCCCAAGCAAGAACGACTGACCGCGCTCACGCATTGCGGAACTGGAGGCTGTTCTTTTGGATAGGTGTAATCATTCTTGCCCCGATTGTGGCGCTCAGCATAGTTCAGCTAGTCCTACAGGCGTCAGGTGTTCTGGAGCTACCTCGATGGATGAGAGGATTAGGAATGGTCAGTGAACAGCAGGGGCGACTCTTCCTAGTCTCTCTGATCACTGTGATCCTCACTATCGCGATACTCATCTACGGAATTGTTGCCGTGTTCGAAATCTTTTCCGAGGAATCAACTAGGAAAAGACGACGAGCGGGACTACCAAGGAATCGAAGGTTCCTGCGGCGGTTCGCTATCCGCACGTTGATTCTTACGCTTGCTTTCATCAGCATTCCCACAGTGTTCGCCACATCCAAGCAGATTCAATCGGTCTCGGATGCTCTCGCATCGTGCACCGGGCCTGAAATCGCCGCCGTGGCAGACTCGAAGGGATTGATTCACGCTGTTTGGGTCGAACATAGTGATCTGCTCGCTGGGAATGTGAGTCTATGGTACTCGACGTACGACCCGGAGTCTACTAGTGCACGGTCGGCGCGGCTCATCGGCAGTTCTGCCTCAATCTGCTCGCTCGATACCACTATCGATGAACGGGACAATGTTCACGTTGTGTGGGTGAGCGAGGCTACTGAGAATGCTAGTGATACGGAGCACTTGAAAGAGCCCGAGAGAGGGTCGTCAATCAGTCAACTCTGGTACCAGGGTATCAACTCAAGCGATGTGTTTTCGCCCTCCCCGACCTTGCTTTTCAGTTTCCAGGGAGATTCTGTGTCGGTGTCCGTCGCTCCAGGGAACGAACTTGAACTCTACCTTGCTTGGATTGAGGTTCTCCAGCTGGACTCTTCCCGGATCGAATCCTCAACGTATTACGGGAAACTGAATGTGCATGACGGCACGGCAAACGTGACTCGCACACTAGTCGCCAAGACTTTGGGGCCCTCAGGAATGTTGAAAGCCATCACCCCGCAGGACCGGAGAACCCTTCACTTGGCATGGTCACGGGCAATCTCCAATTACTCGTCCTGCATCACGTACTCCAAGGTCGATCTCTCACAGAACGCTGCGACGACGCTGGATGTTGAATGCGTGAACGGTACGATTGGCAGGTTGACGTTGGCAGCAACTCTCAACGGCGATGTGAGAATAGGATGGGTCTACGAGGACAAAGAACAGAATAGACCGATAGCTCACGTTGCAAGGCTGTCACGCGACAGAAATGCAACCTTGTCGGAGCTCGAAACACCATCAAGGCGTCTGGCCGATATCGAGTCTATGACTTTGGACTTCGACGGAAATCTGCATCTCTTGTGGATAGATCATGGTGACGACCTCCGGGCTGGCCCAACGCCTGTTCCCCCAAGTAGCTCTCGGCTACGTTACGCCGAGTACAGCGGCAGCAGCCAACCTTCGGAGGTAAAGCAAGAGGTCTTCTATCTGTCGGTCATGGCCGCGTTTGTTATCGGGAATGGTCAAGTCTACGTGGTTTCGCAAGGAGGGTTAGTAGAAGCGAAGCCCGTCTCTGCAACCAGCCCTTGGGCACTCCTGCTCCTGTTGATCGGCCTTGCTTCTGCCACGGCCGGAATGAGCACCGAGGCGGGGGCCTATCTTGTCGTACGGAAGGCAATTGCGCCGTGGTCGAAGAGGAAGCTGGTTGGAGACTCCTTCTCGAATCTTGACATGAGACTTCTTCGCAAGATAGCAAGACGCCCAGGAATCACACTCTTCGAACTCGGGTCAATTGTTCGAGGCAGCACGCTCGATGTGGCGTCGCGTCTTTGGAGGCTTGAGGCGTCTGGAATCGTTGGATCTCTGAGGGAAGGAACGAGACGAAGGTTCTACTGTCTTGCCTCCAGCTTTTTCGATGGATCATCTGCGGACAGACTACGGAGCTCCATTCTTCGTCTAGTCGAGGAGGAGCCGGGCATTAATGAGGCTGCGATCGCAAGCCGCTTAGTGTTGAGCCAGCAGCTGACAAACTATCACCTGAAGCTACTGACCGAAGCAAGACTGCTGTTGGCTCTTCGGGCAAACGGTCGGGTCAGCTACCACGTCGACAAGCGAATCAGGCGATAGCGCCGTCAAATTCGTCGACGCTTAACGAATGAGCCAGCCTGCTGATATCGTTCGAGATCTCTTTGTCTTCCTCCAGTTTCGGGGTCACTCTTCGTACGGCTCTGTGAGTCTTCATGTTTGCTTGACTGAGATTTTGGACGCCTCGAGTCTCGGCCGCCTGAGCTGCGCAAAGGAACTCTATGGCGACGAGCAAGTGTACATTCTCGACTATGCGTGTCAGTTTCAAGGCGGCAGCGGGGCCCATGCTGACGAAATCCTCGAAGTCAGCTGAAGTGGGAATTGAGTCCACGCTTGCAGGGTGTGCGAAGATCTTGTTCTCCGAGGCAAGCGCAGCAGCGGAGTACTGAGAGGTCATCAGGCCTGAACTCAATCCAGCCTTCTCAGGGCTGGGAACCAGGAAAGGCGGCAACCCAAGGTTCAGCTTCGGGTCAAGGAGTCTTGCAATTCTTCTCTCCACAAGATTGCCTACCGTGGTAAGCGCGATGGCCATCAGATCGAGAACGAGGGCTATCGGCTGCCCGTGAAAGTTGCCCCCTGACAGAACTGCTCGATCTTCCGAGAATATGAGCGGGTTGTCGTTCGCGGAATTTAGCTCAACCTCAATTACTCTTGAAGCGTGGTCGACGGTGTCGCGCGCAGCGCCCATCACCTGCGGAATGCACCTAAGTGAGTACGGGTCCTGGCGGTGGAGTCCTTTGCGAGCCCGTTCCTCACCCTGCCCGACGAGTTTGCTGCCCTCAAGTAGTTGAGACATGTGCTCCGCGCTCCGGATCTGCCCCGGGTGCGGCCTCGCCTCATGTAGCCTCTTGTCGAACGCTTCCATAAGGCCGTGCAGGACATCAAAGGACAGCGCGCCAGACCTTTCCGCATATTCCACGAGTTTCTTCGCGTCATGAACCATGAGTGCGCCGACAGCCGTCATCATCTGAGTTCCGTTGATCAGTGCTACGCCTTCCTTGGCCGCGAGCTTCGCAGGTGAAATCGATGCGGCCTTCAGTGCTTCCGAACCACTCATCCTTTGACCAAGATACTCAGCTTTGCCTTCCCCCATCAGAACCAGCGCAAGGTGAGCCAAAGGTGCTAGGTCGCCGCTTGCCCCGACGGATCCCCTTTCAGGTATGATCGGATGGACCCATGCGTTGATCATCGCAACCAAAGTCTCAAGAGTTGAGAGTCGTACGCCTGACAGTCCTTTTGCAAGTGTGTTGGCTCTCAGGAGCATCATCGCTCGCGTCACATCCTTCGGCAAAGCAGGACCGACTCCCGCCGCGTGACTTCGGATCAGATTGATCTGCAGACTCTCAAGGTCACCTGGAGAGATTGTTATGTTACTAAGCGCACCGAAGCCTGTGTTGATTCCGTAGATGATCTTAGAGCCAATCAGTTCCTCGAGGATCCTGCGGCACCGTGTGACTTTCTCGCGTGTACCATCTCGGAGCGCAACGTGTTCGTATCCTCGAGAAACCCGGACAACGTCGTCGATCGTTAGGGACTGTCCATCGAGTGTGACGGTCATTCTGGAATCGAGTCACGACTATCGCGGCTGATAGGGTCTAAAGGTATCGGTTCTACAGGAACCTTCTCTTGAGAGCGCGGCGCTCCGCATCCATGATTAGTTCGAAGAGCCTCTCCGAAACTCGTTTTTCCTTCCGCAGGATCCTTTTTGCGTCTTGCGTGGACAGTCTTCGCCCCGCTAGCACTGCAACGCCCGACTTTCCGTACCTTCGTACGATCGCCGCAGACTCGACGGCTTGATCGCAGATACGTTTCTCTGCCTTCGTGAGCGCCTTTCCCTTTCTTTTCATGAGCGAGCTTACTTCGTCAACATCGTATGAGACAGCGCCGACCGACTTGGAACCACATTTCGGACAGGTGACTGGATCGCCTGAATCGCGCACCCGCACGATCGCTGCATAATCCCAGCAGGATGTGCAAATCAACGTCCTGGATTCGTTCAGTATCCTCGCGCGAGCGGAATCCACCAAGATCCGCTTCATCTTATCCGATGGGATGAGGTCAGTCCTCATGCTGATGCGTTCAATTCCGAGCCTCGCGATCGGGCTAGGCTCCTGGAGTCCTGACAGGACCGCGACTCTGATCTTTCCATCGCGTATCGCAAGAAGGACTCGTTTCGTGTTCGGGATGTCTAGGTCTTTCCTCAGAGTCTCGTTGAGAGTCTCTTCGGAGATGACGGTGTCCTCAAAACTCTTCATGAGTCGTCCAAGTCGGACGCTGCTAAGATCGACCCATCTTGAGATCGCTCCAAATCGCTTCGCGACATGAACCATCCTTCGCTTGAACATGCCAGTCTTGAGGGAAGACTGTCTCGCTAGTTCCTCGACATTCATGTCTGCCAGCCTATGGAGAATACTGTCGAGACGCGCCGCGTCTGCGGCCCCTGCCGACCGGACGACCACACGATAGGCGTCCTGCTGCACTCCAATGGTTGAACCCGCTTCCTCCGACAAGATATATCCGACGAGTCTTGCGAGTGTTCGGTTCACGAGCAGCCCGAAATGACAGCAGAGTATCACGTATTCGTCCCAATCTTCGATGGTAATGCATTTGTCCGTTGGAACGTCAACCTTCAAGGTCGCTTGATCAAGAGTCTCCGATAGCGCTCTGAGCATAGTTCCGTTGTCACATGGATAATGGCCTGACAATTCCGTGGCGATTTCTTCTCTGCTCGCGCCCTTTCCAAGCGATTCAATCACATATCTGCGGATTTCTCCGACTTCCGCTCCGATCTCGTATGGCACAGGGATCTCTTCCCCTATCCAGCTGGGTATCGCTCCGGTCGGGTCGGCTATCGATCGGACGTAGATCGTCTCTCCCTTGATACTCTCCATTCTCCATGGACTTCCCCGAACGATGAACC
>Ga0209725_1001057_pt1 | contig 16070 bp, 12 predicted proteins | sample I18A1metaG_FD_184145 | JGI IMG/M metagenome (GOLD analysis project Ga0209725, IMG submission 184145) | Lake sediment bacterial and archeal communities from Gulf of Boni, Indonesia to study Microbial Dark Matter (Phase II) - ​I18A1 metaG... | ecosystem: Environmental > Aquatic > Freshwater > Lake... | reverse complement strand
CTTCGCTGTTCTTCAAGCCCATTATGGATCCATAGACCAGAACGTTCTCCTTGACCGTTAGATCAGGATGGAATCCGACTCCTAATTCAAGTATTGGCGCGATCTTCCCAGATGCTTTAACTCTTCCCCTATTCGGCCTTAGGATGTTCGCTATAACCTTTAGCAGGGTGCTCTTTCCGCTTCCATTCTCGCCTATGACCCCTATAGACTCGCCGTGGTTAACTGTGAAATTGATAGCCTTCAAAGCCCAGAACTCTTCGTATGTGAATCTCTTTCCCTCTAGGATCTGGAGGGCTCCCGCTATGTTTTCAAGGATCGTTGTTCTCCTTTCATGAGGGATTTTGAACTTCTTCCAAAGGTCTTCAACTTGGATAGCTTGCATCTTTAGATCTCCTCTGCGAATCTGGGCTCCAGTTTGCGGAAGACTAAGTAGCCTACTAGTAGCAGGATTAGACCGCTTACTAGGATGATTGTGAAATCTGCGAGGGTCGGTAGCGTGCTGTAGTACAGGGTTTTCCTGATCGATTCGATGACGCGGGTCATAGGGTTGAGCGAGTATGCGAGGACGTATCTTTCAGGGATTAGGCTTATGCTGTATATGATTGGGCACAGGAAGAAGCCAATTTGAAGGGCTATGTCCCAGACTTGATTCACGTCTCTATAATAGACGTTCAACGGTGCTAGTACGAGGGATACACCGATGATCAGTATGAATTCAAAGACCAAGATTACGGGAAGAAGAAGCGCTATGTACGTTATCTTCATGCCGAGAAAGATTAGCAGGGGGAAGAGCGCGGCGAACTCCAGCGAGGATCCTATTAGATTCGCAAGGTTACTAGATAGGACTAGGAGCCATCTTGGAAAGTAGATCTTCGTCACCAGCGGGGAGTTGCCGATTACCGACGAGAGCGACATGGATGTGCTTATGGAGAAGAACCGCCAAGCTAGAAGGGCTGGTAGTAGGAAGACTGGGAAGTTCTCGATCCCAACTCTTAGCAGAGTTGAGAAGACGAGCGTTAGAATGATCATCATGGCCAGCGGATTGAGAAGGGACCAGACGAAGCCCAAGACGGAGTTTCGGTATCTAAGCTTGAACTCCTTAATCGTGAGATTCCTCACAAGCTCGCCGTACTCAAGCAACCTTTACGCGCCACCATCTTGATTTTCCATAGAGATTATTATTTACTTTGGCTTTGAAAGAATAAGACTTGATCGCCTACCATCGCAGTTTCCACGGGGTTTGATGGAGCACCTTCTTCGATGCTTGAGTCCTCTGACGCAATTCATGCCTTACGCACAATTCAGTTGTTTTCAGGCGGGGAGTGTCAACTTTGAGCCAACTCTAGCTCGATGATACTGACAAGCGACCTACTCGGGCCGCTAGTAGACTACGTAATCTTCTGTGGAAGCAAACCTGTTTGTCTTCCCAATCGCATGAAGTACTCATATAAACCTTCAAAAGCGATCGGCGGAGGTTGGTCTCTACAATACTTGCATAACTCATTATTTATTCTGCCAATAGCGTGTTCTAATCTTAAGTTGATGGCCGGTTTTGAGTTCCAGGCTTCTTCTAGCGTTTGTGTCTTCAGGCTTCCGAGGATGTACTTTCCATCCGCGTCATAACAGCAAGGGACGACTTCACCAGTATTGAGGATTGAGACCCCGTACCAAGGCCACGCGCATCTTCGGCCATCAGACTTTGCAGGTTCCCTAAGCTTAGCAATTTCTTCTCTAGAACCATCCCAACATACCAAAGGCTTTATCTCAACTTCGTCGACGCCGTCAATAGACCAGATACGACGAAACTCTTCTTGAAAAGGTCGATTCCATGGAAGATCAATCATAACTATTTTGATCCATGGATTCCTCTTCCCTAATGCTTTTTTCTCCGCTAGCAGTTCGTGGATATTTCTAACGGCACCCTCATAGTTGGCATTTCCGCCTCTATAATATTCGTAGATTTCTTGATTTGTACCGTCAAGAGAAATATGTAGAAGACATAGTAGAGAATTCAATAGTCTAGCTATGTTCTCACGAGTTAACAAGGCAGGGTTAATCGACAAACCAGTCAATATTCCCTTGGTGTGGGCTTTCTCTATGAAATCAAACAGCTGAGGATGGGTTAGAGACTCACCAAAACCGTGAAGATATACATGTGGCGTGAACTTCCTATCTACCTGTTGCAAAACCTGCTTACAAGTCTCCATGGGCATATGTCTTTTTGGTCGTTTAAGTGTTGGATTCGGGCACATAATACAATTCATTGGACATATTGTAGTTAATTGTATATTATGGACCAAAGGCGTAGTAACTCTTTGAACGAGCGCGTTTTCATATTCATATCGGCGGCGCTCGAAGACTTTATCACCAAATTCTGCACTTTCCTGCATAGTCTAACTACTCGTTATGTACCTTTTGCTGTAATTATTGAACATTGATTAGGCAAAATAAGTCTCATGGTCTATTCCTCTTATGGATCAATATCATAGGATCAAGTCTGTAACTTGACAATTTTAACCTAGCCAGCGGCTATGTCCAGCAATGTAATACTCGATTCCACTTGATTTCCAATCGAAATCTCGCCAAGTCTCTTCGACGTTGTCGATTATCATCTTACAATTGGTCAGGTAGGTCCTAAGTTGGGTCTCAGAGATTGCTCGATATAATCTGTGGCCTGCTACTATGAGGATACATTCAAACTCCGAAAGCCCTTGAGGAAAGACGAAACTTTCCACACCAGTGAGCTTCTTGATCTCTTCGGCGGTGTAGTACGGGTCGTTTACCTTGACTATCGCACCTCTTTCACGCAGACGCTTCGTTATGCGTAAGGTTGGACTTAGGACAGAAACCCTCAAGTTACCTTTGTATGAGAGACCTAAGATTCCGACGTTTCTGAAGCCTCTATTCGCCAGCTGGTCTGCGAGAATAATTGGCAGATTGTTGTCTGTGGATATAGTTTCCTGCAAGATTGTAAGGCGCTCGGGTTTCTCAGCCCCCTCTAGCACATATTGTGAGCTTAAGGGAATACAATATCCACCCGTTCCGAAGCTGGGATGGTACGTGCCAACGTTCCATTTAGTACCGACAAGTCTCAGCACCTCTGTCATGTCAAGGCTCGGGTACGCGAGGCTAAGCTGGTTTGCGAGAGTTATCTCCACATGTCTGAACGCGTTTTCTATGCTTTTGACGATCTCTGCGTGCTTGTGATCTGGAGCTTGAATCAACTTATCGCACACAATGCTTAAAATATCGATCATCAGCCCGGTTGTTTCACGCGTGGTTCCTCCCACTATGCGAGGAAGAGACTTCAGATTCTTCTCTGGACTGATAAACCAGTCGCGTCGCGGAGCAACTCCTACCAGGATATCCTCACCAACTCTCAGGCCTTTACTCTCGAGAATCGGGATAATCAGACTGTCAGTTTTCTTGGGCGTTAATGTTGACTCGACAATTATTAGCGGCGGTTCTTGCGGGTTCGTTTCTTGCGTCGAGATCTTGCTGATCACGTCTTGTAGTGCCCCGTCCCATGGCTTGTCTTCCTTTTCGGTTGGTACAGCGATCATGTGAACTGCAAACTCGGATGTTAGAAGTCTTCGCCAGTCTTTGGTAGCACTCATCATTCCCGATTCAACTAGGTAGTTGGTGTCGAACCCGAGCCAATATTCCATATCGGGAACAGGCATTCGACCATTGTTTATCGCCGAAACTACGGCATCAGAGATATCCGTTCCGACGCATGAAACACCTTGCGCTGCAAAATTGGCCATCGTCGAGAATCCTATATAGCCAGTCCCCCACACGCCTACCTTGCGTTGGCCTTCAAGAAGTTGCTTCCTCAACTGCCGCATTGCGTCAGCCCCTCAATTGCCTTCTTGTCTCTAGTCTTTATTTGATTCTTTCGAAAGTGATTCAAGGCTAATGCGAGCGGAACGAATCTATTAAGAGCTCAAGGCCAGATTTGAGGGAGATCTTTGGCTGAAATCTCAGGGTATTCCACGCTTTAGCTATGGCAGCGCAGCTTGCACTTATATCACCAGTCCTTGCCTGTCTGTAAAAGGGGGAAATGCCGCTCTTTCCCGTCAGTTGAGCAAGCAGATGATATAATGTCTTGATCGTCGTCGCTTGACCTGTACCTATGTTGAAAGCTTCTCCCGTCCCCCTTCTCGTTTCCAGTGCCAGCATGTTGGCGTTAACGACATCTGAGACATGAATGAAATCGCGGGTCTGTCTTCCATCGCCGTAAATTATCGGGCGAAGGCCGCTCAAGAGCCTATGCGCGAACACAGCTATAACCCCGCTGTAAGGGTTGGAGCCTTGTCTTTCTCCATATACGTTGAAATACCGCAGGGATATCGTGCTAAGGCCATAGAGCTTGTGGAACGCCTGGCAGTATTTCTCGGCCGCCAGTTTCGATGCACCATATGGAGTAATGGGATTGAGCGAAGCATTCTCCGAAATCGGGATTGACTTTGGGCTTCCGTAGACAGACGACGATGAAGCAAACACGATCCGGTGGACTCGATTCTTATGTGCAGCTCGAAGAACGTTTAGAGTTCCCGTCACATTAACTTCATGCGTAAGTTCTGGTTTTCTGATGGATACGTCAGGACTCACAATTGCCGCTAAATGAACTATCGCGTCCACTTTTCGAGCTAGTGAATCGACAATCCCGTACCTTATGACGCTTCCTCTTTTGAAATGCAGCTTGGGATTCTTCTTCCATGTTTTCAGATTGCGGAGAGATCCGCTTGATAGATTGTCCAGAACCCAAACTTCTAAGCTGTTCTTGAGCAAGGCATCGACTGTGTGACTTCCAATGAATCCCGCTCCTCCAGTAACCATGACTTTATCGTATGTCAATCGCATGGGGACACATGAGCTCCGCGCACTTCATATAGATGTACTACGCTGCACGGTAATTTCTTCCTTGCGGAGCTTTATATGGTTGGTATTGGATGTAGTATCTAGATAAGAGTTGGCCGTTTCGAAGATTTCTTTGCTTTCGGTCGTGGTCCCCGTATACAACGAAGAGCACAACGTCGAGCAACTACATGATGAACTCACTGAGGCTCTTCCTCAGATTGGTTTACCATACGAGATAATATATGTCGATGACGGTTCGACAGACTCTACCTACACAAGACTGGTAAGCGTCTACGACACCGATCGTCACGCAACAGTTATCAGGCATCGTAGAAATCTAGGGCAAACCCAGGCCTTACTTACTGGATTTAAGCACGCGAATGGCGACGTAATCGTGACGATCGATGCTGATCTCCAGCATGATCCGAAAGATATGAGCAAAATCCTTCAGCCGATCCTGGACGGCGCAGACGCAGCAATCGGATGGAGGGTGCATCGTAAAGAGAGTTTCCTAGGGAGAACCGTGCCATCGCGCATTATGAATTTCTTCGCTCGTAGGCTCTTGGAGCTAGAGATACATGACTTTGGATGCGGCCTCAAAGCCTATAGAGCCGAGTGCGTTCGCAATGTTGTTGTCGAAGGCGAAGGCCACCTTTACTTGCCTGCTGCGGTTGCTGTGCGAGGTTTTAAAGTTACGGAGGTTAAAATTGGCGACAGGGAACGTGCGTCAGGCTCCAGTAAGTTTGGAGCAAGGGTGATGCGCAGGCAATTTCTCGATTTGATATTCTTTTGGTTCCTTGTGAGATACGGGCGGCGACCTCTGCACTTCTTCGGATCGATCGGCCTAGTTTTCCTCTTTTTGGGAATAGGGGCTGGTGTGGTTCAAGCGCTGAGGTTCCTATTTTACAACCCGACGACGCTGATGACGCCTTTGCTGTTACTAGCAGTGTTCTTGACTCTAGCAGGCATTCAGTTCATTACGACAGGTATTCTTTTTGAAATTGAGATGAGGCCTCATGCACGTACCTTTGAGACTCAACCGGTCGTAATATTGTCTCACGAAAGAAAAGCTTGAGTTCCTCAAGAACTGCTCCAAGCACAGTGATTGTAGTTGTCCAACGAGAAAAGTATAGCCCGGTTCTTGGCCTCTTTGACTCTCGACCCGTCCAGATGACAAGGTCGCCAGTGCATATTCCAAAATGTCCCCAAGCTTGGCAGGATATGCTGTACCCGTTAGCAATCTCTCGCCGGACAAGAGGCAGGCTCTCACTTTCACAGAGATATGGCAGATTTTCTGTTTAGCCTTTGAAGGTTGGCGTTTTCGATTCTATGGTCCTTCCAGTTCAAGCTCTCTTGGGTCAATGGAATACAAGACCGACCAGACCTTCTGCATTGTGTTTCAAGAAGATATCAAGTTTCTTCGCATACACAGGCATTACGGCCTGGAATGGTACACGGACTTTATCCGGCGGCTAGTCTCTTCGGAATATTAGAGTTCGGAATCCAAAAAGGCCTAATCAACCGTTTCATCCACTGTACAGGTTGTCCTTACCGTTTCCTCCACTGGCATATCACATAGTGCGAAAAGCACCGGTTGCTCGACAAAGGCGTCAACGCGGCCTCCATGCGCATCATCAAGGGCGCGTAAAAGGGTTTCCATGGCGCCGGTATGCGAAAGATCATGGAATTCAGCACAAACAGATAGGCCAAGTTTCCGCCGTACTTTTCTAGGACAAATTCAAAGCGCGAGGCATTTTCCTTTTTTATCTTGTCCATGTCGATTGCGGCTTCGCCTGGGGCGAACAGGGGGTCGAGCTTGTACCAAACTTTTCTAACCGTGTCGGGCAAAGAGCGGCGGTTAGGCTCAGCAAAGCAAAAATGGCCGCCTGGTCGCAAAATCCTATGAATCTCGTCAATTCCCCTTTGCAAGTGCGGATGCAGATGGTGCAGACCTCCCACGACAACCACGCAGTCAAAGGTTCCAGATCTCAGTCCTAAATCTAGCATCGAGGCCTGAATGGCGCCGCACATTGGCCAGCGTCGCTTGAAACGAGCGATGGCCTCCATTGAGATATCGAGGCCCCACACAGTGGCTCCACGCTCAAGAATGTGACGCGTTGTTTGACCGCTACCGCACATCGCCTCCAAGACCTTTTTCCCCGTCAGATCAATCCCAGCGAACATGAAACTATAGATGAATCTTTGACGATAAGCTTGGCTCGAGGGATCGTCATAATGCAATTCATACTCTGCGATTATTGCATCATAATGCGCTCGCTGCGTCGCCCCGGAGGACATAGGGGCCTCACCTCTACTTGCCATTCTAGTGAAGAGCTGTGACTCCTGCCCTATCAAAGTTTCCTATGAAAGGCTCAATCCCTGCGAGTCTCCTCTTTGCGTTTCTTGCCGCGGGATCTTCTTCCATGAGATAATCCAAATAACTCGTGCTCTTCCCGTGCAATTTGAATTTGTGCTCGCCGTAAAGACTCTTTAATTCGTGTGCAGTCGGAGCGTAATCAACGTACTCTAAACCAGTATCAGCACATCGGCTTCGTACCGGTCGTGGATCTGAATTATTCGTGTTGCATCTTTGAGGCGGATGGGTTTACGCCTGTTCTTTTGCAATCTCGCTAGAGATGTTTCACTCTTCTTTCAGACATGCTGGGTCATGGCCAGTTCGCTTGCACACCTCCTTCTCAGTTTCTCCTGTAGGATCCAGCGCATCTTCCTGTTGTCCAACCTAGCCATGGACACTGTATCGTGAGGGGTGAAATGATTTCTTGAAGAGAGACGAAGCCGTTCAAAAAGAAACGTTTAAATGAGATCGACGGCTGATGCGGGTCGTTGGGCAACATCGGAGGGCCCGTCGTGAACAAGGTAGATAGGCTGAGAGATAAGACGATAGCCGACTTCGGAAACCAATGGATGAAATGGACGGACATCAAAGGTTATTATGGGTCTCTAGAACTCTTCAAGGACATTACAAGCCCATTGATTGATATGGAGAGCCTGATTGGCAAGCTAGTGGTAGACATTGGCAGTGGAACAGGGCGCACTGTGTCCATGCTACTTGATGCAGGTGTCAAGCATGTTTATGCAATTGAACCGTCACGCGATGCTTTTCAAGTGCTCGAGAAAAACATCAAGCAAATGAAGAGGAAAAGGGACGTTACTGCCATTAATACCCGTGGTGACTGCTGGAGTCTGAATGGACAGGTCGACTATGTGTTCTCCATTGGCGTTATTCACCATATTCCTGGCCCCGCTCCCGTGCTCCAGGCCGCTCATAGAGCGTTGAAGCCCGGGGGATATCTCTTCGTGTGGTTGTATGGCTATGAAGGGAACGAGTTCTACATTGCGTTCGTTGAACCGCTACGTAGAATTACTACTCGATTGCCCCACATGCTCCTTCGCGGCCTTGTCGAGTTGCTGTATTGTTTTCTTTGGATCTACAGGAACATCGGCAGGGTCACCCCTTTGCCCCTACGCGACTATATTGAAAAGGTACTGTGGCTGGATTCTCCACAAAAAAGACGGCTCGTAATATATGACCAGTTGAACCCAGCATTTGCGAAGTACTATCGCAGAGAAGAAGCCGTGGGACTTCTTGAGAACTCTGGCTTTAGAAATGTAAGAATTCATCACAGACACGGGTACAGCTGGAGTGTGATAGGACAGAAGCCTGTTGCCCAAGAATGCGCTCCAGCGGACGACTAATCGTCGCCGCAATCTTGGCCTCCGCCTCTGCTAAGCGTTTCTTCAGATCTCTTTTCTCGGTTCGCAGTCTCTTCAGGTCGTCTTCCTCGGTCTTCTTTTTCCCGAGCAGTTCCTCTACTCTACGCTTGAACTCTGTGATGGATGCTTGCTGTTTCTCGCTTCTTCGGATCCGCGCAACGAGAGGCGTATCTCCCCCATGCCTTGTAATCCTCTTGCCTGTCACATCAACGAGGACGCGTCGGTCGAACCAACCGTAATCATAGAACTGGCCGGTCCTCAGGTTCTTGAGGGCGTCGGATTTGAAGGTTTTCAGGTGGTCTTTAACCGCCTCTCGATCAAGCCGCTCTATAGTCTTTCCGAACAGCCGCTCTGGGCTTTCACAACGTGGGAAACCTATGAAGTAGATCCCTTAAGCGTACTGTCTGAAAGTGAGTCAGCAAGTGAATGAATGATCCTTGGCATGTTTGTGAGTACAGTACCGATGCGGTCCGCCTGAGAAAGCCCTTCTCATGGATGGGAAGATTATCATCGTGAGTCACAATCTGCCAAGGGTGTATGAAGAGGACGGGGACCTCGTTCTGAGTAGCCAGTACATGAGGCAAGACCCTAGCACCATGCCCGAGAGCAGACATAAAGAGCCCAGAGCCTAGAGGCAACTCCCCTGATAACAATGTTCTTGTCATGTCTCGTGGAAGATGTAAAGCACTCGATCGCCTGAAGAACCCAAAAGTCGATACTGGAATCTCTCTTAATCCAAACACCGTCCTAGACATATTCAAATTGCCAAAGCTGGACGAGTCATATTCAAAGCCATACTCTCCAAGAATCTTCAGCTGCTCGGCATTGATGCTAGCGTCGGGCGCACGAAATCCTACTGGTCTGAACTCCCGTATGAAGCGCCAAGACTGTCTAAGCTCCGTAGCCAAATCTTGCTTTGTATGCAGATGCGTATGTGTGTGAGTATGATGTGCTATTTCATGGCCCTCTTCCGCGACTCGTTTTACAATGTCTGGATACCAATCGAATATCTCCGAGACTACGAAGAAAGTCACCTTTCTGCGATGTTGCTCTAATAGATGCAGTATGTATAAGGTCGCTTTCTCAATATATCGTTGGTCTAGCCGTTTCCTACATTCTGTATCGAGAACTCGACCAGGCTCACGATGTGAGCTTCGATGAACGAAGGATTCTAAGTCTATCGACAATGCACAAACGGACGCTTTGCGAGAAGTTCCGGTCATTTCGGTGCCCAACATAGAAGATGTCGCTCCATGTGCAAGACTGCATTTGGGACCTAAGAGTCCTCTTTCCCAGCTACGACTGTGCAGGTAACACACCAGTCTTTCCTGAGAAATTCCCAGATCTCAAACGCGAACGAATCCGAGAGGGTGCCACACTTCAAGCTTTTCAGATCGAACCAAGCGAATGAACGTTTCCGAAATTCCTCAGGTAACGACCCCGTTGAAAACAGTACTAACCTACTCGGATCGAATCCATGTTGGACAATATCATCGACATGCTCGGGCTTGCAAACAACAAGACGACACTCACGCTTACGTAGAAACTTGCTTCTGACAAATTCCACTACCTCCAGTCCTTCCCGAAGATGTATTGTTGTTGACTTTAACCCGAGGAAATCGGGGAGGTCTGTCGCGATCTTCTTGGCTCTCTCAAAAAGTTCGTCTTCATCTATTTGATTCATCATCTTTGTTGTCGAGCCGATGACTCGAGCGGGTACGCCTGCGGCGAAAGAAAGTGGTGGTATATCTTTGGTCACTACAGCCCCCGAACCAACAATGCTCTTGCTGCCCACTCTTACGCCTGGGCAAAGAAACGCTCTCGCTGGAACCCAAGAATAGTCTTCAAGGACTATGTCCCCATACGTTCGTGGCCATCCCTCTGTGTATGGCAGCCATTGACCGTGAGTGTACGCGACCGAACCCGGTCCAAGACCAGCATATTCACCCATCTCGAAATTGTTTCTTCTGACATTTATTATACATCTGGGCCCAACATAGCACTTGTCGCCTACCTTCAGGCAACCTGCCCCCCAGATCCAGACGAACGGCGCTATATGCGTATAATTGCCAATAGAGACTTCGGAGCAAACGATCCATGTGAACTGCCCAATTTGCGAATAATCCCCTATCGATACTTTCGAGAAAGAGTTAGCTAGTACGAACGAACCAAACCCTATCGAAACTCGGTTGCCCAGTTTTGCTCCAGCTAGTCTGTAGACTGGCACCTTGACCATAGAGGGCAATATAGCTAAGAACATAGCTAAGAGCGATCTAGCGATGCCAAGCTCCATATTCTCCGATTCTGATCTTCTCAACCAGGTTTCGCCTACTCCTTAGGAATAGTACCACTCCAAATCCAGTAGGATACTTTCACAAGTCGGCGCCTATGCCGAGTCCTCTTTTCTATCTTTCTCTTCTACGTCCGCAGATGGACTTGTTTGGAGCATGCGCCCATTCGGTGTGCTTGAGGCATTTCGGATTCGCATCCAGATCCTGCTCAATTACGTCATGCTCCACCATGGAGCAGCGCTTTCGGGAGGAATGTAACGGACTATCGTTTTATTTATATTTTTTATATAATAAACCAGGAGTCCAAGACCCAAGTGATACACAAAGAGCGGCTATTAGTCATGTTTGCCAAGCGATTCTTGAGAGCAACTTCGATCGATATTGGGCAGTGTTATGCTGATATTGAAGTGCTCAAAAGTGGTTCGGCCCATCACATGAAGTATTGGACCGAGAGACAGCAAGAAGAATGTCAGTGCAACCAAACTCCAAACCCTGACGTGCCTAGCTTCCCTTGGCGTCGCATCGCATGCGGATGTATGGGGACGAGAACCCCACTGCGAGTTCACAAATGGGAACACTGACAGATTAACTCCTTTCTGGGATAACCCCACTCGGCATTTCACAACGGGGTCTGACGTTGATTAGCCTGTCATGATCCGCATGAGCCGGAGCTTTCAGTGTCAATAGCATCACATTAGTCGTCTGCAAATCTTCAAGAATGCTTGCTACTGCGAATGATCCAACCCGACAAGCCGAAATATTTCTTACGTCTTGTGGAGGCATCACTAAGGCAGCTAGGTCCGATCGCGAGAAGCCGTAAGAGGAAGTTCTCGGTCCCTCAGCCTCTTCCTCAGTTGCGGAGAGGTTCCTGAACGCCATTGACAGGCACCGAGGATCTTCGTTTATCCCGAGGCTTCTCGGTGTCTGACATGCCTCTCGCGAATGGAACCTTATTGCGACAGGTTTCTGCGGAGTCGCTGAAAGGCGCACCTGAAAGTCTGAAAAACTGTCCTCAAGCACTTGCAGAACAGCAACCAGTTGATCATCAGCGTAGACTTCTAGCGTTCGAAGTCCATGCAGAGATACTGAAGAAAATTGGAGTTCTATGCTTGTTGATGCTGGATTGAATATGGTCACATTAGCGTCACGGGACATCCACCGGGTCGGGATGTTCGTCGGCCATATCTCAAGGGAATCCCAGCCACCCTCGAGTCGAAGGAAAGGCAGGAAATGTCGAGGTGGAACTACTCGGTAAACAGATATATGCTCGTCCTCGTAGACAGGAAGGTGGCCGTCAAAGAAGATCGACAGAAGGCGTTGATCCAAGCGCGTCCTATTTTCCATCCCAAGGCCTTTGTGTAAGATGACATAGCGTATCCCAAAGTATCCAAGGACATTTTGAGCAACACCAGCGTCTACGGATATTATGTCAGGGCTATTACAACGATCTGCACACTTGAAAGGATACACAAGATCAGATATTATAGGTTCGCGATCAGTAAACTCAAGAATATTTTCGGGAGCTCTGGGAATTCCTCCTCCTACTATCTTCTTTTGATGAACGGTCTGATAATACATATAGGTAAGTGCAGCGATGTCGGACCCGGACTCGCGGATCCGGGGATCCTGCGGTAAATCGAGAATCGCGAAATCCCCTGTCTCTTTCGCCAGACTGTAATAGAAAGGTGAAACTGGAACAGTGTGAACAGGTATTGGAACAACGGCGAACTCGATCAGTACGACGCTTAGAATTGCTGCCGCAATTATATTGGTATGCGACGGACGTACTCGTAGAGATACTCTCTTTAAGAGATCTGTCAGGGCTAAGCCTACGAGCACGCTGGCGGCGAGCATCACTATAATCGAGAAGCGGCTAGGCACACGTGTTATTCTGATGGGCGGAAAGAGTTCATAGAGAAGTAGGTAAGGTAAGGGGACAATGATATTGAAGTGCGTAAAAGTGGTTCGGCCCATCACATGAAGTATAGGGCCGAGAGACAGCAAGAAGAATGTTAGTGCAACCAGGCTCCAGACCCTCACGTCTTTAAGCTTCTTTAGCCTCGCGACCGCGTATCCAACAAAAAACAAAGTTACGTATCCCAAGCTCGTCGTATACTCACTCGCGTTGCCTGTGAATCGGGAAGTAATCCCTGACACGTAGCGTCCAAGAAGGGGGTTGAATACACTAGGAATAAGATAACCCACCAAATCTGCGGAATACCACGTCGCCTCGCCAAGTGTTTGAACAACATTGCTCAGCGAGTGGCGTACCATAGCATCTAGCCCGAGCCAAAGTAGCGGGGCACCAAGCAAGAGTGACACCGGGACGGAGACCGTGAGGAGTTTCTTGATGAAATCTTTCTTCCTAACGAGTTTCCAATCTAGCAGTAGAATTACGACAAACAGCATAGCTAGATGAATAGCGTAGTACGCTTCGCTGTAGACTGTCATGAAGAAGAAGAGAGGTGTTAGGACGAAGTGTAGAGACCTTGACTCTCGGGTAGATCGCACCAGATAAAGCGCGAAGAAAGGGATCCATTCGGTAGTCAAAAGGCTGAAATGCCCGAAGCCATGCGCGAAACGATACGGGGCAAATGCGAAAATCGCGCCTCCCAAGAATGCTGCCCATTTAGAGCAATTCATGTAGCGTAGCAACATGTAGGTGCCAATCCCTGACCCAACGAAACTGAACAAATAGAGTGCGTTATAGCTTCCGAGGACTCCTAAGAGCGGTTGCAGGGCTACTGAAAGGAGACCATTCATAGGCGTTGAATCGGCTGATAGTAAATTCACTGTATTAGGGTAGAAGATGTATCTGGTCAGACCAGGATTTGCGTGGAGGTCGACCAGCGCATATTTCATCCACCATAGATACCACACAAAGATTTCTGCGTCTCCCAGCCATCCTGGGATTGCCTGCCCTAAGAACAAGGGCAGTGGATAGGTCATAACGAGTGTGAGAAAGCCGTAAACGAGACCAACAATCAGCGTGTCGTTTGTTGGCAACTTCGCCTGCGACCTAGATGAAAAGATTCTAGCTAGAAACCGAGCCGCGCGAGTCTTTTTCAGCATTGGCCACTCGACCTTTACTGAAACATGCTAAACCCTAAAAGGTCGCATAGCAAATAAATCTACCTTAACCCCAAAGCAGTCAACGGGTGCGTCGCGTGAGAATCACCGTTTGTCGCCCTCAGATTCCCTTTATGTCAGGAGGAGCCGAACTTCTCTGTGATGAGCTTGTTGCACGTCTCAACAAATTAGGGAATACTGCCGAGTTGGTTGCTATACCCTTCAAATGGTACCCACCCTCACAGTTGTTACTCAATGCCTTCGCCTGGCGATCTCTGGACTTATCCGAGGTTAACGGTCAACCGATAGATCTGGTCATATCCACAAAATATCCATCTTACGTCGTTAAGCACCCGCACAAGATCGTCTGGCTATTCCACCAGCATAGACAGGCCTATGATCTTCTCGGCACGGAGTACAGCGATCTGAACGCCAAGCATGATGTGTGCAAAGCCATCAAGAGTATTGACGAAGTTTCTCTCAGGGAAGCCGAAAGAGTTTTCGCAATCTCGCAAACTGTTGCTGAGCGACTGCGCAGGTTCAATGGTATAAGAGCTGAAGTGCTCTACCCGCCTCCGCCCAGTAGCGAGGTATTTCACGAGGGTGCTTGTCAGGACTTTGTCCTCTTGCCCTGCCCCCTACAGAAGTTAAAGCGAGTAGATTTATTTGTCCGAGCCGTTCCGTATCTCAACGAGGGAGTTCGAATAGTCATAGATGGACATGGACCTGAAGAGGACGCAGTTCGTAAACTTGCAAAAGAGCTAGGCGTCTATTCACGTATTAACTTTTTTAGGACAAGCTCCAGAACCGAACTTGCCGACTTGTACGCAAATTCTTTATGCGTCTACTATGGTCCCTATCAGGAGGACTACGGTCTAGTGACTGTGGAGGCCTTTTTGTCGGGAAAACCGGTAATAACGACTTCGGACTCGGGCGGGCCGACCGAATTCGTTCAGAATGGGATGACAGGTTTTATTGTAGAGCCGGAACCGACAGCGATAGCCGAAAAAATCAATGAGCTTTGGAACAATAAGGATGAAGCTATGAAACTGGGGAACAGGGCACGTAGTTTCATGGACAGCCATAAGATCAACTGGGACACTACTGTCAAGAGGTTACTGGAGTCTTGACTAGTGGGAATGATCTTGAAAGATTCAATGTTCTACTTGTCGAAATATCAAAAATTATTTCCGAACTAAAAGCTCCCAAGATCGTGGTACAAGAGATAGGGAAAATCATAGCTGACTTTCTTGAGTAAATAGAATCATTGCCGATGAGCCGATGAATTGCTATATATTCAACCGCGCGGGACATAGTAAGAGGGCTTGAAGAACCTCGACCATGAAGCTCATCGATGGGGTAGGATTGGGTCTCTTGCACAGGACAAAGGTTAGGCGGCATTGTATATTTGGTGATCGCCCAGATCGGCTCTTGTCTGCATTGGGACTAATCACTGATCGGATGGCGTGCCTTGCTTGAAGAATAAGAGTGGGGCCTCAATGCTGCTCACCGGAAACTCTATGTGGTTAGGCTTGGTGAATTATTTCAGTTTTTAATCAGAGTTTTAGTTCATGGTTGTGCGGGACGGCAAAGATTATGAATTAGAGTTGCATAGGATTCGGCGATCTTACTCCAGGTCCTCGTCTCGATGAACGCGAGTGCATTTCCTCTCATAGCCTGCAAGATCTCCGGGTGGGTAGCTAGTTGCACCATATACTCGAAAAGCAACTCCTCTTGAGCGTTTTCATCAACCTTCCAGACGCAATCGTCTGGGAATTCGGCGTAGAGTTCGTTGTTGGAAGCGAGAACTGGTATTCCTCTTGAAAGATCCATTACTGTGGAAAATGAAGCCGAGGCATTAGCGTCACGCCTTAAGTTTATACTCACATCAGAAGCGTAGGCACACAGATCAAAGTCTCTTGGGAAATCTTCGCAGCGGCGGAGAAACACTTGCCCGTCGAGACCCAGAGTAGAGACCTCATCGCTAAGTCGCGCGAATACATAGTCATCTGTGATCCCGCAAATGATTAGCTTGCTGTTCCTCCTATGGTCGAGAACTCGCTTGAACACCTCCAAGCAGAGGCTAAGCTGTTTCTGATGATATGCCTCGCG
>Ga0209725_1001056_pt1 | contig 16085 bp, 14 predicted proteins | sample I18A1metaG_FD_184145 | JGI IMG/M metagenome (GOLD analysis project Ga0209725, IMG submission 184145) | Lake sediment bacterial and archeal communities from Gulf of Boni, Indonesia to study Microbial Dark Matter (Phase II) - ​I18A1 metaG... | ecosystem: Environmental > Aquatic > Freshwater > Lake... | reverse complement strand
TGACCTGTCCACGCTCGCGGAGTGACGAGTGATGTCTTTCAAGCCGCCGTGTCCTGTGTCATTGGAGAAAGTCTCGATAGACGTTGAAGACCTCGAACCAATCCTGAGACCGCCGGAATCCAAGCTGATGCAGAGGCCTTACCCGCCGAGACTTCTCCCGCTTCCCGACGGTCGAGAGATGATTGTACGAATGGCGAAGCGTGACGAGATTCCAGTGATGCTGAAGGCGACCAGGTCGGTCATGGATGTGGAGAAAGATTTCTATGACATTGTTGCGGCACGAGTGTACGGTGAGATCCTTTCCTGGCTCAGGTACAGGGTGAAAGACCACTACTGCCTCATCGGGGTGCTCGATCACGAGCTTGCGGCAATCGCAAATGCTCGACTCAAAGATGACAAGATTGCGATCAGCCTGCATACAATGACATTCAAGAGAGGCGCTGGAATCGGAGCGATCATGTATCTGGCGAAGATGGAGCACGCGTTCGATGTTCTCGGCTTGGACGAGTGGTGGGCCACATACGAAAGCTACACGGGAATCAGGTACTGGGGACTCGGACTCGCGCAGCATGAGAAGCCCTACCCCGAGATCCAGCATGAACTCGGAGGAGCAAGAGTCTATTTCACAACCAAGGAACAATGGGAAGACTTCGTCAAACCAAAGTTCGCGGCACGAATGGGCCAGCGGCCCGTTCCGGAACAGCTACTTCGAGACTCGGAGACGCTGAAGGTTCCAGAGAAGATAGACCTCTAGGACTAGGCTCTGTATATCTCGCGTCCATTCCGAAACTCGATACGTTAGACTGTCATTCGGATCATAAGCTGAAGCGACTCTGTAGTCGAAGCGTGACCTATCGCAGATGTGCAACATCAGCCGCATAAAACGGAACTGTGGCACCGTTCCCGAGTCGGACAATTAGCTGACCGTCTTCTCCAATATCGAGGGCTTCACCCTTGAACTTGCCATCGACCGTTGTGACTTCCACCTCTTGCCCGACTGTGGAGCAAAGCCGCTTAACCTCATGCAAAAGTTCGCTTGCTTCTCCAGACTCGAACCTTAGGTAGGCATCGTCCGTCTCCTCAAGGATCCTTCGTGTGAGCAGGATCCTGTCGACCTCTCGACCAACTTCTCTGTTGATAGAGGTTACCCTTCCTTGAAGCTCCTCTGGAAACAACGTGGTCTTGATGTTAGCGTTGAGGCCAAGGCCCACAATGAGTTGGTTCAGCTTGCTACCGTCATAGCTGGCTTCCGCCAGGACCCCAGCGATCTTGCGGGACTGAACGACCAGATCGTTCGGCCACTTAAGCAAGGGCGAGACCCCAGCAACAGCGCGTATTGCCCTCGCCACCGCTGTCGCGAAAGCCAGAGCCAGGATCTGATGCGACTTGGGCCAAGTCGGCCTCAGCAGAACCGACATCCAGATTCCCCCCGCAGGCGACAACCAGCTCCTCGTCAGTCTCCCCCTTCCTGCGTATTGCGTCTCAGCCAGTAGTACGGTTCCGTCTTCGGCTTCACCCTCGAGTTTCTTCAACTCGTCTTGAGTCGAATGCACATGTAGCCTCCATTCTATTCTGCGTCCAATCCTCTCTGTGCTCAGATCTGCTCTCAGTTGCTGTGCATCAATTATCCGAAAAGGTAGACGTTCAATCGCGCCTGCCCGGGAGAAACGCAGTGGGTATCCGAGCCTCTTCAATCGATGTAGTGCGTCGCTTGTTTCTCTTGGTGAGGCCCGGAGAGCGAGGGCCAGTTTCCTTAGCGAAGTCTTACGCTCATTTCCGAGAAAGACCATGTTGGCAACCGCTGATTCCAGTTCTGAACGCGTACTCAAGGCCGATTTGGCACCTCACTCGAACTGATTTGCCCGATCTTGCGTGTCATCTTCGTGCGATAGATCCGGTTGGGGTTTGAGGAGCGGCTAGACATTTATACACTGTTTCTTGGATCTAGCGTGTGGCGTTGGAAAGTTGGCTTCGTCAAGGGTGTATGATGAGTATCGTGCTGAGCTTCAATCCTACCGTGAGAAAGCTCGCCTCTATGGCGGAAAGGAGGCGATTGAGAAACTGCACAGCGAGGGACGGATGACCGCTCGTGAACGCCTCGAAGCACTTCTTGATGCGGGAAGTTTTGTTGAACTTGACGCGTTCATGACTCACAGGTTTACCGACTTTGGAATGGACAAGCGGAAAGGTCTGGGCGACGGAGTAATTGCCGGATACGGGTTGATTGATGGGCGTCCGGTGTGTGTCTACGCGGAAGACTCGACGTTCATGGGAGGCTCGCTGGGAGAGGCGCACCTTCAGAAGATGGGCAAAACCCTAGACTTGGCACTGAAGATGGGAGTACCCTTCGTCGGGCTGAATGATTCAGGTGGAGCAAGGATCCAGGAGGGAGCGGTTTCTCTCTCAACACTCGGAGAACTTTTCGCCAGAAACGTGGCCGCGTCCGGCGTCATTCCTCAGGTTACGGCGGTCATGGGGCCATGCGCGGGAGGTGCAGTGTACTCGCCTGCCCTAGAGGATTTCGTGATCATGGTCGACAAGACCAGCTACATGTTCATCACGGGACCGAGGGTCGTCAAAACGGTCACTGGAGAAGAAGTCTCGAATGACTCGCTCGGCGGTGCAAGAGTCCAGAACACCAAGAGTGGAGTGGCCCATTTCCTTGCCTCGGACGAGCGCGAGGGCGTCGACCTCATCAGAAAACTCCTTAGCTACTTGCCGGCAAACAATTTGGAAGATCCTCCGACATCAAAGACTAGCGACCCACCGGACAGAATCGACGAGGACTTGAATGCGCTCATTCCAACCGATCCAGGCAAGAGCTACAACATGCTTGAGCTGATCAACCGTGCATTCGACAAAGGAACCTTCTTCGAAGTCCATCGTCTCTTTGCGCCAAACGCTGTTGTGGGATTTGCACGCCTCGCCGGGATGCCGGTTGGAATTGTCGCAAATCAGCCTGCTGTGATGGCAGGTGTCTTGGACGTCAACTCCGCGGATAAGATTGCGCGTTTCATAAGGTTCTGTGACTGCTTCAACCTTCCAATCATCACGTTCGTGGACGTACCCGGATACCTTCCAGGCGTGGCGCAGGAGCACGGGGGCATTATTCGACACGGGGCCAAGGTCATCTACGCTTACTCGGAGGCGGAGGTACCGAAGGTCACGGTGGTTGCAAGAAAGGCCTATGGCGGGGCGTACATCGGAATGTGTAGCAAATCACTGGGCGGGGATGTAGTCTTCGCATATCCGAGCGCTGAAATAGCCGTTATGGGCCCCGAAGGCGCTGTGGAGATAATCTATCACCGCGAACTCGAGAAAGCACCTGCCGAAAAGCGGCAAGAGCTCGCTGCTCAGCTAGCGGAAGAATACAGGCGGAAGTTTGCGAACCCATACGAGGCTGCCGCACGAGGTTACGTCAACGCCGTAATCGAACCAAAGGAGACCAGGCCGGAGCTCATCAAAGCGCTTAAGATGCTCTCATTGGGAAAGAGGGTTCCAAAGCCTCCGCCGCCAAAGAAACATGGAAACATGCCGGTCTAGAGCACGAAGCGTCCACGGCTGAAGTCGAGTTCCGCTACGCACCAAGGAATAGAGGCGCCAAGCTCAGCATTGCTCCGCCGGCCACGACAGACGCTATCTGGCCGCCGGTGTTTGCAGCCATAGCATGCATCAGCAGCCAGTTGTCCGGATCTTCCGAACGCCCGATCATATGAGCCGTTCTTGCGGCCATTGGAAAAGCGGAGACCCCCGTTGCTCCAATGAGCGGGTTTACCTTTCCACCTGTCATGTAGTAGGCAGCTTTGGCGCTCAGGAGCCCTGCTGACAGACCGACCACGAAGGCGAGCAATCCAAGACCAAATATGAGAAGCGTGCCCACGTTCAGAAACTGATTTGCCATCATCGTTCCGCCAATGGTGATTCCGAGTAGCAAGGTAGTTACGTTGGAGATCTCACTCTGAGCTGACCTTGCCAGTCGATCCACCACGCCGCACTCTTTCAGGAAATTGCCGAGCATCAATGAACCTATGAGTGGAATTCCTTTCGGAGCAATCAACCCGACAGCGATGGTCACGAATATGGGGAAGATGACACGAATCCGCTGCGCGAATTTCCCAGGCGAGTATTCCATACGCGCCAGTCTCTCTTTCTTCGAAATCAGGATCTTCGAAAGAGGAACCTGCAGTATGGGTATCATCGACATGTACGAGTAAGCGCAGACCGTAACCGGGGCCAAGAGGCTCGGGGCGTACTGAGACGTCACATAGATAGCGGTCGGACCATCCATTGCTCCAATGATTCCGACGCTGAGCGCCTCAAGAGGATTGAAGCCGATCAGGTATGCAGCGAGAAAAGCGGCGGGAATTCCAAGGTGGGCTGGAATTGAGTAGAGCAGCATCGACGGTTTCTCAAGGAGCACCCCGAAATCCGTCATCGCTCCAATTCCAATGAATATCAGGATAGGGAAGATTTCGGTGAGTATTCCAGCATCATAGATGATTCTCAGAATTCCGCCCGGATCCATGAGGCCACCGTACGGAAGATTTACCAAGATCGTACCAAAGCCAATCGGTATGAGGAGCATGGGCTCGTAGCCTTTCTCAAGGGCGAGATAGATCAGGACCGCCCCTACCACCATCATTATGACATTTCCGGCCGGGAAAGGAACGAGAGCCAAAGGCCTTGATCACTCGATAACTAACAGAACATCTCCAAGAGCCACAGTAGCACCTTCCGTCACGGCAACCTCCTTCACTCTACCGGACTTGGGCGCCATGATCGCGTTCTCCATCTTCATGCTCTCAAGGATAAGAACGGTGTCGCCAGCATTGATGCTGTCTCCTGCCTTGCACTTGATCGACAGCACTTTGCCGGGAAGCGGAGCCCGAACTGCTCCGGCAATCGCCTCGACCCTCTGCGCGGGACCCTTGACCGGTTCTCCTGGGACAGCCCTCGCTTCGGCAATCGCAGGGCGCGTTACTTGAGTAGGTTCTGGCGCTTCTTGAACCTCCTCAACTTCGACAGGAAAGGTCTTTTCTCCTATCTTGACAACGAACCTACGCTTCAAACTCTATCCTCCTGCCGGCGAGATCCGTCGAGATCTGCCCGCTGTCTTCCAAGGGGAGTGTGGACTTCTTTCTACAAGTGGCCATGCAGAAAGACTCGTTCGTTGAGACGTCAGAAAGACGCTGACGGCTGCGATCGCGGCAGCGGCATACTCCTCATCGGTCTCCCCTGAAGGACCACCAGAGCTAGGTATCGTCTCGGTCGGTTCTGCCCGCCGCTTCCTAGCTGTTAGCGCCTTGAAGACCTGTATTCCAATCACTATCAGAAACATGGCTGACGCGAGTATGACTATGTAGTATCCGATCATCGCTATGATCGCGCTGAGCAAAGTCTCTACTGCCTCATCGCCGTGAACGAACGCTCTGATTACGTTAGAGGTATAAATCCCCTTGCACGGCTAAGAAGCTTGAGCCCGGCAAACGACTAACACAGTGACTTCTGCAGATTCCAAACCGAACAGTAAAATAACCATGCACCACGGTAACGGCGACTACTGAAGGAAACCTGACATGCAAGAGCCCGCCTTGTCGGTGCGCATCTAAGGAACAGGGACAAGTGGAATTCACCATGCTCGACGGGAAAACCCGGACATCCGTGTTGATGATAGCTGTTTGCTATGCCATCTTGATTCCTTCGACGATTGCACTTGTCTTCCTAAGTAGCGGACCAGTGATGATAGCAGTAACAAGCGCCTTTGCGATAATTGCGGCATCGCTTCTACTTGCGTGGGCTACTGAATCCGCGCAGTTCCTCGTCTCTCAATCGCTTGCCCTTGCGATTCTAGCGCTGCTCCAAGTCCTGCCGGAGTACATGTTCGAGGCCACACTAGCTTGGAATCGCCTAATCGAGTACGCATCTGCGACCATGACAGGGGCGAATAGGCTTCTAATGGGTGCCGGATGGCCCCTCATCTTCTTCATCGCGTACGCATTTTCGAGAAGAAATGGAACTCCGATCAAAGAAATACGTCTAGACGCGAGGCAGGCAGTAGAAGCATTCTTCCTAGTTCTGGCGACGGCATACTCCTTTGTCATAGTTGTGAAACGCATGCTCGACATCATAGACGGAATCGTTCTGCTCGTGATGTATCTGACTTACCTCTGGATATGTATGAAGATCCCGGAGGAAAGTGAAGATGAGGTTGAGCATGTCCACGGCCCGGCAAAGACAATAATCTTCATGAAATCGCGCGTTCTGAGAACGGTAGCTATCGTCCTCCTCGTTATCACAGGAGGAGCCGTCATTTTCTCTGCGGCGGGCCCGTTTGTACTCAGCATCATTGAAGTTGCGTTGATTCTAGGTTTCTCTCAATTCTTGTTCGCTCAGTGGGTTGCTCCGTTCCTTTCGGAATTCCCCGAGAGCGCGAGCGCGTTCTACTGGGCTGGTACAGTTCGCCTCTCTCCTATGGCTATTGGGAACATGGTCTCCTCGAAAGTAAATCAATGGACCCTCTTGATAGGAACAATCCCCCTTATCTACAGCGCGAGCGTCGGCCATCTAGCATTCATCCCTCTAAGCAATCTCCAAGTAGAGGAGATCCTCCTCACGGCTGCGCAGTCAGCTTTCGGGTGCGTCGCCCTGGTGAAACTGCGATTCAATTGGAAAGAAGCGACGATCCTGTTCTCATTTTGGTTTGCTCAGTTTCTGTTTCCTCAGATAAGGATCGAGGTCACGGTAGCCTACCTAGTGTTGACCGTCATCTGGCTCGCTTACTATAGGAATCAGATCACGATATTCGGACAGTTCAAGAGGAATATGGTTGAGCACGTTCTGCCGTCAAGAATGTGATAGCGATTCTAGAGAACTTGCTAGATAACTAGGCTGTCACGTGATCACGATGCGCTGACGCCACGAACGTTTGTAGGTTCGTCTAGCGAATTATCATGACAGGGCATGGTGCATGATGCGCGACACGATCCGCGACGCTTCCTAGCATGAATCTGCCGATTTCTTGGGCGCCTTTCTCGCCCAATACAATGAGATCGAATCGTTCTCTCTCGGCGACGGTGCAGATGGTGTCAGCGGGGTGACCAAACTCGAGCTTCATCACTTCGATCTGGATCTTCGCTTTGTCAAATACCTCCTTTGTCTTGGATAGGATGTCTGATCCTATCTTCTCTTCTTCTTGGACAAGCTCTCTCGCTCTGACACGTGGATGGTATTCGGAAACGTGCAGGATGCTTACTTTCGAACCCAGCTCGCTTGCGAGTTTGGCTGCGTACTCAGCGGCCTTGAGCGAGTATGGTGACCCGTCAGTGGGCACGAGAATCTTGCGCATCATGACTGGATCCCACGCAGCACTGAAGTCACCGCACTTATCTCGCTTTCGAAGACCTTGCCTGCAACGAGAAACTGCCGGACTTTCATGCTGAATTATCGGGCATAGCAGGGACTATCGAAGCGAGTTTCCTTACTGTCAAGACAAACGCCTATGAGGAGGACACTTCCACCGGCAAGCCATCTGTGGTATGGTGGTAATGCCAATTCGAGTGAAGCTGCACGGTCGCGTCAGGATGGCCGCGGGATCTGATCAGATCGAGCTTCCTGAGACTGTGAAGAATGTTGGCGACCTCCTGGATGAGCTTATCCGAAGAACCGGACCTGAGGCTGAACGGTACATATTTGATGCCGGCACGAAGGAGCTGAGCCCAAGCGTTATCGTACTTGTTAACGGGCACAGCGTGAAGATGCTGGAAGGCCTGAATACGCCTCTCCTAGAGAAGGATGCCGTCACGATCGATAGTGTCGACATAATGGAGATCGTGGGCGGAGGCTAAGTATCTCCGACCGAAGTAAGTCCGTCCACTCTTGCGTTGGTGCTAGTTCTTGCAACTCAGGTCAATAGACATGCTTACCACAGCGACATTCAGCGTCTTGACCGCCGTCGGAGCCCTTGTCTTCCTTCCACTCTATCCTGTTCCGATTACTCTCCAGACATTGTTCACATACCTGTCCGGAGCAGTCTTGGGCCCTTGGCTGGGAGCCCTCAGTCAGATCATCTACATCCTACTGGGCGGGATCGGGCTTCCGGTCTTCGCAGGCGGAAAAGCAGGGTTCGGCACGCTTATCGGGCCAACAGGCGGTTACCTTCTCGGTTTCATCGCCGCGTCATTCGTAGTCGGCAGGACTGCTGACCTGCGCAAGCGACCGAGTGCCATTCGCATTGCGACCTCATTCATTCTGGGGACCGGGGTCATCTATGCGTGTGGCGTACTGCAACTTTCACAGTGGATGAGCGGGAATATTCCGCGCTCCGTCTTGGCGGGTGTTCTGCCGTTCATTCCTGGCGATGCGTTGAAGATTGTGATCGCTGTGGCGGTGGCGACGAGGCTGCGTGGAATTTTGCCCCAGACTGTCGCTACGCTTCAACCTGCGAAGACTCGGGCCGCTTCAGCGAAGTCTTGAAGCCAACGATCGCCTGAGACCAATCAGCTGCTGCCGACATCATTGTGAAACTAAGAAGATTGGGCGCATCGATGTTGGCAGTTCTAAGCGAGACTACTTACGTAGTCTTTAAGTAAAGTGCTCGGGCTCACGATATCCGCGAGGTCGGAAGCCAGTGAAATTGATTGATTTGTCACAGCCTCTGTGCCAGGACACTCCGTTCTGGCCGCTGTATCCCCCCTTTGAAGTGAAGTACATCAAGCGAAAACCCGAGCATGGAGTGAACGCGCAGTATATCATGACTTCGAATCACATTGGAACGCACTTGGACGCGCCATTGCATTTTGTAACCGGAGGCAAAGACATCGAGAAAATCCCGCTCGAATGGCTCTATGGACCCGGGGTCATTGTCGATGTCAGCGATGTTGGAGACCTCGGCCTGTATTCGCCGGAGATGGTTGAAAAGAGAGTCGATCTTCATGATGGGGACCTTCTAGTCGTGCACACGGGGTGGTACAAGTACGCGTGGTATCAGCCGCAAGGAATGGCCGACGAAGAACGGTACATTCACCAGCATCCAGGACCATCGAGAGAATGGGTTGATTGGCTCATACGCCGCAAGATAAGGGTCTGGGGAGTCGACGCTGTCTCGACAGACCATCCATTGAACCTGCCCATCGGGAGACCAGAATTCGGCTTAAGATGCGTCCCAAAGGTTCGCGCGCTTGCCGAGCAGAAGTTCGGCAAAGACAACTTGGAGAAGCTCTTTCCGAAGGAAGACTACCAGGTCACACATAACAAGCTCTTCCCACACGACATCATACACATGGAGAACCTCGGCGGAGACATCGGGAAACTCCTGAACAAGCGCGTCACGATAGGATGTTTCCCGTGGAAGTTCCGCGGAGGCGAATCAGCCTTCGCACGAGTCGTCGCATTCGTCGAATAGAAGACGAACACTCTGTCCTTTCTTTCATCTTATTTGTCTTCACTGAAGCAGCAACACGGACGCTGCGGCCGACTTTGCTGACAAACTGAAAAGAGCAATATAGAGGCTAAAGTGACGTTACCTTCGTGAATCAGAAATGCATTTCGAAGGCAAGGCTGTTGTGAAGGCTCCTGTCGAGAAAGTGTGGAACTTCATCTCTACGCCCGAATCGATCGCGCAATGTTTGCCAGGTGTAGAAGAGTACAAGGTACTAGACGGGAAACGTACCGAAGCAAGAGTGAAGATCGGCGTCGGATTCATCAAAGGAACGTTCAAAGTGAACAGCCGAGTATTGGAGGAGGATCCTGCGAACCGCCGCGCGAAACTTCTCGTGGACGGCTCTGGGGTGACAAGCGCATTCAAAGCCGAGATCCAAATCAGCTGCAATCCGCATCCTGAAGGAGCCGAGCTGGGCTGGGTGGCTGAAGCCACGGTGAGCGGCCCACTCGGAAGCGTCGCCAAGGGGCTCATTGAAGGCGCGTCACAGAAAGTTGTCAATGAGACTCTCGAATGCATAGCAAAGAGAGCATCTTAGTCATCTTGAGTCGTCTTGACTGTCAATACGATCAGTTAATACGATTTTCAAGCTGAATTGATTCGGCTGGTGGGTTCTTGAGTTACAAGTACGTTGGTAAGGAATTGCCGCGAGTCGACGCATTTGAGAAGATTACTGGAATGGCGAAATTCGTCGCTGACATGGAAGTTCCCGGGATGCTGCACGGGAAATTCCTTCGAAGCCCTCACGCACATGCCCGCATTCTCAGCATCGATACAAAGCGGGCCGAGAAGTATCCCGGAGTTGTTGCAGCCATCACCGGTCAAGCATTCCCCTACAGGATGGGGCTGTACGTCAGGGACAAAATGGTCCTCGCTAAGGACAAAGTTCGATGGGCTGGCGAACCCGTTGCCGCGGTTGCCGCTGAATCCGAGGAGGCCGTCGAGGAAGCAATCGGATTCATCGATGTCAAGTACGAACCGCTGAAGACAGTATTTGATGTCAATGAGGCTTTGAAGACAGGCGCTCCACTGGTCCATGAAGACCTTGCCCAGTACGAACACTCGCCCGTATTCACTCCTGTTCCCGGAACAAACATTGCAAACATCTTCAAGATCAGAAAGGGCAACGTAGAAGATGGCTTCAAACATGCAACAACGATTGTGGAAAACGAGTTCTCAATGCCGCAGGTCAGCCACGGAGCAATGGAGCCACGCGCATGCATAGCACAGTACTTCCCAGACGGAAGCACCGAAGTCTGGACCTGCGCACAATCGCCGTTCGCAGTTCGATACATACTGAGCCATGCGCTCGGAATTCCGCTTCAAAAGATCAACGTGCACGTGCCGCATGTAGGCGGAGGCTTCGGCGGAAAAGCAGGCATCAACTTCGAACCGCTCGTCGTGCTCCTGTCGAAATTCGCGGGAGGCCGCCCCGTCAAGCTCTTGCTGACACGTGAAGAGGAGTTCACTACAGCTCCCCTGAGACAAGGATTCTACGCTTCGATCAAGACTGGCGTCGATGCGAATGGAAAGATCACAGCAGAACAGATGAAGTACATCTACGATGCCGGCGCCTATGCAGACTACGGCGTCAACATCGGCCGAGCCGCGGGGTACTCCTGCACTGGCCCCTACGAGGTTCCCAACATCCACTGCGACTCGATCACGGCGTACACGAACCATCCCTACGGAACAGCGTTCCGAGGTTTTGGACATCTTGAGTTCCTTTGGGCGATAGAGCGGCAGATGGACATGGTCGCGCAGAAGATCGGACTTGACCCAGTAGAGATTCGACTGGGAAATGCTCTGCGACCTGGCTCGATCACAGCCACGGGAGAAAGGCTCAGAGATGATGCCGGTAGGGTTGACGAATGCATCAAGGCAGTTGCCGACGCCATAGGCTGGGGAAAGAAGGAGAAATCGACAGGCGACGGCAAGCTGTATGGGACCGGAATCGCCGCGCTGTGGAAGGCTCCCGCGATGCCTCCCAACGCTGCCTCTTCAGCGATTATAAAGTTCAACGAAGATGGGAGCGCTAACCTCTCCGTAGGCGTGACCGAAATCGGACAAGGAACAACAACCAGCCTCGCTCAGATGGCAGCGGAAGAACTCGGCATGCCGGTCGAGAAGATACGTGTAGTACCGGAGAGGATCACGGATCTGACACCTTACTCTTGGCAGACTGTTGCCAGCAGAAATCTCTTCATGGAAGGCAGAGCCGTTATCGCCGCCGCCAGAGACGCGAAGGACCAGATCTTTGAGATGGCGGCGCAAGCCCTCAGGCTTCCGAAGGGGGATCTGGCACTTGAGAATGAGATGGTCTTTCCGAAGGGACAACCCGAGAAAGGAATTCCGCTACAGCAGTTTGCGATGGGTTACACTTACCCGAACGGCACAGCGATCGGAGGCCCAGTAATCGGCCGCGGAGGATATGTCCCGCGCGGACTCACATACCTCGACCCAGAGACCGGCCAAGGGTATCCTGCGCTCAAGTGGACGTTCGGGGCGCAGGCTGTCAGGGTTGAGGTCGACGCTGAAACTGGACAGGTCAGGACGCTGAAGGTCGCGTCGGCTTTCGACATTGGAAAGGCGATTAACCCGCTTTTAGTCAAAGGGCAGGTCTACGGAGGCGTACTGCAGTCACTGAGCATTGGCTTGATGGAAGGCTACATCTACAACCAAGAGGGCGCGATGCTCAACAGCAACTTCACTGACTACAAGATCGCTAGAGCGTCGGATATGCCTGACGAGCATGTTGTAACGCTGATCGAGAACCCTCAGATGGACGGGCCATACGGCGCGAGAGGGATAGGAGAACTCACAATGTTGTCAATACCTGGTGCCATCGCTAGCGCCATCTTTGACGCAACCGGAGTTCAGATGTTCAACCTCCCGATGACGCCAGAGAGCATCTGGACGGCGATCAAGCAGCAGAAACCGGAGCTCCTTGCCCAAGCGAGGTGAAGAAGATGCTTCCGAAGTTCGACTATTTCGCTCCGCAAACACTCCAAGAAACTCTTGAGCTGCTAGACAAACACGGAGAGACATCGAAGTTGATGGCCGGAGGAACAGACCTGATCGTAAGCCTTCGAGCCAGAGAACAGCTTCCCAAGAACATAATCGACATCAAAGGAGTGAAGGAGCTTCATGAACTCTCGTACGATGACAAACGTGGGCTAAGCGTTGGGGCCGCCGTGACGCTCAACAAGCTGATCCACTATGACGCGACATCGAAGAACTTTCCAGTCTTGAAAGAAGCAGTAAGCACAATTGGTGATTTTGAGATCAGAAACCGAGCCACGCTCGCGGGAAACATCTGCAATGCTTCACCAGCGGCTGACTCTGCGCCTGCTCTCTTAGTTCTAGACGCGTCCGTCAACATCGCCGGTCGCAAGGGCAAGAGGACGGTTCCAATCAGGGAGTTCTTCGCTGGTGTGAAGAAGACAATCCTTGCGAGCAACGAGATGGCTACTTCAATCAGTGTGCCGACTCCGCCCAAAGGGTCTGTTGGCGGTTACGTGAAAGCTCGAAGAACCATTGGGGAGGACTTGGCTGTGGTGGGTGTGGGAGCACTCGTGACTCCTATCGGCAAAGCAGGCAAGAACGTTAGACTGGCTTACGCTTCGGTTGCACCAACTCCTGTGATAGCACTCGAAGCAGAGAAGGTCTTTGAGGGCGACAAACCACTGGATCAGCTTCTAGATCAAGCCATGCCGATCGTGAGGAAGACCGTTTCTCCGATCTCAGATGTGAGAGGAGGAAAGGAATACCGGGTCAACCTCGTCGAAGTTCTTACGAAGAGACTGATACGTCGACTCTGGGAGGGAATCTGAATTGGCGAGCCACGCTATCAAGTTCGCTGTGAACGGGGTCGACCGAACCGTGGAGACAGAGTCGAACAAGACACTGCTTTGGGTTCTGCGGCACAAGCTTGGCCTCACAGGTACGAAGACTGCGTGCGAGCGTGGAGACTGCGGTCTCTGCACAGTCCTCTTGGACGACACGCCAGTCAAGTCATGCCTGATACTCGCCGTAGAAACAAACGGACACAGGATAACTACAATCGAGGGGATCGCGAAAGACGGTGTGCTATCGAATGTTCAGAAGAAGTTCATCGAGCACGGAGCGCTTCAGTGCGGCTTCTGTACACCAGCGGCAGTGCTGGCGGCCGAAGCACTTCTCATACGCAAACCGTCCCCGACGCGGGAGGATGTCATCGAGGCGATTGAGGGAGTACTCTGTAGATGCACCGGGTATAGGCAAATGGTCGACGCGATTCTAGACGCATCGAAGATCAAGCCCTGACCAAGACGCTTTCGATCCGGCTGCATGACAATACAGTTTTGAGAATCAAGACGGAAGATTAGGAATGGCCGATATCGTTAAAGCGTGAAATGATCCCGTCCTAACGGATCAGCGTACTCGAGAAGATCCAAATGGGTTACATTGGAAAACCGATGCCCCAGTACGACTCATTCCTCAAGGTCACGGGCACCGCGACCTACGCTTTTGACGTTGAACTTCCCGGGATGCTGCATGCGAAGCTTGTAACGAGCGCTCATGCGCACGCGAAAATAGTCAAGATAGATACGAGCAAGGCTGAGAAAGTCCCTGGCGTCGCTGCCGTAGCGACCGGCGCCGAGTTCCCCTACAGGCTGGGCATCTATGTCGGTGATAGGGACGTATTGGCCGTCGACAAAGTCAGATGGGTTGGTCACCCCGTCGCCGCTGTCATCGCCGAGACGTTGGAAGCCGCTGAACGAGGTATCGATCAGGTTGAGGTTGAGTACGAACCACTACCGACGGTCTTCGACCCAACAGAGGCGCTCAAGCCTGGCGCACCGATCATTCACGAGAGAATGGCTGAGTACAGGGTTTCGCCGGCGTTCAAACCGATTCCAGGCACAAACATCGCGAACCAGTTCAAGCTCGTCAGAGGCGACGCTGAACGAGGACTCAAAGAATCCGAGGTCATAGTTGAAGGGGAGTTCTACATCCCTCACGTAAGTCACGGATTCATGGAACTCCAATCGCTCGTTGCCCACTACAAGAAGGACGGAACCATCGAGATTTGGACGAGTACTCAGTCGCCGTTTTCGACGCGTTATCTGATGGCGTTGTCGCTTGGAATTCCGATCGACAAGATCGTGATCAAGGCGCCTCTATGCGGAGGAGGATTCGGCGGCAAGGTCGGAATCGGCTGGGAACCGCTCGTGGCACTGCTCTCGAAAAGAGCTGGCTTCAGACCGGTAAAGCTTGTGCTTTCACGGAAAGAGCAGTTCTGCTCGGCGCCCGTTAGAGAAGGTTTCCACGCGTCGGTTAAGGCAGGATTCAAGAAAGATGGTAAGATGGTTGCGTACAAGGCTCGCTTTCTGATGGACGCCGGCGGCTACGCGGACTACACCGTGAATGTATGCCGAGCCGCTGGATACTCATCCGAAGGATGCTACGAGGTCCCAAACATCTTCTGCGAATCACTTGCGGTGTACACGAACAAGGGCGCTACGAGCGCTATGCGAGGGTTCGGCTATCCGGAAAGCCACTGGGCGCTTGAGAGAATCATGGACATGGCCGCTGTGAAGCTCAAGATGGACCCGCTCGAGCTCAGACTGAAGAACCTACTCAAACCAGGGGAATCGGAAACAGGTACGGGTGAGCGGTTACGAGAGGACACAGGCGACCCTGTAACGGTCGCGAAGTCGGTGGCTCAGTCCATCGGTTGGGGGAAGCCGCGCAGCAAACCCGACCGCCCTGGCAGATTCAGGGGCAAAGGAATTGCTTTATGCCTCAAAGGGCCTGCGCAGCCGCCAAACGCCGCAGCCTCGGCGATCTTGAAGTTCAATGAGGATGTCTCAGTCGACCTGATAGTCGGGACAGCCTCCTTTGGTCAAGGAACGCCGACAAGCCTCAGTCAGATCGTTGCTGACGAACTGGGCATTCCGGTAGAGAAGGTTCGGGTAGGACTAGTTAGAAGTACGGACATGTCCGCGTACACTTGGCAGACGGTTGGTAGTCGCGGACTATTCACTGACGGGATAGCCGTGATGGATGCTCTTCGAGACGCCAAAGCTCAGATCAAAGACGTTGCTTCACAGGTCTTGAAGGTCAAACCTGAGGAGCTTGAGATCGGTAACGAGCAAGTCTTCATCAAAGGCGCGCCTTGGTACAGGCTCCCCCTCTCTGAAGTCGTCTTCGGGTACACGTACTCGGATGGGCGCTCGATCGGCGGACCCGTCATAGGCCGCGGGAAATTCATGTCACCGCTAACAACATACCTTGACCCAGACACAGGCCAAGGAATACCGACAATCTTCCACACGTTCGGAGGGTGCGGGGTCGAAGTTGAGGTCGACGTCTTGACAGGAGAGGTCGAGATCATCAACGCGGCTCAGGCCTTCGATGTCGGGAAAGCCATCAACCCACTTCTCGTGAAAGGACAGATCGACGGCGGATTCGTCATGGGACAGAGCGTGGCGCTCTATGAGGCCATGATCTTCGATGAGCAGGGTTGGGTTGTGAACCCGAACCTCTCCAACTACAGGATAATGAGAGCCAAAGAGATGCCGCGCAAGATAGATGAGATCATCATAGAGACGCCTCAGAGCAACGCACCGCACGGCGCCCGAGGCTTGGGTGAACTCGTCATGAT
>Ga0209725_1001054_pt1 | contig 16110 bp, 18 predicted proteins | sample I18A1metaG_FD_184145 | JGI IMG/M metagenome (GOLD analysis project Ga0209725, IMG submission 184145) | Lake sediment bacterial and archeal communities from Gulf of Boni, Indonesia to study Microbial Dark Matter (Phase II) - ​I18A1 metaG... | ecosystem: Environmental > Aquatic > Freshwater > Lake... | reverse complement strand
TAGGCAAGTCATCGCCAGCGCCGACTTGATGAGGAAGACTACGGCATGTCTGGACGATGAGCTGAGGGAGCTTGAGAGAGCACTCACAGGTATCAGCTATCTTGCCGAGTTGACACCCAGATCACGGGATTTCGTTCTCTCATTCGGTGAGAAACTGTCAACCCTTCTCTTGGCTGGCGCTCTCAATGATGCAGGGCTGAAAGTGAAGCGCCTCACGGGCGACGAAGCAGGCATCGTGACTGACGCTTCATTCGGGGAAGCGGCACCATTGATGGAACTCACGAAGAAGCAAGTGAAACAGAGACTTGATGCCCTCATCAATGACGGAACGATCCCAGTCATCGCAGGATTCATCGCGGCCACCCAAGACGGAGTGCCGACGACGCTGGGAAGGGGCGCGTCCGACTACACCGCCACGATCGTCGGAGTCGCGCTAGAGGCAGATGAGGTATGGATATGGACAGACGTAGACGGGATAATGACCGCCGACCCGAAGATCGAGCCTGCCGCACAGACGATTCCGCTACTCTCCTTCATGGAGGCCATGGAGATGTCTCACCTCGCCGCGAAAGCCATGCACCCGAAGGCCCTAGAGCCAGCAGCTGAGGTCGGGCTTCCGGTTCGCGTAAAGAACACATTCAACCCGAACGGCCCCGACACGCTCATTCTTCAGGACCAGCCGATTAAATCCGGCAGCATAGTAAAGGCAGTCACCTCGGTGAGAGAAGCATCGATGGTCACGGTGAGCGGCGCTGGGATGCACGGGGCGCCGGGAACCGCGGCAAAGGTGCTCGACGTACTAAGAGAGAATGACATTAATATTCTCATGATCTCGCAGAGTTCATCGGAGGCAAACATCTCTCTGGTCATAGCTCGACCAAAACATGACAAAGCCGTGACCGCGTTGAGGCGGTCGCTTTTGGGGCGCGGTCCGTTCAAGGAGATCACTTCCGAGGCTGACGTCAGCGTCGTAGCAGCGGTAGGCGCTGGCATGAAGGGAACACCCGGTATCGCCGCAAGGATATTCAAGACGGTGGCCGAGAAGGGTGTCAATGTCCGCATGATCGCTCAGGGATCATCCGAATTGAACATCTCCTTCGTAGTTCGAGAGGATGATGTTCTAAGATCGGTCCACGCTCTTCATCAGGCTTTTCAGCTCGGCCGCAGGAACATGCACTAGTGCCCGCGCAGTACAACGTACGCAGCCGAACTAGTGATCGCCGCCTAACGTTCGTTTGGATTACTTGGGCGGCGCCCGCTTCACGTAAGAGCGGGAAGGCTTGGCTAGAAGGGCGATCCTCGGCGTCCCGGTTTGAGAGAATGTTAATTGAGCGGGCTCGACCTACCCAGAGATCGGAGTGTGTCCTCTTGAGCCAATCTTTCAGGATTGAATACGATACGATCGGAAGCGTCATGGTTCCAGCGAGCGCATACTATGGCGCTCAGACCCAGAGAGCGCTCGAGAACTTCCAGATATCCGGCCTCGTTTTCCCTAGGAGGTTCATCAGAGCGCTTGGGATCGTCAAGAAGTCCTCGGCAGAAGTGAACATGCAGCTGGGTCTTCTCGATGAGAAGAGAGGAAAGGCGATCGCTCAAGCCGCTCAAGAGGTTATTGACGGAAAACTCGATCAAGAGTTCGTCGTCGACGTGTTTCAGACTGGGTCTGGAACCTCAACGAACATGAACGCGAACGAGGTGATAGCCAGCCGCGCGGCAGAAGTTCTCGGCGGAGCCAGAGGCGATAGGGCGCTCGTTCATCCGAATGATCACGTGAATATGAGTCAGTCGTCGAATGATGTCTTCCCGACCGCGATCCACGTAGCGGCCACCGAGGCCACGGTTTCCCATCTTCTACCAGCTCTGAAGAAACTCCATCTGGCTCTGGAGAGGAAGGCCCAAGAACTCGTCGATGTCGTCAAGCCTGGCAGGACTCACTTGCAGGACGCGGTTCCGATTACCCTCGGGCAGGAGTTCAGCGCGTACGCCAGCATGATCTCCCACGGAATAGAGAGAGTCGAGAGGGCGAAGGTGTCGCTGTTGGAGCTTGCGATCGGCGGAACAGCTGTTGGAACGGGCTTGAACGCTCACCCGGACTTCGGAAGGCTGGTTGTGGAGAAAATCAACGCGATTACCGGGCTCGCGTTTTGCGCGTCCAAGAACAGGTTCGAGGCGCTTCAGAGCCGAGACGCCGCAGTGGAGGCGAGCGGCGCCATGCGATCTGTTGCAGTGAGTTTGACGAAGATAGCTAACGACCTGCGTCTGCTCAGCTCTGGGCCATTGACGGGACTTGGCGAGATCGAGCTGCCGGCGGTTCAACCCGGATCCAGCATAATGCCCGGAAAAGTCAACCCCGTAATCCCGGAGTCCGTAAACATGGTCTGCGCGCAGGTCATCGGAAACGACTTGACGATCACGATTGCAGGCCAGTCCGGGACGCTTGAACTGAATACCATGATGCCCCTGATCGCGTTCAACCTACTCCAATCAATAGAGATCGAGGCGAACGCTGCCGAAATCTTCGCGGACAAATGTGTGGCCGGAATAGCAGCCAACCGGAAAAGATGCATGGAACTTGCTGAGAGAAGCTACGCGCTCGCGACGGCCATTGCTCCATCCGTTGGCTGCGATCGAGCGGCCGAGATTGTCAAGAAGGCACAGGACCAGGGCAAGACCATACGTGAAGTGATGGTCGAGGAGGGCATGCCGAGAGAGGAAGTTGACAGAATCCTAGACTTGAAGAAGATGACCGCTGGCGGAAGGCTCCAGCACACGTCGCACGGGTAACACTGCCCTCTGAGGATTCATAGAGTCCCGTGCATCAAACGCACGTTGTCCGCCCAATGACAAGGAGCCTTTGGGCTCTTAGCCGGGGCGGAGAGCTTAATAGGATCTCCAATAGTAGGATTTCCGGAAGTCCTATGACGCAAGTCACCGTCACGAGAAGAGGTCAAACAACCATACCCGTGCACTTTCGCAGGAAGTACGGCATCGAAGAAGGGACGACCCTGGAAGTTGAGGACACCGGGCATGGGCTCTTGTTGAGGAAGAGGAAATCAACGCTTGACCTAGTGGGGACTGGTAAGAGGTCTCAAAAGGAAGTCTTTGACCTCTTGGACAAGATGAGAGAGGAAGATGAGCGATAGAAAGCGCATCCTGTACGATACGAGGTTCATCGCGGCAGCTTACTACTCGCAAGATGAAGATGAGAAGGCGAGAATCCGGCGGGAACTGACCACTAACCTGTCCAAGTACATTTCGAGCGTTACCGTCTACGAGATCTGCAAGCTGACATTGCAGATAGAAGGCAGACAAACCGCCGACGTGAGAGCGGATCTCCTGAAACGGGACTTCACCATTGTGAATCTTGATTGGGCACTATCCAAACACGCTGCTCTAATTTGGAGCAAGTATCACGTGCCAATGGCTGATGCAATCATCGCCGCGACGGCGATGCGTCTCAAGGCTCAATGCGTCACTAACGACGAACACTTTCTGAGAATGAAAGAGCTCAAGACTCGATGGGTCTAAGTTCTTGGATCTAGGGCATTATGCGCCCGAATCCTGCTGATAGTCGAACCGGCTCTCGTAGATCTGCTGGCAGAGTGATTCAATATTGAAAAGCAAGTCTAGAATGGCGGTGCATGCCTCAGCCTTGCTGGTCCCGTTCTTGGCGGAGGCAACCTCGAAGTCCACAGTCCTTACAGCTTTGATTGCTGTGACCGCTCTTTATCTAGTATCGGAGGCGTTACGCCTCAAGGGTGGGCGGCTCCCGTTCATTACGGAATTCACGTTGAGGATGAGCCGTGAGGACGAGAGAACGCATTTCATCGCACGGCCGGTCTATCTCGCCGCCGGAGTGATTCTGTCTCTGCTTCTTTTTCCTACGAGCATTGCATATGCTTCAATCACAATAGTTGCGGTGGGCGACCCTGTCGCATCATACTTCGGTCAAAGATTCGGCCGCACACGCATCGGACGAAAGACCCTAGAAGGGTTTGTGGCAGGATCAATCGTTTCGTTTGCGGGAGCATTACCATGGGTACATCCTAACCTGGCATTGATAGGTTCAGCCGCAGGTATGTTGCTCGAACTTCTCGAAATTCCGGACGACAATCTTGCTATGTCAATTGGCGCAGGCTCAGCAATGGTCATTGTACGCATCCTCTAACATCGAGCGTGGTAGTGGAGCGCGAGCGAGAGAATATGGGGGCTACTTCCTCGCGTTCTCTTCCATGGAGTCCGCATGAATAGAGAATTGAGGGCGTTTGATGTCCAAAACGCTGACTAGGTGCTCCTGCCAGTCGAAGCGTCTCGGAATCGCGGAGAAGCGAAGTGAAGAAGCGACGAGCAGATCAACGTCCTAGGCCCCAAAACAAGAAAGGTTCGGCGCAGTCGGCCTTGCAAGTGAAGCGATGGTAGCGGAACTCGCATCCGTGCGGCAATCCGCAAAGTCGATGCGAGGAAGTTAACGTGTCAGCCATGCGCCGAGAAGTCAACAGAACCCGTGGTAATCCTTAAGCGCCCGATTCTAGATGTCCGTCGTCTAGGCGAGTCTGAGAGCCTGATAGACACCGCTGGCGAGCCAAAGATGCAAAGCCAAGCCCTGATACGCACCGAGAACCTGACAAAGGTGTACAGGATTGGCTCTGTAGTTTTCCCCGCGCTCGATCACGTGAACCTTGAGATCGAAGCGAGCGAGTTCCTCTCGATCGTGGGGCCGTCTGGAAGCGGCAAGTCCACCCTCCTCAATTTACTGGGCGCGCTCGACCGGCCCACATCCGGGCGAGTATTCGTGGAAGGCTCAAACCTGTTCCGGAGAAATGAGAATCAGCTCGCGGAATTCAGGAACAAAAAGCTCGGTTTCATCTTTCAGGCGCACAACCTGCTCATGCGAACCTCAGTCCTCGCGAATGTTGCGCTTCCGGGAGTGATAGCTGGCGAATCTCGAGCTAAGCGGACGAAACGGGCACGTGAGCTTCTCGAAAAGGTTGGCCTCGGCGATAAGGTGAAACGCAAGCCGACTGAGCTGAGCGGCGGAGAGCAGCAGAGAGTCGCTGTAGCACGCGCCTTGATGAATGAACCTTTGATCGTTCTCGGCGACGAGCCCACAGGGAATCTGGACTCAAAGACGGGTTCAGAGATTGTTGCCCTCTTGAAGAGCATCAACGAGGAGCGAGGCACAGTTTTCATCTTGGTCACTCACAACCCAGAAGTCGCCAACGAAACACAGCGTGTGATACACCTCAGGGACGGACGCATCAGCCACATGGAGAGGATTCCGGGTTGAAGCTGTCTGATCTGATCGGCTACTCCTTCGGCGCCATGAGGGAGCGAAAGCTACGCGCTATTCTAACGATCGCGATGGTTGTGATCGGCGCCGGACTGATGACCGCGCTTAACGGCATGACCACGGGCATGTACGAGTACATAGGCGGCCAGTTCGGAACGCTCGGCGCGAACGTTGTCATGGTATTGCCGGGCATGGAGTCAACTATGCGGATCAATGAACAAACCGCCTCTGTCATCAGACGCATAAGTGGCGTGAAGATCGCGGTTCCGTACGTGCAACAGACGGCCACAGCTCAGTCTGCGGGAGCAACCGCGACAGTGCTCGTCACAGGCTCGGATCAGAGGTACCTGAACGACATCTTTCCAACTCTCAAAGTTGAAGAGGGAACTCTTGTGGCGCCGCATGATTCCATAGGTATTGTGTTGGGGCACTCCGTTGCGTATCCCCCTGACAAGCCGACGCCGTTCGCACGGCTTGGAGGTGTCGTCGTCATCTCATTCACGACCGTCAAGGAGAATCAGCAGGTGACCGTGAAACGAAGCTTCATTGTAAGAGGAATCCTAGCAGAGATGGGGACGTCGGGGATGTTCCTTCCAATCGACCGTATGGCCTTCATGTCGCTTCCGGCGGCAACCGCGTTCTTCGGTACCGCAGGCGACTATAGCGGCGTGAACGTGATAGCGACGGGCTCCGAGAAGGCAGAGCAGGTCGCCAGCGAGATCCGTCGCATATACGGAAGATCCTTCGAGGTCTACACCTCCAAGACACTCATTCAACTCATCCAGAACATACTTGGCGCGTTCTCGGTCTTCCTGGGCAGCGTCGCGTCTGTGTCTTTGATAGTCGCTTCCGTCGGGATCTTTGCGGGCCTCTACACCTCCGTCATGGAAAGAACGAGGGAGATCGGCCTGCTCAAGGCGATCGGATTCAAGAAACGCGGAATACTCGGCGTCTTCCTCGGTGAGGCGACTCTGATAGGACTCATCGGAGGGCTTCTTGGCGACGCTGTCGGAGCAGGCTTAGGATACGGCATAGCTATCGTCGCGGGACAGGTAAGGTCTCAAGTCACCTCCGAGATGACGGCGGGTGGACCCTCAATCGGCTACACTCCTCCAGTCTACACATTGGAAAACTTCCTATTCATACTGGCATTCTCTGTGGCCGTCAGCATGCTCGCGGGCGCCTACCCCGCGTGGAGAGCTTCTAGGCTGGACCCGGTCGTGGCGCTGCGCAAAGAATAGCGCCAGGCTGCTGGCTCATCTTCACTTCGGCGGTCGGAAGCACGCGGTTGAGTCCCGGTCAGATAATACTAATCGTGGAGCGAACGTTCGAGAAATGTCGAGCGAGAAAAAAGACGGAGGTGGGGCAATTAGAGTCTAAGCGCTCTAATTACCTCATCAGCCGTGTTGTAGGTTCTGTCCGGAAGGTTCTGTTCGAACCATTCCTTGTCGACTTTCGGCACATCCGACATGCCCGCGCATGCAGCCACTAGTTCGCTCTTGCTAGTTGGATACTTTGAGTGTTCTCGGATGTGCTTCAAGACGTCGGCCTTTGCTGTTAGGGGCATATTCTTGCCTCCAAACCAACAGTACGTTGAAGGCGAGCTATCGCTCTTGACGTTTCAGTTTGAAAGATAACGTGATCAATTCCTGTCCTCTTGACAACTTCGGAATGTTGCTTGCTTCACGGCCTCGTATGTCTACTGTTTGCCGCGTAGCACATCGTCGTAAATACTATGAGCTGCCCTTGAATTGTTGACGATTAATTACCCTGCCTACCATGTCCGAGACGTACTGCGCAGCTCGGTTGCTGGAGACATCAGGTGCGCGCATCTGAACCTGGGTTCAGATTGAGCCCCCAAGGGCGACGACGTGGCTACTCCTCTTCCTGATGGTTCAAATTTGGGTGGCCGCACCAAGGTAGCCGACGACGAAAGCCATGCCTCGTCATCATGACAGTCCGAAATACTCCTCTCTTCACGCGTCTGTTCTTCAAAGTGCTCGTGTCCATGTAGGTGAACTTTGGGGGGAGGAATCCCCTAGCGACTCCCTCTTCGCCACTCAGTAAGGTCCGTCAAGCGAACCGAAGACCCAATATGATCGTAAGCCGTCGCAAGGCTTGAGGTAGGAACAGATTGAAGCAATATGAATGCGTCCAAGTGAGCCACCACAAGGACATCGGCAGAACAATTGCGGAATGGCAAAACGATGGATGGCGTCTCCACACCTACCAAGTGACCGGTCGCGACATCTGGATCAGCCATTACTTGCTCTTCGAAAGAGAAAAGACAGGCTGACTAGTACACCAAGAAACAAGTTCGAATTCGACCCAGATTCCTCTCCCTAACCCGTCGTTCGTCGTCCCGTCATTGTGTACGCTACGGCTCGTGATTTGAACCCATTGGAAGGGACTTTTCGTCGTCGGGACCCTCGGCGCGCACACAAAGAAAACAGTTCAGATCTGGACATCCGCACGAAGAGACGCAAAACGACGACTCATGGACGAACGGAGGGGTCAGGGGAGGAATTCCTGCTAGATTTCGAAATTCCTGATCTTCCAAGAATCGTGATCGTCCGAGAAGTCGTCAGACAGCGTGATTGCATCGCCGGCCCCCGTTCCGCCATCTAGATTGTAGTTGTCCTTGCTTCCACTATCTGTCACAGTCAGAGTGTCATTTCCGTCTCCAAGATAGACCTTATAGTTCGATTTTGCGCTGCCGTCCGCGACGGCTACAGTATCATTACCTGCGGCAGTACGCACCTTGTAGTCGTTCTTTCCTTCGCCGTCGTCCAATGCTATGTCGTAGTTGTACTGTCCCACGTCTTGAGTGAAGTCATAAACATCGTTGCCTCCCGCATCCTTGAGATGCAAGAGCGTCTTTGAAGTCTGGGATCCAATCTTCCTCAGGCTGTAGACATCATTGCCCGTTCCGTCGTTGACCACTATTGCGATTCCTTCCGTCGCGAAGATATTTGTGACGGACAGTCGGTCGTTGCCAAGTCCATCATCGAATGTTAACGATAGATCCTTCAAGACTACACCGTCGCCTTTGACGGTGTAGTGGTCGTTCCCGTGCGCGTCGCTGGCGGTCAGAACAAGACTCGGTCCCTCAGGTGACGCCCGCAGGTCCACAGCATACTTGTCGTTGCCTTTTCCATCGTTGAGGATCAGGCTCTCGGTTCCAGGGCCGCGTAGGGTGAAGCGGTACTGGTCGTTTCCGTCCTGGTCATCAACGGTCAGCGTCAGGGAGCCATTTGAAGCGACGTAGTATTTGTCGTTCCCTTTTCCGTCGAGAATAGTCACCGAAGCATTATCCGGCGCTTCCACGGTCACCTTGTCGTTCTTGGCGGTTAGAGAGACTTCGTACACTTCAGTTGTGGCCAAACCTTCGACTCCGTTCACCGTGAAGGTCACGCCATAGCTGAGGACAAGCTTGCCTTCAGGGGCCGCTGCGATTGCCACGGGAGTTGACAACGAGAGGAGCAAGGCAACTAGGACTATTCGCGTCCTTCGATGATCAGGGGTCGATTCGTTATACGGCTGCTTCATGACGTGGTCCTCACCAGCCCTCATCTAGCGCAGACTTGTTTATATCACATGTTGTTGAGCATGGTGTCACTTCAGTTGGACCGTTCTGGTGACGCTCTCTGGGTTCTTGACACCATAGCTCACTTGGTTCTAACCTCCTTCATGTGTTGCACAAGAGAAATAGGAGGCTAAATGAGGGCGTCGATCTGCCAATGTAGAACTATTCAACGGAAAAAATCCGAGGACTGCAAAGTACTATCACTATGCGCCACGTGGGGTTGGCGAGCACTTGCATGTAGCCTTCGGTACGCACACAACACAGAACACACAACACACAACACGCACAAAACGACCCCTGACGCTCGAACCATGGGACACACACCACACACCGGAGCTATGCTATCGAGAGTCAGGAACAGATTGAAGTCGATGGAGAGATTGTCAAGAATTGGGAATTCTCAAGATCAATTTCTACTTCAGACACTAGGTTTCTACTTTAGACACCAAAGTACTAAGGTGGGATAAGCAAACTCAGGCTAACACAAGGGCTGACTGGATCTGAACTCTAGGATTGTATTGAGCCTGGTCGTTCTGTTGGTTGCGACGAGCGTCTCATCAACGGGATTTGCCGCAGCTTCGTACTGTCATTGGGACCCCGCCACTAAGCAGAATGTCTGTGTTAACGAACCATACCAACTACTCAACTGTCCAAGGTTACCTGCCGGTCAATATAGTGGGTATGTTGCTAGGTCGTCCACTTCTACTTCTCTACCTGTGAGTGAATCTGAGTCGGACTACTATTGCAGTTGCATTGAGCCGTTTCGGCAAACTGGCCGTGGTGTTATGGGTGTTCGTACACCCTCGGGATGCTATGTGAGGGGGAGAGTTGAGTCGGATTATTATTCATCATATTCCTGTTGCATTGAGTCGTTTCGGCAAGCTGGCCGTGGTGTTCCGGGTCTTCGTACACCCTGGGGATACTATGTGGGGAGAAGTTCGGATCAGACCGGAGGGTATGTTTCGTACTACTTGAATTGCCCCAACTGTCCCAAGTACCCGTCCTACTCATACTATGCCAACTATCCGTACTGCTGGAACTATGCCAACAACTATCCGTACTGTTATTGTTCCGACCCCTAGTCCTCTAGAACTAGACTCAAGGGCCTGCACTTCCACGCTGCACAGAAGAATCTCGACCTCTTCGGAAAACGCGGACTAGAATGGTTGAGAAGCCTCGAACTACCACCGCTGGACAGGCTGATCCTAGACAGTCACCTGACGCATCTGGAAAGCCTGAACCAGCAGACCGAACGCGTAGACAGGGAGATCCACAGCAAAGCATGCGAGGACGAAGACGTCAGGCTTCTGCTAAGCATGTCGGGCATAGACATCTTCTCAGCCTTGCTGATCAGATCCGAGATAGGCATGATCGACAGGTTCCAAGACTACAAGAAGCTGGCCTCATGGACAGGCATAGCGCCGTCACTAGACCAGTCGGGCAGCGTGGAATATCATGGCAGCATAACCAAACAGGGTTCACGAATGCTTCGATGGGTCATCGTTGAAGCAGCCAGGGTGGCCGTGAACCATGATGACCGGATGCGAGCCTTCTACCTGCGGGTGAAGCACCGAAGAGGCGACCAGAAAGCCATCATAGCTGTAGCGAATAAGATGCTCAAGATAATCTGGTTCATGCTGACACGGAGAGAACCATACGGATCCAGAAACGAGAAGCGCTACCGGCAAAAACTTAACTGAATCGGAGCGTAACAGAACAATTCGCTGGCAGCAGGTAAACTTGGGATCACCAACCTAGACCACAACATCTTTCATGAGTGCGCACCATGGTACCCCACACACCACAATTACTCATACTGACGGTTCAGAGGAATACCCTAACGCCCCTCTTTCCCTGTAGAACGACGAAAATGATAGTAGTGCTCGAAATTCAAACATCTCTATGAGTTAGAGCGCGTGGCTGATTGTTTCCATCGTGTCCTTGGATGACACCACGGGGACAATCTCGAAATCGATGAGGTCATGCCATTGGATCACCCATTGTTGAAACATCCGTGGGTCATCACATTCCATGAGTTGGAAGCAACGATCAAAATTCACTTCGATCCAGCTCGCGACGTACCTTAAGCCGTCCGGCATCATCCGCCCATGGTCTCGGAAGCGGCGATACACTGCCTGAGCATCTCTGTTCTTGAATTTCTCGATCACCATGAAGAGCATCTCGTCTCCCTCCTACGGTTGTTCCCCGTGAATCCATATTGAGCTTCTTATCTCACTGTGAGATGGTACCATGGCATCGTTCTTCTCCCATGGTCTCCTCACGCGTGTTCGCCTTTTGGCCTTTTGCAGGAGAGGAGTGCCGTGGCAACCCGTTTTCATCAAGTCGAGTGAGGAAAGCTTAGATAATGCGCCTTGATACCGGCGTCGCATCACCTACATAGGCAGAGGAGCTTGGACAGTCTATTCTACTCGTACATGACGTTGCTCGAATATGAGACTAGTCTAGCATACGAACTTCTTGCCGAGAAATGTGGTGACGCCGGAGCTAGACTCCTTCTCGTCAGTCTGTACGAAGACACTAAGAAACATGCGAATATCATGAAGGCTGCCTGCCAGGCCTTCGGTCAGGCCTATCCTCCGCCGATGGCTCGATGCGAAGTCGAGATGGGGCAGGCATACATGGAATCTCTAAATCATATTCGATCCGTCAAAGACGGACTGAAGAACGGTATGTCGGTACTCGAAGCGTTGCAGAGGATCTTGAAAGATGAGAAGGCAATCGGTGAGGAGTATCTTACTCTTTTACACTCCAAAGTCAGACTCGTTGAAGAAGACGACCCAGCTCTGAGACGAATCCTAGGAGACATAGCCTCGGACGAGGAAAAACATCAAGAGCTGGTCAGACTGGTCATGGGCTGCATTTCCCGATAGCCCCCGAGTTGTTTAGGGACTCCTATGCCAACCCGTCAACTATCTTCCCGCATGTCCGTTCGCAATCTATAGAGCCTTAAGCGCCGCTGCCAACGCCCTAGCCATCGGTATCCCCGGTTTCAAGGAAAGAGTATTTCTCCTTCAGCAGGAGGGGAGTTCGAGGAGGCGTTTTGCCTGTGCAGGTCTCATAATGCGCGACAACGAAAACTACTGACCCCATTACGATTCAAATTCGGGCGCCCGCACCATTGATGGCACACGCACACAAAACTACGAGGGGTCAAATCTTGATGTCGCACCAAGAGATCCGCGCACAAAGCCCGACGAGAACCAGGACTGCTTACTACTGGACTCGCGGAGGAAACCCGCGCTCGGCTCCAGCCCGCATCACATCAAATTCGATATGAAATAGCAGTCTGTTATGAGCAGCATAAACGAGATTGCATAGACGTTAAGGGTCACCAATTTCGTAGCCGAATTCTTATCCTCGCTCCTTTGCATCAGTCCAACAGACCCCGCGAAGCGGCTAATAGCACACCGAAAAGAAACAACATGGAGGCGACTACTGGTAGCTTTATTCGCCCGAGGCGCAAGATATTCAAGAAAGCTTCCTTCGAAGTCAACACGACCTGAATGGCAGAGTTCAAACTAGGAGACCAGCTTGCTCTCTTACAAGCAAGACCGTCTCAATCGTACGGAGAAGTTTGGCGGCGGCGCGATATCAATGTGGTCACGGACTCCGAACGGGTTTGCATATTACTAGGAGTTGCTTTGGCTGGCATCTGGATGTGTTTCTCATCACGTGAGCGACAGATAGCCCTATGATGGTTGAGATTTCGGTGCCCGCGCGAGGGGCGCCCCCCAAGAAGACGGCGCAAGCACAGGCTCCAATCGGCCCTGCCGCACCGCCAATGTATCGCTAGCAAAGTAGTCATGGATTGACATGACCTGTTACGGTAGCCCGAGGTAGATCTGCCGTAGGCTTGGATTGACTATTGCTTCTTAGCCTCAGGCTGATGCGTTGTGGACGAGGATGGAGAACGGGCCGCACATCTGCTAGATGAGCTACCGGCTGGGCGTCCCGTATAGCTTCCTCTCAAAAGCGAGTTAGTCGCCGCCGTGATGATGGCTCTTTCTGACTTTACGCGCGGAAAGCTGGGAGGCCATGTGGGTTGAGTGATGTACTTTCAGCGGCCACCGTATAGCGGCGGTGGTTCGGGGAATGGTTATAAGCATCTCTAGGCTTACGTAGGCCTAAAAACCTTCGGGGAAAACGAAATGAAGAATAGACGTTTCCAATCCAACGTCACTGGAACTCCGCGTGCCGGACGACCATTCAGATATGCGCTGCTCATATCCGTTCTTATGCTGTCAATTCTGGCTGTGCAGGGAACACAAGTGTGGGCGTCTGCCGCAGTCGCGGGCCCCGTGACCCAGGTGACATCTACGGCCTCGACTAGTCACATGACGGTTCAGCTCGTCTTTCCCGCCTCCGCCTATCGTGGTCAGAGCGTACAAATCTCCGCCACGACAACCGCGACATCGAGCGCGAATATCGTCAGCTTCTCGATAGACATCGCCTCCTACGTAAACGGGCAACTCGTGAAATTGGTATCACAGACAATCGTAGCGAATACGTATGTTCAAGCTGGTGACGTATGGCAGACCTTGCTTGTAGTCGCTATCCCAACTGATGCCCAGCCTGGCCCGCTGATCGGAACAATAACCGAGGTTTCGCTAACATCAAACTACTACTACTCATACTACGGTACACCATACTACTACTATAGGCCGAACTATGTGCCCTACTACTACACACAGAATCTCCGGTACTACAACACACGTGCATCCAACGCGCCGCAGTACGGGAGCATAGCAGGGACGCAGACGCCTCCTCAAACCTACACGCAACCCTTGAAGGGACCCATCGCAGCGATCCAGATACCCCCTCAAACCTACAGGCAATCCCAAGTGTACAGGCCCGCTTACGTGTACCAACCCTCATGCATGTGCCAACCCCTGCCCCATTACGCTCCCATTTACAGTCCAAACTACTACGCTACACAAGTCTCATCACAGCAGACGATCATGCTCACCTACGTCATTTGACAGCTAACAGTGAGTACTCGAGGTTCAGAGAACAGAACGAGCTGACTCAGAATAACTGCAACGGCAGCGTTCGCGCACAGCTCCGTCTATTTTTTCTCTTTTCCTTCTTCTGCCCCCTTTCAGCCGCTAAGCTCCTACACGTGCCTAGATCCCGCTGATTCTCCCAACTAGCTGTAGTAGCAAAGGTGGAGTATTGTATGCGCCCACCAAGAGGCCTCCCCACAACAGCAACAAGCGTTCCTTGGGGACAAGCCTCAAGAAAGACGCACCGCCTTCTCATCAAGTAGCGCTAGGAGCTGAACCGGATTTGAATGTTGGTGGAAATACGGTTCTCATCACTGGAGGGGCAACCGGTATAGGGTTTGCCTTGGCTGAGAAGTTTGTCAGTGCAGGAAGTGTGGTGATTGTGTGCGGCCGACGTAGAAGTAGGCTCCAGGCGGCAAAACAGAAACTACCCGCTCTTCACATCAGACAGTGCGACGTCTCCGTAGAATCAATCCTCCAAAGACAATGAGGTCGCCATAAACCTCGCCGCGCTCATTCGCCTCTGCGCGCTCTTCACACCAACATTTCTGAGAAGAAAAGAGGCAGCGATAGTGAACATCTCGTCGGGGCTAGCGTTTGTGCCGATTGCAACGATGCCGGTCTACTGCGCAACCAAAGCCGCCACACACTCCTTCACCGTCTCACTACGCCATCAACTCCGAGGCACATCCGTCCGAGTCTTTGAGGCGGTCCCCCCGACCACTGACACCGAACTTGACCGAAGCTTTGCTGGCGAGCAGGAGCAAGCATATCGAGGGATCAGCCCACAGGAGGTTGCCGGAGGGATCATAGAAGGCATGAAGGCAGACAAGGAAGAGATACTTGTAGGCGAAGTGCGGCGGCTCTATCAGGCGTCGCTGCGCGATCCCGAAGCCATATTCAGGCAGTTGAACGACTAGCCCGCTAGCCCTTGTACTACGCTGGTTCCTTCACTACGCTGAGAAAAGCAACCCGACGACGAAAAACCACCCACGTCATGGCGGTTCAGATCACGTACGAGCGCACAACGGAATGGGTCTGATGAGATGAGGGAAGCGCCTCTGCCATGCTTTAGCTTTCAGTCGGCTCAGAGGTGGGGCTCTCTGATGTGGAACTCGATGCCTGTGACAAGAGAATTGAGGCTGAGGGCCTGCCCAGCAAGCCATGTTCCTCGCAGTAGTACACGATTGGGCTGACCCTGCCTCTTCTTACTCCGGGAAGGATGGTCATTTCACGTCCGCAGAGCGGGCATCGCATGTAGGACCTACCTTGCCTTCGATGTGTTCGATCGAGTCACAATTCAGCCCGGACTGTCATCTTGCTAGATTGATAGCTTTTCCTTTGAACGATTGATGCATGCAATGATGATGTGCATACGCTGAGTTCTGAATGAACCGGGTTTCGCGACAATTGTAGGGGTCCTCAGAGAGGCCATTGGTGAGGTTTCCACGTCGTGGGGTCTCATGGCGCGACCGCCGAAACTTGAACTCCTGCTTTTGTGTGAGTAGGCTGGTGCGCGACGATAGCAAAGTTCTCAATCGAGTTGCAGAACAAGTGGGGAGAAATCTGAAGCCCTGCAACAAGAACAAAAGCATAATAGCCTTCGCAGCGGACGAGGCCTAGGAGGACGAGCTTTACGAAGCTCTGTGGGTCTTGCGGTCGACCGCTCGATGACTACGCCCGATTCTGTGATAGATGCGGGTTGGCCCAGCCTCTCCAACCAACTCCGCAAATTCAGGGTCAGCACCCGCAGCCTCCCCAGTCAACCCAAGTATCTCCAGAGCTCACTCAACGACAGCCAGCACCCGTCTCACCTGCTAAACCGACACCTACAGGCATGCCTGCCCCAGAGGTTGTGCCGCAGCAGCCGCCAAGACCTGAAGCCGATACAGTTGCCGGGCCTTCGCCCCCTGCGGTGAACGAATCCAAACGGGTTCTGATTTCAATGGACGTGGAGAGTCAGATGTTGGAAGAGTTGAGGAAGATACGCGAAGCTGTGACGCCGAAGCCTGCGCCACCGCCGCCAAGAGGACTCTGGGCTGAGTTCAGGGACTTCCTCGGCAAGGCTGGAGTTCTCGGTCTCGCGGTTGGCTTCATCATGGGCTTGTACATCGGCAAGGTTGTCTCCGCTCTTGTCACTGACATCATAATGCCCATTCCAGGAGCCTTCGTACCCGGAGGCGACTGGAGGAAAGCCGTCGTCAGCATAC
>Ga0209725_1001053_pt1 | contig 16116 bp, 14 predicted proteins | sample I18A1metaG_FD_184145 | JGI IMG/M metagenome (GOLD analysis project Ga0209725, IMG submission 184145) | Lake sediment bacterial and archeal communities from Gulf of Boni, Indonesia to study Microbial Dark Matter (Phase II) - ​I18A1 metaG... | ecosystem: Environmental > Aquatic > Freshwater > Lake... | reverse complement strand
TAAGGGAATTGAGACTGGAGTGACCAAGGAGCCTCCGATATCGCTTTATGTACAGAAGTTCGACAAGCCGGCAGGCACCAGAGATCAAACCTCAGGCTTTTGGCGATACGAGAAAGAATGGCCGATTAAGAGAAGGCAGGAGAAGATACTGTATCTTCATGAGGGAGGTCGGTTGAGTGAAGAAAAACAAGAATCACATGAAAGTGCGAAGGAGAGCTACGATTACAAACCTCATGTCGGCGTATTCGGAGGAGTATTCAGCGCAACACCACCCCATCTACTTCCGATGGATCAGAGATGGGAGGAAGCTTACTCACTGAATTACACTACTTCTCCTCTTGAAGATGATATTGAGGTAACGGGTTTCCCGAAGGCAACTCTTTACGTCTCTTCGACTGCCAAGATAGCAGCGTTCGTGGTTAGGCTCAGCGATGTAGCACCGGATGGTACTTCGGCTTTGGTCACGAAGGGCGTTCTCAATGCAACGAGAAGAGATTCATTCGAGAAGCCGGAGGCTCTCTTACCTGGAAAGGATTACGAACTAAACATAGAGTTAGGTCCGACTAGCTGGCTCTTCGAGAAGGGACATCGAATCAGAGCATCCATCTCAAGCTCGGACTGGCCTAACATGTGGCCAACTCCAGATCAGGCAACCAACTCAATTTACTTTGGTGCATCAAGAACGTCAAGGATAATTCTCCCGATCATACCGCAAAGAAAGGAGAAGGTCCTAGAACCAGAATATTTGCCTCCAGTCTCGCTTCCTCTCCCCGCGGATACCAGCCGTATCCCAGACGATTTCTCGCTCACTTATGACCTATACAAGAAGCAAATAACCATGCGGTCGACATCTCACATGCTCGGCTACTCAGTTAGACTAAGGGACATTGGTGCGGAAATATCACTAGAAATGTATTCCGAGGCCGGAATCTCAACAGAGAACCCTGCTGATGCTCACGTGAAGGGGATGGAGAAGGTTCGGATAAAGAGGAGAGATCATACCATAGAAGCGATTGGAGAGGACATCCTAACTAGCACCCATGACCACTTCCACCTAATACTCAATCTAGATATCAAGCTGGACGGATTGCCTTACTTCTCAAAGAACTGGACCAAAGTGTATGATAGAAAGCTGGCGTAGACTTGCGTTGAACCGTTTTCGATAACCATGAAGAATTAGACTAATCAAGCATACAGACAAACTTTTCTGGCTTCAATCTGTTTGGCTTCAAAAGATGAGGGGAATACCACGTGACGCACATAGGTAGGCAGAAAAGGATGTTTAACCCGAGCCTTATCGCTGCGGACAAGACTCCAATTCCCAAGAGAAAGAAGTTCACTAACCTTATGTCTCCGCTAGTCATGATGCGATTTTCGACGGGCCACTTGAGAGAAGATGATATAGATGATCAGGATATCGATCACTACCAATGTGACTGGTAGATAATTGTCGAGTGGATTTCGCATCCCGACCGTGACTGTAGTGTAGACCAACTTCGTTGCTTCCTCTTGTATAGGCGTTATCGCCAACCAGCTTGGGATATTTCGAATTTGTTCATCGGAAGATGGCCACCAGGCCCAGCCAACCTTGTACTTATCAAACAGTCTGATCGCGTCCTTCAGCCACCTGCTTCGGCTCTCCTCATCATGCATTGAAGCACCAAATTCCCCGATCCACATAGGTGTCTTCAAATCAATCACAAACCTCCTGTATTTTGCCTCAAGATCTGCTTCAAGTCTCTCGACATCTTGGGAGGAGTAGTGCGAAGCAAACGATAGAGGGTAGAAATGAGGAGACCATACAACCTTCTCTTTTGAACGAAGCTTGAAGGTGTTCGTGTTGGCTGGTTCAAGAAAGATTATGTGACTTCGGTCAACTGTTCTAATGGCCTTTATTACCTTAAGATATAGTAGGTCGATGTACGTCGCGTCCAAACCTGGAATCACGGACGTGTACAACCACGGCTCGTTCAGAATGTCATATCCAGCAATGGTTGGTTCGTTTGAAAATAGGCGCGCAATCTCGGTCCAGAGTCTGATGAAGTGATACTGAATTTCGCCATCAATCCAAAAGCTCGATACTGCTTCTCGCATGCCACCTTCATTACGAGCGTATTCACTCACTGCCCATTCCGGCGCACCACTTCCACCAAATCTCTCCGCCCACTTGAACTGATGTATGTTGAGGACCACGTATAACCCATACTTCTTGGCCCATTCGACATCGCGGCTCACATACTTCGTGAGGTACGAAATGTCAATGACCCCTTGAACCGGCTCTAGCCTTGACCAAGAAATCGGAAATCTGACAACGTTGAAACCCATCTTGGCAAACCGTGCGAAATCTGCTTCCCTATGCGACTCGGGATGATCGTCAAAATCTACGTAGTTCACACCTCGCAGAAGAACAACTCTACCGTCAGCGCCTGTAACCCATGTGTCTCGTACGCTCAGAAAACCAACTGTCTCAGCATGCGACGGGCAACTCGGAAGCCAGAAAGTCCCTGTCAAAACAAGAGCTAAGAGCATAACTCGAAGCCGCATCAAGTTACTGACTTGCAGATACGACATCTCAGACCGCGTGGAAGATTATGCGTTCAAACTAATTGAATATGCTTGTTCAGGGACTAAAGCACAAAATTCTTTCTCCACTCGAATCGCCAAAACCAGGTTGCTTAGCAGAATGTCATCCTCTAGAATATGAAGAGGATCCGTGTTCCATGAGCACCACGCAGGGATTCCGGAGGAGCTCTTGTCGCGCTGATCAACGGCGATCGCCTCCGCTAATGGTCTGCGCACCAGATTGCGCTTTCATGGTTCCGACCCGAAGACCGATCTGCTCCAACCTCTTCTCTTCTCCTTCTTTGAGCCTTGCACCAGTGATCGCACCTCTCTCTTTCAGGGCGAAGACTATTGCCGAGTCGCGCGGCGCGATAATCTGAAGGCCCAGATTGTTCAATTCCTTCTCGATGAACTTCGCCGCACTGCCAGAGAAACGCCAATCCAGCTTTGTGTCGAATGCGAAGCCATATCTTCCGGATAGATCAGTGCTCTTGAGCTTTGCAAGGAACTGTTTCATCGGCTTGGACGCGGTAAATGCCTCGGTTGGAGCACTAACACAAATCAAATCGTACTGCTTCAACGAGTCGACGGCTACGTCTTTTACATTGATGCAAGCAGTCTGAACGCCAGCTTCCTTGAGTCCCGTTTCAAACGATTTTGCAATCTTTTCTGTGTTGCCGTATCGGGTATCGAAGACTATTATCGCCTTGATCTCATTCCTTCTTAGATTCCGCATTTCCAAAGCCAATTCGTATCACTTCCCTGCTACTGTCTGTGCAGCGAGGATATTCAAGACTTCTGCGGCTACTTCTTTTGCCCAACTTCGAACGGCGTTCCATTCTCTCGTACCGCAGACTCTCGGTTTTATCTCTTTGAAGCCATGCACGATTTCTCCAGTTGACACATAGAAGGGAACCGATATGGAAGATTCGAGAGATAAGAGATTAGATAGAAAAGAAAGTTGAGACATTGCCTGGATCTATAGACTGAGTCTCAGGCACTTGCATAGAAGGCCAAGAAAACGGTTAAGCCCTAACGTTATCGTAGGATAACATCCCAATCAGCAAATACAACGATCTGGTGGCTCAATTTCAGGCGACCGCACCAAGAGGGGCACACACAATTACCTTGGCACAACCAACCTGTCCAGTTTCAGAATTACAGCCTTGATAACGAGCCTTTCCCGCTTTCTCTCAGGAGGTGCTCTGGGAGCCTGTCTTCTTCAATGATATATGCGCAACGGATTCAAAAAACCATCGAAGCAAGTCCCTGCAGTAAGCAAGCGGGATATGCTCAAACGTCAATGGTGGGTTTCCAGAGGTTGAGACTGATATCGACGTCGAGACTAACGAAAATGGCTACTGGGACACTGACTTGAGACACTAGCAGTTGTCTGGCATCAACGAGTCTGAACTGTACATGGTTGCCCGGATACAAGCGGTAAATCGTCTATTGACGATGCGTGTCTTCTGTAAGAATGTACAGTGCGATCATCTTTCTGCTTGTATTACTGACTAGACAACTGCCAAATACACGGTCAATATTCTTGGTACGGGGAGCAAAAGGCTGGGTGAATGTGGGACAGAGTTAAGCGCGTTATTATCGGTCCACCGTTGCCCACGCAGTTGTTTGCGCATAAACGACTGAACAAGATACGGGCCTTGGCGGCTTTTTCGCCGGATGCACTTTCATCCATAGCATACGCCAACCAAGAAATCTATTTGGGACTTCTGGTTGCAGGGAGTGCTGGTCTTTCACAGTCTCTACCCATAGCATCCGCTATTACCGTCCTGCTCGCTGCTGTTGCTATCTCCTATTATCAGACGATTCAAAGCTATCCTTCTGGTGGCGGGTCGTATGCAGTCGCCCGTGAAAACCTTGGGCTGATTCCAGGGCTGTTAGCAGCAGCGGCGCTGTTGATTGACTACCTGCTGACAGCGGCTGTGAGTCTGACTGCAGGCGTAGCAGCTTTAGCTTCAGCTTTCCCAGAGTTATGGCCTTATCACGTCTCCTTATCGCTCTTCGTGTTATTCGTTGTTTCGTTGCTGAATTTGCGGGGTATACACGAAACTGGTACGGCGATGGCCGTGCCTGTCTACTTGTTTCTTTTTGCCTATCTTCCCATGTTGGCGTATGGGTTAGCCATACTCCTGACTGAGGGGCCGACACCAATTGCGGCTACGGTTCCTGTCGCTGTTGAACCTGTGACGTTTTTCCTGTTGCTACACGCTTTTTCGACTGGTTGCACAGCTTTGACTGGTATCGAAGCCATCAGCAACGGTGTTCCCTATTTCAAATCGCCCGAGGCTCGAAACGCGGGGCGTACGATGATAGTGATGGCGTTCTTGATGGGGGTGCTTTTTCTGGGGAGTATCGGGTTGACGCAGGGGCTGGGCGTGGTTGCTGGTCCGCAGGAAACGATCTTGTCCGCTTTGGCGAGACGATTGCTTGGCAGTGGACCTGCCTATTTGATAGTTCAGGCAACCACGATGTTGATCCTCGCGGTTGCGGCGAATACAAGCTTCGCCGGTTTTCCACGTCTGACAGCTATCTTGGCAAGTGATGGTTTTCTCCCGCATCAACTGACCAGCGTTGGTGATCGCTTAGTTTTTGCGAAGGGAATCCTACTTCTGGCCGCTGCAACCGGAGTCTTGATTCTTGGTTTTGGCGGTGACACTCATGAGTTGATTCCATTGTTCGCTGTCGGCGTGTTCTTGGCTTATACATTGTCGCAGGTCGGCATGGTTGTTCACTGGTGGCGTGAAAGAGGGAGAGGATGGAAGCTCAAGATGACTGTGAATGCGATTGGAGCCATGGCGACCGGGATAACCCTGATCGTTGTATGTGTCAACAAATTCGTTGATGGTGCTTGGATTATCATTCTGCTAATCCCCTTGCTTCTGGTTGGATTCCTCAAGGTTCATACTCACTATGGAGAGGTTGCAAAGCAACTGTCGCTACACAAGTTTTCGGAATCAACGCGCAGGCCCTTATCGCCTCAGCGTGTAGTTGTTCCTATTGCTGGGGTGAATCAGGCAATTGTTGATGCCATTGCATTTGCTCGCTCCATCTCTAAAGATGTGACGGCTGTATACGTCGAGTTGGAAGCGGGGACCGGGGAGCGTATTCGCGACGAGTGGCAACGTTACTGGCCTGACGTGCCTTTGGTTATCTTGCCTTCGCCCTACCGATCTATTGTTGGGCCGTTCCTAGATTTTCTCGATGAGATCGACAGACGGCATAATGATGGGCAGCTCGCGGCCGTAGTCTTGCCTGAGTGGGTTCCAGCGCGTTGGTGGCAGAATCTACTTCATAACCATACGGCTCGGTTGATCAGGGATGCGCTTCTTTATCATCGACGACACCTCGGCTATCAACGTGTGGTAATAGACGTCCCCTATCATCTTGAACGCTGATTCGTGATCTTGGTTTTCTAGCTGACCGGCGCAGCAACAACTGCTAGTCGACGCCATTAGTTTTGTTTCGACCGTTCAAACTGGAATCCCCTTTGACAGGGCATAATGCTCTAGTCAGCTACGAGTTCGCATATACATGCCCAAGAAGCTACCAGGCAAAGTCCTTGAAGTCTTCAAAGACGTCGACCTAATCATTCATGCTGGAGACCTAACCCAGATAGACGTAGCAAGGGAACCCGGGAAGCTAGCTCCTGTTCTAGCGGTTCACGGAAACATGGATCCCTTAGAGGTTAAGGCTGAGTTGCCCGAGATGAATATGGTTGTGCTCAATGGCTGGAAGATCGGCGTTACTCATGACCCACATGCGTTATGGGGTATGGGCGAGATGAGGAGGATTGCGAAAGAGAACAACTTGAACGTCCTAGTCTTTGGACATACACACAGACATTCTGTAAAATGGGAGGGCAATGTTCTATTCATAAATCCGAAGAGCCCGACAGACCCTTTGCCGCCAATGTTCGTCAAGTCAACCATCGGCGTCTTAATAATAATGAAACAGTGTTAAACCGTTGATCATTAGCATCTCTGGATAACTCGAGATGACTTATCTTTACGACCACAAGTAAATCTTCAAGGAACATTTGTCTATCCGAGGTGCTAGCCGTATACGTGGGTTATGGGGCTGTTATCCAACCTTCAGATACTACCGGCCCTGTGTTGGTCCAAACCTTGCAATCGCAAAGCCGACGGTGGGGAATATCCCTGCATATCAGGAACACGAAACCCGACACGAACTCGTCTAGAGTAGTTTACGTAGGTTGGCATGGTGGCGGTTTAGATTGAGTGATGAAGTCACGTTCAATGTTGGTTGTCTTCTGCCCTTGGTAGTGAGGTTGCTATCTATCGCTAGCGTTGGTTTACATATGGAAACGAAGTCTTTCCCATAATCCAGCGATAAGCATTATCAAAGCGACAAAAGGCAGAGCCAGCAGCAACGCTGTCGTTTCCAAGATCTGTCTAATCATTCTTGGATCGTCTGACTGTATGTAAGGCGTCGGTGAAATATAAATGTACCGCAAATGGTACGCTTATGTTCACGGAAACATGACCAAAGTCGAAGAAGATGAAGCTAAGACGTGAAGGAAAAGGGGGACGACGCGCTGAAGTTCTTTCAGGCATTTTTCACAGTTCTCAAGATTATGGTAGCTAACCCCGAGGGCTAGTAATCTAAATGTGGTCGGGAGAGAATTCGACTCCGTTTTCCGCGAACTAGGGAAGTGAAGATGCCTAGAGCTGATATGATTCCCGAGACAAAGAATGCTCTATGAATTCCCTCTACGAACGATTCAGCTCTTGCTGCTTCACTGCCTAACCCAGCGAACAGATGTGAAAGACTCCAGTTTTGGTTTGCATTTCGGAGAAGATCGAGAAAGAACCGAGGCACATGACTGTGTTGATACCATGTGGATTCTGGAGCCATGCATCAAACAATTTTATGTAAACATTGATGTTCCATATCCGGTACTCTTATATTCCACACGTCTTCCAAACATAGTCGGGAGCTTCCATGGGCTATAGGTGCCTCGGCAAACGAGTTGCCAAAACCGAACTGGAAAAGGAGAAGATGAACATATGATGTCGAAAATGAATAAACACCTAATCTTCGGAGCGGTCGTCCTAACGATCTTGGCCACATCAGCTTTCTTGGCGATCACCCCGACGGTTCTAGCCGGAAACGGCGCACCATCTGGCCCCCACTACAACCTCAACATAATCGGTGTTCCTGTAGACAAGAAAGGCAACTTCGTGGACTATGACCCTACTACTGACGGGTATAACAACCCACCCGACGCTCATGACAACGGCCACAGAATATTTGTGGATCTATACAACGGAGCAACATCAACAAAGATCTGGCTAGTCAAGGGCGAAGACTTCCAAGTAATAGATCCTAATGGCACAGATGGAAGCGCGACATTGCAACTGAAAGACCCCTTCCTGACGGATGACCCGACCAGCCCAGACTATTGGGTGGTTGAATATCAGATATTCGTGCGATGTTTGGGTAAGCCAAATGGCGAGGCATGGATGAAGTCTGGCTTTCTTGACGAATCCGGAAACGCTTGGTATTCACTTGAAGTAATACATCTCGAACGAACTAAGAATGGCCCGCCAAAGTTCGATGACAGGACTCTTGAGCTGACGACCATATATGTTGACATAACTGATGACAACATTGACAACCCTGTACGCTACCGTCTATTCGACAATGCATTGTGGCAATACTTCTGGGACTATGACAACAATGGTCTGAAGCTTTTGCAGATCAGATTCTACGAGATTCCAACGATTCTCTCCGGTCCCGGAATCTAGGAATGGATCTACAGCGCAGAATGCTGACCTTTCTTCCTTTTTTCTTCGGTGATATGTAATGAGCAGGAGAGACCTGATAACTCAGTAGGAAACCTCTACGTGAAATGTTAATTATGCAAGTCTGGTGAAGTTGATATGGCGCAAAGAATCTACCCTCACCTCATATTGAAAGGAACAAGATATCCTCTAGGTGTGATCATTCCCCTTCCAACAAGGACGTGCTGGATCTGCAAGACGTCAATGATTCTGTTTTATGATCAGAGTCTTTGGAAGTGTCCACGCTGCGGGAACACTGAGGGACAGATCAACGTTTGAGGGTCCAATGATCTCTTCACTTTTTTCATCAGAAAAAAAGTCTAACCCAAACGATATCATGGGATAACATCACAGCTACCATGTTTCTTCCGATTCAGTCTTGAGTTACGGCGTTACTGTGAAACAAGAAATCAGCAGTTGTCGTCGGGAATGTCGTCTAGAGACGTTGTCTTCTCTTGGAGAGAAACGACGTCTATGTGGTCAGCGCTGCAGTGAGTTATTTATAAACGACCGGTCATCGACGAGATACGTTATTTTGAGCACTCGATCAACAGGTACCCTTTGGTCAAATGCCAAAGAGGTCTCATCGACACACAATCATTCATTGATCATAAATGTTGATGCTTTACCTTTTGAAGAGATTGATGGCACCAAGTACATTACTCAGGTTATGAGGCTATACGGGAAGACTTCAAGCGACCACACGAATAACTTGGTAGACCAGCAAGGAAGGTTCTAGCGTCTGTTGCACTTCTGGCCAAAGATATTGCTTGACGTGACTCGGGTGGTTGTGTCGTGTCTGTACGAAAGGTTTTATTTTCTGGAAACCGAAATGTATTTCGGAAAACCGAAACGTGACAGGCATGTACTTGGAAAGGTTGTTAGGGAGCGGAACAAAGGTCAATGCGTTGGCTGTGCTGGTTAACAATAGCACTGATTCTTTTCTGGAGGTGGAACTGGCGAAGAAAGCGGGGTCTTCGGTTTCTGAGGTGAACAGGCAGATGAGGGATCTGGTAGGCTCTGGACTTGTTCGGCTTGAGAGGATGGGTAAAGGGAAGGTATACAGCATTAATCGTAGACACTTCCTATTTAGGCCGCTCAGGAATCTGTTCAGAAACTTGGAAGCGATCTACCGGGAGGTCGCCTCACAGGTCGTCAAGTATGTGAGTAGAAAATTCAAAATAGAGGCCGCGATTCTGTTCGGTAGTCTAGCAAGAGGCAGCATTCGAAGCGATATTGTATCTGAGCCGAGTGACATCGACATTGCGATAGTCGCTCCATTGAAGGAGATTGCGTCTATACGACGAGCTTTGGTTTCATACGTCAACTCGGAGATCATCGAAAAGTACGGAATAACTGTATACTCGATGGTTCTCTCTCCCGAACAGTACCTATCCGCTCTAAAGCAAGACCCATTCATAATAGGCATGCAAGCGAAGGGTGAGGTTCTATATGGCGAAAAGCCGAGAAGATTTAGCTAAATGGAGCTTGAATAAGGCTGAGGAATTCTTGGAATCTGCGAGAAAGAACCTCAATGAAGATAGGTTCTTTCCAGCAGCTGAAGAGATTTTCCGTGTGGTTGAGACGACGCTTGAAGCACTACTGTACTATTATGGAGTCAGGAAAATCGAGTATCCTGGAACAAGAAAGAAGTTCACTGGAAGACTCGCTCTTCAGTTTCTGATCAGAGACAACCTCCTGAAAAGAGCGAGAATCACGAGAGAGGAATATGACAAATATCTTGCTCTAGCTACAGAACTTCACCTCGCAGGTTACAGACAAAGCCAGATATTCGATGAACGAGAACTCGAAGAAGACCTCAGGTTCGCGGAGGACTTGTTGGCTAAAGCGAAGTCTACAACTATGAGATGATTGAGACAAGAATTGACGAAAAGACAAAAGTCATACGAAGCATGAAGAACACATTCAGAGATTGAATGAGCGGGAGAGTACGTGTTGAACGCTGACGTTATGATGGGACAAGATCCCACCAGCTCCATACCCAGCATACAACGAGATGATCTGAGTTTTGTCGTGCGGAGATAGTCAAGGTCGAAGATGTTTGGATAAGACCAAAACGATTTTGGTAACTGGTGGCGCGGGATTCATCGGTAGCCACTTGGTTGAAAAACTGGCTCGTTCTGCGAGGAAAGTGGTTGTTCTTGACAACCTACGCACGGGAAAAACAAGCAACCTTAAGACGGTAATGGAGAAGGCAAACTTCACTTTTATCCGTGGCGACCTTCTCGACCGGGCGATCTTGCGGGAAGCCCTGAAGGATGTAGAGGCAGTGTTCCATCTCGCTGCGAATCCTGAAACGAGTGTTGGATCTTTTGATACAAGCGTAGACTTCGAACAAAATCTAGTAGCAACCCACAACTTGCTCGATGAGATGAGCAGAGTCGGTAAGGCCAAAAGGATAGCGTTCACTTCGACATCTACGATCTATGGTGAGGCCGAAACTATGCCCACACCTGAGGACTATGGTCCTCTCGTTCCGATATCGCTCTATGGCGCATCAAAGCTGGGGTGCGAGGCCCTAATAACTGCTTATTGCCACATGTTCGATTTTCAAACCGTAATATATCGCTTCGCGAATGTTGTGGGGACGAGGAACAGTCACGGCGTAGTCTATGATTTCATAAAGAAGCTTAGGAACAATCCTCGAGAACTTGAAATCTTGGGTGATGGAAGCCAAAGCAAATCGTACATGTACGTTACCGACTGCGTTGAAGCCTTCTTGGTTGGGCTGAGAAACTTAGACGAGCGGGTCCGAATCCTCAACGTTGGATCTGAGGATCAAGTCGATGTCATGACGATCGCTAGGATTGTGGTTGAAGAGATGGGTTTGAAAGATGTTAGGCTTCGACCGATTGGCGGCTTTGAAGGCCGAGGTTGGAAAGGCGACGTGAAGAGAATGCTCCTCGACGCCAGTAAGATTAGAGCTTTGGGCTGGAGGCCGGCCTATGGAAGCGCTGAAGCGATTAGGCAAGCGGCCAAACATGCCTTACGTGGGATGTAGAATCTTGTTTTCACAGTAACCACGCAGAAGCTGAAAAAGCACGCTTGCTGGCGGTCTGTTGAATCCGTACATTATCCTAGACAGGATTTGTACAACAAATCCAAACTGGATATTTCCCGTTGAGAAAGGAGTCTTCCTTTTTATTGGATTAGGCCTCTTGTAGCTAAGGTCTCATTCAACTGGCTCACAGCTGTTCCAATATCGGCTTCGCCCTTGGCGCCGGTGCATACGAGTTTGCCACTTGAGAAGATTAGTATAACGACTTTCGATCCCTTGGGCCTGTAGATAAGCCCAGGAAATTGATCTGGCTCATATATCGTTCCCTCAAGGCTATTTGCCGTATCCTCGAGGTCAATTCGATGACATAGATCGGCTGAAGCGACCACGTTCCTGATCGTTACATCGGGTTTCGCTAGGATGACAAGTCCAAACGCCTTGAGCTCCTCAACCAACTTCGAGACTGCCCGTTTCGCTCTGCTTTCTGATTTCGCGCCTGCAACTATCACCTTGCCTGTGCTGAATACCAGCGTCGCTACATCGGGTTTTCTAAGCGGATAGACGAGTCCGGGAAATTGGTCGGGTTTGTATCTGACTAGGGGCGAAGTTCTCGCGACCGATTCTAAGTCGATGTTTTGGTGAAAGTCTGCCGAAGCCACAACATTCTCAATTCTTATGTTGAACTGGGTAGTCGGTGTTTGATCCCTATAGGATTGGGAGGGGATCTTTGTCTCATGTTCAAGGGTCAACGTCGGTTGAGTCGTCGTCTCTACCTGAGTGGATACGCTTGCAACCAATGTGAGACGCCTCTTTCGATGGGTGAGTCTGTTGTTGGATATAAGTGTACCGAAAACGGGACTCTAACGTCCCCATGAAATCGGACGGGACACCAGCCAACATATATGCGGCAACTCATAGTTGATGACAAGACTTTGGCGATGAACAGTGAGGATCGATATCCCATACGGACAAGGTTTGATGAGAATCGATGTGGAAGACGATCGGTCTCTTGAGATGGCTTCACCGAAGAGTGTGTCGAGAGACGAAGGCTCGATAGCCAGATCGCTATCGGAACCGACCGCGTTTACAGATCTAGAATCTTTTCTTGCGGGGAAGAGAAAGATTCTCGTTGCGATAAACGATCATACAAGACCTACACCTACAGGAATTGTGCTTGGCAGCCTTGACCTAGAGGGGAAAGAGGTTACTACCATAGTGGGGACCGGAACTCATCGGTCGCCCTGCCGCGAGGAGCTCGCTTGGCTCCTTGGGGGACAATCCCCACCCTACGGTGGAAAGATCCTCGTTCATGACTCGAGGGATTACAATTCCCAGAAGTTTGTCGGTCGGACTAGTAGAGGGACGGAGCTCCTCTTTAGTAGACATCTATTCGAGGCGGATGGTATCATCGTGGTCGGGTCGGTCGAGCCGCATTACTTTGCGGGCTTCACTGGAGGGAGGAAGTTTCTCATGCCCGGCTTGGCCGGCTTTAGGTCGATTGAGAGGAACCATGCGCTTGCACTTGATGAGGGGGCGAGGGTCCTCGCGCTCGACGGGAACCCTGTGCATGAAGACTTCATGGAGGCGCTTGATATCTTCGACAGGTACGATGATATTTTCTCAGTCCAGCTTGTGTTGAACGCTGAGCATGAGGTCTGCTACTCAAGTTCTGGACATGTAACACGATCATTCATGGAGGCGGTTGAGCGTGCGAAAGATGTCTACGTCACAAAGGTGGAGGAGAAGGCCGATATTGTGATCTCGGTCGCTAAGCCGCCTATGGACTTGGATCTCTATCAGTCTCAGAAAGCCATCGATAATGTGAAACTCGCTCTGAAAGATGGGGGAATACTGATACTTGTATCGGGGTGTATTGATGGCGTAGGCGACCGAGGGTTCTACGACCTTTTGGCGTCAGGGAGAGATATCTCGAAGAAGACAAGCGGAGGCTACAGGTTCGGCATTCACAAAGCTGCAAAGATCGCAGAGCTCCTAAAGAGAGCGAACATCTGGGCTGTCACGAACCTTCCACAGGATCTCCTCAAAGCGATCTCGATAAGGCCCTACGTGGATGTACAGACCGCATTGAACGACGCAACGAAGCTTAAGGGCAAAGACTCAAGGATTCAGATCGTCTTCGACGGCGGCCTCACGGTACCAGTTCCAAAACAGTAGCAGCTGCGCCATTTCATCTGTCTCTTCTCTCGGTTAAGGACATCTGAAATCCAGACTGTCTTTTTGAGCGTACTACCGACTGTACTCTTAGGTTATCCGGTACGTGTGGAGATCGTGGCCTTCCTTAACCAATCTGCCTGTAGGCATACTTGCGGTCAGAGTTGGCGTACGTTCCGCTCTCGTCGAGGGGTAGGGGGGTGGAAGCAGCCCTCTGCCGAAGCGGTTCTGTTGCGGGAACGAGGCATCTAGGTGGGGTGTTGCATAACGGAGGCATGAGTTGCAGATGCCATGTTGTCGCAACAGAACCGCTTCGGCAGAGGGCTGCTTCCACCTAACTCTGCGGAGCGGATGCGTGGATAGAAACCGTTAAACCCGGTCGGTTAGGAAGAAGTGTGCTCCGGTTGTTTCAGGATCTTAACGGGTGTTTGATTAGAATGAAGTTGGAGGGGTACGGCGGAGAGGTTCTGAAGATAGACCTGTCGAAGGGGGAAGCTAAGAAAGAATCGCTCGACGAGAGGCTTGCCCGAGACTACTTGGGCGGAAGAGGGTTCGTGGCGAAGACGCTCTGGGATCGTCTTCCAAGGGGTCTAGATCCTCTTTCGGACCAGAATATTCTGGTTGTCGCTCCAGGAGTTTTGTCTGGACATCTAGGTCCAGCTCCAAACCGTATCACGTTTGGTTGTAAATCGCCTCTTACGGGTGGCTATGGCGATTCAACAATGGGAGGATACTTTTCTCCAGAACTGAAGGCTGCCGGGTACGACATGATCGTCTTCACGGGCGCGTCAGGAAAACCGGTCTTCCTATACGTGCATGACAGCAAGGTTGAGTTGAGGGACGCGTCTGAATACTGGGGAAAGGGTGCTATCGAAACGGAGAGGCTGATCAAGGCAAGGTATGGGGAGAAGTTTCAAGTGGCAGCCATTGGACCGGCTGGGGAGAACCTTGTAAAATTCGCATGCGTCACACACCACACAGGCAGAAACGCGGGTAGGACAGGCGTGGGCTGCGTAATGGGTTCGAAGAAGCTTAAGGCGATAGCTGTACGAGGCACGGGGAAACCCGAACCTTACAACCCGAAACTGCTTGGTGAGCTGAGTGAAAAAGCAACCAAAGACATGATCAGCAATCCCTTTTTTGAACAGTTCAAGAAATACGGAACGAACGTTGTCACTGAATTATGTAACGAGTGGGGAGTACTTCCTAACCGAAACTTCAGACGCGGAACATACGAGCATTGGAACAAGCTGGCTGGCGAGGCCCAGAGGTCAAGGATAGTTAGAGACCTGACATGCTGGGGCTGTCCAATAGCATGTTACATGGAGGTCAAAATGGAAAAATACGGAAACATGAACGTCCATTTCTCCGAGTATGAGACAACCGCCATGATTGGAACCAACCTCGAACTTGAAGACGTGGACGACCTGCTTTATGCAAACTACCTTTGCAACGACCTAGGCGTGGACACTATGACCACAGGCTCTGTCATAGGCTTCGCCATCGAATGCTATGAGAGAGGGGTCATCAACGACAAGGATACAGGCGGGTTGAAGCTTAGGTTTGGAGACACTCCGCTAGTACACAAGCTCATCCGGATGATAGCGTATCGCGAAGGCCTAGGAGATCTACTAGCGGAAGGAACAAGACGTTTAACTGAGATTTGGAAGAAGGGCAGCGAGGAGTATGCGATGCAAGTAAAGGGTATGGAAACCTCTGCTTATGATAGTAGAGCAGCACCGGCTATGCTTCTGAGCTTTATGACTTGCGATGTAGGCGCTCACCATAACAGAAGCTGGGCCATCACCCACGACATAAAGATGGGTAGAGAAAAGATGGAGGGGAAAGCCGAAACGGTTGTAGCCCTCCAAAACAAAAGGCCGGTCTTCGACCAACTGGGCGTATGTCGATTTCCATGGGTTGAACTAAACCTAGACTTCGACTATTACGCAAAGTTCTATAACGCCATAACCGGCGACTCAAAGTCGACAGAGGATTTACTGAAGATTGGAGAGAAGGTTTGGAACCTAACACGATCCTTCTGGGTAAGGGAGATAGAGGATTTTGGCAGAAAATATGATATGCCTCCAAGACGTTGGCTGAGTCCAATCCAAGAGAAGGATGATCCAACAAAAGGTTTCCACGTGACTGAAGAAGATATCAATCGGCTTCTCGACAGATACTACGAGCTACGCGGATGGAGCGGAGACGGTCGGCCAACAAAAGAGAAACTAGACGAGCTTGGGCTGGGAGATGTGGCTCAAGAACTTGTTAGACTTGGGAGAATCTAGAATCATAAAATGGGTACTAGCAATTCCGGTCCTCCACACACGTGCTCTTAAATGGGCCCAAGCGGCCGCGTAGAATTGGACTGTTGGTTTGGACCAAAGTAATTTTGTGTGTGTGGGAGTATGACACCGATCCGAAGCGGCACCAGGATCTGTGGTATCGGTATCCCGACATCCCGCGGGGAAGCCTTGGAGGTTACATCTCCGCAAGAAAGAATCCCACAAAGAGGCACGGGGCACCGTCGCGGTC